>Ga0224722_1001969_pt1 | contig 11099 bp, 8 predicted proteins | sample Balambano_FR1_Me_FD_161646 | JGI IMG/M metagenome (GOLD analysis project Ga0224722, IMG submission 161646) | Freshwater sediment microbial communities from Lake Towuti, South Sulawesi, Indonesia - Balambano_FR1_MetaG | ecosystem: Environmental > Aquatic > Freshwater > Lake > Sediment | place...
GAGATCCCCCGCTCCGCCCGCATCTCGGGGGTCATCGCCCGGTGCGAGCTCGAGGCGGGATGCGACAGCGTGGTGCCGACATCGCCGAGCGTCGGCGCAAAGGCAAGGTCGGGCATCGCGCGCGTCAGCGCGTTGGCCGCGGCCCGGCCGCCCATAAGCTCGAACGACAGCATGTTGCCGCCCCGCGCCCCCAGAAGCGCCACGGCACGGTTGTGGTCGGGGTGGTCGGGCCGGAGCGGATAGACCACCCGCCGCATGCCCGGCAGCCCGGCCAGATGATCGGCCAGGCGCGCCGCAGTGGCCTCGGCCCGGTCGTAGCGGAGGTGAAAGGAATAGAGGCCGCGCTCGGCCAGCCAGCAGTCGAACGGGCTGGCGGTGAGCCCGGTCGTCACCGCGAAATCGTCGATCGCCTTGCGGTGCGCCGGCGCACGGGCGGCGACATAGCCGAGCGTCACGTCGGAATGGCCGGCGAGCAGCTTGGTGACCGAATGGATGACGAGGTCGGCTCCGTGGTCGAACGGCCGCCAGCCGCGCGGCGTGGTGAAGGTGTTGTCGACCGCGAGCAGGATGCCGCGCGCCTGCGCCAGACGGGCGATCCCCTCCATGTCGGCCACCCGGAGCGTCGGGTTCGACAGCACCTCGACCAGGATCATCTTCGTCTCGGGCCGGATCGCGGCCTCGACCGCCGCGGCGTCGGTCGAATCGGCCAGCGCCGTCGCGATGCCGAAGCGCGACAGGTCCTGCAGCATCAGCCTGAGCGACCTGCCGTAAAGCTGGTCGCCGCCGATCACATGATCGCCCGCGCCGAGGAGGCCCATCAGCGCCGCCGTCACCGCCGCCATGCCGGAGCCCACGATCAGCCCGCCGCTCGCCCCTTCCAGCGCGTCGATCTTCGCCGCCAGCACCTCGGCGTTCGGATGGCCCTCGCGGGCATAGGTGTAGCCCTTGACCTGCCCTGCATATTGCGCGTCGAGCTGATCCGGGCTGTCGGAGGCATAGACGACCGAAGGCTGCAGCGGCGTGCCGACGGGCCGGCTGACGCTGTCGGGCCAGGGCGTGCGCCGCACCAGACTGTCGGGAATGCGGTCGGTCGGACGGTCGGGCATGGCACGCTCCTTCCGCCCCTTGGTGCCATGCCGGGCGGGTGCCATCAACCGGGCTTCGTGCTCACGCGCCGGGGTTGTCGCGCCGGAAGATCCAGTCATGCGCCGGGTCGTTGCCGAAGCGCCAGGCGCGGCGCGGCCCGGCCATGACGTTCAGGTAGTACAGCTCGTAGCCGTAGGGCGCGGCGCAGGGGTGGTGGCCCTTCGGCACCAGCACGACGTCGTGGCTCTCGACCGCCATCGTGGCGTCGAGGCTGCCGTCCTCGGTATAGACCCGCTGGACGCCGAAGCCCTGCGCCGGGTTCAGCCGGTGGTAATAGGTCTCTTCCAGATAGGTCATGCGGGGGAAATCGTCCTCGTCATGGCGGTGCGGCGGGTAGGACGACCAGTTGCCGGCCGGCGTGAACACCTCGGTCACGAGAAGGCTGTCGCACCAGTCCTGCGCCTCCATCGCGATGTTGTTGATGTGGCGCATGTTCGCCCCCTGTCCGCGGGGCGTCAGCACGATCCCCTCCGGCCCGATGCGGCGCATCGGACGGCCGCCCTGCCCGGGCGCGGAACAGACCGCAAGCGTGCAGTCGGTCACCGCCTCGGCCGACCAGGAACTGCCGGCGGGCAGGTAGAGGCAGTGCGGCGGCGACTTCTCGAACACGTCCATCCGCTCGCCGAGCAGGCCGTGATCGACGCCATTGCCGGTGACCTGCGAACGGCCCTCGACGAGCACCAGGATCACTTCGCGCCCGCCCGTGGTCTCGGCCACCCGGTCGCCGGCGGACAGCCGGTAGAGGCCGAAGCCCACATAGCCCCAGCCGGCGGTTTCGGCCGTGATGTCATGCACCTTGCCCAGAACGCCGGCCGGCTTGCGCAGCAGGTCCGCCATGTTCATCCTCCCTTATCCGCCTGCCCGGACGGCCGGCCGGATCCGGCCGCCGGGGACGATTTCAACCGCCCCGCGGGTCCAGCCCGGCGCGGCGCGCATAGGCCTTCAGCGCCCGGAGGCCGATCGACTGATATTCGGCCGGGTCGCGCATCTCCGGGTCCTGTTTGGCCTCGATCACCAGCCAGCCGTCGTAGCCGTGCAGGGCCGCCACCTCCAGCACTGGCACGAAGTCGACCGCGCCCTCGGGGTCGCCCGGCACCGTGAACACCCCGCGCCGCACCCCTTCGAGGAAACTCAGGCCCTCGCGTCGGACCTGGTCCAGCACCTCGGGGCGCACGTTCTTGGCGTGGATGTGCCGGACACGGCGCATGTGGCGCCGCGCCAGGCGCGCCGGATCACCGCCGCCGAACCAACAATGCCCGGTGTCGAGCAGAAGATGCGTCGCCGGGCCGGTCTCGGCCATCAGACGGTCGATCTCCCATTCCGCCTCCACCACCGTGCCCATGTGGTGATGATAGACGAGCGTGACCCCCTGCGCCGCCGCATGCTGCGCCAGGGCCTCGATCCCCGCGCCGAAGCCGGCCCACTGCCCCTCCGACAGGCGCGGGCGGTCGTTGACCGCGACCGCATCGTTGCCGTGGATCGCATTCGAGGTCTCGCAGACGACCATCACCGGCGATCCCATCGCCTGCAGGAGGTCGAGGAACGGCTGCATCGCGGCCTTCTCGTCCTCGACCGACCGCACGAGGAGATGCGTCGAATGCCAGCCGGTGATCAGCCGCAGGCGGCGCGGCTCCAGGACCGCCCGCAGGTCCGCCGGCGTGTCGGGAAACTTGTGCCCCGTCTCGATCCCGTCAAAGCCGATCCGGGCGGCATCGTCGAGACAGGTCCCGAGCGGAATGGCCGCGCCGAGCCGCTGGTCGTCGTCGTTCGACCAGGCGATCGGGTTGGTGCCGTAAAGGATCATGCGCGCCCCGCGGGTTCAGTCGGCAAGGCGCCGCGCCTTGGCACCCGATTCGTAAGCGGCGCGCGCGGCCTGCACTTCGGCCCGCGGGCTCACCTCCGGCACCGCCACGTCCCACCATGCGCCGCCGGCCTCGGTCGAAGGGCCGGGATCGGTGTCGATCACGATCACCACCGGCCGGTCGGCGCCCCTCGCCGCACGCAGTTCCGCCTCCAGCGCGCCGATATCGCCCGCCTTCACTGCGCGCGCGCCCATGCTGGCGGCATGCGCGACAAAGTCGATCGCCGAGGGGATCACGTGCCGGCTGTCGTCCAGAAGGTTGTTGAACGGCGCCCCGCCAGTGCCCTTCTGCAGCCGATTGATGCAGCCAAAGCCGCGGTTGTCGGTGATCACCACAGTGAAGGGCACGCCCATCGTCACCGCCGTCGCCAGTTCCGAATTGGCCATCATGTAGCTGCCGTCGCCCAGCATGCAGACCACATCCGCCTCGGGCCGCGCCAGCTTGATCCCGAGCGCGCCGGCAATCTCGTACCCCATGCAGGAAAAGCCGTACTCCATGTGATATCCGCCGGCCGGGGCATCCCAGAGCTTGTGCAGCTCGCCAGGCATGGTGCCGGCCGCCCCCATCACCACGGTCGCAGGGCCCGCCGCGCGCTGCACCGCGCCGATCACCTGCGCGTCGGTCGGCCGCACGTTGCCTGCCGCGGGCGCCGCCTTCGCCGCCGCCGCTGCCTGCACCCACTCCCGCCGGAGCGCCTGATCCGGCGCCCGGAACCGGTGCGGCCCGAGCGCGGCCTCGAGCGCCTCGAGCGCCACTCCGGCATCCGCCACGAGGTGCAGCGCGCCATGCTTGTAGGCATCGTAGGGCTGGACATTGATCGACAGAAGCCGCCGCGCGGGGTTCTTGAACAGCGCCCAGGATCCGGTGGTGAAGTCCTGGAACCGCGTGCCGAGGCCGATCACCAGATCCGCCGTCTCGCAGACCAGATTGGCGCTCGAGGCGCCGGTGACGCCCACGGGGCCGAAGTTCAGCGGATGATCGAACGGCAGCGCCGACTTGCCGGCCTGCGTCTCGACCACCGGAATGTCATGGGCGGCGGCAAAGGCCGCCAGCGCGGCCTCGGCGCCGGCGTAGATCACCCCGCCGCCCGCGACGATCACCGGCTGCTTCGCCGCCCGGATCGCGGCGCTGGCCGCCGCCAGATCGGCGGCATCGGGTTCGGGGCGTCGGATCCGCCAGACCCGCGGCGCGAAGAACGAGTCGGGATAGTCGAAGGCCTCGGCCTGCACATCCTGGCAGAAGGCCAGCGTCACCGGCCCGCACTCCGCCGGGTCGGTCATCACCCGGAGCGCGCGGGGCAGCGCGGTCAGGATCTGCTCGGGCCGGCAGATCCGGTCGAAATAGCGGCTGACCGGGCGGAAGCAGTCGTTGACCGACACCGTGCCGTCGGCGAAGTCCTCGACCTGCTGCAAGACCGGGTCGGGCGCGCGGCTGGCGAAGACATCGCCCGGAATGAGCAGCACCGGCAGGCGGTTGACATGCGCGAGCGCCGCCGCCGTCACGAGATTGAGCGCGCCCGGTCCGATCGAGGTCGTCACCGCCATCGCGCGGCGGCGCTTCGCGGCCTTGGCATAGGCGATGGCGGCATGGGCCATGGTCTGCTCGTTGTGGCCGCGCCAGGTCGGCAGCGCATCGCCCATGCCGTGCAGTGCCTCGCCGATGCCGGCGACGTTGCCGTGGCCGAAGATCGCCCAGACACCCTCGATGAAGCGCCCGCCATCGACGGTCTGTTGCACCGCAAGCCAGCGCATCATTGCTTGCGCCGCGGTCAGCCGGATCGTCGTCATGCCGCCCGTCCCTTCCGTGCCCGTGCTGCGTCCCAAGCGGTGCAGAGCCGCGCGTAGCGGTCCGCCATCATCGCGACCGCCCCGGCGTCGTCCAGGGTGCCGCCGAACCAGCCGCGCGCGGCATCGCCGAAGATCGTCCGGCCCACGGCGAAGCCTTTCACCAGATCGTGCCCCGCCGCGATCGCCAGCGCGGCGGCGAGGTCGTACTCGGCCGCGTCGAGCCCGAGCACCAGCACGCCGCGCACATGCGGATCGCCCGCACGGATCGCGGCGCAGATCCGCATCCACGCGGCGTCGGACCGGAAGGGCTCGAGCTTCCACCAGTCGGGGCAGACCCCGATCTCGTAGAACCGCCGGATCAGCGCGGCCGAGGTCTCCTCGTTCACCGGCCCGACCTTCGAGGGAATGATCTCCAGAAGCAGCTCGAGCCGGTTCCGCCGGGCCGCGTGGAACAGCCGCAGGACCGTCGCCTCCTGCTCGGCGCGCAGCGCTTCGTCGTCGTCGGGGTGGCAGAAGCACAGCACTTTGACCACCTGCGTTAGCGGCCATTCCGACAGGCCACCGAAGTCCGGACCGATCTCGGGCTCCAGCGTCAGCGGGCGGGAGCCCGGCCATTCGACCGGCCGCCCGACCCAGAGACCGCTGCCCGAAGCCGCGTAAAGCGCCTGCCGCCCGAGCCGGCCGTCGCACAGGATGCCGTACCCCGGCCGGCCGCCTGCGACCGCCAACGCGGCGCGCAGGCACAGATGCTTGAAGGCGCCGATCCGCGCCGGCGTGGCCCCCGGCATCGCCTCCATCTGCATCCGGTGGTCGAAGGCGAAGACACGCAAGCTGGACCAGTCGCCGTGGCGGTTGGTCGCCCAGTGTATCTGCTCCAGCTCGAAATCCTTCCGCAAGGCTGGTACTTGCACGCCGCGCTTCAGAAAATACTGCAACTCCTCCCAGCTCGGGTAAGCCGGCGTGCAGCCATGCCGGCTGACCGCGAAGGCGCCGCAGGCATTGGCATAGGTCAGCGTCACCGGCCAGGGCTCGCCGTCGAGCCAGCCCTTCAGGAGCCCCGACATGAAACCGTCGCCTGCGCCAAGGACGTTGAACACCTCGACCGGAAAGCCCGGTCCGGCCTCGCCCGCGTCGAGCGTATCGGGAATGGCCCCGGTAAAGGCCGCGGCCCCCATCGGTCCGCGCTTGCACACCAGCGTCGCCGGCGTCAGCGCCCGCACGCTGCGAAGCGCGCCGATGGTGTCGGTGCTGCCGCCGGCGATGTGGAACTCCTCCTCGGTGCCGACGATCAGGTCGAACAGGGGCAGCGCGGTCTGGAGTTTCTCGGTGACTGCGGCGCTCGCGATGAAGCGCGCCTCGCCGTCGCCGTGCCCCGCCAGCCCCCAGAGGTTGGGCCGGTAGTCGATGTCGAGCGCGCAGCGCGCGCCGTGCTTCCGGGCCAGCGCGAGCGCCTTCAGGACCGCGGCCTCGGTGCGCGGATGCGACAGATGCGTCCCGGTCGCCACGACGGCCCGCGCCTCGGCGATCAGCCCCTCGCCGATATCCGCCTCGCACAGCGCCATGTCGGCGCAGTTCTCGCGGTAGAAGATCAGCGGAAAGGACTGGTCGTCGCGGATGCCGAGCAGCACCAGCGCGGTCAGCCGCTCGGGATCGGTCGTCACGCCGCGCACGTCCACCCCCTCGCGCGCCAGTTCCTCGCGCAGGAAGCGGCCCATGTGCTCGTCGCCGACCCGCGTGATCAGGCCCGAGCGCAGCCCGAGCCGGGCGGTGCCGGCCGCGATGTTGGTGGGCGAGCCGCCGATGTACTTCTGGAACGACCCCATGTCTTCCAGCCGCCCGCCGACCTGCATGCCGTAAAGATCGACCGAGGCGCGGCCGATGGTGATGACGTCGAGCGTCTTGTCGGGCGTTGTCATGCGCTGCCGTCCCCGTTCTGCGGCGCTGCCCGGCCTTCGCCGCCCGGCCCGCGCGGTGCCCGAAGTCTCATGCGATTTCGCGCTCCGGCGAAAGCCCTTTCTCGGCCCGAGGGCGAAGTTCGGGCCAAGTCGGCAGCCCGCGCCGCGATCCGCCGGCCGGCGATCCGTCCCGGCTGGCGCGGAAAGGCCCTTGACAGCCGCGCACCCGATGGTGCTCGCAGCACAAGGCGGAGGTCGCGGCGGCGAGGCGGGCGGAGGCGGTAGGATGGCGCAGCTGGGGGTCGGGCTGATCGGCACGGGCTTCATGGGCAAGGCCCATGCCCTCGCCTGGCGCAATGTCCGGGCGGTGATGGGCGACGTGCCGCCGGTGCGGCTGGCGGTCTTGTGCGACACGCCTGCGGATCGGGCCCGGGCGATGGCCGACCAGTTCGGCTTTGCCCGGGCGCAGGCGGACTGGCGGGCGGCGTTGGCCGACCCCGATGTCGAAGTGGTGTCGATCACCACACCGAACCGGCTGCATCACGCGATGGCACTCGCGGCGCTCGGCGCGGGCAAGCATGTCTGGTGCGAGAAGCCGATGGCGCTGACGCTGGCCGAGGCGGTGGAGATGGAGGCGGCGGCGCGGGCCGCGGGCCGGGTCACGCTGGTCGGCTACAACTATCTGCGCAACCCCGCCGTCACCCATGCGCAGCGGCTGATCGAGGCCGGCGCGATCGGCCGGCCGGTGCAGTTCCGTGGCTGGGTCGAGGAGGACTATCAGGCCGATCCGGACCTGCCCTGGACCTGGCGCGCGACCCTCGCTGAGGCAGGACTCGGCGCGCTCGGCGATCTCGGCTGCCATCTGGTCAGTCTCGCGCTGCTGGTAATGGGGCCGATCGACAGCCTCGTCGCCGACATGCAGGTGATCCACGAGACGCGTCCGCTGCCCGACGGATCCGGCCGCGCGCGGGTCGAGAACGAGGATGCGGCCTCGGTGCTGCTGCGCTTCGCGAACGGTGCGCAGGGCACGATGGCGATCTCGCGCGCGGCCTGGGGGCGGAAGTCGCGGCTCGGCTTCGAGGTGCACGGCAGCGCCGGCATGATCGTGTTCGACCAGGAGCGGATGAACGAACTGCAGATCTACCAAAACACCGGGCCGAAGGCGGAACAGGGGTTCAAGACCATCCTGACCGGCCCCACGCATCCGCCGTTCGGCGCCTTCGTGCCGGCGCCGGGCCACCAGATCGGCTTCAACGATCTCAAGCTGATCGAATGCGCAGAACTCCTGCGGGCGATTGCGGGCGGCCCCCGAGCCCGCCCGGATTTCACCGAGGCGCTGGTGATCGAGCGGATCATTCATGCCATGGCCGACAGCGCGCACTCGGGCAGGCGCATCGTGATCGGATGACTCGGCCAAAATCCTTGCAAGGATTTTGGCAAGGGTTTTTCTGAAAACCCTTGCGCGCCGGCCGGTCAGGCCGGCGCGAGCCCGCTCCGGAACCGGCGCATGTTGGCGCGATAGCCCGCCGCCGAGGCCAGAAGCCGCTCGCGCGCCGCCGCGTCGAGGCCGCGCACCACCCGGCCCGGAGCGCCCATCACCAGGCTTCCTTCGGGGATTTCCTTGCCCTCGGTCACCAGCGCCCCCGCACCGATCAGGCAGCCCGACCCGATCCGGGCGCCGTTGAGAAGCGTGGCGCCCATCCCGACCAGCGTGCCCGCCCCGACCCTGCAGCCGTGCAGCATCGCCTTGTGTCCGATCGTGCAGTCGGCGCCGATCACCAGCGGAAAGCCGATGTCGGTGTGGAGCACGCAGTTTTCCTGCACGTTCGACCCGGCTCCGACCCGGATTTCCTCGTTGTCGCCGCGCAGCGTCGCGCCGAACCAGCCCGAGGCGCCGGCCTCGATCACCACCCGGCCGATCAGGTTGGCATCGGGGGCAATCCAGGCGTCGCCGTCGACCAGCGGCAGGATACCGTCGAGCGCATAGATCATGAGGCTTCGAACTCCCGGTGCAGGGCCTTCACGAACGCCGCGAGGCCGGTCTGACGGCTGCGGCGCAGACGCTCGGCCCGCAGGATGGCGATCAGGTCGGAGGTCGTCGCCTCCAGGTCGCGGTTCACGAGGACGTAGTCGTACTCGGCCCAGTGGCTGATCTCGTCGCGGCTCTCGGCCATCCGGCTTGCGATTACCGCCGCGCTGTCCTGCCCGCGGCCGAGCAGGCGGCGCTCCAGTTCGGCGATCGATGGCGGCAGGACGAACACCGACACCACGTCGTCGCGCATCGCCTGGCGGATTTGCTGGCCGCCCTGCCAGTCGATATCGAACACCGTGTCCCGGCCCTCGGCCAGCGCCGCTTCGACCGGCGCCCGCGGGCTGCCATAGAGATGGCCGAACACCTCGGCATGTTCCAGCAGGCCGCCGGCCGCCGCCATCGCCTCGAATTCGGCGCGCGGCCGGAAGTGGTAGTCGCGGCCGTCCACCTCGCCGGGCCGCGGCGGCCGGGTGGTGGCCGAGACCGAGAAGCCGATCGCCGGGTCCCAGGCCAAAAGGCGCTTCGTCAGGGTGGATTTCCCGGCCCCCGAGGGCGACGACAGGATGAGCAGGAGGCCGCGCCGCGCCATCGTCATTCCACGTTCTGAACCTGTTCGCGCATCTGATCGATGACACCCTTCAGGTCAAGCCCGATGCGGGTCAGCGCGATCGAGGGCGCCTTGGAGCAGAGCGTGTTGGCCTCCCGGTGGAACTCCTGAGTGAGGAAGTCGAGCCGGCGGCCGACCGGCCCGCCGGCCCCGAGGAGCGCGCGTGCGGCCTCGACATGCGCCGCCAGCCGGTCGGTTTCCTCGGTGACGTCCGCCTTCACCGCCAGGAGCGCCAGTTCCTGGGCGAGCCGCGCCGCATCCATCGCCTCGGTTTCCGAGAGAATCCGGGCGAGGTTCCGCCGCAGCGCCGCCGCCATGTCGTCGGCCGAGGCCGCCGCCTCGGCCACTGCTGCGCCGGTCAGGTCGGCGACGCGGTCGATCTGGGCCGCGATCACGCGGGCCAGCGCCTCGCCCTCCGCGGCCCGGGCCGCGGCGAGATCGTTGATCGCGGCCGCGGCATCGGCGAGGATCGCCGCCCGGAGCGGGCCGTCGTCGATGTCATCGGGCAGCGCCGCCTCGAGCACGCCGCGGAACGCCAGCACCTCGGCCGCGCCCGCGGCAGCGAGCGGCAGGCCGCGCGCCGCCGCCTCTCGCCCAACCGCCGCCAGCCCGTCCAGCACCGCCGCCAGCGCCGCCGGGTTGAGGCGCGCGCCTGCGGCGGCGGGGTCGCGGGTCAGGCGCAGCGTCACGCTGATGCTGCCGCGCTGGAACCGTCCGGCCAGGGCGGTCCGGAGCGGGGTCTCGATCGCGTCGAGCCCCTCGGGCAGGCGCAAGCGCAGGTCGAGCCCCTTGCCGTTGACCGAGCGCAGGTCCCAGAGCCAGCCGGCCTCGGCCGCGCGGCCGCTGCGGCTCGCCTGGCCGGTCATCGATGTGATCATGTCCCCCACCTTCCGGCCGGTTCCGGCCATTTACCATCCGTTCGGATTCTGCGCGCCGTCGCGACCGCGAAAATGTATCTTTACTGTCAGGTAACCTTTGTAGCGATAGCGTTAACCCTGTGCCGCGGCGGGCGCGGCACGGGCGGGTGGCGGCCGGGGCGGCGAAGGTCCGGCGGCACGGGCGCGCGCAGGGCGGCAAGGCGGTGCGGGGCAGGCGATGGCGCAGTGGAGCTGGGGCAAGGTGAGACCGATGGCGGGACAGGGTGGCGGCGATGGTCCGGGCTACGGGCTCTTGCAGGACGTGCGCGGCTACTGGGAGGCCTTGCGCGTCGCGGGCGCCCTGCCCGACCGGGCCAGCATCGATCCGCGCGGGCTCGAACAGGCGCTCGAGCATGTGTTCATGGTCGAGCGGATCGCCCCCGGACTGGCGCGGTTCCGCATCGCGGGCATGCATCTGGCGCTGCTCATGGGCATGGAGGTGCGCGGCATGCCGCTGTCCGCGCTGTTCGATCCGGCGGGGCGCGACCGGATGCAGAAACTGGTGGAACAGGTGTTCGCCGGCCCGGCCATCCTGGAACTCGCGCTCGAGGGCGAGCGCGGCCTCGGCCGCCCGAGCCTCGAGGGCCGGATGCTGCTCCTGCCGGTCCGGGGCGACAGCGGGCTCGCGGACCGGGCGCTCGGCTGCGTCGTCAGCACCGGGCCGATCGGGCGCACGCCGCGCCGCTTCGCGATCGCCCGGCAGCTGGTGACGGTGCTGGACGGCGCGACCGCCTGCCGCCCCGCTGGGACCGCATCGGCCGCGGGCGCTGACGCCCGCGCCGGGGCCGGACTGGCCGAGGACGCGGCCCCCTTCGCCCCGGCGCCGCAAGCCGCGCCGCGGCGGCACCTGCGG
>Ga0224722_1001970_pt1 | contig 11099 bp, 15 predicted proteins | sample Balambano_FR1_Me_FD_161646 | JGI IMG/M metagenome (GOLD analysis project Ga0224722, IMG submission 161646) | Freshwater sediment microbial communities from Lake Towuti, South Sulawesi, Indonesia - Balambano_FR1_MetaG | ecosystem: Environmental > Aquatic > Freshwater > Lake > Sediment | place...
CTTATATATTTATTAATTGTAAAATCAATTTGTTTGTTAAAAAAAAATCGAATCGTTGGTATAAATTGTTTTCGAATCCGATTTCTAGACAAAAAATTTTTTTGATTCGTCAAATCAGAAAAAATTGGTAGTTTTAATTTTGTTAAAAAAAGTTTTAATTCAATTCGTGTTCTAAAAAGCATTGGACGTAAAAATAAAAAATGCAAAAAAGTTTTCTTTTCTAAAAAAAACAAATTTTTTTGCATTTTTCGATGCATTGTAATTTTATTTTTTTTTAGAAAATTTTTTTTTTTTAAAGAAAAAATATAAAAAGTATTTTTCGTAAAACAACAAAATTTTTTCAAAAAACTAAAAATTTGTTGTTTTTCTAATGCAAAAATTCCGAAAAGTCCAAAGCCTCTAAAAAAATTAAATAAAAATGTTTCATTTCGATCATTTAAAGAATGACCGATAAGCAAACCAAAAAAATGAAAAAATATCAAATTTTTGGAAAAAATTTTTATTCGCCAGTTTCTGCTTGTATTTTCATTAATTAAAAAACGATTTGTTATACTTTGAGTCATCGATAATTTTAAACAAAAGCTTAGTTTTATAGTATGAAGAAAAGTAAAAAAAACATCTTTTTGCCACAAATGATTACAAAATATAACTCGAATTTTAAATTTAAATTGTTTTTTTAATATAAAAAAAATCAGTAAAAGGCAGATTGAATCTTGACCACCAGAAAAAGCTAGTAAATACCCGGTTTTATTTTTAAAAAAAAAAGTTTTCTTAAATAATTTTTTTGTATACTTTAAAAAGAAAATAGTTGATTTTTTCATCAAAATTAATTTTATACGAAAAAAAAAAAGAAAAAGAAAAAAATTAAAAACCAGGTTAAAAAATTTAAATAAATTTTCGCTTCCCCATAATTAGCAAAAAAACCAGTTTCATGGAAAAAATTTAAAACAGGATTTAATTCGAATGTTTGAGGTGTAAGAATTAATAAAATTAAAAAAGAAAAAAAAACGCGTAAAAAATTAATCATAAAATTATACTAGTACCTATATATTTTTTTATATTGTAAAAAAAAAAAATTTTGATAAGATTGAATAAAGCCGGGATAGCTCAGTTGGTAGAGCAGAGGACTGAAAATCCTCGTGCCACCAGTTCGAATCTGGTTCCTGGCAAAAAAGTGTTCTGGGGTGGAAGGATTCGAACCTCCGAATGGCGGGACCAAAACCCGCAGCCTTACCGCTTGGCGACACCCCAATTAAATTTTTTTAAGATTACTATATAATAATCTTAAAAAAATTTTTGTCAATTTATTCTTTAAAACGGAAAATTATTAAAAAAAAATTATTTATACAATTCTATTCCAAGACGAACTGCAAAAATACCAGAAATTAATGCAATAAAAAGAGCGATAAAAATTTGACTTTCAGAAATGGGCATTTTTTTTTCTTTAAACGAAGATAAATTTTAATAAGAGCAACAAAAAATTATAAATTCCCTTTTTGCGAAGAAACCAATAAAATTACAAGGGGTCCTGCCGCAACAACAAAAAGAAGTGCAGTTAATTGAAAAATTATTTGAAAATTCATAAATTAAAAAATATTTATAAAAATAAAAAAAATTGTAGAAAATTTTATCGAAATCCAACAGCTGCTTGCCAAACAAAAGCTAACGCTAAAAACAAGATAGGAATAATAGGTAAAACATCCACAATCGGATCAAAAGGTGCGTAGGCTTCAGGTAATTTTGCAATTAAATAATAAATTGACACGTTTTTCCTCCAATATATTTTATAAAGTAAAATATTTTAAAAAAAATTTTTAAATATTATTCATAGTATAAAGTATATTTTCAAAAAAAAAAATTTTACAATATAAACGACTAAAAAATTAATTCCATCTTTTGTTTTTTTAATTTTACACTAGTTAATATTTATTAGAGTATCTTTTTATGAAATTAGCGTATTGGATGTATGCCGGACCAGCACATATAGGAACTTTGCGTGTAGCAAGTTCGTTTAAAAATGTTCATGCAATTATGCATGCTCCGCTCGGAGATGATTATTTTAATGTTATGCGATCTATGCTCGAAAGAGAAAGAGATTTTACTCCGGTTACTGCCAGTATTGTAGATAGACAAGTCTTGGCTAAAGGATCAGAAGAAAAAGTAATTAATAATATTTTACGTAAAAATAAAGAGGAAGGACCTGATTTAATTGTTTTAACTCCAACCTGTACTTCAAGTATTTTACAAGAAAATTTACAAATTTTCGTTGATCGCGCAAAAATGGAGTCGCCATGCAATATTTTATTAGCAGATGTTAATCATTATAGAATGAACGAGTTTCAAGCCGCGGATAAAACTTTGGAACAAATTATTAAATTTTTTTTAGAAAATAAAAAAAATTTTCCCAAAGGAATACAAGATGTAAAAAAAACAAAAAAACCTTCTGTTAATATTATTGGCATTTTTACATTAGGGTTTCATAATCAACATGATTGTCGTGAATTAAAAAGATTACTATGGGATTTAGGTATTTCAATAAATGAAATACTCCCTGAAGGAAGTACAGTAAAAAATATTCAAAATTTACCAAAAGCCTGGTTTAATATTGTTCCATATCGAGAAGTGGGTTTAATGGCAGCGAAATATTTAGAAAGTAATTGGAATATTCCTTATATATCAATAACACCAATGGGTTTAATTAATACAGGCTGTTTTATTTTAAAAATTGAAAAAATACTTAAACATTTAAAATATGAACTGTCAATTAATGTTGAACAATATATTGAAAAACAAACGAAAAACATCTCGCAAGCAGGTTGGTTTTCGAAATCTATTGATTGTCAAAATTTGACAGGAAAAAAAGCTATTGTTTTTGGTGACGCAACACACGCTGCGTCTTTTACAAAAATATTAGCTCGTGAAATGGGAATTCGAGTTTGTTGCTCTGGTACGTATTGCAAACACGATGCGGATTGGTTTCGAGAAGAAGTAGAAAGTTTTTGTGATGAAATTTTAATAACCGATAATCACAATGAAGTTGGAGAACTTATTACACGAATTGAACCTGCTGCCATTTTTGGCACGCAAATGGAGAGGCATATTGGAAAACGTTTAGATATTCCGTGTGGTGTTATTTCCGCACCAGTTCACATTCAAAATTTTCCTTTAAGTTTTAGACCTTTTTTAGGATATGAAGGAGCTAACCAAATTGCAGATTTAATATATAATTCTTTTACACTAGGAATGGAAGATCATCTTCTTGAATTTTTTGGTGGCCATGATACGAAAGAAACAAATAAAATGCAAATTGAATCTAATATTGAAATCCAATGGTCTGAACAAGCCTTACTCGAATTAAAAAAAATACCAGGGTTTGTTCGGGGAAAGATAAAAAGAAATACCGAAAAATATGCATATGACCAAAAATTAAAAATTATTGATTTATCAATAATGTATGCCGCAAAAGAAGCTAACCAAAAATAGTTAAAAATTGTGTGCTTTTAATCACACAATTTTTAACTATTTTTAAAATAAAATAAAAAACAAAAAGTATAAACATGGCAATACATTTAGTTAGAAATATTGTTTTAACTGAAAAATCAGTTCGATTAATTGAAAATAATCAATATACTTTTGATGTTTCGTGTAAGTTAACAAAACCTCAAATAAAGAAAATTATTGAAACTTTTTTTAAAGTAAAAGTTATTTCTATTAATACACATAAATTAACTAGTAAAACAAAAGGTAACTTAAAAAGGGTAATTATTACTCTTAAAAATGGATTTTCAATACCTCTTTTTTCTTAAAAAATTATTTATTAAAAAAAATTATGGCAATTCGATTTTATAAACCGTATTCAGCAGGTACAAGACATCGTTCAGTTTCGCAATTTAATGAAATTACAAGCTGTAAAAGTGAAAAAAAATTAACTTTTTGGATAAATCGATCCCAAGGACGAAATAATAGAGGGATCATAACAAGTCGTCATCGTGGTGGAGGTCATAAAAAATTATATAGAAAAATTGATTTTTTTAGAAAAAAACTAGGAGTTTTTGCAAAGGTTGCTTCAATCGAATACGACCCAAATCGAAATTCACGAATAGCTCGTCTTCATTATATTGATGGTGTAAAAAATTATATTCTTTATACGAAGGGGATGGGTATTGGTGATAAAATTATTTCTGTGCAAAACGCTCCGATTTTCTTAGGAAATTGTTTACCTTTGTCTAATATTCCGTTAGGAACAGAAATTCATAACGTTGAATTAGAACCTGGTCGTGGAGGTCAAATAGCTCGAGCTGCTGGAACAAGTGTTCAAATTATAGCAAAAGGAAGAAATTTCGTAACTTTGCGATTACCATCAGGAGAGGTACGTTTAGTATCTAAAAATTGTTGGGGTACCATTGGACAAGTTGGAAATTCAGAAATAATAAACTTAACTATTGGTAAAGCGGGTCGAAAAAGATGGTTAGGGAAAAGACCAAAAGTAAGGGGTGTTGTTATGAATCCTATAGATCATCCACATGGTGGAGGTGAAGGAAGAGCTCCTATTGGACGTGCAAGACCAGTAACGCCTTGGGGTAAACCAGCACTAGGTCAAAAAACACGAAAAAAGAAAAAATATAGTAATTCTTTGATTCTTCGAAAACGAAAATTTTAAAAAATAAAATATAGGATGTTAATTATGTCAAGATCTTTAAAAAAAGGACCCTTTGTTGCAAATCATTTATTAAAAAAATGTGAAAAATTAAACAGCCAAAAAGAGAAAAAAGTGATTTTGACTTGGTCAAGAGCTTCGACAATTGTTCCTATTATGATTGGTCATACTATTGCTGTTCATAACGGTCGAGAACATATTCCTGTTTTTATTACTGATCAAATGGTTGGACATAAATTAGGAGAATTTTCTCAAACTCGAACTTTTAGGGGACATATTAAAAGTGATAAAAAATCACGAAAATAATACAAAATAAATTAATCAAATATTTTTGTTTTTGATAATAAAACCGTAAATGTAAATAATAAAATCTTATTACAAAAAAAGTATAAAAAAAATTACTATTTTAAAAATTATCAAAATTTATTTATATGGGACAAAAAATAAATCCTCTTGGTTTTCGACTTGGTATTACACAAAAATATCAGTCTTATTGGTTTATAACAAAAAAAGAATATGCACAGCTATTGATTGAGGATTTTTTTTTAAGAAAAAAAATTAATACAATTTTTCAGGAAGCAGGAATTACGCATATTGAAATTCAAAGAAAATTAAATCAAATTAAAATTGAAATAAAAACAGCTAGACCAACAATAATAATAGGAAAAGATGGAAAAAATTTGGATATTTTAAAAAATAATTTAGAAAAATTCTTAAAAAATTATAGAAAAAAAAATTTTTATTTTTATAAAAAAACGTTTCCAATAGGTTTTGAAAAGCCACAACTTACAATTTATATTGTAAAAATCAGTGATCCGGATAAAGAAGCGAATTTTATTGGTGAATTTATAGTTGAACAATTGCAAAAAAGAATTCCTTTTCGTCGAGCTATGAAACAAGCAATTCTACGTGTTCAAAAAGAAGGCGTAAAAGGAATAAAAATTCAAGTTTCTGGTCGATTAAACGGTGCTGAAATTGCAAGGAGTGAATGGATTCGAGAAGGAAGAGTTCCTTTACAAACTTTAAAAGCTAAAATTGATTATTCCTATAAAACTGCAAAAACAATTTATGGTATTATAGGAATAAAAATTTGGATTTTTAAAAAAGAAAATTAAAATTTTATAATTTAAAAATTTATTATTAAAAAAGGATTACAAAAATGTTAAGCCCAAAAAAAAATAAGTTTAAAAAACCACACCGTGGTAGAATGAGAGGCAAAGCTACGCGTGGAAATAAATTATCATTTGGTGATTTTGCTTTGCAAGCATTAGAGCCGAATTGGATTACATCGCGACAAATAGAAGCGGGTCGACGATCTATTACTCGATATGCGAAACGTGGTGGAAAGTTATGTATTCGAATTTTTCCGGATAAAGCTATTACGATGCGTGCGGCAGAAACGCGTATGGGATCAGGAAAAGGTTCTCCAGAATTTTGGGTATGTGTTGTAAAACCAGGAAAAATTATTTATGAGTTACAAGGAGTTCCTGAAACAATTGCTCGTGAAGCAATGCGAATCGCTTCTTATAAAATGCCCATTAAAACACAATTTATTAAGCGTTAAATTTATTAAAAAATTATGATTCAAACACAAACTTTTTTAAATGTTGCAGATAACACAGGTGCAAAAAAACTGATGTGTATTCGAATTTTAGGAAGCTCAAAACAATCGGCAAAAATTGGTGATATTATTATTGCTATTGTAAAAGATGCTATTCCAAATATGCCCTTTAAAAAATCAGATATCGTTCGTGCTGTAATTGTTCGAACAAAAAAAGGGGTGCAAAGAGATAACGGGACTTTTATTCGATTTGATGAAAATGCTGCTGTTATAATTAATAAAGAAGGAAATCCACGTGGTACGAGAATTTTTGGACCAATTGCAAGAGAATTACGAGATCAAAATTTTCCAAAAATTATATCTTTAGCTCCTGAAGTTGTTTAATTTTATAAAAAAAATATGATACAAAGATTACAAAATTTTTATTCAAAAACAATTGTTCTAAAAATGATCGAACAATTTAATTATAAAAATAAGTACCAAGTACCTCGAATTGAAAAAATAGTAATAAATCGTGGTATTGGAGATGCATCTCAAAATGCAAAGTTATTAGAATTAAGTTTAGCAGAATTAACAATTCTTGCGGGTCAAAAAGGGGTTATTACTAGATCAAAAAAAGCTATTGCTGGTTTTAAATTACGACAAAAAATGCCTGTTGGGGTATCAGTTACTTTAAGAGGTGAAAGAATGTATAGTTTTCTTGATAGATTAATAAACTTGGCTTTACCACGAATTCGTGATTTTCAAGGAATAAATACTAAAGGTTTTGATGGTTATGGAAATTATAGTTTAGGACTTGAAGAACAATTAATGTTCCCTGAAATTGATTATGATAAAATTAATCAAATTAAAGGAATGGATATTTCTATTATTACAACTTCAAAAACAAATCAAGAAGGTCTTGTTCTTTTAAAATTATTTGGATTACCTTTTCAATCTTAACGTAAAAAAAATAAAAAATTTTAAACAAAAAAAATGGTTAATGATACAATTAGTGATATGATAACTTGTATTAGAAATGGTATTTTAATTAAAAGTAAAACTGTCAAAGTTTTATCAACAAAAACAACTCGAAATATAGCTAAAATTTTAGAAAGAGAGGGTTTTATCGAATCTTTTCAAGTTTCAAAATCAATTTTAATTTTATATTTAAAATATAGTAAAGATCAAAAACAATCTTGTATAACAAATCTTCGTCGGATTAGTAAACCCGGTCTTCGAATTTATGTTAATAAAAAAGAAATACCAAAAATTATTGGTGGAATGGGAATAATTATTTTATCAACTTCACAAGGGATAATGACTGATAATGAAGCTCGTTATTATAAAATTGGTGGTGAATTATTATGTTCCGTTTGGTAACTTTGAATGTAAATTTTTGAAAAATTTATTATTTTGAGCCAAAAAAAACAAAGTCTCGTGGAAATGGAAGGAGTAGTTATTCAATGTTTTACAAATGGAATGTTTAAAGTAAAACTTGAAAATGGTTTTAACGTCCTTGCTCATGTTTCCGGAAAAATAAGAAAAAATTCAATTAGAATTTTATTAGGTGATATGGTACGTGTTCAACTGAGTCCGTATGATTTAAATCGCGGTCGGATCGTCTATAGACTTCGAAAATAAATTTTAATAATTTTAAAAGAGATAAGTAATTTTATTTTTTTTGTATGAAAGTTGGACCTTCAGTGCGTAAAATCTGCGAAAATTGTCGATTAATTTCACGCAAACGACGAGTTATGGTGATTTGTTCCAATCCAAAACATAAACAACGACAAGGGTAATTTTTTAAATTGAAAGAAGGTATTTTTTATGGCAAGACAAATAAAAAAAAATTCACAAAAAAAAGTTAAAAAAAAAATTCCTAAAGGAATTGTACATATTCAAGCAAGTTTTAATAATACAATTGTTACCATTACTAATTTACAAGGTGATGTTATTGCTTGGTCATCCGCTGGTGGTTGTGGTTTCAAAGGAGCTCGAAAAGGAACACCATTTGCAGCAAAAACAGCTGCAGAAGTTGCCGCTAAACAATCTATTGATCAAGGAATGAAGGAAATAAAAGTTTTAGTAAAAGGACCTGGTGCTGGAAGGGAAACAGCAATACGCGGCTTACAAGAATCAGGACTCTTAATTAAATTAATTCGTGATATAACTCCAATACCTCATAATGGTTGTCGTCCTCCAAAAAAAAGAAGAATTTAAATTTAAAAATTTGAAAAGAAAAAGATAAAAATTATGAAGAGAAAAAATATTTTAAATTTTTCTTGTATTGAATCTAAAATTGAAAATACGAACTTATTTTATGGTAAATTTGTTTTTGGACCTTTTGGTAAAGGTCAAGCTTTAACTATTGCAAATTCTTTAAGACGAACTTTGTTATCGGAATTATTTTCGTTAAAAATTTTTGCAGTTGAGATCGAAGGTGTTGCACATGAATATTCAACTTTACCTGGAGTGAATGAATCTATTTTAGATATTATATTAAATTTTAAAAAAATAATTTTTACAAGTCGTTTTCATTTTCAACAACCTTTATTAGGCTTTTTCAAAATTCAAGGGCCTGGTTCATTTACAGCAAGTTCGTTAAAGTTACCCCATTCGATTCAAATTATAAATCCAGACCAACATATAGCTACTCTTTCATTTAATGGTTCTTTAAATATAAAAATTTTTATTTGTCAAAACAAAAATTTTTTATCTTTTTTGGAATTAGAAGAACAATTTCAAAAAATATCAAACATAAAAAACAAAATTTTAAAAAAAACTGACCAAACAAAAATTTTAGCTATTGATAATTTTTTTATTCCTGTAGTTAAAGTCAATTATATTTTAAAAAAATATAATTTACAAAAATTTGAGAGACAAAAAGAACAAATTATTTTAGAAATATGGACTAATGGAAGTATTCAGCCAAAACAAGCTATTCAATATTCCGTTATCAAATTAATTAAATTATTATTTTCTTTTAAAGAAAATAATTTATTAAAATCACTAATTGTTTATTCTTATCCAAATTTTGTTTTTAAATTAAAAAATAAAAAAAAAATTGAGACTTTAGATATTGGAAATTTGGATTTGTCTTTACGATCCTATTCTTGTTTAAAAAAAGCAAAAATAGATACAATAGGTGAATTATTAAAATATTCTCAAAACGATTTACTATTATTAACAAATTTCGGTCAAAAATCTTTGAAAGAAGTACAATTTCGGTTAAAACAAATAGAATTATCGTTAAAAAACATATAAATAATAAGGAGGTATTTCAATTGTTTCAAAAAATTTTTTTTTTAAAAAAAAAGATAAATAGTTTTATTATTAAAACTGTTGGCCGTCGAAAAAGTGCTATTGCACAGATTAAAATAATAAAAGGAAACGGGGAGTTTTTGATTAATGGGAAAAACGAAAATACTTATATGCAAGAAAACGGATCATTTTTACTATCAATACAGACTCCTTTAAAATTATTAGGGTTACAAAAAACCTTTAAAATATTAGTTACTGTGAAAGGTGGTGGGTTAGCTGGGCAAACAGAGGCCATTCGTTTAGGGATAGCTCGAGCTTTATGTTTTTTTGATAATACTTATCGAACTAATCTAAAAAAGAGAGGTTTTTTAACTAGAGATTCACGAATAAAAGAAAGAAAAAAATATGGTTTAAAAAAAGCACGAAAAGCGCCACAATTTTCGAAAAGATAATTTTTTTTTTGTTTAAAAAATAATTTTGTTCTCAATTTTTATATTTAAATTTTTTATGTCAGTAACAACAAATGAAATTATTGAAAAATTAAAATCTATTACATTATTAGAAGCTGCGGAATTAGTAAAACAAATTGAAGAAACTTTTGGAGTTGATGCTTCAACGGCAATTGGAGGTGGTTTTGGTCTAGCGATTTCCGATGGTAATAATAATACCAAAGAAACAGTTGAAGAAAAAACATCGTTTGATGTTATTATTAATGATGTTCCTACTGATAAACGTGTTGCTGTTTTAAAAATTATTCGTAATTTAACTTCTTTAGGTTTAAAAGAAGCAAAAGAATTAACAACATCTTTACCAAAAACAGTTAAAGAATCAATTTCAAAAGAAGAAGCCGAAAATGCAAAAAAACTATTAGAAGAAGCAGGAGCAAAAGTTATAATTAAATAATAATAAATAATTTTTTGAAAATTATTTATTATTATTTTCTTTTCTATATATAGAAAAGAAAATAATAATAAATAATTTTTTTATATAAAAACTATCTTCAGTAAGAGTAACAAGACTGTAATACTTTTTGTACTATAAATCCAGTACCCCCAGGAATGACACGTCCTAGTATAACATTTTCTTTTAATCCGCGTAGAAAATCTATTTTTTTTTCGATACAAGCACAACTTAAAATTCTTGTAGTTTCTTGAAAACTAGCGGCTGATATAAAACTTTCGGTTTCTAAAGAAGCTTTTGTTATTCCAAAAATTATTGGTTCATATTTTGCTTTTTCAAAATAAAAAATTTTCTCTTTTTCTGTAAAGAAAATATTTCCTAAATTAATAACTTCAACTACCTTTAAATCAACTAATTCACCGCGAAGGAGACCTGTCGTCCCACTTTCTAATATAAAAACTTTTGTCGTCATTTGTCGAATAATAATCTCCATATGTTTGTCAGAAATAGAAACACCTTGATCTTGGTAAACTTTTTGTATACTTGTAATTAAAATTTGTTGTATTGTTTTAATACTTTTTCGAACAGCTTTCTTTAATAAATATTTTATTTTATATTTATTCATACATAAAAAAAGTTTTCCGTGAATATTTTCGCGTAAATTTTGATTTTTTTTTAATTGACGGGCTTCAAAAAGTTCTTCAATTTTTGGAATGCCTTGAATAATATCTTCAGTTT
>Ga0224722_1001971_pt1 | contig 11096 bp, 11 predicted proteins | sample Balambano_FR1_Me_FD_161646 | JGI IMG/M metagenome (GOLD analysis project Ga0224722, IMG submission 161646) | Freshwater sediment microbial communities from Lake Towuti, South Sulawesi, Indonesia - Balambano_FR1_MetaG | ecosystem: Environmental > Aquatic > Freshwater > Lake > Sediment | place...
GGGATGATCGGTGTAGCCGGTGCTGGCCGCCCAGGCCCCATAGCGCTGCATCGTCGCGCCGGTGAGATCGGCAAAGAGACCGGCCTTCTCCTGGGTCAAATCACGCACCTGGGCCAGCCCTGCCGGGTCGATCAGATCCGGGCGGATCGCCATGACCATCGAGGTCTCATAACGCCCGGCGTGACCGGGAATCCGCGCACTTTCCATCAGCCCCGCTTCTACCACGGCCGCACGCGCAATATCCCAGTATGCACCCGTGGCAATGGTCACATCGTGGGCCAGGCGGTGGACAAAATCCAACCCGACGACGGCGTTGGAATCGGTGTTGCCGCCATGCCCGTTGAGGACGATCAGCTTGCGAAAGCCACTCAGCACCAACCCTTCGAGGATCTCGGTGACAGCGGCGATGTAGGTGGGGCTGCTCAGCGAGAGAACCCCCGGAAAGGGGCGATGATGGTGTGAATTGCCATAGCAGAGCACGGGTGCGACGAGCACCTGCGCCCGGCCAGCGGCTTGTTCGGCGGCACGCTGCGCCACCGTGCCACAGAGCAGCGTATCGGTGATCACCGGGGCATGGGGGCCATGTTGTTCGATCGACGCCGTGGGCAACACAGCAATCGCCGTGGGCGCGGCGCGGCGGATCTGTTCACGGGTCAATTCGGCCAGCAGGACAGTCATCGGTGCATCTCCTTGATTAGGCGGCTGGGCAGAGCGCCCAGGTGGGTGATTGGATGTTCGCAAAGCGGGTGCTCTGCGCCAGTGGTAATTGCGTCTCTTCGGGCGGGAAGAGACGCCGGAAGGTAAAGGCGTAGGCGGTTGGGCCATGCGTTTGCAGATGGTCGAGGCGCGTTTTGGCTTCTTGCCAGGTGGGGATATGCCCGGCAGGTACCCACCAGAGCGCCATGTACGCTTCGCTCATCTTCGCAAACCACTGGCGACGTTTGCGCATAATCTCGGCGTGCGCACTGCGATAGACATACGTTTGCAGCGCCTCTACCGATTCCCACACGGAAAAGTTGACGATGATCCGCTCATCCGCATAGGGGCGCACGGCTGTGGCGTTGCCTTCAGGCGTCTGAAAGCGCCAGACAAAGCCCGGTGCCCCGTCGGCCAGCGCATTGATCCGATCCAAGTTGGCGACAAACTCGGCGATAAGGGGGTCATCCAACGGGGCCAGCAACCGCCCAATGTTGATCTGTGCCAAGTGAGAGTGTGACATCTTTTTTGCTCCTGTCATCGATAAACCAGTGGGGACGCGGCGCGTCCGGCACGAACGAGCGCTGTAGGGGCGATGCAGTCGGGAAAAAATTTCGAGATGTGCCGAAATCTCCTCTCCGGTTGCCTTGCCCCTACAACTGTTGATCGGGTACAGTCACCTCAGCCAGCCTTTTCTCGGCCAGTTCACAGTAGGCTGGCGACAGGTCATAACCCACATAGTGCCGCCGCAGTTGCCGGGCGGCCACACAGGTGGTGCCAGAGCCGAGAAAGGGATCGAGTACTACGTCGTCCACGTAAGAATAGAGCTTGATCACCCGGCTGGCTAGCTCCAACGGAAACGGGGCTGGGTGACCAACACGCCGCGCCGATTCGGGCGGGATCTCCCAGATAGAGAGCGTGGCGGCCATAAATTCATCGCGCCGGATGTCGGATTCGCCTTTGTCGGGCCGGGAAAAATTCTCTTTGGCAAAGACCAGCAGATATTCATGCAGGTCGCGCAGGCGGGGGGCTTTGGCACTTTGCCAACTGCCCCAGGCGCAACTGTTGGTGGCTCCCCGCCCCTTCTGCCAGATGATCTCGCCCATCGGCAGAAAGCCCAGTTCCAGGTGGAGTTGATAGAAAAAGGCATGGAGCGGCAGATAGGGCTTGCGCCCCAAATTGGCGATATTGATGACATACCGTCCGCCAGGGCGCAACACTCGGTAGACCTCTCGCCCGACGGTACGGATCAACGCTAGATAATCCACTAGATCAATGTTCTCGTCGTACTCTTTGCCCACATTGTAGGGCGGTGAAGTAAAGGCTAGCCCCACCGCCTGATCCGGCACGGCGGTCATCGCCTCGGACGAGCCACAGTGGATGCGATCCGCCCAACCCTCTGGTGCGGGGACGGCTGCGGCTACCCCGTTGGGGGTTGGTTGTCGCAGCCAGGTCTGATAGAGTTGACGCGCATAAAAGGCTGAAGCATCATGGCCTTCGCGCTTGGTCGTGCCGAACGAACTGGTCTGGGTCATGGGGTTGATTATAAATGGGAATTTGCATACTGCGTAATGCGTACTGCGTAACTGGCTCTTTCCGTGATCAGGAGCGTTTACGCTGTACGCATTACGCTTTGATTGCCCCTTCGACAAAGCCTTCGAGAATGTAGCGGCGGAAGAGAACGGCCAACACCACCACCGGCAGGCTGGCGAGCACGGCCGAGGCGAGCATCTGCCCATAGAGCGTCTGGTATTGACCGGAGAATTCGGCGATGGCGATGGGTGCGGTCTTGACGTTGATGCGCGTCAGGATGATGGCAAAGAAAAACTCGTTCCAACTTTCGATAAAGGCAAAGACGCCGGTGGCAAAGAGCGGTGGCAACGAAATGGGCAGGACGATATGACGAAAGGTCTGCATCGGCGACGCCCCATCCACCGCCGCAGCCCGTTCTAAGCCTATGGGAATGCTCTCAAAGAAGCCTTTGAGGATCCAGATGATGATCGGCAGAGTGAAGGAGAGATAGATCACGATCAGCCCCAGATGCCGGTCTAGCAACCCCAGCCGGCTCATCACCAAAAAGAGCGGAATGGCGATCACGATGCCGGGGAACATCTGCGTGGCGAGGATCAGCAACAAGAGTTGGTTGCTGGCCGGCAGGGACAAGCGGGCCAGCGCATAGGCCGCGGTGGAGCCAAGCACCAACCCCAGCCCCGCCGTGAAGAGCGCCACGATCAGCGAGTTGCGCAGCCCGGCAAACAGACTACGGCTACCGTCGAGCACCAGCGCATAGTTCTCCAGGGTCAGGTTGCGCGGATCTAGATCGATCGGCTGCGCGGTCAATGCCCGTAGCGGCAACAGGCTGGTGACCACTGCCCAAAGCACTGGCCCTAGCGCCAGCGCCACAAAGAGCGCCAGCAAGAGCCGAATCAACGAACGGGTTGTGCGTCGCCCCACGAGAGGTCCTTTGGGTGGGGTAGACAAGTAGACAGGCAAACACGTCGCTGCCCTACGTATCTGTCTACCTGTGTACCTGTCTACCCATCGCCTGAATATACACCAACGCCAACAGCAACATCACCCCAAACAACACATTGGCCAGCGCGGCCCCATAGCCGATGTCGAGATTGCTAAAGGTGGCGCGCCAGGCCAGGTAGTTCAACAACACGGTGCTATCCGCCGGGCCGCCTTTGGTGAGCACATAGATCAGATCAAAGACTTTGAGCGCCCAGATGCTCTGGAGCACACCAGCGATGACCAGCGTGACCCGCAGCCCTGGCAGGGTGACATGGACAAACTGTTGCCAGGCCCTAGCCCCATCCAAACGGGCGGCGCGATAGAGATAGGGTGGGATGTTCTGCAAACCGGCCAGCAACAATAGGGCGATAAAGGGCACGGCTTTCCAGATGTCCGCCAGCAGGAGCATGTTGAGCGCCAGCCACGGGCTGCCCAGCCAGACAATCTTCGTGTCGATCAGACCGACGCCCAAGAGCGCCGCATTCAAAACGCCATGATTAGCGTTGAGGATCCACTTCCAGAGCACGGCATTTGCCACCGGAGCCAGTGCCCAGGGGATCAGCAACGTCACCCGAAAGAGCGGATGTCGCCCCAGTGGATGGTTGAGCAACAGCGCCGCCCCCAGCCCTAGCCCCAATACGGCCACCACTTCAACCCCAGTGAAATAAATCGAGCGTGCCAGGGCAGCGTGAAAGAGCGCATCCCCTAGCAAGTCTACGTAGTTCTGCCCGCCGATAAACTCCGCAGTGATGCCTGCCGCGCCGTAGCGCACCCGCTGGAGCGAGAGCAGCACGGAGGCAACAATCGGGTAGGCCAAGACGGCTAGCAAAACGATCAACGCTGGCGCGGCAAAGAGCATCCCCACCCGCTGGCGGCTGCGCTGATAGGGCCTTCTCGTGTGCATCGTGCTCAGATCTGAAAAAATTCTGGATCACGCCACGCTGGGCGTGGTTCTTGACGGACGGTGAACGGATGCGGTACAGCTGGCGGCGGCAGTTCAGCCGCCACCGTGATCGGGTGGGGTAATGGTTGGTTAAAGAGATAGCCTTCGCTGTTATAGGGCACTTCGTCCGGTTGCGTGTTGCCCGCCAGGTCGGTGGCCCGTACCATTAGTGTGTGTTCACCCAGCGTGGCCTCCCACGAGAAGACAAAGCGCGCCCATGAATATTGCAATTGTGGCTCCAGCAATTCAGCCGCTTGCCAATGCTGCCCACGGTCAGCACTCCATGCCACCCCGGCGATCTTGCCGTGCGGCGAATGGGCGTACCCGTAGATGCGATGTACACCGGGCGTCATCTGCGCCGGCCAGGGCAACGCCAGCGCGCTCTTGATCGTTTGCATTGTGATGACCTGACCGCGCGCCTCGCCTTCAGGTGTGTACTCTTCCCCTACGAGCACATATTGCGTTGTGTTGTTACGTCCCCAAAAGCGCTGGCTCGAGACAACGATCCGCCCCAACCATTTGACCCAACTGCTGCCCACCCAACCCGGCACCACCGCCCGCAGCGGAAAGCCATGATCGCGCGGCAGTACCTCGCCGTTGAGCGCATAGGCCAACAACGTGTCTGGGTGCAGCGCCTGGTCAATCGGCATCGAGCGGCGGAAGCCCTGTTCGGGTGATTTTTCATCCAGCCCGATCAGCAACACATCGCTGGCATTGGGTTGGAGACCGGCCAGCTTGAGCACATCGCGTAACGCCACACCGGTCCACTCGCCGTTGCTGACGCCGCCCGTCTTCCAGGGGTTGCCCTTGGCCGGGCTGCCCTGCACCAACTCAAACATCGTGCGTTGATTGCCGGCGCATTCCAGATAAGCAAAGTAGGTGTGCGTAGGCAGGCTGAGGATGGCCTGGTAGCTAATGGCAATCGGCTGGGCCACGGCATCGCCTTCGATCACCAGTGCCCAATCGCCCGCATCCACCGCAATGCTTTCGGAAGCATTGCGCACAAAAAAGTGGGGGATCGGCGTCACAAAGCCCTGCATCAGCTCCAGCCGCGTCTCCAGAATTTTGCCCTCGTGTTCAATAAACGGTGTTTTGTCCTTGAACCATGTCGATTGTTCGGTCATCATTGACCTCCCTCGTTATGCTCGCTTCTTGATAATCTCCGTCACCTGATCACTGGCGCTTTGCAGGGCTTCGGCGGCGCTCTGTGTCCCTTGCAAGTCTTTTTGGCTTTCGACACCAATAACCGTCGTCACCGCATTGTAATCGGGGGTGACAAAACTGTCATAGGGGTGCTGGGCCTGTTCGAGTACGGTGGCAGCGTTGGGCGCTTTGGCCTGCACTTCGGGGTCATTCAACACCGACAGGCGGATCGGCAGCCAGCCGGTATCGAGCACCTGGCGCTTCTGCACCTCTGCGTCCAGATAGAACTCAATCAACTGGCGGGCCAGTTCAGGCTGAGGCGAGCTTTTGGTGATCGTATATGCATCCGTGCCATCGATCGAGGCTGTGCCCGCTGGCCCGGCGGGCAAAATCGCCGAAGCCACCTGCCCCACAATCTGCGAAGAAGCCGGGTCATTGGCGGGCACCCACATAAAGGGCCAGTTCATCATCATCGCCGCCTGGCCGGAGGAAAAGACGTTGGTGGCGTCGTTGATGCCCACATAGCTGATCGCGCCGGGGTCGGTGTAGGGCATCAGGTCGATCATCATCTGCAACGCATCGACACCGGCTTCATTGGTAAAGGCTGGCGCGCCGGTCGCATCATAGAGCGTACCGCCCGCCTGTTGCAGGAAGCACATCCAATACGAAGCCACCCCGCCGATGCCTTCGGGGGCACCATAGTTGAGCACCCAGCCATAGCGCCCGTCCCGGGTCAGCTCTTGGGCCACGCCTTTCAGCTCATCCCACGTTTTGGGCGGCTCGCTGATCCCAGCCTGGGCCAGTTGCTCCATATTGTAGAAGAGGGTCAGTAACGAGAGCGTAAAGACCGCCCCCAGCCTCTGCTCGTCCCACGTCACGGTGCTAAAACTCGACTGGGGCAAATCCGCTACCAGATCCGCCGGCAACTGCTCGACAAAGGGGACGAGTGCGGCGGCAAATTCCGGCACCCAGCCCGACATGTAGACGACATCATGAACATATTGACCGGCCGCAAAGTTGGCCGCCATTTTGTCGTGGAGTTGCGGCCAGGGTGGGGCCTCATAGCGCACCTCCACATTATTGGCGGCTTGCCATTGCGCAAAGGCTTCTTCGCTAAATTGCGCCACGCCGGGCGGGGCAGGGTCGGGTGCGGCGGGCACCAACACGTTCAACTGTGCCCGGCCTGGGCTGGCGACAGGCGTACACCCGGCCATTAGATTGCTCAACCCCAACGTGCCGACACCCGCGGCGCTCATCTTCAAAAACGTCCGGCGATTCAAGCGAAATGCGTTCATGGCTCCTCCCAAGGCTGGGCAGTGGATGGAAACGGTTGCTCTCTTGCGTGGTAGCTGTGGCCTGACCGCGTGGCGACGGCTACTGCTATTATCATACAACAAAAGCGTGGTCTTGTCTCAATTCTATCTTCGGGAAATAACAGGGATTACGCAGATTCCACAGATTTTGCCTTAATCTGTGGAATCTGCGTAATCCCTGTTTGATTTTGTTGTTTTTAACGAATGAGGTTTATGAGATCTGATCCACATTGGACAAGAAAAATTCTGGCTTGTGTACTCACCCAGCCTCTGGTATGCTGCGGGAAGTAGATTTGTTTAACCACGGCAAAAGCAGAAACTTGGTTTCTATGGATTTGTTAAACCTATGGATCTGACCTCTACCTATCCTTTTTGGCGGATTTACGATGGCATGATGGGCACTTACCGCGCTCTGGATGCGGATGTGACCTGTGATGTGTTGGTGATCGGCGGCGGGATCACTGGTGCGTTGGCTGGGTATCATCTGGCGCAGAGCGGGGTCGAGACGGTGCTGATCGACAAGCGCAATATCGGCTGGGGCAGCACCAGCGGCACCACCGCGTTGCTGCAATACGAGATCGACACACCACTGCACGAGTTGATCGACCTGGTCGGCCAGGATCATGCCGTGCGGGCCTATCGCGCCTGCGCAGAGGCGATTGACAAATTGGCTGATCTGGCCCAAGCTACCAACACGCCTTGCGGCTTTGCCCGTAAGAAAAGTCTGTACTTGGCGAGCCGCCGTCAAGATATACCCGCTTTGCAGAAAGAGTATGCGGTGCGGCGGCAATTTGGCCTCAAGCTGGATTGGCTGGACGAGGATCAGATCGCCGCGCTCTTTTCGTTTCGCCGTCCAGCCGCGCTGCTCTCTGCGCAAGCCGCCCAGGTGGATGCCTATGCGTTGACCCATGCCCTGCTGCGTCAGGCCGGTGCATGGGGGCTACGGGTTTTTGCGCGCACGTGTGCTGCGCGCTTTGAGCCACAACCGGATGGACGCACTGTGGTCATCACCGAACGGGGACACCGCATTACGGCCCGCAAGCTCGTTTTTGCGGCAGGGTTTGAATCTCAACAATACCTGGCGGAAAATGTCGCCAAATTGATCAGCACCTATGCGCTGGTCAGCGAGCCGCTAGGTGATTTCTCTGGCTGGTATGAGCAATGTCTGATCTGGGAGACCGCGCGCCCCTATTTTTATCTGCGGGCGACCGCCGATGGACGTGTACTCATCGGCGGGGAAGATGAGGAATTTCGCGATCCTCCACGGCGAGACCGCTTGATCGCGCGCAAGGCGCGCAAGCTGCACAAGCGCTTCGCTGAACTCTTTCCACACCTAGAGCTAGAGGTGGCATTTCAGTGGGCGGGCACCTTTGGCGAAACCAAAGATGGCCTGGCGTATATCGGCGAGCACCCTAGTTGGCCGAATGCCTATTTTATCCTCGGCTACGGCGGCAACGGGATCACCTTTAGCCTGCTCGGCGCAGAAATTGTGCGCGACGCCATCCTGCAACGCCCGAATCCACACGCCGATCTGTTTCGTTTTGATCGATGACTTGAGAGATGCTGATTACAATCTGACGCGAGGATACAAATTTACCAGATCGTAGTCAAACCAGATGAGCGAATCTTGCCATCACGACTGATGAGCGGCACGGCCAAATGCAGCGCAGTTGCGCCGATAATGCGATCTGGTAGATCAGGAATACCCGTGCGCTCAATACGACTCATGGCGACCACGATCTGCCGATCCACAGGTGTTTCAGTTAGCAAACCAGTTACAGAGTTTAGTTCAGCCAAAGTCAGGGTCAGCGTTGCCGGTGAGATCCGCCCTTTTTCACCGAGGTAAACAATCTCGGCCAGTGTAATGGAAGAAATTGTGACTTGGTCGCCCCGTTGGGCTGCATCATCAAATACAGACCGCGCTTTTGCTGTCAATCGATTGTCGCCATAAAGATACCAAATGACGGCATGGGTGTCGGCTACAGCAGCGATCATGGCAGTTCCTTGCGTGGGAAATTGGCCCAGATTTCGCGCCGGGCTTCATCAATTTCTTCTGCGGAAGGGGCGGAGCCAAGATGGGCCAGTAGGCCATACAAAGAACGGCGCGGCATACCTTCGCTACTCTTGTCGCCGACACCACTCATCTCTATTTCGAGCTCTCGCATCAGCTTCTCAACAAGGCGGATTTTTTGCAAGGTTGGCAAACGCAACGCTTGACGCAACACGTCTTCAACTGAAGGAGCCAAATAATAAGTAGCCTGGGCCTCTTGAATCTTTTGCATGACATCTTCCTATGGCTGATAGGTTTGCTGATATAACGCTTTAGCAATTTGCATAGAGCAATTTTACCGTACCCGCCCCTGATGGTGCAAGCGATAGGCTTCTGGGCTGAGGCCGTAGTGGGCTTTGAACTGACGCGAGAAATACGAGGCGGATTGAAAGCCGACCTCGTGGGCAATCTCGCCCAAGTGCAACGTGGTGTATTTGAGCAGCTGATCGCTTTGCTGCAGACGGGTCGCGATCACGGTTTCGATGATCGACCGGCCCACTTGCGCTTTGAAGAGATGCGCCAGCCGCGAGGGTGAGAGCGCCACCGCACACGCCAGTTCGGCAATGGTGATCGGCTCGCGATAACGGGCGTTGATCTGCTGGAGCACGGCATCGACCCGCGGATCAAGCGTATGGGGGCGAATGCGGGCCTCGTGCTGGGCTATGCAGAGCAAAATCTCTTCCAGCGCGTTGGCGGCAAAATCACTCTGAAAGGGCGAAGAACTGTGCAGATCGTGCAACATGCGCCCAAAGGCCTGGGCAATCCGCCCCCGGAGCGCCGCATCGCCAACGGTGGCACTGCATAAACCGGGGGCCCGCCGGGTCAACTGCAACCAGTCCGCCCAGTGGGGACGGGGCAGAAAATGGGTCCAATAAAATTCCCATGGTTCAGCGGGCCGGTAGGTAGCATAATCGTGCATAGTACCTGGTTGCAAGATCATCACATCATCTGCGCGACAGAGATGGGTTTGATCGGCCACACAGTAGCGCCCGATGCCCGATACCGTGAAGGTCAGCAGCCAATCACGCGTCCCCGCCGGTCGCCGCACATGATAACCATAGGAGGCGCGAAAATGATTCGCCACCAAGATCCCCGGCGGTGGAGCGGGTGTGATAGCCTGACGGTTGGTTTCATCAAAAGCAGGATCGTACATACAGGTTAACAGAAATGTGCATAGACACGGTATGACAGTTGTGCGTATAATGCCGGTAGCCCCGATTATATAGCTTATATAGCTGAATGGTTATGATTCAACCACACCCGCAAGGCTACAGCGAATTTAGAACTCAACGAATAACACTCAGGCTGGCGGAACGCTTTCGTTCCTTTCCTAATTCATTGTAGTTTCCTGGCCTGAATCGTTACGCTGAATCGTAATAAATTGAAGTTTTGCTCAATGGTACGGGAGGAACGCTTTGTTTACCACACAACACAAACAGGCCTTTGACGAGAATGGCTATGTGCTGGTCAAGGGTCTCTTTAGCCCAGACGAGGTGGAGTTCTATCGCAATCACTACACCCGCATGAGGTTGGAAGAGAATGCCCGCATGGATCGCCGCGTAGCGAACCCGACCGATGGTGACCCCCTGCTCCAGTGGCCGCGCTTGATGATGATGCACCGTCACGATGCGATCTCGCGCGATTGGCTGCTCGCCCCGCGCATCAATGAATGTCTCACCGGGCTGCTAGGGCGCGAGCCATACGCCGTGCAGACGATGCTCTATTTCAAACCGCCCCATGCGCGCGGCCAGGCGCTACATCAAGACAACTACTATCTACGGGTGCAGCCCGGCACCTGCATCGCGGCGTGGATGGCGCTGGATCGCTGCGATGAAGCCAACGGCTGTCTGCAAGTCGTGCCCGGCAGCCACACCTGGCCGATCCTCTGCACCGTCAAGGCCGATACCGAGCAAAGCTTTACCGATGTCACGGTACCTGTACCAGCTGAACACCCGGCCGTCTCCGTCATCATGGACCCGGGCGATGTGCTCTTTTTCAATGGGCAGATCGTCCACGGTTCGCTCCCCAACACCACCGCTGACCGCTTCCGCCGCAGCTTGATCGCCCACTACATCGAAGGCGACGCTCAACAGGTAGCTCAATGGTATTTCCCCGTGCTGCGCATGGATGGCCGCGAAATCGAACTGGAGAAAAGTGCCAACGGCAGCCAGTGCGGCATCTGGGTCGACCGCGATGGCCAGCCGCAGATCGAGGTTAGCGGATTTGTGCGGGTGGACAAAGCCACCGAATAACGGTACGATATACCGGTAATAGCGAATAGCGATAATAGTCATAGCAGTACGACAGAGGTTACCTGGCATCCCCAACCTTCAACACGTTATCACAGGAGAGGAACCATGACAACCGAGAGGAAACTGTACTGGCGATGGCCCGCGCTTGCGCTGATCATCGCTCTGCTGGTGGGGTGTAGTACACC
>Ga0224722_1001972_pt1 | contig 11092 bp, 9 predicted proteins | sample Balambano_FR1_Me_FD_161646 | JGI IMG/M metagenome (GOLD analysis project Ga0224722, IMG submission 161646) | Freshwater sediment microbial communities from Lake Towuti, South Sulawesi, Indonesia - Balambano_FR1_MetaG | ecosystem: Environmental > Aquatic > Freshwater > Lake > Sediment | place...
ATATTATAGTTACTTACACAAAGTAACTAAGTAGTAATAAATGAGGGGAATATGGTAATGGATGTGAAAAACTCAGGAATAGAAATTGGTCTATATACGCTTGGTGATATGGTACCAGATCCTCATACGGGAAAAGTGATTAGTCCAGGTCAAAGACTGAAGGAAATACTCGAAGCAGCAAAGCTTGCTGATGAAGCGGGACTTGAAGTTTTTGGGGTTGGAGAGCACCACCGTTTAGATTATGCGATATCTTCTACCCCAGTTGTACTATCAGCAATGGCTCAACTTACCAAAAAGCTCAAATTAACGAGTGCAACCACTGTTTTAAGTACCGTCGACCCCGTTCGTTTGTTTGAGGATTTTGCAACATTGGATTTACTTTCTGAAGGACGCGCAGAAATCATTGCTGGACGAGGGGCTTTTTTAGAATCATTCCCTCTCTTTGGTTTTGATATTAATGAATATAATGAATTATTTTTAGAAAACATGGCTCTATTTTTGCAATTAAATCAACAAGAGAAAATCACATGGAATGGTCAATTTCGATCCCCATTAATGAACGCGGAAATTGCTCCAAGACCGATACAAGATAAGCTACCAATTTGGGTTGGTGTTGGTGGTTCACCAGAAAGTGCTGAACGTGCCGGATTGCTTGGTGTTGGCATGGCTGTAGCAATATTAAGCGGAGATTCGATGAAGTTTAAGCCATTAGTTGATTTATACCGACAAGCTGGTAGTAAGGCAGGTCACTCATCGGATAAACTAAGAGTAGGAGTTACTGGCCATGGGTATTTTGCAAGTACCACCCAAAAAGCAAGAGATGATTTTTACCCTTATTATTCTGTTTACAAGTCATATGTCAATCAGCAGTTAGGCAAAACAGGAAAATTATCAAGAGACGAATTTGACCAATTGACGGATCCCGATACAGCCCTTTTTGTGGGTAGTCCTCAACAAATTGTGGAGAAAATTCTCCGTCAGCATGAGCTTTTTGGCCATCAGCGCTTTATGGCGCAAATTGATATTGGTGGGTTACCGTATGAAAAAGTAGTTGAAGTGATCGAGATATTAGCCACAAAGATAGCTCCTATTGTTAGGAGAGAAACAAGTAAATAGAAGCGAAAATAATGATGAAAAGGGGTTACTTATTTGACACAGACAAAATTTGATTCAAAAGTTCTTTCTGTTTTAGAAGACAAAATTCAATTAATTAAAACAGGTAAAGGAGCCATTTATTTAGTTGGTCCAATCAAACTACCTGTTAACCTTTACGGTGAAACAGTTGTTTTTCAATGGTATTGTTGGTTAAATTGTGATGAAGTAACAGAAGACTTCGAAAGAATTATTAATAAATTATCTTCTGTTAATTTAGCAGAACTACAACAATCGAGCGTTCTGGCATATGGAGATTTTTCTTACGGAGAAGATGCCATTATTCGAATGCATTCTATCTGTCACACAGGTGATATTTTCGGAAGTAAGAGATGTGATTGTGGATACCAACTAAAACAATCGATGAAAAGGATTGTTGACCATGGTACTGGTGCATTATTTTACTTAGCCAATCATGAAGGGAGAGGAATTGGGTTATTTAGTAAAGCTATGGCCTATATTCTCCAGGAAAATGGCTACGATACAGTCGATGCAAACGAAAGTCTCGGTTTTGTAGACGATTCTAGAAATTATTCAGATGCAATTCAAGTACTAAAGGCACTTCGATCAAAACCTGTTACTCTTATGACGAATAACCCGAAAAAGCTTGAAGCATTAAAAAATGCGGGATTAACAGTCTCAGATAGAAAACCATTGTGGGGAGATGTATCCGAATACAATGAAAATTATCTTCAAACAAAAATCAAACGATCTGGCCATTTAGAAGAAGAAGGGACTTGTCCAAATGACTAACGATGAATTTTATATGGACTTGGCATTGAATAATGCCATTGCCATGAAAGGACAGACGGATCCAAATCCATTAGTCGGGTCTGTAATCGTCAATCATAATCGGGTAGTAGGAATTGGGGCGCATTTAAAAGCGGGCGAACCACATGCCGAAATTCACGCCATACGGATGGCAGGTAAACAGGCGAGAGGGGGGACCATCTATGTTACCCTTGAACCTTGCTCTCATCAAGGGAGAACTGGTCCTTGTGCAGTCGCGATTGTGGAAGCGGGTATTAAGAAGGTAGTTATTGCGACCCTCGACCCAAATCCTGTAGTTTCAGGAAACGGTGTAAAAATCCTTAAGGATGCGGGTATTGAAGTAGTTGTTGGAATAGGAATGGAAAAATCTCAACGAATGAACGAGGTGTTTAATAAGTTTATTGTTCAGAAAAAGCCGTTTGTCACATTAAAATCCGGTATTACACTTGATGGAAAGATAGCTACACACAATTCCGATAGCAAATGGATTACTTCTGCAGAAGCTAGAGTAGACGTTCACCACCTTAGAAATCAAAATATGGCTATATTAGTAGGAGTAAACACAGTGATTAAGGATGATCCGGAATTAACTGCTCGGATTCCTAATGGTCGGAATCCAATTCGAGTTATAATGGATTCTACTTTAAAACTTCCCCTTGAATCAAAGGTTGTAACCGATAAGAAGGCAGAAACATGGATTTTTACAAGTGACACCTACGATAAAGAAAAGAAACAAATATTAGAAAGCATGGGAATTACTCTTTTTCACACTTCTGGAAAAAAACAAGTGGACCCTAACGATGTGGTCAGTATTTTAGGTGAAAAGCTTGTATCTTCACTACTTATAGAAGGTGGGGGAGGAGTGAATGCGGCTTTCTTTGAAAATCAGTTGATAGACAAGTTTGTTCTCTATATGGCTCCAAAGTTAATCGGGGGCAGTTTGTCTCCGTCGTTCCTTGAAGGGACAGGTGTAGATAAAATGAAGGATGCTTTGGAACTTTCAGATGCATCGATTACACAAATAGGGAAAGATTTTAAATTCGTTGGATATCCTATATATAAATAAGGAGAATGGTAAGAGAAGATGTTCATTTATGAATGAAAAAACTTAACTAAAATAATGTATCACTGATATAAAGGGTTCCAGGGGGGGAACACCATAGTTGCAAAACAAGAAGTAATTCCATTACTACCAAAGATTTTTTGGTAGTTTTTCAATTCAACTACTAATTGCTCATTTTTTGGATTGGTGCATTTTTAATCAACCAGGCTGCAGTACATGATCGATTATCCTTGTTCTCCGATATGGTTGTATTTTCGTCAAGGAGGTGTAGCCTGTGTTTTTAATTGACAGTTATTTAGGATCGCTATATTATTTAAATGTGAGGTGACTAAAAAATGGAATCACAGGAAAAACAATTAGAGCAATTTGTAGATTGTGTTCAAGCGATTGGTCGACACATGAAGAGGAGTCAAAGGAATAGTCAAGAAGGAACGGAGATCACTAAGACACAATGGCTCATCTTACGTTTTCTAGCCAAACAGGATGGATGTACAATCGGGCAGCTTGCGGAACGGCTAGAAGTTCGTTCAAGTTCCATGTCTCAAATGATTGATCGATTAGAACTAGCTGGAACGGTTTACCGTGAACCGGATAAAAATGATGCAAGAACACGTATCGTAAAATTAACTGAGGCTGGAAAAGAAATGATTTCTAAAATGAAACATTCCCGAATGGAGATGATAGCTGGTCCTTTTAATCAGCTTACGCAGGAGGAACAGAGCGCGCTGGTTGAAATTATGATGAAAATGACAACAAATCTTAAGTTACATGGTTCACGTTGTAAAGAATGAGAATAACAATTCTTACTCGGCTATATAGCCGGTAATTTAGTTAGGTTCGCTATATAATATAAGCAAGGAACCTATTAATCTCTTTTATCATTATATTTTTTGTCCTTCTTTGAGAGAGGTGTTATATGAGGATGTTAATGAAATATTTAAAGCCATATTGGAAAGCAACCATATTGGCACCGTTGTTTATGATTCTTGAAGTATCTATGGATTTGCTTCAGCCGAAACTGATGGCGGAGATTGTGAATAATGGGGTTTTTAACAATGATATAGAATTCATTTTAAAGACAGGCGCTCTCATGGTTCTTGTGGCTTTATTTGGTCTTCTTGGTGGAGTAGGCTGTACGGTGTTTGCCAGCAAAGCGTCGGTGAATTTTGCTGCTGACGTAAGAAAGGATGTATTTGATAAGGTTCAAACATTTTCGTTTAAAAATTTGGATCAATTTGAAGGTGGATCCTTAATTACACGACTAACAAACGATATTGTTCAATTACAAATGTTAGTTTTAATGGCTCTTAGAAGTATCCGCTCGCCGCTATTGACCATTGGTAGTGTCAGTATGGTGTTTACTATAAGTGTAAAGCTAGCGATTATATTTGTTCTAACGATTCCTATTTTATTTGTCGTTTTGTATTTACTGATTCGTTATGCGTTCCCATTATATTCGGTCGTTCAACAAAAGTTAGATAAGGTGAACAGTGTGCTTCAAGAAAATTTAATGGGAATTCGTGTGGTTAAAGCCTTTGTCCGTAATGATTATGAGAATACTCGGTTCAGTCGTACAAACACGGACTATACCGATATGGCTGTAAGAGCTACTCGGCTTGTTTCTTTAAACATGCCTGTCATGATGATCATTCTAAATGTTAGCTTGGTCATTATTCTGTGGTTTGGAGCTGTTGAGACCTGGAATGGTTCACTTCAAATGGGAGACCTGATTGCCTTTATAAATTACGTGACGCAGGTCTTATCTGCGATCATGATGATTGGAATGATTATGATGAATATCTCTCGTGCAAAGGTTTCAGCCGATCGTGTACGAGAAGTTCTTGACACCCATTCTGATCTAATTGACCATAGCGGTGCCGAATCCCAAGACATTACTCACGGTGAAGTCATGTTTGATCACGTTTCGTTTGGTTATTTCGATCAATCTAAGGAAGCCGTGTTAAAGGATATTAGCTTTTTGGCAGGCGCTGGTCAGACGATTGCGGTATTAGGTGCAACAGGATCAGGTAAATCTACATTGGTGAGCTTAATTCCTAGGTTATACGATGTAACTGCAGGACGAGTACTTATTGATCGTAAGGATATTCGTAATATGTCACTAGAACATCTTCGAACGCAAATGGGTGTGGTTTTGCAGCAACCCATTTTGTTTAGTGGTACCATTCGAGACAATATTCGTTATGGAAAGCCAAATGCGACTCAAGAGGATGTAGAGAACGCGGCGAAAGCGGCCTGTGCACATGAGTTTATCATGAGTATGCCAGACGGTTATGATACGATTCTTGGCCAAAGAGGGGTTAATCTTTCTGGAGGTCAGAAACAGAGAATATCGATTGCAAGAGCACTTTTGGTTCGTCCGTCCATTCTCATTCTCGATGATAGCACGAGCGCAGTCGATCTTGGGACAGAGTCCCGAATACAGAAAGCAATCAAGGAAATTATGGAAGAAAGCACATCTATTCTCATTGCTCAACGAATTTCCTCTGTATTAGAAGCAGATAAAATTCTTGTCCTTGATGATGGGAAGATTGTGGCGGAAGGAACTCATCAAGAATTAATGAGTCAAAGTGAAGTGTATCAGGAAATTTATCGGTCTCAATTAGGGGATGAGGAGGTAGTATATGGCTGAACAGAGAAATCATCAAACAGACCACCAAATGAGACCTTCGATGGGAGTGCAAATAGGAATGGGTGGAGGTCCTGGAGCATTCCGAGGGAACATGCCTGTCCAGCGAGCATATGATACGAAGAAAACGTTACGAAGAATTTGGACTTATATTGGAAAACAGAAAAAGGGTCTTATTCTTGTCGTTATACTTACCATTCTTAGCTCTGCCTTTAATCTAATGGCACCTTATTTCATTGGACTCTCCATTGACCGTTTTATCATTCCAAGAGACTATAATGGGTTGCTGTGGCTATGTTTCGCCCTTCTAGGTATCTATATTTTTAGTTCTCTTACAACATGGCTTCAATCATTTTTTATGGCTTCTGTCTCTCAATATACGGTGCTTGATATGCGTAAAGATTTATTCTCTCATCTCCAAAAATTGCCTTTGGGTTATTTTGACAGTCGAACCCACGGGGAAATAATGAGCCGGACAACGAACGATATGGAAAACATTACGAATACATTAAATCAAAGCTTCACATCCCTTATCTATAGTGTAGTAACGTTAATTGGTGCTCTTGCTTTTATGATTCATTTAAATATTTGGCTTACGATTGTCAGCTTCGTAACGATTCCCATAGTTATGTTTTTAACCTCCAGAATAGCCAAATTTACTCGAACTTCCTTTAAAAGCCAACAACAATACTTAGGTGAATTGAACGGTTATATCGAAGAAACGATTTCCGGACAAAAAGTGGTCAAAGTCTTTCACCGCGAGGAAAAGGTGAAAGAGGAATTTCAGCATATCAATGAGAAATTGCGCGACTCATCCATTCAAGCGCAAATCTATTCGGGACTTGTAGGACCAGTCATGAATATGATGAGAAATATTAGCTTTGCCATCATTGCTGCTCTAGGAGGCTTGATGGCCTTTGAGCAAGCCATTACAGTTGGTGTAGTTGTAAGCTTTCTTACGTATTCTAGACAATTTAGTGATCCCATTAATCATTTGGCGAACCAATTTAATATGATTCAATCAGCGGTCGCGGGTGCAGAACGAGTGTTTGAAATACTAGATGAGGAAACGGAGTATGAAAATGATACATCTTCTAAAGAAGTAACAAACATGACAGGAGAAGTCATTTTTGATGATGTCTCATTTGGATACAAAGAAGGCTTGCCCGTAATAAAAGGTTTTTCCTTAAAAGCAAGACCTGGTGAAACCATTGCATTAGTAGGGCCAACGGGAGCTGGAAAAACTACCATTGTGAATCTATTAACCCGATTCTATGAAATAAATAATGGAAAAATAACTATTGATGGGACAGATATTCAAGAAATAAGTAAAGATAGTCTGCGCCGGAAGTTAGGGATTGTTCTTCAAGATGCCTATGTCTTTTCAGATACCATTCGAGAAAATATCCGTTATGGAAGGTTAGAGGCTACCGACGAAGAAATTGAAGAAGCAGCTAAACTAGCAAATGCAGACAGCTATATTCAAAAGCTTCCAATGGGGTATGACACAGTCCTTACGGCGGAGGGTGCGAACCTGAGTCAGGGACAACGTCAATTACTTACAATTGCCCGAGCGATTTTAGCAAATCCGTCGATATTAATTCTAGATGAAGCAACAAGCAGTATAGATACACGTACGGAAATGCATATTCAAGAAGCGATGAACCAATTAATGAAAGATCGAACGAGTTTTGTCATTGCTCATCGTTTGAGTACCATTCGTGAAGCGAGTCAAATTTTAGTTATTAATGGAGGTAAGATTATCGAACAAGGGACTCACGATGAATTGGTAGAGAAAAAAGGATTTTATTATGAGCTATATACGAGTCAGTTTAAACGTGTTAGTTAATATACAGGACTAAGGGGGGGAAATACATTGAACATTTTAGAAAATATTTATTCTAGACGAAATATCAAAAAATTTAAACCGGATATTGTAGAACAAGAACAAATTAGCAAATGGTTAGAAGCCGGAACGATGGCTCCTAATCATAAAATGACCCAGCCGTGGGAAGTGTATATGATTGGGCCTGAAACAAGAACAAAATTAAATCACAAAACAAATTTTTGTCATGCACCTGTTGTACTAGCAATCCTATCAAAACATGGTTCAACGGAAATAGAGACTTATGAAAATGCTCTTGCTACCGCTTGTTTTGTCCAGAACGTTAATTTAGCTGCTTGGGCAGAAGGTGTTGGAACTTTCTGGTCTTCCATGGGGTATGCAGCTAAAAACCGTGAAATCATGGGTATTCCAGATGGGTACGATTGTATCGGGGTGTTTGGGATTGGCTATCCAGAAGAGATTAGTCAACCAAAAGAAAGAACGTCTATACAAGAAAAAATGAAGTATCTTCCATAAAAGATGCACCTTGAAAGTAGTGTTTCCTATAAGGGATGTCACTACTTTTTTTATTATAAAATTAGGATCATTTGTGTTATTGAATACGGATTCTTTTAAAATATAGTATTTCCTCTAAAACTATTAGAGTGTAAAATAGTGGTGAACAATGAAAGGGGATACACACCTTGAATCCAAAATACTTAGATTTACTTGCCCAAAAATATGATAGTGAAGAAAAAGTAGTAACGGAAATTATTAATCTTGAAGCGATCCTTAATCTTCCTAAGGGAACAGAACATTTTGTCAGTGATTTACATGGGGAGTATCAAGCTTTTCAGCATGTGTTGAGAAATGGATCGGGAAATGTAAAAGAAAAAATAAAAGATTTGTTTCAAGATGTTTTAACTGAAAAAGAAATGAATGAGTTTGCTACATTAATTTATTATCCTGAAGAAAAATTACAGTTAGTAAAAAATACTTTTAGAAGTGATCAAGAAGTTAACCAATGGTATATAGTCATCATCTATCGTATGATAAAGCTCATTTCTTATGCTTCTTCCAAATATACACGCTCGAAATTGCGTAAAGCATTGCCCAATCAGTTTGTTTACATTATTGAAGAGTTACTTTATAAAGCAGATGATTCCAACAATAAGGAACAATATTATACGAAGATTGTTCAACAAATTATTTCTTTAGGACAAGCAGAAAAACTCATAATTGGCCTAGCTTATACTACTCAAAGATTGGTAGTTGACCATCTCCATGTAGTTGGGGATATTTATGATCGTGGACCTGAACCTGATAAAATTATGGAAACTCTCATTAATTATCATTCTGTTGATATTCAATGGGGAAATCATGATGTTCTATGGCTAGGTGCATTCGCTGGTTCAAAGGTTTGTCTCGCTAATATTATTCGTATCTGTGCCCGATATGATAATTTGGATATTATTGAAGATGTATATGGAATCAATCTTAGACCGCTTCTTAATCTTGCTGAGAAATACTATAATGACAATCCCGCTTTTAGACCAAAGGTACATTCAGATAAGAAACTAACAGATCATGAACGACTACAAATTACAAAAATTCATCAAGCTATTTCCATGATTCAGTTTAAATTAGAGATGCCTATCATAAAGAGACGTCTGAACTTTAATATGTCAGAAAGGCTTTTGCTTGAGAAAATTGATTACGACAATAACGTAATAACCCTTGATGGTAAAACGTACCCATTAGAAAATAGCTGCTTTGCAACGGTTAATCCAGAACAACCCGATCAATTATTAGAGGAAGAAGCTCAAGTGATTGAAAGACTGTTATTTTCTGTCCAGCATTCTGAAAAGTTAGCAAGGCATATGAATTTCTTAATGAAAAAAGGCAGTCTTTACTTGAGATATAATGGTAACTTATTAATCCATGGCTGTATTCCTTTAGACGAAGAAGGACATATGGAGAAAATGGTGATTGAAAATAAAACCTATGCTGGCCGGGAATTGCTTGATAGATTTGAGCATTATTTACGTCATGCTTTTGCTCATCCTGAAGAGAATGATGATCTAGCGACAGATATGGTCTGGTATTTATGGACAGGAGAGTATTCCTCTCTCTTTGGAAAAAGGGCCATGACAACCTTTGAGCGGTATTTTATTAAAGAAAAGGAAACCCATAAAGAGAAAAAGAACCCATACTACCATTTACGTGAAAACGAGGACATCTGCTGTAAAATTCTAGCGGAGTTTGATCTGAATCCAGATCAGGGTCATATTATTAATGGCCATACACCGGTCAAAGAAATTGATGGTGAAAATCCAATTAAAGCAAACGGTAAGATGCTTGTCATTGATGGAGGATTTTCTAAGGCGTACCAATCAACAACAGGAATAGCCGGTTACACGTTATTATATAACTCCTACGGTATGCAGCTGGTGGCTCATAAGCAATTTAATTCAAAACAAGATGTTCTATGCAATGGAACAGATGTTTTATCAGTAAAAAGATTAGTAGATAAAGAGTTAGAGAGAAAAAAGGTAAGAGAAACAAATGTTGGAGAAGAGCTATTACAGGAAATCTCTATATTGAACAGTTTGAGGGAATATCGTTATGTGAATTAAGCTGGGACAGTACTCACTGTCCTGTTTTTTTTCTTAAATTTTTCTCTCTTTAAGGTTTTATTAAGGATCATAGAAAATAATAGGCTCAACAAGAAAAAAAGGAGCCGAATAATGAAAAAAAATAATAGATTTACAAAAATGAAACTATTCATACTCTCGTTCGTCTTTATACTGTATGATCTACTTTTTGAAAGGAAAGGCAACCATGAAAAGATTTTGGATGTTCATTTGCATGATTCTGATTGCAGTTATTATATACTACCAATATATAAAAAAAGAAGATGCCCCATTGCCAACCGCTCTTCATCCAGTAGTAGAGGAACGGACAAATCAACTCATTCAAAATATGGCTGATCAGGGAATTACAATCGTTATTACGGATGGGTTCCGTAGTGTGGAGGAACAAAATATTCTATATGAACAAGGTCGTACGACAGCAGGACAGGTTATTTGGGATATGGAGTTTGATGGAAATGGAAATGGATCTCCAGATTGGATGGAAGTGGTTGAGCGAGCTAAGGAACTCGGGTTTGAATGGGGCGGAGATTGGATGGGATTCGAAGATTATCCTCATCTACAACTAGATTTTGGGTTGAGTCTTAATGAATTGCAAAATGGTAAAAGGCCAACAGAAGAGGCACTGACAGCCTATTAATCCTATCATTACGATTTACGTAATTGACTATAATGCATTACAATCAAACTACAAATATAAGAGGAATGAGGGGAATCATGAATGTCTGAGCAATTATACGAACAGCAGTCCGAGCTGACCAAACTCATTGAGCGGTATACAGGGCAGAATGGTGTACACACAACTGCTATCCCGTCGTTATTTTTTATAAGAGAATCGGATGTTACGGAACCTCGTTATGGAGTATACAAGCCCTCCTTTTGTATGATTGTTCAGGGGGAGAAGGAAGTATTACTGGCAGAAGAGCGTTTTAGATACAGTCCTGCTGATTACCTTGTGGCCTCTGTTAACTTGCCGGTCACAG
>Ga0224722_1001973_pt1 | contig 11090 bp, 6 predicted proteins | sample Balambano_FR1_Me_FD_161646 | JGI IMG/M metagenome (GOLD analysis project Ga0224722, IMG submission 161646) | Freshwater sediment microbial communities from Lake Towuti, South Sulawesi, Indonesia - Balambano_FR1_MetaG | ecosystem: Environmental > Aquatic > Freshwater > Lake > Sediment | place...
ATCGTCCCCTTCTCATGCAGGTCATCGTCCGGGCGCAGACGCGCATTGGCGATCTCATCATCATCCAGAAACAGCAGCGGTTCGGTATCTTCCTGCGACGGCAGCGTTGGCGCGTCGTTATCGTTTGGGGTATTCAAATCATCCCGTTCGTCGGGCATGTGGTTCTCCGTCACACGGTCTTGCTTAACATAGGATCATTGTAGCAGAGTTGCTCTGTATCTTCTCAGGCGGCTACCTGACGATTAGTGGATGGATAGTGCGTGGGGATTGCGTAGGGGAAGATAGGGAAAATGAAAACCACAGAGACACGGAGAACACAGAGGATCAGTTTTGATCCATTTTCTCCGTGTCCTCTGTGCCTCTGTGGTTAAATTTTTCTCTTGGCGTCCTGGCGGTTCAAATCTTTCCGTAGGTTACGCCGTCGTGCCTTCAGGTAGTGCGTTTACGGTGGGCTGGCTACCAGTCATCAGTTCTTCAAACGTCGAGCGATCCAGCGTTTCCTGTTCGATCAGCGTTTTCGCCAGCAGTTCCAGCTTTTCACGATGTTCTACGAGCGTTGCCTTGGCGCGTTGATAAGCGGTCTGCAAAATGCGCTTGACTTCGTTGTCAATATCCTCAGCCGCCTGTTCGCTGTAGTCGCGCTGTTCATACAAGTCGCGCCCCAAAAACAGCGATCCGCTGCCGCCGCCGAATGCGCGGGGACCGAGCGTTTCGCTCATGCCAAACTGCGTGACCATCATACGGGCGCGGGAAGTCGCCTGCTGCAAGTCGCTGCTGGCACCCGTCGTGAACTTATTGAAGATCATTTCTTCGGCGGCACGTCCGCCCATCATCCCGGCGAGGCTGTCTTCAAGCTGTTCGCGGGAGACGAGAAAACTATCTTCCTCCGGCAGCGGCATGACGTATCCGCCAGCGCGACCACGCGGGATGATCGTGATCTTGTGAACAGGCGGACCATTCTTCAGAAAGTGCATGACGACGGCATGACCGGCTTCATGATAGGCAACGGTCTGCTTGTCACTTTCACTCATCACGCGGGTCTTGCGCTCAGGACCCATGACGACGCGCTCCATGCTTTCCTGCACTTCGCTCATCGAGATGGATTTCTTGTTGCGACGTGCAGCGAGGATCGCCGCTTCGTTGATCAGATTTTCCAGATCAGCGCCGGAGAAGCCGGGCGTAATGCGGGCAATCGTCTCCAGTTCGACATCCGCGCCCATCGGCTTGCCTTTGGTATGCACCTTGAGGATGTCGGTACGCCCCTTGATGTCCGGGTTGTCCATGATCACTTTACGGTCAAAACGACCCGGACGCAGCAGGGCAGGGTCGAGAATATCGGGGCGATTCGTCGCCGCGATAATGATGACGTTGGTTCCCTGCTCAAACCCATCCATTTCGACGAGAATCTGGTTCAGGGTTTGCTCACGCTCGTCGTGTCCGCCGCCCAGCCCCGCGCCGCGATGCCGCCCGACAGCATCAATTTCGTCCACAAAGACAATCGCGGGTGCTTCGGCTTTGGCGCGTTCAAACAGGTCACGCACACGGCTTGCGCCGACACCGACGAACATCTCGACAAATTCGGATCCGGAAATGCTGAAAAATGGCACGCCCGCTTCACCGGCGACGGCACGCGCCATCAGGGTTTTACCGGTACCCGGAGGACCGACCATCAGCACGCCCTTGGGAATACGCGCACCCAGACGGATGAACTTATCCGGCTCTTTCAGGAACTCGACGACTTCGGCAAGCTCCTGCTTCGCTTCTTCCGCCCCGGCGACATCGGCAAACGTCACCTGCGGGCGCTCCATATCGCGCACGACGCGGGCTTTGCTGCGCCCGAAGCTCATCGCCTGATCCTGCCCGGTGCGTACCGAACGCATCATGCGCCACAGCAGCCAGACAATGATCAGAGTCGGAATGACGGCGATCATCAACTGGACGATCAGGCTGCTGGTGTTATCGCCCTGTCGTTCGGCAAATTCGACCTGCTCCATCTCTTCCTGTCCCACGCCATAAACCGCCAGCGACGCGAACAGGTTGGACTCGCGTTCCTTATAATAGTAGGCGGGGTTGCCGTTGCTCATCTCGACGAAGACATCGGTGCCGCCCTGCACGATGATCGTCTCGACATTGCCGTCCTGTATCGCGTCTGCCAGTTGATCAAGCGTGATACGGTTATTGCGCGGGATGTTATTCGGTTGTCCAAAAATGACGACAAATAACAGTAAGACGACAATACCGAGTACAATCCACAGGCGCTGGGCGTTACGATTTGAGAATGGGGAATTTCCATTCGGTTCTTTTGAGTTGTTTTGGTTATTCGAGGAATCAGGCTTGTTATTCACGCGGAACTATCTCCAACCCGTTTGCATGGCTCATTATACGTCAATTAAACCGCCAGCGGTATATAATTCACATTAGAAGCGATTTACCAAATTTCTGTGAAAGTTTGCAAATTCAAACTTTCCCTTTTCATGCACACGCATGAACGGGTGTACAATCTGAGTATCTTTATAAAATTCATCAAATGCTGTTATAGGATGTGGGCGCTATGACCACCATGATTGACTGCCCGTGCGGAAAGTACAAGATCGCGGCAGATACGCGAATCTGCCCGTACTGCGGTGAACTCCTGACCAAATTCGCGGCGACGCAGGCTTTGGAAGGCGTTGATGATGAGGACACGATTCCGCGCTGGGGAACGGCACGCCTGACCGGGAAAATGCACTTTGTCATCCGTGTGCGCCATAACGAGAAGGTGTTTGAATTTGACCCGAACGATATGGTGCAGGTCGTGATCGGGCGCAAAGACCCCGATACGGGCGAACTGCCCGATGTTGACCTGAGCGACAGCAACGGCAATGAACTGGGCGTCTCGCGCCGTCATGCCGTCATTGTTCGCAAGGACAGTAATTCGCTCTACATTATTGATCGCGGCAGCCCGAACGGGACATATCTCAACGGTCAGCGTTTGATCGCCAACCAACCACGCATCCTGCGTGACATGGATGAACTACGCTTGGGGCGGCTGGTGATGAACGTCTCATACGAACGGCGTTAAGGCGGGTGACACATCCCGCGAAAGACACTGGCGCAACTTTTGACCGCCTTCTGTGTTAGAAGCTTGTTAACTTTCTGGACACAAACCAACAATCCGTAGTATGCTTAATCTTGACACGGGAATATGCAGGGTCTACAATCCCGTCCGCTTAACAACCCGATAAGCGAGAGAGCAAGAAGGGCCTATAGCTCAGCTGGGAGAGCGCTTCAATGGCATTGAAGAGGTCTGGGGTTCGAATCCCCATAGGTCCACACCTCCGCCTGACGGTTTCATACAGCGAACGGTTGCGACATCTAACCCTCCATCCCCCGAAGATGTAGGGTTTTTTTCATCTCTTGCACGGGTATGATCCCCCTCTTTGGCGGCGTCTTACCTGACAGCAGGGTGAGAAAGGATAACCGAGTGGCAGAGCAAAAACGGAAGGTGCTGGACGATGTGACGTCGCGTTTGCGCGACTTGCTGAAAGACCTTGAGCGACTTCTTAGCCCACAGTCCGCACAACCTTCCCGTGTGCCTGTGCCTGTTCCTGTCCGCCCGGATCGCAGACCGAGACAGCACGACCCGTACCGTTAGTAACGCCCCCGCGTTCTGGCGGGACACCATCACACAAGAGCGCAAGCGCAGCGCCACACGGGAAACCGGATGGCGTCTGCGCTTGTGTGTTTTATCGGATAGTTGAAAGTTAAAAGTGCAAAGTTAAAAGTAAAAACGGTTGAGCCATCGTAAGTCCTTTACTTTTAACCTTTAACTTTTATCTTGTAACTGGAACTTCACCAGGATGACCCGACCATGACTGAACGAGAGAAGTATTCGCCACAGCCAATCGAGAGCAAGTGGCAGGCAAAATGGGAGCGCGACGGCTTATATCGCGCCAGAGTGGACTGGAACAAGCCGAAACATTACGCGCTGACGATGCTGCCGTATCCCAGCGGCGATCTGCATATCGGGCACTGGTTCGCCATGACGCCGTCGGACGCCCGCGCCCGCTGGATGCGGATGCGCGGCTATAACGTCATGTTCCCGATGGGGTTTGATGCCTTCGGCTTGCCCGCTGAAAATGCCGCCGTGCAGCGCGGAATCCACCCCGCCGAATGGACGTATGCCAATATCGAACGGATGCGCGGGCAGTTATGCAGTATGGGTGCGATGTTCGACTGGGAACGCGAAGCCGTCTCCTGCGACCCCGAATACTATAAATGGACGGAATGGTTCTTCAAGCAGTTCTACGAGCATGGTCTGGCGTATCGCGGCGAGGCGCTGGTCAACTGGTCGGATGCGCTGCAAACCGTATTGGCGAATGAGCAGGTCATTGACGGCAAGGATGAACGGCTGGGGCAGCCCGTCGTCCAGAAAATGATGACGCAGTGGTTCTTCCGCTATACGCGCTACACCGAAGAACTGCTGCAATTCAGCAATATTGATTGGCCCGATCCGGTGCGGATTATGCAGACCAACTGGATCGGCAAGAGCGAAGGCGCACGGGTCCATTTCAAAACTGAATCAGGTCGCTCTATTGAAGTTTTCACCACCCGCCCGGATACGCTGTGGGGCGCGACGTTTATGGTGTTAGCGCCGGAACACCCGCTGGTGGATAAAGTCACCACGCCCGAACAGCGCGGCGAAGTGGATGCCTATGTCGCGCAGGCGGCGACGCAGACTGAGATCGAGCGTTTGAGTGACTCTCAGGAAAAGACCGGCGTCTTCACGGGCGGCTATGCCATCAACCCGGTCAATAAGGCGCGAATCCCGATCTGGATCGCCGATTACGTCATGATCACCTATGGCACGGGCGCGATCATGGCGGTTCCCAGCGGCGACCAGCGCGACTTTGACTTTGCCCGCAAGTTCGGCTTGAAGATCGTCCCGGTCATTCAGCCGGAAGGCATGGCGTTCGATGGTGAGACCATGACAGAAGCGTGGGATGGCGCGGGCTATATGATCAACAGCGGCGCGTTCAACGGCACATTTTCGAACGGCGAAAAAGGACGCAAAAATCCCGCCATCAGCGCCGTGATTGACTGGATCGAGGGGCAGGGCATCGGCAAAGAGTCGATCAATTATCGCCTGCGCGACTGGCTGATCAGCCGCCAGCGCTACTGGGGATCGCCGATTCCGGTCATCTATCGTCAAAACGGCGATATTGAACTGGTGCCGGATGATCAACTGCCCGTTGAACTGCCGTCGGACGTGAAGATGACGGGTATGGGCAACCCGTTACGCCAGCATGAAAAGTTCGTCAATACGGTGGACAGCGAGGGCAAGCCCGCCCGCCGCGAAACCGACACGATGGATACCTTCATGTGTTCGTCGTGGTATCACCTGCGCTATCTGAGTCCGCATTACAGCGCCGCGCCGTTTGATCCCGAAGAGGCGGCGTACTGGCTGCCGGTGGATACGTACACGGGCGGCGCTGAACACGCCACCATGCACCTGCTGTATACGCGCTGGTTCAACAAGTCTCTGCGTGATTTGGGCGTGTTTGACGACGCCGCCGCGATCATGGCGCAGCATGGGCGCAATGCTGAAACGGCATTCGACGAGCCGATGCTGCTGATGCGTAATCAGGGGCAGGTGCTGGGCGCGGAACGGCTGGGCGACGTGATCTACGCGAAAGGCGAACTGAAAGGCAGCAAGCTGTTTGCCGACCACATCGAAGTGCTGGCGACGGCAGACCCCAAGGTGACACTGAGTTATTGGGTCAACCGCGATCCGGCGTCGGTGCAGGTCGGGGCGAATGAAGCCGTCGGCGAGATCATCAAGCGCACGGAAAACCTGATCACGATTAAGACGCTGAACGGCGAAAATCGCACGATTGAAGCGGTAGACGGCGCGAAGATTGAAATTCCGTTCATCCCAGGTACCAACAACGTCAACCAGTTGATGCAGCACCTGGAAATCCAGCGCATGAGCAAGAGTAAGCGCAATGTCGTCAACCCCGATGAACTGGTTGAAGACTACGGCGCGGATACGGTACGGGCGTACCTGATGTTCGGCTTTGACTGGATCAAGGGCGGTCCCTGGGACAGCCGCAACATTCAGGGCGTCGTGCGCTGGCTGGATGATGTGTGGGAGATGGTCATGGCGGGCGCTCCCGGCAGCGGCACCGACGAGGGAACAAGGCAGGCGGAGCGTAAAATTCATCAGGCGATCCGCAAGGTGACGGACGGGCTGGAGGCATTCAGCTTTAACACCGCGATTGCCGCCCTGATGACGCTGAAAAACGACCTGCGCGGCTTGATCCGTGAGGGCAAGCTGGGCGGTGCTGCCTGGCACGAAGCCATGCGTTCCATACTGATCCTGATGGCACCGTTCACGCCCCATATCACCGAAGAACTGTGGGCGCGGCTGGGTGGCGCGTACAGCATCCATCAGCAGGCATGGCTGACCTACGACGAGGCGAAGGCGACCGAAGAAGAAACCACGCTGGTCGTCATGCGAAACGGCAAGCCCGTAGACCGCCTGACCGTTCCCGTCGGCATCAGCGAGGATGAGGCGAAGGCGGCGGCGCTGGCGAGCGCAAATATCAAGCGCCTGCTGAGCGGCTCTCAGCCGCAGAAGATCATCTTCATCGCCGGGCGCCCCGGCGGTGGCATGGGCAGCGAGCCGAAGGTAAACGTCGTGCTATAGGGATGTGCGCCAGCGCGCAGCCGCCAAAGTCTGACGCACAAACGAATTTTGACCTAAGGGCGCGTTCACAGCGCCCTTTTTCGTCGTATACTGATGGGGATGAGTTAGGGAGCAAATTCACATGACTACTATCTCCACTCTGAGAGAACAACTGATGGCGGCGCTCGATACCCTCAGCGACGAGCGGGTTGCCCATCTGCTGCGAACGACGATTTACTGGCGTGACGGTGAAGATGCCGCCATCAATGCCGATCTGTCCAACGCGAAAGCGCGGCTGATACAGGTAATTGCACAAATGGAACGCGAGGATGTTGAAACGCACCTCAGCACCATACGCACCTGGCACGAAGCTGAAGAACAAATCAAGCGCTATGATCCCGCCAAGGATCGGATGCTAAATGGTGTGTTTGAAGGTTCGCCTGATCTTTCGTCGCGTGTCCGCGAGATACTGGCACAAGGTTTTGGTAGGAACAAATCCTTGGAAGAGCAAGCATGATCGCTGTTGCAGATACGGGTTTCGTTGTTGCCATCGCAAACGTAAAGGATGCTGCTCATATTCGCTGCTTAAGTGTTTACCGCTCGCTTGAATTGATCTATGTTCCTCAAAGTACACTCGCTGAGGCAATGTATTTGATCACAGAGGATAGAGGTAATTATGTGGCTGCCCTGGCATTAGATTCCATAATAAACGACGAGAAATACCGACTAACTCCGCTTGATAATGTTGATTTAAGCCGGACAGTGGCATTGCTGAAAAAGTACTCCGACTCACGACTGGACTTTGTGGACGCTTCCGTTATCGCGGTAGCCGAAAGATTAACTTTAGACACCATCCTCACACTGGATCAACGTGACTTTAGAATGGTGCGTCCTTATCACATTCCAGCCTTCGACTTACTTCCTGAGATTATGTGACTGCTCCGTAGGGGAAGCGGTGGAGTTGTAAAGCACAAATTTACAGTTTGCCAATACCCCGCTAACGTGTAAGACGCATAATGAATATACAACTCGATAACCCCCGCAATTATGGGGCTGGTTTGCGAACCAGACCTCATCTTATCGTTAGAAAATGGGGTTTCGTTCGCGGAAGGACAATATAAAATGTCTCAATGGTTCAAGCGCCTGCTCGCCCTCGGCGTGGTCGGCATGATTGCAGCAACCGCATTTGTCGCTGGCACAATGGTCATTTCAACGCAAGCCTCGTCCGTTCGTGCGCCGCAGGCTGTCGTGCAGCTTGCCACCGCACAGCCAACCTACACCACCCAGAACGAAATTATTCTCGCTAACCTGTATAACAACGTTGCGCCGTCGGTCGTGTCGATCTATGTCTCGTTCGATAACGGCGAGTTTAACCCGCAAACCGGCGAAGGCGGCAGCGGCGGTGCAACGGGTACCGGCTTCGTCATTGATCAAAGCGGGCGTATCGTCACCAATAATCATGTGGTGGATAACGCCGACCAGATCGAGGTTAATTTCTACGATGGGCGCATCACCGCCGCGCACATCATCGGGCTGGACCCGGACTCCGATATTGCGGTCATCCAGGTGCAGAATGTTCCCGCTGAGGCGCTTATCCCGCTGACATTTGGCAACTCGGATAATCTGTACGTCGGGCAGGAAGTCGTCGCCGTTGGCAGCCCGTTCAACCAGCCGTGGACGATGACGACGGGCATTGTCAGCGCCCTTGACCGCGCCATTCAGGGTTTAACGCAGTTCTCCGTCGGCTCGGTGATTCAGACCGACGCGGCGATCAACCCCGGCAACAGCGGTGGGCCGCTGCTCAACCTGCAAGGCGAGGTGATTGGCGTCAATTCGCAGATCATGAGCGACTCCGGCAGTAATTCCGGCATTGGTTTCGCCATTCCCAGCAATCTGGTCAGCCGCGTTTCCCAGCAGTTGATCAGCAGCGGCGAAGCGACGTACAGCTATCTTGGCATCAGCGGCATGGGCATGAGCCTGAGCATTATGGATGCGCTGGACATTCCCAATACCACACGCGGCGTCCTCGTGCTGGATGTGCAGCCGCAAAGCCCCGCCGCGCTCGCCGGCTTGCAGAATCCGGTGGTCGAAGGCTCGCGCCAGGCGCAGGATTTAACGCAGGCGGACATCATCACGGCGATCAACGGCACGCCCGTGACCGGTATGCCGTCGCTCATCTCATATCTCGCCTACTACACCCAGCCGGGACAGACGATTAACTTCACCGTTTTACGCGGCGGGCAGCTGTTCGACCTGCCCGTGACGCTGACCGAAAGACCGTGAGGGGGAAGTAAACCCCTCACCCCCGACCCCTCTCCCACGCAAGCGGGGAGAGGGGAGAAAACCTCACCCCTAGCCCGTCTCCACAATGGAGAGGGAAATTGCCGCCGCCGTGATTAAAGTTTTCATGGCAACGGCGGCAGAAGAATGATTTGAACCGCCAAGCCGCCAAGTACGCCAAGCGAAAAATACATCCTCCATCCGCGAATTCAGGGGAAAAGGTGCGGCTGCCGACGGCTGCCGTTTTTGACTTTTTCTGCCGTTTGACGGCAATTGGCGTTTCTTTTCCTCGTGAGCAAACGGCAGCGACGGCAGAAAAAACGGCAGGAACGGCAATACGCGGCTATGGTGTTGGAAAGGTGCGCGGGCGAGGCAAGCCATCGCCCCTACGGACAGGATAACAGGATATAGAGATGTAGTGGCGTCATTTTGTACGCAAAAGAGGGAATAGGGGTTAGGGGTTAGGGGATAGGGGTTAGGGGATAGGGAAGCGTCACCCCTGTGGACGGGATTCGCATATATAATCAGCGCCCGTGCGATATTTCTATGCCTGCGATAAGACGAGTTAAGTGATGAGCCTGACTGAACAGACCGCCCGCCAAAACCTGCAAACCCTGCTGGACACGTTTCACGACCTGACGCCGGATGACAAACGGCAGATGAGCGAGGCAAGCGTCGTCCGCCAGTTCATTGACCGCCTGCTCGAAGAAGTGCTGGGCTGGCCGATCAAAGACCCCGCCCGTTACAAATATGAACTGCATACCGTGCGCGGACGCCCCGACCTGACGCTGTTTCCCGAAAAGGGCGGCGTGGTGTTTGTTGAGGCGAAACGCTTTGGCGCGATTGCCGATCTGAATGTCGAGCGCCCGCGTGATTTACGTTCGCGCACGCTGAAACCGAAACAACTGGCGCTGCCCGGCATGGCGGTTGATCGCACCCGTGAGGAACAGCAGGCGATCAACTATGCGTTTGAAAATAGCGGCAACTGGGCGATTTTGACCAATTTTGAAAAACTGCGCCTGTATAACGCCCGCCGCGACTGGCTGGTGCTGTCGTTTGAACTGCCGAGCGATTATCTGGATGATTTCGACCTGCTCTGGCAGTTGAGCTATGCCAGTGTGCTGAATGGCAGCCTGGATGCCCTGAGCAACGAACGGCTGACGCTGGACGTGGACAGCGATTATCTGGCGTTCATCAACCAGTGGCGCGAACGACTGGCGCATGATGTCGTTGACCATCTCGACGGGAATACATGGGCAGGAACGAGTGAGCAGATCGATCTGATGCGGCTGCGAACCGTCGTCCAGCGCTATCTGGATCGGCTGGCGATCATCCGTTTCGCTGAAGATCATGCCGTCATTCCGGCGGGGGCGCTGCGAACCGTGAGCGAAGCCCGCCGCAGCAACCCGTATTCGCAAACCCTGAGCGAATCGCTGGCGCGGTTCTTCCGCGAATTTGATAAAGTCCATAATTCGGCGCTGTTCGCCCGCGATTTCACCGATGACGCGGTTTTCAGCGACAAAAATCTGTTTGAACTGATCGAAAAATTGTACGAAGCCCGCTACCGCGCCATGCCCGCCGACATCCTCGGCAATACGTATGAGCAGTATCTTGGCAAGGCGCTGGCGTTTGACGGGCGCGGGAATGTGACCACCCGCGATAATCTGGAGACGCGCAAGAAACAGGGCAGCTATTACACGCCGCAGGTGCTCGTCCATTACATCGTCGATCACAGCCTGGGGCGGTATTTATACGGCACGGAAAATGGCAAGCCCGATGGGGCGCCGATTGACGGCGAAAAGCGCAGGACGGCGGGCGAGATTCAGGATTTGCGCGTTTTAGACAGCGCGTGTGGCAGCGGGTCGTTCCTGATTTATGCCTATCAGGTGCTGCGTGAATTTTACACGGGCGAAATTCGGCGGATCGAAAGCGAAGGCGAGGCGAAACGGGCGCAACTGGCGGCGGGCGGGATGATCAATCCGCTGGATTTGCAAATTGCGCTGACGCCCTACACGGCGGAAATCGCCCGCATCAGCAATTATCCGCGCCTGATCCTTGAAGGGCATCTCTACGGCGTGGATTTAGACCCGCAGGCGGCTGAGATCGCCGTCGTCAATCTGGTCATGCGCGGGATTGAGAATAT
>Ga0224722_1001974_pt1 | contig 11082 bp, 8 predicted proteins | sample Balambano_FR1_Me_FD_161646 | JGI IMG/M metagenome (GOLD analysis project Ga0224722, IMG submission 161646) | Freshwater sediment microbial communities from Lake Towuti, South Sulawesi, Indonesia - Balambano_FR1_MetaG | ecosystem: Environmental > Aquatic > Freshwater > Lake > Sediment | place...
CTTTTACTGAATTCCACCATGTTTCAGAACCTAAGTTTTTTTGTTGGAATATTGAATGAATTGGAAAGTAATTTGGCTTCATTTTCAGCCCATATATCGACTAGAAAGCGGGCTTACAATAGTATAATGATTATCATTTGTAAATGAAAATAATAATCATTATATATTATTAAAAATAAGTTAAATTATTTTAACAATATAAAACAAACGCTTATTGTTAAAAAGGTTTTAAAAATATGCAGAAATTTCTTATTTAGAGGAAAAATTAGAATTGATCACTTGATTGTAATGATAATTATTTGCAATTATATTCGGCGATCAAAAATATGATCCTAAATTTGGAGTATTTATATGCGCTCTACCGTCATTGTAACGGGAGCTGCCAGAGGTATTGGTGCTGCGATTTCATTGAAGTTATTGCAGCAAGGTTTTGCTGTGATTGGTCTTGACCAGCAAGTAGAACCTGAATGCTGGGAGATCACCCAAAGTTTGAATTCTGATATTTACTCTAGGTGGATGGGAATTTCCCAAGATATTACTGTCGAAGCACAGACAGAAGAGGTGATTGAAAAAGTTTTGGCACAACACAATGTGGTGGGGTTGGTCAATGCAGCAGGCATTTTAATCATGACATCATTGTTGGATGCCAAACGTGAAGATTGGTTGCGAACATTTGCTGTGAATTTACAGGCACCGATTGCGATCAGTCAGCAAGTTGCAAAGTATTTTTGTACCAAAAAGCAGGGCAGCATTGTGACGGTTAGTTCAAATAGCGCGCGTATGCCACGCATACAATTGGGGATGTATGCCACAAGCAAAGCAGCACTCAGTCATTACTGTCGTAATTTAGCCCTTGAGACAGCGCAATATAATGTTCGTGTCAACATTGTTTCACCTGGTTCAACTTTGACAGCGATGCAAAAACAATTATGGAGTAACGATCAGCCACCTGCGACAGTGATTCATGGTGATCTGTCTCAATACAGGACTGGTATTCCACTACAGAAACTTGCAGAACCAGAAGATATTGCCAATGTCGTATTTTTTCTGCTTTCAGACCAAGCTGCACAAATCACGATGCAAGAAATTGTTGTCGATGGTGGTGCTACTTTGGGTGTTTAAAAATATAAATTCTTAACACTTTAAAACTTAAAAATAAGACTTAATAGAAGGAGTATAGTAAATGTCTATACAACATCCCTATTTTATTCAAAAAGAAAACTATACTGAAAGTCGAGTTGCATTAGCACATGAAGTCTTGCAATGCACCACTGACGCTGGTTTTTATTTTACAACGCCAGACTATGTTCTCAAAAGTCAGCATAAATTGCAGGACATTGAAATCGCGCCTAACAGTCATCTACAGGATTGGTTGAAGCAAGCACGAGATCAATTAGATCGGGCAATTCAAAAGGGGCACCATCAGGCAAAAATTCTAGGTGGCATTCCATTTTCCAATTCAGATGATGTCAATTTAATGTTGATGGATGAGGTGCAATTTTATCAAAAAATAATTTATACCCAGCTCAATCGAGACATAATCAAAAGTGCAATAAAAGAAGCTCATTTTATTCCTTCAGGTGAGCAATACCAAATACAGGTTGCTGATTTGGTGAATAAAATGCAGCATGGTCAATTAAATAAAGCTGTTCTTGCTAGAATTTTAGAATTAGAACTGACGAATGAAATTGATGTTTCTCAGTTGTTTTATCATTTAAGCAAAGATAATCCCGAAGGGTATAACTATGCCGTTGCTCGACATGCAGCACAAGAAGGCTGGTTTGTCGGGGCTAGTCCTGAACTTTTAGTTGCCAAGCAAGATACTCAGGTATGGAGTAAACCAGTTGCAGGAACATTAGCCCGTGATGCAGATCCGATTCAGGATCAAAAAAATGCACAGCAATTATTAGTTTCAGCAAAAGATCAGCATGAACATGCAGTTGTGATTGAAATGATTGCCGATCAATTAAGTCCTTTCTGTAAAAAATTACATATCCCCAAACAACCATCACTGATTAGAACCAAACGGTTATGGCATTTAGCAACCCGTATTGACGGTGAATTAAAAAACAAAGATATCCATGTTTTTGATTTAGTTGAAAAGCTTCACCCAACACCTGCCATCTGTGGTCAACCCACAACAGTTGCTAAAACTTTAATTGAAAATCTAGAACCGTTTAATCGAGAACTGTTTGCTGGAACGATGGGTTGGGCAGATGTTCAAGGTAATGGTGAATGGTCTGTGACAGTGCGATGCGCTCGAATTCAACATAATATTGCCCGCTTATTTGCAGGTGCAGGGATTGTCGCTGCATCTGATCCACGTGCTGAGCATGCTGAAACAGCAGCTAAGTTTAGAACAGTACTCGATGGCTTTGGTTTTTCTTCTGAGCAAATCATGGGGAAGGTGAAATAATATGCAAAATTATTTAGAAGGAGCTATCGCTTATCCTGAAGAATTTGCCGCTCTCTATCGTGAAAAGGGCTATTGGATTGGTCAAAATCTTAGTGATTTTTTACAGCAATCAGCTGAGCAGTATCCTGAAAATATTGCTATTTTTGATGCTGAAAAAACGATTAGTTATCAAAAACTCAATCAGTTGGTAAGTTTCTGTGCAACACATTTATATCAACATGGCTTACGTACTGGCGATAAGGCAGTGGTACAAATGCCGAATTGTTATCAGTTCTATGTTGTATTTTTTGCTCTGATCCGTTTGGGTGTTTTGCCGATTATGTCTTTGCCTGCGCATCGACATGCTGAATTGAATAGCTTTTTTCAACAAACCCAAGCACAAGCTTATTTTTGTGCTGATTTTGGTGCGCAGAAATTTGATTATCGTGAGTTAACACGTAAATGTCAGCTTGCTCATCCAAATTTAAAGCACGTGTTTGTATTAGGTGATGCCGCTGAGTTTTCTAGTCTTGCAAATCTTTGCTATGAAACTGAAATTTTAGAACAAGCCATTACTCCAAGCAGTGCAGATCAAGTCGCTTTTCTGCAACTTTCGGGTGGGAGTACGGGTGTTCCTAAGCTGATTCCTCGCACTCATGATGATTATCTATATAGTGTTCGACAAAGTGCCAAGATTTGCCGACTTGAGCAAGACTCTCGCTTACTCATGGTACTGCCAGCAGCGCATAACTTTTCGATGAGTTCAGCAGGTGCATTAGGTATTTTCTACGCAGGTGGCGCAGTGGTTTTGGGTAGTGACCCAAGCCCAGAAGCAGCTTTTAAATTGATTCGTCAACATACAGTTACAGATGCTTGTTTAGTCCCAGCTTTAGTCCGTCCGTGGATGGATAAAGCCAGTAAGGATCAGGACAATATTCTATCGACCTTACGTTGTTTACAAGTCGGTGGTGCGCGTTTACCCGATACTGTTGCCACGAGATTGATTTATGAGTTTCAGGTGAAGTTACAGCAGGTCTTTGGTATGGCTGAAGGCTTGGTTAATTATACGCATTTTGATATGTCATCTGAGCAAATCATTCATACGCAAGGACTAAAAATTTCAGACGCTGATGAAATTTTGGTACTCGATGAACATGACCAACCTATTGTGATGGGAGAAATTGGTCATTTGTTGACACGTGGCCCTTATACCATTCGCGGTTACTATAAAGCCACCGAACATAATATTCGATCTTTCACGCCTGATGGTTTTTATCGTACAGGGGATTTGGTTCGTATCCGAGAAGATGGCTGTATTGTTGTTGAGGGGCGCTCCAAAGAACAGATTAACCGTGGTGGCGAAAAAATTGCAACTGAAGAAGTTGAACAAGCGTTAGTGACTCATCCTCAAGTCCATTTAGCGGCTTTAGTGGCTATGTCTGATGAAATGCTTGGGGAAAAGAGTTGTGCTTTTATTGCATGGCAAGCTCAAGACAATGACCCAAGCGCAATTCGCCGTGGTATGCAGCTACGTCAGTATTTAAAAGACTATGGCTTAGCCATGTATAAAATTCCTGATCGAATTGAGTTTATAGAGCAGTTTCCTTATACCGCCTTTGGCAAAATTGACAAAAAAGTTTTACGTCAACATGTGCAAAGTGAAGCAATCTAAGCCTTTTATTCAATTCATTTATAAAACATGAGAAATAAGCAATGAGTATTCCTAAAATTGCGAGCTATGCCATGCCGCAAGCGCATGAGTTTACTGAAAATAAAACGCATTGGCAGTTAGATGCACAACAGTCCGTGTTATTGGTGCATGACATGCAACAGTATTTTTTAGATTTTTATGATCAGCAAGAAGCACCGATTCCAGAACTATTCAAAAATACTCAAGCCTTGATTGCACAAGCACGACAACTGAATATTCCTGTGGTCTACACGGCACAGCCCGGTGATCAAACACCAGCACATCGTCAGTTACTCACAGACTTTTGGGGAGCAGGTTTAAAGGCCGATCCACAAATTACTCGGATTCATCCAGATGTTGCAGTACAACAGAACGATACAGTTCTGACCAAATGGCGTTATAGCGCTTTTAAATTTTCTGAATTTGAACAACTGATGCAGCAGTGGGGACGTAATCAGTTGGTCATTTGTGGCGTCTATGCACATATTGGTTGCTTAATGAGTGCAGCAGAAGCCTTTATGCTCAATATCAAACCCTTTGTTTGTGGCGATGCGATGGCTGACTTTAGCCGCGCTGAGCATGATATGGCATTAAAATATATTAGCACTCGTTGTGGTCAAGTCATGACCACTAATCAAGTTCTGCGTTTATGGGAGTTAAAACAGATGGCGATGCCTTTATCTAAAGAAGGAATTGTTGCAGCGGTGAGCGAGCAATTACAAATTCCTGTGACGGAAATCGAGTTACATGATGACCTATTGATGTTGGGTCTTGATTCCGTTCGTTTAATGACTTTAGTCGGTAAATGGCAAGCATATGGTGCTAAAGTGAGTTTTGAAGATCTTGCAGAACAACCGACTTTAGAAGTTTGGATTGAGAAATTAGTCGCTTAATTTAAACGAGTCGCTTAAAAATGGCAGTTTTAAGCTGCCATTTTTATTGTTTGAGGAAACATGAGCAATATTCTAGCTCTGATTGCATTTACTATTTTTAAGATTCATCTTGCTTGATGCGCATATTGCGAATACGAGTAAAGATTTCTAGCTTATGCCATTTGAGTTTTGGCAAATCTACCCAACTATGTACCATGACAAATAAGAATGCAGTAAACAGTGGAATAAGAACGGTTCCAAAAATTACACTACCAATGACGCTAATGCCAATTTCATAACGGCTGACAGCACCTGCACCTGTGGCAAATACCAGTGGCATAATCCCTGCACCAAATGCCAATGATGTCATGATGATCGGACGTAGTCGTAAGGATAATGCTTCATATGCCGCAGCATATTTATCTAGACCTTGTGCAAGTGCAGTAGAGGCAAACTCGACGATTAAGATCGCATTTTTACAAGATAGCCCAATTGCGGTTAATAGCGCAATTTGGAAATAGACATCATTTGGTAATTCAAATATCCATGCAAACAGCACTGTTCCCGTGATGCCTAGGGGGAGACCCAATAAGATAATGAATGGGATTTTCCAACTTTCATATAATGCAGCCAAACATAGAAAGATAAATAGGATCGAAATAATATAGAGATAAATAGCTTGATTGCTGGATTGCTGTTCTTGTAAAGATAAACCGCTCCATGCCAAATCAACACCAGACTGTTGGTTAATTAAATCCGAAAGTTGTTGCATTGCCTGTCCTGAGCTAAACCCTTGGCTGACATTCGCCTCAAGTTGTATTGCCGCCAAGCCCATAAAGCGATTCAATACTTCAGGGCCACCTGTCCAGTGTGTTTGAGCAAAATGGGACAGTGGTAACATCTCTCCAGATTGATTACGCACATGCCAGTATCGTAGATCTTCTGGTTTAGAACGATATTCGGCATCACCTTGCATAATAACGCGCTTAATTCGACCACGTTCGACGAAATCATTGACATAACTACCGCCCCAAGCCGTAGAAAGGGTGGAGCGAATTTCACTTTGCTCAAGACCAAGCATTTTGGCTTTGTTCTGATCGAGCTGTACATATAAAGAGGCTTTGTTATCACTCACCAGTGGACTTAGATGGGTAAAAGCAGGAAAGTCTTTAGATTGAGTTTCAATCTCGGCAAACTGCTGCTGTAGATATTCACGTCCGTTACCCGTTAAATCACGTAGCCATAATTCAATTGCATCCGACTGTCCTAAACCAGAGACGCTGGCAGGCATACCGACCATTACACGTGCAGGGATTAAATCAGAGAGATCTTCTTGGATACGAGTACGAATTGCAAGAGCAGAATTGTCTTCCCCTTTACGCTCATTCCAATGTTTAAGAGAAACAAACGCCATTCCTAAATGAGGACCTTGTCCAGAAAAGTTTTGACCATTCACAACCAAGACTGCTTTAATATTTTTGGCTTCTTGATTGAGTAAATAATCATTAACCTGTTTACCAACCGCTTGGGTTTGACTGAGAGATGCACTATCTTGTAATGCAAATTGTACAGCCAATAACCCTTGGTCTTCATTTGGAATAAAACTGGTGGGTAGAGAACGGTAAATCAGTGCTAATGTAATGACTAGAGCACCTACACAGAGATAAGCAAAATATTTAAATTGAATCAAATATTTTGTACTTTGAATAAAAAGTGTTTTGATTCGATCAATACCACGTTCAAAGTAATGCCCCCAAGAGGGTTTGTCCTGTTGTTTTTTTAATAAAACTGCGCATAAAGCTGGTGTAATCACCATCGCTGCAATCAGCGAAAGTAACATTGCTGCCACGAGTGTGATTGAAAATTGACGATAGATTATGCCCGTAGAGCCACTAAAGAATGCCATAGGAATAAAGACAGCAGTGAGGACTAACGTGATACCAATTAATGCACCGCTGATTTCTTGCATTGAGAATAGACATGCTTCGCGGACTTCTAATTTTTTTTCATGGATGAGGCGTTCAATGTTCTCTACGACAACGATTGTATCGTCTACGAGAAGACCAATTGCGAGGACCAATGCAAATAAGGTCAAAGTATTAATACTCATCCCTGTGACATAGAGGATGATAAAAGTTCCACAAATAACGATCGGTACTGTAATCGTTGGAATGAGGGTCGCTCTCCAGTTTTGTAGAAATAAATACATAACTAGAATAACTAAAATGACTGCCTCAAGGAGTGTGAAAATAACTTGTTTAATCGATTCTTGAATAAAAGGCGTACTATCACGGGGATAGACCACCTTATATCCTTTAGGTAAGTGTTGGCTGAGCTGGGTAATCTTGTCTTTGATTAATGTTGCTGTTTCGATCGCATTTGCATCAGGACTCAGTGAAATACCCAAGCCTGCGGAAGGAAATCCATTGAGTGTATTAATACTTTCATAATTTTCTGCACCCAGTTCGATTCGGGCGACATCTTTTAAATAAACTAAACTGCCATCAATATTGGCTTTAATCACCACTTTTTTGAAATCATCAATCGTTTTTAGTCGAGAACCAACCGTGACTTTTGCATAAATATTTTGATCGGTTGTCGCAGGCATAGCGCCAATTGAGCCTGCTGCAATTTGAGTATTATAGTCTTGTAGCGCTTTTTCAATATCACTTGGAATGAGCCCATAATTCTTCAATTGATTTGGATTCAGCCAAATTCTCATTGCATAGCCAGAGCTAAAAGTATCGACCTCGCCAACGCCTTGAATTTGTGTGAGAGGTTGCTCAAAATAATTAATCATGTAATCCGATAGATCAATATTGCTGGCTTTACCTGTTTCATCATATAAGCCAACGACAAGTAATAAATCACCTGTTGTTTTCCAGATATTAACCCCTTGGTGCTGAACTTCTTCAGGAAGTCTGCTTAAGACACTGTTCATTTGATTTTGAACTTGGAGTTGTGCCTTATCAATGTCCGTACCAATTTTAAAATGGATATCAATCGTACTTTGACCCGAAGACTCGCTATTCGACGTGTAATATAAAAGGTTGTCGATCCCTTTAATCTGCTGCTCAAGAATTTGAGTGACGCTTTCTTCAACGGTTTCAGCAGATGCTCCTCGATAAACAGTAGAGACGGTCACACTCGGTGGAGCTATATTGGGATAACGTTCAATGGGGAGTGCTGCAATCGAAAAAAAACCTAAAATCAATATGATAATAGCAATGACTGATGCAAATATTGGATGATAAATGAAAAAACGAGACAACATTATTTTATCTACTTATGCATGAATTTTAGTGGAAAGGGCGATACAACAATATTTGAATTACCGATTATAACTAAATTTTAAATAAATAAGAATGATTATCAATTTCATGTGTTAATTAAATAAATTATTGAACGATTATCAATAACAAGATATGATGCGCAAAATTTACAAACGATAACAATTACCACTTGAAAACTGTTATCACTTATGAGGATGCACAAGAATGATTTTGGCTAAAAAAAAATTAGTTATTGCAATTGCAGCATTTACTCCATTTGCAGTTATAGCGGCAGATGATCAAGCTCAAAATAAAATTTTACCAACAATTGTGGTTAGTGCGAGCCTAGCAGAAGAAAGCCCTGATACTGCACCAGCATCTATTACTGTCGTAACGGGTGAGCAAATTCAACAATCATCAGCAACTAGCCTTGCTGAGGTTCTAGGTAAAACCGTGGGTGTGCAGAACTATAATGGTGGGGGACGTGAAAAACTAACAATTCGTGGTGTACGTGAATCTAATGGCATTTATACGCTGATATTGGTGAATGGTAAGCGTATTTCTTCTACAGGTGCGCTCTGGCGAGATGCTGATTTGGATATTAGTTCAATTCCATTATCAGGTATTGAACGTGTAGAAGTTATTCGTGGTCCAATGTCAGCATTATATGGTTCAGATGCAATTGGTGGGGTGATTAATATCATTACCAAAAAACCAACTAAAGATTGGCATGGCGCAGTAAATGCTGATTATCATCTAGTGGATCGTGGTGATGGTAAACAACAATATCGTATAGGTGCATCTGCTTCAGGTGCCTTGACAGATCAATTGGGACTATCTATTTCTGCTGAACAATATGATCGTGATGCATGGTTTTCTCAAGGAAAAGCAACCAATCCAGCATATTATATTGAAGCTAAGAAAACGCAAAATTTACGTTCAACTTTAAGTTATGAGTTAAATGATCAGCAAAATATTGATTTGGACTTGGGTTATAATAAAGACGAGCGCCCTTATGGCACCACAGATTATACTTACTATCCAGCATGGAATTATTTATATCAAGCTTTTGCTAGTCAAGAAATTGAACGTTATACCGTAGGTTTAACACATAAGGGAAACTGGAGTTGGGGGGGTACAACGGTTTCTGCTCAACAAGAAAATAGCAAAATTAATGATTATGATTCTGATTTTGATCAGCCAAAACATCGTACTTTAAAAGAAAATAATACGAACTTGCGTGCTTACAGCAACTTTGATTTGGGTATTAATGGGGTAGTCGCAGGAATTGAATATAATAATCAGGAAGTTAAAGACCCTGTAACTTATCAAAACACAGGTAAAGCTTTGGTGAGTACAACATCTTTATTCTTACAAGATGATATTCATATTACTGATCCATTAACTTTATCGTTATCAGGTCGTTATGATGATCATGAAGTATTTGGTAGCCACTTCAGCCCGAAAGTATATCTTGTTTATCAGTTGCCTTATGATGTTGTTATTAAAGGTGGTTATGGTCAAGCATTCAAGGCACCATCTTTGGCTCAAATGACAAAAGATTACGGTATTGTAAGTTGTGGTGGTAAATGTACTTTATGGGGAAATCCTAATCTTAAACCTGAAACCAGTGACAATTTTGAAATTAGCGCATCTATTCGTAAATCAACTTGGAATGGTAGTGTAACTTTATTCCAAAATAAAATTGATGACATGATCAGCCGTAATATTACTTGGAATGCGAATGGCGATCCAATTGCAGCAGCATGGGTAAACTTAAATAGCGTGAAGATTAAAGGAATAGAGCTTGCTGGGCAGGCTGATTTATTACCAATGTTATCGGTTGATGCAAATGCAACCTATCTTGATGCTAAAAATAGTGAGACGAATAAGCGTCTAGATGAACGTCCACGCTTACAGGCAAATACGAATATTAATTTCAAACCACTTGACTGGTTAACCTTAACAGCAGGTGCAAGTCATATGGGTAATCAAGTGATCAATAATAAACAATTACCAAATTATACATTAGTGAATCTTGGGTTATCTGCCAAAATTGATTCGGCTGTGACTTTGCGTACAGGTATACGCAATCTGACTGATGTTGATTTAGAAGAAAAGGGTAAAGCAGTAAACCTTAGCTTTAATGAAAAAGAGTTGGGTCGAAATTATTATGTTGGCTTAACTTATACTTTCTAATTGATCTGTTGCTTTGTAATTCAATGCCTTGAAAGAAATATTTCGGGGCATTGTTCTATATGGAATTTATGATTTTAATTTTTATAAGATATTGATTTTGTGGATATTCAGTCGTGTTGTTTTAGTTTGTAGGTCTATATATGTATTCCAAATGGTTAATCAATAAAGGTTTAACACCTACAGCAGCTCGAATTGTGGTCTTAGAGGTTCTTGCGCAGCATAGTAGCTTAACAGCAGGTGATATATATCATTGCTAATAAAATAAGCGAGTTGAAGATTGGGACAATTTATAGAGTTTTATCTGATCTTGAGAAATATTCTCTAATTAAAAGAGTCTTATTGGGGCAGAAAAAAAGTGTGTATAAGTTACGAGAGCAAAAAATAAACTGTAATATTAGAGATTCTAAAAATGGGGAGGTGATTACTGATTGTGAGCTTAATAAATTGTTGGAAGAGATTTTACATAAACTAGATGGTAAATATTCTGCGATAGATGTGATTTTATATAAGTAAATTTTGCTGATTTTTGATGTGTGCTGAAAAAAACGGAGGCTTTAACTTGGTAAACTAAACGTACTCATCAGGAGTTTACCATGAGCAAAAAGCAAAAGATTTATACAGCAGATTTTAAAGCAGAAGCAATAAAACAGATTG
>Ga0224722_1001975_pt1 | contig 11082 bp, 10 predicted proteins | sample Balambano_FR1_Me_FD_161646 | JGI IMG/M metagenome (GOLD analysis project Ga0224722, IMG submission 161646) | Freshwater sediment microbial communities from Lake Towuti, South Sulawesi, Indonesia - Balambano_FR1_MetaG | ecosystem: Environmental > Aquatic > Freshwater > Lake > Sediment | place...
GTGCCCACGGCAACGCTTCGCGAATATACTCTTCCACTGGTGCAGTCGAATCTGTTGTTTTCACAGACCAGATTTTGGACGCTCGCGCCCCGACTGCACCTGCTCCCTAAATGTGTCCTGACATCAGATGCTCATCACAAACGGCACTGTCATCACCATGACCGAGCCGAATCGCGTCATCGAGAATGGCGCGGTGCTCGTGCTCGACGGCGTCATTACCGACATCGGTCCGGCAGCTGAGCTTGAGGCGCGGCATGCCGATCTGATCCTCACCCGGCCGGTGCTCGACGCGCGGGGCAAGCACATCCTGCCTGGCAACATCTGCGCCCATACCCACTTCTATGGCGCGTTCGCCCGCGGCATGGCCCTCCCCGGCGACCCGCCGCGCAACTTCGTCGAGGTGCTGCAAAGGCTGTGGTGGAAGCTCGACCGCGCGCTCGATATGGAGGGCGTGCGCTACTCGGCACTTGTGTGTCTGGCCGACGCGATCAAGAATGGCACGACCACGCTGATTGACCATCACGCCAGCCCGAACGCCATCGAAGGCTCGCTCGACGCCATCGCCGGCGCAGTAAAGCAATCCGGTCTCCGCGCTGCGCTGTGCTACGAAGTCACCGACCGCAACGGCCCCGACGGCGCGCGACGCGGCATCGAAGAGAACGTAAGCTTTGCCAACGAATCGAAAATCGGCAATCGAAAATTGAAAATTGGCGCAGCACTTGGCATCCACGCCTCGTTCACTGTGAGCAACGACACGCTGGATGCCTGCGCCGCGGCCGCCAATGAGTTGGATATCCCGATTCATATCCACGTGGCCGAGGACATAGCCGACGAAGACGACTGCTACCGCAAATATCGCGTGCCGGTCGTCGAGCGGTTGGCCATCCACGGGGCGCTGAACGACAAAACGATTTGCGCACACTGCATTCACATCAGCGAACGCGAAATGGACGTGCTGGCGGCGCACGACGCCAAGGTCATGCATCAGCCGCGCAGCAACATGAACAACGGCGTGGGTGTGGCGCGCGTGCAGGAGATGCTGGCGCGCGGCATCTGCGTTGGGCTGGGCAACGACGGCTTCTCCAACGACGCCTTCGCCGAGATGAAGGCGTGCGACCTACTGCACAAAGTACATGCGCTCGACCCACGCGCGATGGGTGCCGACAAGGTCGTCCGTATGACGTATCAGAACAACGCCCGAATCGCCCGGCTGTTCTGGCCGGAGGCGCACGGTGTGTTGGAAGTTGGCGCGCCAGCCGACATCATCTTGATGGACTACGCGCCCTTCACACAGCTGCACGCCGGCAACGTGCCCTGGCATATGCTGTTCGGCATGAGCGGCGGCATGGTGACGCACACCATCGTCGGCGGCGAGGTGCTGATGGCCGATCAGCAACTACTCACGCTGGACGAGGCCGAGATCGCCGCCAAGGCGCGTGAGGTGGCAGATCGGGCATGGGCGAGAGTTCGGTCAGTGTGACGGTCGTGTGCGTCAGCTTTTCTTCGGCCGCCGCAGCGCCGCCCACAGATCGCGCAGGTTGTCTTGCGCCAGATACAACCCGAGGCCGAAGACGACCAACAGCAAGAGCGGCCACCAGAAATTGATGATCAACAGCACCGCGGTGATAACCGCCAGCGTCATGGCGATGCGAGTGGCGTTGACGGCCAGGCTGCGCCGGAACAGCGAATCCACCAGCACGAACGTCACCACCAGCACCGCGATCAAGGCGATGGATTCGCGGCCTGCGGTCAAGATAAGAATCGCTGCCAACCCAATCAGCAACAGGCCGATGCTGGCCGCCGACCACAGTTGGGCCAAACGCCCAAAGCGCAACTGCGCGATCTTCATCGGCTCCTGCACGATCCGGGCGTGCGCGCGCGGGTCGTCCAATTGCCCGGCCTTGAGTGCCTCCGCTCGCGCGTCCAACGCGCCGATCAGTTCATCGTTGTCCATGCGCTCACAGCGCAACTGACGCAGTTCGGCGCGCAGTGATTCAGATCGCTTCAGGCCCGCCTGCGTCTCGAGCTGCATGTAGTTCAGCCCGGCCACAGCCGCCATCTCTGCGCCCAGACCTTGCTGCTGGGCCAGCTTGGCCTGAATGAGGACGTTCAATTCCTTTTGACGCGCCAGGACCGCCTCGCGCCGGGCAGCCAGCGCGGCAAAGGCTTGCGGCGGCGTCGGCACGCGATCCACCCCAGCAAACGCCAATGGCGCAAACCAACTGAAGCGCGGCTGGCCATCGCGGTTGAACATCGGCCCGGCGGGCGCGTTCTCGCCGCCGACGGGGTCGCGCACGAACAGGCCCCACATGCCGTGAAAGCCGCGCAGCCAGTTTGGCGCAGGGTCGAGCGGGGCCAACTCCCACTCGCAATCCTGGCCGGGGCCGATGCTCAGGCCATCACCGCGGGCATATTCCACAAACGGGATCACGAACAGAGGTGTGTTCTCGTTCTCATTTGCCGTCTCGTCGCCAAAAAGTTTGCGCCACAGCCGCCGGGTCGTGCGCCCAATCGGCTCGAGCCGTTGCAGGCCCGGCACTTCGGATTCAATCAAGTATTCGCCCGGCCGGTAATAATGCGCATGCGAGCCAGCGCCGACATACGCGACTGGATGCGTGTCGCCGACGATCTCGAGTTGCTCGCGGTCATCCCAGCGGCGGCGCAGGTCGTCGCCGGTGAAGTCGTGACACGAGAACACCACCCATTGCGGCTCCAGCCAGCCACCTTCGGTCTCATAGAGAAAGACCGACAGGTTCTCCCAATCGGCCTCGTGGTCGTTCACGCCATCGAAGCCGGTGCGCCAGTCGTCGTAGTAATAAAAGAACCAGTAGTTCAGGCAGATCCAACCACCATCGCGCACCACGCGCCCGTAATACACATGGCGCTGCTGTTTGGATTGGATCTCATGCGTCAGTTGCTCAGCGAGCGCCGCAGTGGCCGACGGAACGCGCCCGCGCACCAGCATGGACAGCGAGATGCCCGCATCGGCCAGACGCGCCAGATAACCCACCCGCGCCAATCGGCCCACGCCTGGCTCAAAGCCGCGTTGCAGGGCCATGGTGCGCGCGCCGTGCGAGGCCGTGCGTTGTGCCACCTCGCTCAGCGTCGTCACGTTCTCGGCAAACTTGAGAAACTCATACGCGCTAGGTTCGAGCTTGCGCGTTTCGGCCAGCGCGTCGAGGGTGAGTTGCCCACGCTGGATGATGCACTCTTCGGCTCCGTTGGCGTGGCTGACCCATAGGCTGCAATGCGCCACGTAACGATCCACATCGCTGGGGAAGTAAGCCTCACCCTTGGTCAGCCGCAGCACCGGCTCGTAGCGGCGCAACAGGTCAGCGTCGGATAGCGTCGTTGGCGCGCTTGATGGGCTGGGCTGAGACATGGGTCTCCTTGATGATGCCAAATGCTTTGCGGACTTCGTGCTGGTTGAGCAGGAACACCAGCACCACGCAGAAGATCAACAGATCGAAGGCCGGGCTGCCAAACAAGTAGTCGCTCAGCCCAAACGCCAACCGGATGCCCATCAACACCATCGCGCTTGTCCAGGCCCAACTGCGCATGCGAATCAGGCCGATGGTGGTAAATAGGTTGGCGATGAGCAAGAGTCCAGAGGCGATTACCCTGATGTAGAGCGCAGCGTCGGGGAGTTGCACGTCCGACAACTCGACGCGAATCGTCTGGGCGATCTGCTGCGAAAAGACGCCCGCCTCTGCGGCGTAGATGAGCGTTACCACCGCCGCCGAGATCGTCTCGAGGATGAACACGACGATGATGATGGTGACAATGGCCGGGCGCTTGCGGGCTGGCCGGGCCGGCGGTGATGTGTGTTGCGTGGACATGTGGCGATGAGTGTTACTTTAGCTGCGATCCCGCCTCCGGCGCGCGCGGATGCGCCTCGGGCAACGGGCTGGCCAGCGACCAGCCGCCATCCACCACGAGTGTCTGCCCGGTGATGTGCCGCGCGGCGGGTGAGGTCAGAAACATCGCCGCCGCAACCACATCCTCCACATAGCCTGCGCGCTGAGATGGCGTCACACCGGCCCAGTTCGCCTCAAATCGAGGATCGTCGGCCAGCGTGCGCTCGGTCAGCACCGCGCCTGGCGCGATGGCGTTGACGGCGATGCTATGCGGCCCAAGTTCCAGCGCCAACGTCTGGGCCATGTGCTGGATGCCAGCCTTGGTGATGCCATACGCGCTGAGGTTGAGGAAGGCGCGCACGCCGGTGACCGACGACATCAACACGATGCGACCCGGTGTGCGGCGCGCGATCATCGCTCGCGCTGCGGCCTGCGCGGTGAAGTAACTGCCGCGCAGGTTGACGGCCAGCAGCCGATCAAAGGCTTCGGGCGTGTAGTCGAGGAAGCTGCCGTAATTGGTCAGCCCGGCGTTGGCGATGGCGATGTCGAGCCGGCCAAAGCGCAGCGCCGCTTCGTCCACGGCCACCCGCAGCGCGCCGACGTCGGCCACGTCAAACGGCGCAGCCATCACCGCCTCGCGGTCCACGTCTGCATTGATGCGCTCGGCCGCCCGCTTAGCAAGAATGGGATCGAGGTCGTTCAGCACGACCGATGCGCCGGACTGCGCCAGCGCCCGGCACAGCGCAAACCCAATACCCGCGCCTGCGCCGGTGACCAACGCGACGTTGCCATCAAGTAAGGCGGTCATGCATCAGACTCAAACGTGTAAATCTCATCCATCGTCGCCCACTTGTCGTTGGGGTTGTCGGGCGTGTAGCCATTCACCGGGACTTGCCAAGCCGTCATGATCACGCCCCACTCGGCCAAGCGCTGCTGCACCTCAGCCGGCAGTTCGATCTTGGGCGCTCCGTCATCCGTCTCGCCAAAGAAGAACAGCAGATTGCCGCGCCGGAAGATATAGCAGCGCTGCACGCCGCTGGCGCGCATGCCTTGCGCGATCTCCGGCCACGGCTGGCCATGCATACGCTCATATTCCGCGATGACCGCCGGGTCGTCTTTTAGCGTGACGACGCGCGCCCAACGCCGCACGCTCACGGCTTTGCCCCTTGCGCAGCCTTCCACGCCTCGTATTCCTTCCAACCCTCTTCGCTGAGCGGGTAATACTTCCAGATCGAGCCGCCCTCGGCCAGCTTGATGCGGCTGAACACCTCCCACGCCTCGTGATCCAGCGTGTGATCGAGGATGACCTGCGCCATCTGCTGCGGCACGCATACCACGCCGTCGTCGTCGGCGATGATGATGTCGCCCGGCAGGATCAACACGCCATCCAGCGCAACCGGCACATCGTAGGCGTAGGGCATGAGCTTGGCCTGCGACGCGTAGTTGGGGGTGAAGCCCTTCGTCCACATGCCGATGTCAATCTTCTGGATGTTCGGCCAATCGCGCACACAGCCATCCACCACCATGCCAATGCCGCCGCGGCCCTTGAAGTAGGTCGAGAGCATCTCGCCCACGCAGCCGGTATACAGGTCGCCCCACGCCTGGATGCACAGCACATCGCCCGGCGTCACGCTGTCGAACACGCTCCACAGCGCACTGGCGCGCTCGCCTTGCTCCTGGCTGATGCCGGTGTAGATGTCCTCGCGCTGCGGCATGAATTGCAGCGTCACTGCCGGTCCGACGATCTTGCGGCCAGGCGTGCGCGGCAGCGGGCTGGCGATGAATGTCTGGCGGATGCCCATCTTGTGCATCATCGCGCTGGCGGTGGCTGTGCTCACGGCGTGCATTTTCTCGATCACAGACTTGTCGGGCCGCTCGAAGGCCGGGCCGCGGATGGGCAGGCGAATGCTGGTGGGGGCGATCAGGCTGACGTCAACTTTTTCGGACATGGTGTTGTGTGCCTCAGGCTGGATGAAATGTGGCCGCAGGCGCGAGGTGCTGCCTCGCCCTTACAGTGCAGATTGATACGCTGGCGGATTGGCATAGCGCGTCATGGTCAGGTCGAGCCGGATGTCGTGCAGCGGCGGCAACACGACCTTGAATTGAGATGCATCTATGTGCACATTAATTTCGTTTTCGTTCGTCATGAGTGGCGGCGCGGCATAGGCCGTCTGCGCACCCGGATATTCGCTGATGCGCGACACAAACGCAACTTCGTCCCAGCGGTGCTCGCCAAATGTGCCCGCTTGCAAGATGACTTCGCGGGTTTCAACCATGCTCAGGTTGATCAGCCGCACCACGAGTCGCGATGCTTCGACCTTCTCCACCAGCGCAGCCACATCTGGCGGCAGACCAGGCCGGCCGCGCGCTGCATCGAAGTAGCGCAGCGGCGCGATCAGTAATCCGCCGTTGTAAATGGGCTGCGGCGCACCGAGCGTCAGTTGCACCAGCGCCTCGCACGTCACCGGGTTCAGTTGCTGCCAGTGATGAATGTTGACCTTCGTCAGATCAGCCTGATCGGCTTCGATCAACGCGACCCGCCGTGCCACCTGCGCTAACGCGACCTGTAAGATGGCTTCGGGGTAGCCGGGGTTGTCGCCGGCCAGAAAAGCCCACCACGGCTGCTCGTGGCCGGCATCTTCCTTGCCGCGAAAGTTGATCACGGCCCGCCAGTCGTAGGTCTCTTCGGCGCGCAGCCGGGCCATGCGCTCGAGATCGTCGTCGCTATGCGTCAGGTTCCATAGCGCCGCCGGGAAGATGGGCGAAAGCGGTTGGAAGTCAAACCAGCCGCCGTCGCCGTGGCGATAGGGCACGACTAGCATGTCTGCTTCGCCGCTGGCGGTGGTCTGCCCCGTCCAGTGATGCCCGAGGCTTGTTGCGAGAACTTCACTGACAGACACACGCTTGCGTTGCGACCACACACAATCCAGGGCTGTGCGCGGCAGGTCGAGATATGCCGCGTCGCCGCTGACCAGGTAAGCCGCTGCTGCTGCGACGGTGGTCGCCATGCCGAGGTTGTAGTAGCCGTGCGGCCACTGCCAGCCATACAGCCCGCCGAACCACTTCCCCTCAAGGTATTCACCTACCTGACCTGATAGGCCGACGTTATCGGGCACAAGCCCGCCGTTCGCGCGCGCGCGCTCAAGCCACGCGCCGACGTATTCGACGATCCAATCGCGGTAGCGCGCTTCGCCGGTCAGCAGCCAAGCGTTGGCAACCAGACTGACCACGCCCAGATTGGCTGCGACATCGCCCTTGCCATAGCGTTCCTGCAACGCCGCGCCCATGCGCCGCGCCAACGTCAAGTCTTTCAAGTCTTCAAGCGTTATGACGCCGGGCACATCATCGAATGGCAGGCCGTAGGGTTGCATCCAGGGCGAATATGACCACGCGTGATCTTCGTGGTCAAAGAAGCCCCAGCGCGGCCCACCGCTGCCGTTGTGCGGCGCGCGGATGAGTTTGTGCGCCGGGTCGTAATTCGGCTCAGGTAGGGGCAAAGCACCGGGCTCAGTGTCAGTGTCCTGATGAGCTTGTTGCCGGTGCTTTGCCCTTACATATAGGTCTGCGAAGCGCCGCGCGCGTTCGAGATTCTTCGTGTTTGTTGGATCGGCCAGGCACAGAAAGTAGAAATAGGTGTAGTGCTCGCTCTGGTGGAATTGGTCGTAGCCGCGCTCGTATTCGTTCAGCACCGGCCCAAGCGCCGTGAGCTGGCGGGTGATGGCGTCCCATTCGCACTGTGCTGTGTGGAGAAACCAATCGTCGCCGCCGAGCAGATACAGTAGCGGCCAGTTTACAAACGCTTCATACAAGTCGTCCGCGCCGTCGCGGCCATTCGTCCAAACGTCGCCCCAGATCAACGCGCCGTCGTCGCGCGTGTATTTGTCGAGATAGCATTGCGCAGCCTCGCGCATCGCATCGAACAGCCGGCGCTGCATGAACGCCCAGACCGGCGGCTGCGCGCATGGGGTGGAAGCGGTGATGGTGTGCATATCGGTATGTGAGGGCGAAGCAACGAACGCCTTGAAGCGTCCAGACGAATGTGCAGCCCGTTGCTTCGCCCCTACTATGCAGGTCTAAGAGTCCGCGACGGCGCCGTCTTCGTGCGTCGCGTGGTAATAGCGCATGGCCATGCCGCCGGCCTTTTCGATCGAGAAATCCGGCGGGCGCTTAGCGCACTCGGCCTCGTCCACCTCGACGCCCAGACCGGGCTTGGTCGGCGGCAAAATATGCCCATCCACCACCGGCAGCGGCTCCTTCAACAGCGCCTGCGCCTCGGGCGCAGTGTCGGGGTCAATCATCTCCTGGATGACGAAGTTGGGCGAGGCCAGATCAATGTGCACACTCACGGCGGTGGCCAGCGGGCCATAGGGGTTGTGTGGCGCAAGGCCGGCGTAATACGTCTCGGCCATGGTTGCAATCTTGCGCGTCTCGCTGATGCCGCCACAGTGGCATGGATCGGGCTGCAGCAAACTCGCCCCACCCGTCTCCAGAATCTCGCGGAAGCCCCAGCGCAGGAACAGCCGTTCGCCGGTGGCCACAGGGATGGTGGTGGCGTTGGCCACGCGCGCCATCACCGCCGGGTTCTCGGCCTGACAGGGCTCCTCAATGAACAACGGCGCATACGGCTCGAAGCGCCTGGCGTACTGGATGGCCATCTGCGGCGTCAGGCGGCCATGCATGTCCAGCAGCACGTCCATTTCATCGCCTACGGCGTCGCGCACGGCGCGCAGCCCCGCCTCGGCCGCGTCCAGCTTGCGCGGCCCATCCAGCATGTTGGTGATGGGCACTGGCACAGTCTTGATGGCCGTCCAGCCTTTGGCTTTCTTGCTGAGCGCGCTCTCGGCCATTGCATCAGGTGTCTTGCCGCCAAAGTGGGTATAGCAGCGCACTTTGTCGCGCACCCGGCCGCCCAGCAGCTCATACACCGGCGCGCCGAGGTCTTTGCCCTTGATATCCCACAGCGCCTGGTCAATGCCGCTGATGGCCGTGAGGCCAATCACACCCATGCGCCAGAAGCCGCTGCGATACAAGATCTGCCAGCAATGCTCGATGCGGCGGGGGTCCTGACCCAGAATCATCGGCTCCATATCTTGGATGCAGCCGACGACGGCGCGGGGCTTGCCCTCCAGCGTGGCCTCGCCCCACCCGATCAAGCCAGGCTGATCGGTCTCAACTTTGACGAAGACGATGATGCGGTGGCCGCCATCGGCCATGATCGGCGTGATGCGGGTGATTTTCACTTCACCCCTCCCCTCACCCCTCCCCTTTGGGGAGGGAGATGTATTGTGCTAGTGCAGGTCGAGTTTGTCGGGCGAAATTTTGTAGATCACGCGAACTTCACCGGGGCGATAGTCGTAATCCCTGCCTCGGTATTTGTGCGAGAGGGTATTGATGTGCGCCTCGGCGCCGTCAGTCGTCACCTCAGCCACGCGCCCTCGGATTTGCATATAGCGATACGGGTTGTCGGGGTCGCTGATCTCGATGGCGACTTTCGCGCCGGGCTGCATGTTGCGATCCTTCACGCGACCACGGGCGCTATTGACCAGCACATACTGGCCGTCGTAATCAATCCACACCGGCGTCACCTGCGGGCTGCCATCGGGCATGACGGTGGCAACGCGGGCGAACGAGCGCTTCTGCAACAGGTCGAGATATTTTTCGGGGATGGGAGTCATGAGATGTTGGTTGTTGGTTGTTGGTTAAGGGCCGGTCACTGTTAGCCAATAACCAACAGCCAATTTCACAGCCTGGCGACGATCTTGATGTTCTTGGCTTCAAGCCCATCGTTGCGCAGACTCTTGCTCAGATCGAACTCGAAGATGATGTCGCGGTTTGGAATCTCGTCGAGTTCAGGCTTGTCAATCAGATAGGTGTCGTGAAAGTAGGCTGTCTTGTAGGGCGAATCGCGCCGGCGCGTGTCGGATATCCACAGATCGGCGTCAATGCGGTCGAGGAAGCGCATAAAGCCATAGCCTTCGACATCGCGATGGTAATAGCACACACCGCGCACGCGCGACCCCACCTCGCCCCAGAACGGCGCACCGCGCACGCCGCCCTTGATCGGCAATAGATTGGGGATCAGCCAGCCCGGCGTGAACACATCCACTTCGCGTCGCAAATCGGATGACACGTTGTCGAACGCGACACACTCGACTCGGCAACCCCGGTTTTGCAGCGCGCGCACCACCTGCACAAAGTCACCATCGCCAGTCAGCATCAGCACACGGTCGAGCTTCTCGGACTGCAACAGCATGTCCACTGCCATGTCGAGGTCGGAATTGGCCTTGGTGGCAGTGTTGCCATCGGCATCGGTGTAACGCTTGACGTATTTCTGGTTGACCTTGTAACCAAAGTCGCGCAACGACGAGTGAAAGTTGCGCTGGCCGTCGTAGTACACCGGGTCGGTCTGAGCGCGCTCAGGATCGTAGGCGACGTAGGCGTTCAAGCGAACGGCCTCGGCGTCGTCATGACACGCAAATTCACGTAACACATCGAACTGCATGCCGTAACCGCCGTTCATGGCGATGTTGGCGACGTCCACGAATATTCCAACGCTGGTTCGGCCTGTGGGCATAGCGGCGAGATTATAGCGATTAGGGATGCGTTTACCACACGTCAAAAAACAAAGCCCTGCTCAACGCAGGGCTTGCTTCCTATCAACTCAACGCCAACGCGAGCCTTCAAGCGCGTTTGGCTTTGGGCGTTTCGTCTGGCTCAGTATTGAACACGTGATCCCACATGCTGGTGCTCACGCCAAAGCGCTGATCAGGCGTCTTGTAGTGATGCTCCATGTGATGGCGCTTGAGGAACTTGGCGACCTGGCCCTTCATCGGCGCGTGGTGCGTGGCGTAATGGATCAGGTCGTAGCCGACGTAGCCCAGAATCGTGCCGGCGATCATCGGCGCGACGGCAAATGGCACACCCAGTATCACATCCAACACCAGCCAGAAGAGGGCGTAGAACACGAAGGCCATGGGGATGCTGACGGCCGGTGGCATCACCAGGCGCGTCTTGATGTGCGGCTGGTAGTGATGAATGCCGTGAAAGAGAAAGATGATTTGCCACTGCGCGCGGTTACGCGGCTGAAAGTGAAACACGAAGCGGTGGAGGATGTACTCCATGAACGTCCACAGTAGGGCGAACCCAAACACAAACGCACCCACGAACCACAACGGGGACACAGTCGCAGGCCAATTGACTGCTCCCACGATGAGGAAGATCGCCA
>Ga0224722_1001976_pt1 | contig 11079 bp, 11 predicted proteins | sample Balambano_FR1_Me_FD_161646 | JGI IMG/M metagenome (GOLD analysis project Ga0224722, IMG submission 161646) | Freshwater sediment microbial communities from Lake Towuti, South Sulawesi, Indonesia - Balambano_FR1_MetaG | ecosystem: Environmental > Aquatic > Freshwater > Lake > Sediment | place...
CGATGACCCTTTATAGCTGTAGTCAGCTAGGTTAGGACAAGGACATTTTGGCGGCGCGGCTCAGCCGCGCCGCCAAAATGTCCTAATCAATATGGCTACCGCTATACAAAAAAACTACTAAAAAAGCAGGGACATTATTTGAACGTCCCCGCCTTTAAATTTTTGAGGGCGATCGCTAAATCTTAGGAGAGCCTTTGCCCAGAATTTGCTCCTTCAACGAGTTGAAATCTTCAGCCAGTTCCTTGCGATTAGAAGCCCGCAGCAAATAGCGGTAAATGAACCAGGCTGAATAGCCTAAACCAATCACTTCAAAGGTTGGTGCAAGCAGGGGAATATCGTTAACTGAGTCTAGAATTGCCAGAGCTAGCTTGGCTGAAATGATGGCTCCAAAGATCAAGCCAATTGTAATAATCGGTCGTCTGTATTCACCAAAAAACTCGGTTAGGTAGTCTGGTAAGTCAGCCAGAAATGCAGAAACTCTTTCCCCAAACTGCCGCCATTGCTCTTCCGATTCAGTCGTTGTTGTGAATTGAGTAATGGTTCCAGCGTCTTCTCCGTCAAGGCTGACTTTGGTGGTTTCAACCTCTGTTACCACTTCGGGGTTCATATCTTGCTTCACTTCAGGTTCCATAGTTACACCTTGAAACAGCTTGAATAAACTTTTGTTAAAGGATATCTCAACTTGCTGTTGCTTAACAGCAAAGCCAGGAACTTCCTCCTTTTTGCTCACATTTGCTCAAGTATGCTCGATCAAATTGCTCAAACATACTTGACACTAAGGCAGAGTTTGCACGATTGCAAGAGACACAGGGCAGATTCATGAGTTTTGTAAACTCCGTCGGAAGATAAAACTCATTTGGAATTTACAGTTTACAGTTTGCAGTTTTGGAGTTTAGCTATTGTGCTGATTGGGAAACTTGGCGAGACTGGACTTGAGTTTGCTAGAGCTTGATTTGAGCAATAATTTCTCGCAGAACTTTGCTGGAGTGCTGGAACTGCTTTTCTTCGGAGGGAGTTAGCGATAGGTCTAGAACTCGGCTGGCTCCGTGACGATTGATCACTGTGGGTAGGCTCAGACAAACATCCCGTACCCCATGAAATCCGGGAATCAGGGTGCTTACTGTTAAGACTCGGTTTTGGTCGCGCAGAATGGCTCGGACGATTTGAGTTACTCCAAGTCCGATTGCGTAGGAGGTTGCGCCTTTGCGATCGATAATTTCATAGGCTGCTTGTTTGACCTGCTTAAAGATGGCGTGGAGTTGGTTGGCTTCTGCGTCGGTACGATTTTCTAGCCCTCCTTCACAGAGGTTCATTCCAGAGACGTTGACTTTGCTCCAGACGGGTACTTCGCTGTCGCCATGCTCACCGATGATGTAAGCGTGAAGACTGCGCGGGTCGAGTTGCAGTTTTTCGGCTAGCAGATAGCGGAAGCGGGCGGTATCTAGCACGGTGCCCGAGCCGATGACGGAGGCGTTAGGTAAGCCTGACAGCTTCCAGGATACATAGGTCATGACATCAACTGGGTTGCTGACGATCAGTAGGATTGTGTGGGGGCAGCGGTGGACGATTTGAGGAATTAGCTGTTTGAAAATTTCTACGTTGCGTTGCACCAGTGCTAGCCGACTTTCGGCTGGGTTTTGTTTTGCTCCCGCTGTAATAATCACGATGTCGGCTGCATCTATGTCGCTATCTTCAAGGGTGCTGGCTCTGACCGAAATCGGCTCTACAAAGGGTAACCCGTGAGACAAGTCCATGACTTCGCCTTCAAGTTTTCGCTGGTTTACGTCAACCAAAATCAGGTCGTCAAAGGTATTTTGAATCAGCATGGAGTAGGCACAAGCCATACCGACTTGTCCCGCGCCAATGATTACGCCTTTACGCCGTTGACCCGGTGAAGTGCGATCGCCTTCAAATGGAACGCTAAACAGTTGCTCAAACATAGTGATTCACCTGTTGCTACTGTTATTGTTCTGTTGCTGTTGTTCTGCTTGCTGCTGTTCTACTGCTATTCGTCTATCTCAAGCTTCGTTTGACTAAAGATTTGTAGGGCTGAACTCCAGATCAGGTATCCCTGTGGGCTGAGATGGAGTCCGTCAGTGCTGAGTTCGGGGCGCAGATTGCCTGTGGTGTCGGTAAACAAGGGATGTAAGTCGAGATAGCATACGTCTTCTTCTAGGGCGATCGCCCCCAACTGCTGATTTAATTCTCGAATGTAGCTGTTGGGAATTTCTAGAAGTCGCGATCGCCCCTCCCACACTGCTTGCTCTGCACCGTGCGGCAAAATCGACTGTACGACGATTTCTGCTTGGGGATGCTGCTCTTTTAGCGACTGCATAATCAGCCGATGGTTTGCCAAGAGCGTCTCGCCAGACGTACCGCGAATTAAGTCATTGATGCCAATCATAACGAACAGCGTCTCTGGCTTGGTCGCGCGAAACAAATCGAGCCGCCTCAACAAGCCAGCAGACGTTTCGCCTGAAATTCCTTGATTTAACCAGGCGCGTTCAGACAAAAGCAGTTCAGAAGGAAACCAGAGGCTGAGCGAGTCTCCTACCAAAATTGTCAGACGGTCGGGCGGATTTTCTACTGCTGCCTGAGCTTCTTGCGCTAGCAGATTGACCCACTGCTGGTAGGTTAGCTGATGGCGTGGACCCAACTGAGCAACCAGGGGGTAAGTTGGATTGACCAAACTGGGCTGAAACAAGCTCGACTGAACAAGCCTGGAAGATTCTGAAGGCGAACGGGTGTGCAAGGTCGCATCTGCACGGTAGTCGCGAAACAGCAGCAACACGACCGACACCAGCAAAAAACTATTGGTCATCAGAGAGAGAAGTGCCCATGTCGGCAAATCTCCCAAGTGCTGACAAGGTGCAGCAGATTTGATGAGATTCGCAACTGGCTTCAGACGGCGATCGCCCATCGGGTTTTCCGAACTTCTGTGGCTTAAAGAATACTCATTGACCAGTTTAAACCGACGTAAATGGTAGGTCACCAAGCTTAATGAAAAAAGCGGCAGGAGGGATCTCAGATCCTAAAAATTCCCACCGCCGCCTATTATATTGAGCCAAACTTGCTCAAACAGACCTCATACCCATTCTCTTTAAGGCTACATATTCGATTGTGTTCAAATCTTTGTGTAAATGCGGGCAGAATGAACGCATTTACACAAAAATCAAATCAGTTTCCATATTCAGAATGTGCAGCTTAGGTGGAAACGGCATCAGAGGTTAGGTGAGCTGCCAGCAATGCCAGGTGAGCCACTGGGAACACTGGCTGTGCTGCCAGCAATACCACTCGTGTCTTTGACAAAGCCGCTGTAAGCTTCCATGCCGTGTTCGCCAATATCCAGACCGATCAGCTCCTCTTCCTCGGACACACGAAGTCCTAGAGTTGCCTTCAGTGCCAGCCAGAAGATGGTCGAAAGCAGGACAGTCATGCCGCCTACAGCCAAAATACCGACAAGCTGAATGAATAGCTGGTTGATACCACCCCCGTAGAACAAGCCAACAGGGCCTTCTTCCAACCCGTGAACAGCTGGGTTTGCAAACAAACCCACTGCCAAAGTTCCCCAGGCACCGTTAACCAAGTGAACCGAAGTTGCGCCAACGGGGTCATCAATCTTGATGCTGTCAAAGAAGTAAACCGCGAAGACAACCAAAACGCCGCCAATCAAGCCAATAATGACGGCTGGGAAATAGCCCACAAAAGCACAGCCAGCGGTGACTGCAACCAGACCAGCCAAAATGCCGTTGATAATCATCGACAAATCGGGCTTTCCAGAAAGTGACCAGGAAGTGATGGTTGCAGCAATTCCGCCTGCCGCTCCTGCCAGGTTGGTGGTGAGAGCGATGTGTCCGATGCTATCATTGACCGCCATCACAGAACCAGGATTGAAACCGAACCAGCCGATCCATAGGATCAAGCACCCCAAAGTGGCGATCGACATATTGTGACCAGGCAAAGCGGTTGTGTTGCCGTCCTGGTATTTGCCAATCCGAGGTCCGAGGAGCGCTGCACCCATCAGGGCTGCCCAGCCGCCAACCATGTGAACTACGGTTGAACCCGCAAAATCCCAGAAACCAAAGTTGTAAAGGAATCCGCCGCCCCAAATCCAGTGTCCAGTGATGGGGTAAGCAATTCCAACGAGCAGCAAGCTGAAAATTAGGAAGTCAACAAACTTGATGCGCTCGGCTACCGAACCGGAAACGATTGTGGCTGCGGTTCCGGCGAAAGCAACCTGGAACAGAAACTTAACGGAGAGGGGAACGCCCGTCCAGTTGAGGGCACCAAAAACACCCTCATAAGCATCGCCTGTCGCTGGGCTATTGTCTGCACCGCTGAGGAAAAAGCCGTTTAGACCAATGAAGCCATTGCCATCGCCAAACATTAGCCCGAACCCGATCGCCCAAAAAGCGATGGTTGCTAGAGCGAAAACAATCAGGTTCTTAGACAAGACGTTAACCGCATTCTTCTGACGGCAGAACCCGGTTTCTAACATACAGAAACCCGCGTTCATGAAGATTACCAGGATTGCTGCAACGACAACCCAAAGAGTATCCAAGCCGACTCTCAGTTCTGCAACGGCTTCTTCGGGAGAAATTTCTTGAGCGGTTGCACCGAAAGCGCAAATCAGGACGAGAATGCAGGCTAAAGGAATACAAGCTTGCCAGCTTGGAGAGAGCTGCTTGACTCCGGCTGTAATTTGTTCAAACAGAGTTGCAGGATTAGATAAATTAACCTGCCGATTACGTGGCATTGACGCATCTCGGAGCGAGAATCGCCTATTTCTTTTTCTTTTCTTGAGCAACAGTTTAGACATCACTGGACGTTCCTTAATGAGTGAAGCAAGTCCAACGACTCAGTGAAAGAGCCGCAGATTTTTGTGTTGGGTTTAAGAGGAGCAGTCAGGATCTTAAAATTTGAACTCCGCTAAACGAAGCAATAGATTCTGAATCTACAGTTCACCGAGTAGCTCCGTTGAGTCCATCACAGCCTGATTAAAAGCCACATCTGGATGTCGAAGGGACACAGGTGAACAACATAGAGAACATGACGATTGCACCAATTCTGAGCAGCGCAATTCTGTATAGGAGAATACATTTAACCTCAACCGTGCGGTTAAGAGGCTAAAAAAGATAGCCTTTTTGAGGGATTTCACGTAAGCCAAAGTAATCTAACGCTTTTTTAAGTAAATGCAGCTTCTGAGTTCACTGACTCGATTTCAGGGAGTTGGGCGATCGCCATACACCGTTTCATCCTGTTTTCTCCAGGCTGGATCAACGATACAGATAAATATCAGCGGCTCAGTGCCACAATTATGAATAAATTGCCTTGCATCAGGCGGAATATACACCGCATCTCCTGGCTCAACTACTTGGCTTTCGTTGTCGATATGCATCTCGCCCGTACCGCTGAGAATGTAGTAAACCTCGGATGTTTTGAGAGCGTGCGGGTGAGATGTTTGTCCAACTGGGACAATCGCGTGAGCAAGACTATACCGCAGCGCTAGCGGTTGTTTGTCGGGATGCAGCACTCTCGTAGCAGCGTTCCATCCCCTGCAACAAACTCGGCACAGGCGTTGAGCTTTTGAATTAGCATTTAGGGTCCCGTATTTTAAGGGCGAAACACCAGGTTGTCTTGGGTTGAGGGCTGATGGTCTAGACAGTCGATTGCCTCTTCGCTTAGGGCGATAGTCGGATGAACCGTACACTTGAGATGATAGTCACCCGTAAAGAACTGGCAATTTGCACAGGGAATTTGGTGCATTCGTTTAGTATTGGCAACACCATCCCGAAGGGCAGCCCAAACACTCCAAAGCGTCATCAGAATGAGCGACCAGGCAAATACAAAGCAAAGCGGCACTAAGAACGGTTGGATTGCCTGAACCAGCCAGTGGGTTAGAACGTAGAGAAATTGAAACACAGCAGATTTACTCAAAACAAATATCTACACCCACAACATAGTGTATTGACTCAACTGAGTGGATGCACTTGAAGGCAGAACTTCACAAAACTGTAGAGAATGCTGGCTGACAAAACTCCAAAAGATGCAGCCTTTAGGAGAATTGGCATCAATTCGATTTGAGTCTGCACGGAATAAAGCCTGATGAGACAAGGAAAAGAGCCTTTCTAGAGGCTGTCTTGCTCAGGTTCAGATCTGTTGACAGAGCTTTCAATTAATTCTTTCACCCCAAAGGGTGAGATTTTTATAACAGAAAATTATCAGGTCAGCAATCAGTTTCAAGGTTGGTTGAGGGTTTAATTAGCAACTAAGGTTTAATCATGTGAAGCTCACCGAAATTTGAAGGGAAGTCGTTGTAGTGTCATAAAACAAATTCGCTTATCAGGATCAGGTAATTTTTATAGAATTCAATCTTCTTAATCGTTTGAGATGTTTGGCAAGCCAAGCTTTCCTGTCATTCTTAATGTTTTAAGAGGCTAAATGTTGTTCATTCAAGCCCCCCTCCAATGGACATTCATAGCATCATAGAAGGTTTCATCGATGGCATTCTAATCCTGACGGATCAGGGTGAAGTAGTTTGTACGAACTGCTGCGCCCGCCAGATTTGTGAAAGTCTCAGTCAATATGATTTAAACTCTAGCTTTGTTCCCTCCAAAGTTTGGCGTATCTGTCAGTTAATGATTGATAGTCGTACTCTGTATCCCGATCATGTCTTTATGATCGAAGATGAAATTGAACTAGGCACGTTTGATACGATTCGGATTCGGGTGCAGTGGATTGATTTGGAAAGTAGCGATCGCCCCTGTTTACTCGTGGCGCTAGAAGATCGATATCAAACTGCTAAGAAAATGGCGATCGCAGAACGTCAACGCTACGGGCTAACCGACCGTGAATCAGAAGTCTGGCTGCTGCGGCGAGCTAACTGCACCTATAAAATGATCGCTTCCAAACTGCACATCACCGTTGATACGGTAAAAAAACACATCAAAAGCATTCATGCCAAACGGCAGGATGTCATGTGGGCAGATGAATAGTTCAGATGCATAATTCGATGCTTTAGGTCTGCAACTTCTCGAAGAAGTTGCAGACCTGTAGGTTTAAATTCTATTCTAACCAGCGTCAGCTAACTAGAAGGTACATCCTGATAAGTCACTGTTTTAAAATCGCTTTTTGCCGTAAACTTCCCTTCCGTTTCTAATCCGATAGGAGCAGGTAAGGAATGAGTTTCAAAACTGCCTGATGGCACATCGCAAGTTGGAATTTCAATCCAAAATTCTGTGCCTTGACCTGGTTCTGAAAAACATTTCACTATGCCCCCATGCCGCTCTACAACTATTTGATAGCTGATGGATAGCCCCAGTCCAGTTCCTTTACCCACAGGTTTTGTGGTGAAGAAGGGATCAAATAATTTTTCTTTGACTGCTGAAGGAATGCCAGGGCCATTGTCAACAATACGGATAACCACACAGGGCAATTTAGAGAATTTACCTCGGCGGGTAAACCTTGTGCTAATAGAAATTTGACCCTTAGCAGACACATTTTCTGATGCAGAAGAGTTGGAAGCGGTTTGTTCTAAAGCGTCAACAGCGTTGCTCAAAATGTTCATAAACACTTGATTGAGCTGTCCAGCGTAGCATTCTACTCACGGAATATTGCCGTAGGCTTTAATGACTTCAATTCCAGGATGATCAACTGCTGGCTTGAGTCGATGCTGCAAAATTAACAGGGTATTGTCGATGCCTTGATGTAGATCAACTGCTTTCTTTTCTGCTTCGTCTAGTCGAGAAAAGTTTCGCAGCGAGAGAACAATTTGCGGCTCTTCTGGCTTTGCGATGATAAGGCAAACTTATGTCAAACTACCACTGGGTTTCAGCCGTTGATCAAATAGAATTTTGTATTCTCTTATACGGTTCTAACCACAGATCCGGAAGAGCCCAATTTGCCGGATTCGGTCTGCCCCAACTTTCATTGAAGCCAGGATTTTAGGTAGGTCTTCAGACAGGAAGTTCAGGTCGATTTGGTCGCTCCACTGCTGAATTTCTGGCGCTGGCTGAGGATAGTGACGCTGGTAAAGATTCAATAGGGTAAACAAATCTTGAATGTAACGATTGACGTAAGTCAGATTGCCATAAACGAAGCTAACCGGATTATTAATTTCATGGGCAACGCCTGCAACCATTTGTCCCAGGCTAGACATTTTCTCAGTTTGAATGAGTTGCGTCTGGGTTTGCTGAAGCTCATCCAGGGTTTGGTGGAAGCGCTGTTTGCTTCGCTGTAGAGCGTTTTCTACCCGCTTTTGGCGGTTTACGGTGCGCTCTAGCTGGGCGACATTCGCCTTTAGCTCTAGCTGCATGATCACCTGACGGCTGAGAATTCGCAGGGTGTCTAGCTGGTCGGCGCTGAGAGTGCGGGGTACCGAGTCCATCGTACAGAGGGTGCCGATCGCATAGCCGTCTGGGGTGACTAGAGGCGCACCCGCATAAAAGCGAATATTGGGTTGGGCGGTAACTAGAGGGTCGCTAGCAAATTGCACATCAGATAAAGTGTCTGAAATGACAAGAACTTCATCGGGCTGGAGAATTGTATACTCACAAAAGCCAATGTCTCTGGGAACATCGACTGCATTCCATCCGATCTTCGACTTAAACCACTGGCGATTCAGATCGATCAGGTTAATTAGCGCAATGGGAACTCCACAGATGCGGGCTGCCAGCTTTGTGAGGTCATCTAATGCCTCCTCTGGAGCAGTATTAAGAATTCTGTAGCGCTTTAGTGCATTCAGTCTATCTGCTTCATTGAAGGGTATTTGTGCCATCCCTTTTGCTCAATTTCCAAGCTTGGTTAGTCACGCATCTTAACAAGATAGTTGATCCATATTGATAAAAGCAAGATAAACGATTCAGGAAAAAGGTCATTAACTCGTGAAAAAGTGAAGAAATAAATTTTCGTAGATTCTTATTTTGCAGGTTCTATCAAAATCCTTATGTCTTGCCCTACAGATACCATATTTGTTAAAGCAATCAATGGCAATAGGGAAGTTGGCGATCGCCATTCTAAATTTCGAGTCGAGCAGGTTGAGTTGCAGATGGGGCGATCGCCTTACAGGTGAGTTGCCTGCAAAGGGTTGCCACAACTGCACTGTGTTGCTTGCACCCAAAAACCTGCGTGCAGACCAAATTCGATCCCAAAAGTTTCAAACGTCAGGTTAGTGTTGATTGAAACTTAATAATATAACTGTGAAATACGAATTCTTCTTAAGTTGGTCAGCAAGTTTAGGAGCGATACAAATAATAAATCTAATCTAAAGTGACCGTATGATTTAGGAAAGTTACGGTTAGCAAAATTCTAAAATCTTGGAACCAAACTTTGTGGTTAGCTGCAAGACGTTGATGCAATACGTGTGTAACAGAGGTAAAGGTTTCCTATTAATGTTCGCCGCTGGCCTCCGAGGAGCCAAAGCGGTAGCCTTTTCCATAGACGGTGTGAATCAGCGGCGGTTCGCCACTGGCTTCAATTTTGCGACGCAGCAGGCGAATCTGGGCGGCCAGGGCGTTGCTGCTGGGCTGACCTTCGCCCCAGAGATGATGGTGAATTTGGCTGTGGGTGAGCAACTGATGCGGATGGGTCATTAAATAAGCTAAAAGCTGACTTTCCTTTTCTGACAGTTCAATGGTGCGCCCCTGCCGATAGGCAAGCTGATTTTCCAAATCCAGTTCAAAGTCTTGAACTCGCAGGCGTTGCGCCGGTACAGGCGCTTCCTGGAGCGGCGGACGGCGCAGCAATGCCCGCACTCGCGCCAATAACTCTCGCAATTCAAAGGGTTTGATTAAGTAATCGTCTGCTCCAGCGTCCAGCCCCTTTACCCGATCGTCGATTGTGTCTTTGGCAGTGAGGAAGAGGACGGGAGTGGTGTCACCGTGCGATCGCAATGCCTGACAAATCTCTAGCCCGCTCTGGTGGGGCAGCATCCAGTCTAAAATCAGTAGCTCATAGTTGCCCTGAGCAGCTAGCTGGTTTCCCTCTGCCCCATCATGAGCAACATCGACGCTGTAGCCTTCGCGGGTAAGTGCCAGATTTAGAGGATCGGTTAATTCCACCTCGTCGTCTACTAGGAGAATCCGCATGGTGCAAGCTAAATCAAGGGTAGGATAAGCTCTTCATTTTACTAAGATTGAATGCTGCTGCAAGGGGGAAAGATCTCCAACTTCTCTAAGAAGTTGGAGATCTGAGCATTCAACTAAAGCTTAGATTCTGCCAAATATTCTGATTCAGCGGCGGCGGCTTCGAGCCATTCTTGCATCGCTGGAAGTGACCAGATTGCATCGGCGTAGGCTCTGGCAATTTCATCTAGCTCAACCTCATAGGTGACAAAGCGAGACACCACAGGTGCATACATGGCATCGGCAAAGGTAAACTGACCAAATAGGAAATCACCACCAGCACCAAACTGCCGCCGACAGGTACGCCAGATTTCGGTAATGCGATCGATGTCTGACTGTACGCCAGGTTCCCCGCCCTGTCCCGGAAGTTGGGCGCGGCAGTCCATCGGCATCTGTTGGCGTAGGCTGCTGAACCCGGAGTGCATCTCGGCGCTGATGGAGCGGGCGCTCGCCCTTGCCGCACTCTCTTTTGGCCACCAGTGTCCTGGAAACTGCTCTGCCAGATATTCACCAATGGCGAGAGAATCCCAAATCGTCAGGTCATTGTGAATCAGCACAGGAACTCTGCCAGCGGGCGAATATTGCAGAATTTTGGCATGGGTTTCGAGTGTGTCTAGCGGAATGCGAACTTCAGCAAAATCAAGCCTCGCCTGCTTCATTGCCAGCCAGGGACGTAGCGACCAGGAGGAATAGTTTTTGTTGCCAATAACCAGAGTCAGCGTTGACATCAAGATTTATGGTGCAGGTTTAGCAAAATCATCTCACGATGGCGAATCGTTGTAACTGCCACATCCCAGGGAAAAGTAAAGGACTGGAAAGATTCCGGTGAAATTCGATCTTTGTCGAGGTCTACAACGACTTGAGCAAAAATTTCAAAAAGCTGGTGACGAATTTTATAGAGATGTTCCAGGTCGTTAACAGTTTGCACCTGTTCGATCAGGTCTAGAATTTCCAGATT
>Ga0224722_1001977_pt1 | contig 11077 bp, 9 predicted proteins | sample Balambano_FR1_Me_FD_161646 | JGI IMG/M metagenome (GOLD analysis project Ga0224722, IMG submission 161646) | Freshwater sediment microbial communities from Lake Towuti, South Sulawesi, Indonesia - Balambano_FR1_MetaG | ecosystem: Environmental > Aquatic > Freshwater > Lake > Sediment | place...
CGTCAACGTGCTCGACCCCGAGATGCTGGTGTATGGCGGCGGCGTGATCGAAGGGCTGGGCGAGTGGATGGTGTCGCAGATTCGCGACACCGCCCGGCAGAACGCCATCAACAAGCACGACCTGGCCAAGGTCAAGATCGTCGAGGCCAAGCTGGGCGAATCGGCTGGCGTGATCGGCGCTGGCCTGATGGCGCTCGATGCGTTAAGACAGTAGTGTCGGCATGTCGAAAGTGTCAGAAGGTGTCGGGAGGTGTCATGACACTAATGACACCAAAGACACCAAAAGCCCGGCGGCAGGGAACAACAAACACAATAAACATGATGAACATCCCAAAGAGACAAGTTGGCAAGACGGATTTGCAAGTGACGCGCATCGGCCTGGGCACGGCTTTTCTGCTGGGCCTCGACAAGCGCGACGACGCCCTGCCCTATCGTCAGGTCGTGCGCGCGGCGCTCGACAGCGGCATCAACTTTATTGACACCGCTGCGCTGTATGGGCGCGGCGAGGTCGAACGCGCCGTGGGCGATGGCCTCGAAGGCGCGTCGCGGGATCGCTTTGTGATTCAGACCAAGGCCGGCCGCTATGCCAGCCCGGGCGGCGGCAACAGCTACGACTACTCGCGCGATGCCATCCTGCGCAGCATCGAGCGTAGCTTGAAGGAGTTGCGCGTGGACCGGCTGGACAGTGTGCTGGTGCACGATGCCGACGCCGACAAGTTCAACAGCAACAAGGGCGCGGGCTTCGAGGGCACCTACTTTCAGGACGCGCTCGACCACGCCTTCCCGGCGCTGCTCGACCTGCGCAAAGAGGGCGTCATCAGCGCCATCGGCGCGGGCATGAACCAGTGGCAGATGGAGTGGGAGTTCGCCAAGAACGTGGATGTGGATTGCTTCCTGCTGGCGGGGCGCTACACGCTGCTGGAGCAGACCTCGCTCGGATTCCTGGACTATTGCCACAAGAACAACATCGCCGTCTTTCTCGGCGGCGTGTTCAACAGCAGCATCCTGGTGCACGGCACCAAGGGCGGCACCTACAACTACGCCCCGCCGCCCCCAGCCATCATGGACAAGGTGGCCAAGCTGGAAGCGGTGTGCGAACGCCACGGCGTGCCGCTGCGCATCGCCGCACTGCACTTCGCGCTGTCGCATCCGGCGGTCACGTCGGTGGTGCTGGGTGCAGCCCGGCCCGAAGAAGTGAAGGCCAACGTCGCGGCCTACGACGCCCATGTGCCGGCCGCGCTGTGGGCCGAACTGAAGCACGAAGGATTGATCGAGCCAAACGCGCCGGTGCCGGCGTAAGGCCTACGCCAGAGTGCTGGGGGTTGCTCATTCTTAACTGACGTTACGCACTTTGCAGAATGTCTCTCGCAAAGCTCGCAAAGAGCGCCAAACATCTTTGCGGACTTGGCGACCTTCGCGAGAGATTCTGCCTAACGTGAATTCTTAAGACGCTCTCCTAGGGCTTCGCTCATGAACTCAACAACGGCACGACCTCTGCCCGGTCATGCGCCAACGCCACATCCAGCGGCGACTTGCCGTCATCCAATCGAACATGCACATCCGCGCCGTGGTCGAGCAGGAGCTGCACCAGCGCCACGTCGCCATTTTGCGCCGCGGCGTGCAGCGCCGTAAAGCCCGACTCTTGCTTGGCGTTCACGTCCGCGCCGTGCGCCACCAGCGTCCGCGCAATGCCAGGATTCGGCCCGGCCAACGCAGCGTGCAAGGCGGTCACTTTCTGCGCGTTGCGCGCGGCCATGTGCACATCGGCGCCCTTGGCCAGCAGATAGTTGGCGATGGCCTCGTGGCCGAAGAAGGCGGCCAGCGCCAGCGGAAAGAAGCCATCCGGCGCGTAGGTATTGACGACGGAAGGGTCGGCCTCGACCAACGCCTCAACGCGGCGGAACTGGCCCATCGCCGATGCCTCGAAGATGTCCAGTTGTGCGCCACGTTCGATGAGCGCATCGGCGATGTCGCGGTGGCCGTAATACGTCGCCAGCAGCGCGGCCGATGGGCCGCCCTCGACGCGGGCATTGACCAAGGCAGGGTCGCGCGCGACCATCTCCGTCACCAGCGGCAGGTTGCCCTCTTTGACCGCTTCGATAAAGGCGTGTGTGGTGTCGTTATCCATCTCGCTTTCATTCTCCTGCGCCGACGATACGCCGGGCAAGCTCAGCGCGCTTCTTCAAAATCACCCGGTTGGCGCCGGAACGCCTGCGGCGAGCAGCCGAACTTGCGCTTGAACAGCCAACTGAACGAGCCAAGGCTCTCAAAGCCGACGGCCAGGCAGATGTCCGTCACGGGCTGATCGGTGAGCAACAGCATTCTTTGTGCATGATGCAGCCGCTGCTCTATCACGAATTGATGCGGCGTTTGGCCGAAGGCCTGCCTGAACGTGCGCAGCAGGTGATTGGGCGACAGGCCTGCCACCGCGGCAATGTCGTTTAGCGTGATCGGTTGGTTGTAACTGGCAATGACGAAGTCGCGCGCCAGGTGAATGCGGCGATACAGCTCCTCGCGCGTGGCGGCGCGCATGGCCGGGAAGGCATCTACCTCTTGCCGCGTCAACCGGTGCACGTGCAGCAAGCGCTGCATGACCAGGTGAAACTGCTCGGCCAGCCAGCCGCGCTCATCCTTGCGCAACACATATGAATCGCGGGTGTGCTGCAAGACCGGCGAGAGCACCACATCGTGCGGATATGTGCGCTGGAAGAAAAGAGGCGCCGGCGCGGTCGGGCCAATGGGATCATCCAACAGCGCTTCGGTCGCGCCCGTCAGGCTGCGCGCCACGCGTTCGGCGAAGCCGGCCTCGAAGAAGACACAGAAGGACGACACCGGCGTGGGCGAATCAACCGCGATCTCGTATTCCTGGCCGTGATTCAAGATCAAGTAGCTGCCGTCGTCCACGCAGAACACGCCATCCTTGATGCGGTAGTGCGCGACCCCACCGCGAAACGATTTGACGGACAGCAAGCCCGCGCCGCGCCAGTGATGCTGCCGCGCCGTCTCGTGCAGAAAGAAATTGCCGCTGTCCAAAAGGCTGTTCACGGTGTGATGACTATAGCCGCGATGGCTGCGTCGCTATAATCCCGCGCCGGGTAATCCATAGAGTTACGACTGATGTCAAACCTCACAGGTTGGCCCACTCAAGCTTTGATGGATAAAGCTTTGCGAGCCAACCTGTGAGGTTTAGTCAAAGGGACAAACCATGACCACCAAAGACGCGTTTACGACCGATGAATGGCAGACCTTGCGCCGAGGCATCTACGATGCAGGCCGCTATCTCGTCTTGGCCGACCCAACCAGCCCGGCCGACCTGGCCAAGGGCGCGCGGGCCATCGCCGGCTTCTTCAGCGACCTGCGCGACCAAGCAGCGCGCCTGGGTGAGGGCAGCCCGCTGCTGCAAGCGCTGCTGGCCGACCCGGCTGGCGTGGCAGACGACGATACGCTCGACACGCTGCCCAACCTGGCCTCGCCGGAAATGACCGCCCTGCGGCAAAAGACGCTGGATGGCGTGCGCCAGGCTGGCGCGCTGCTGGATGCGAAGGCTACGCCCGACGAAGCGCGCGGCCTCAAGATCAAGATGTATCAGTTGGCCGGGCAAACCGCCGCAGCATCCAAGCAAGGCAGCTTCTTCGGCATCGGCGGTGTGCGCGTGACCGATACGGAGAAGGCAGCGCTGGCTGATGTGGCTGCCGCGCTGAATATCAATCCTGCCGACGCGACGGAGTCGTGGCCGCTGCCGGGGCAGGCGTGAGCAGCGCGACCAGAGCGCGCAGTCTCCTGTGCGCGTCAACTCGCCTCGAAGCGCCGCACAATCGGCGTGGCGATGTGCACGCCGATGAATACGACCAGGCACGCCAGCCCGGCGATCAGCGCCGCAACCGGTGCGCCAAGGCTTTGCGCCAGCCACCCAACGAGCAAGCTGCCAAAGGGCGCGATGCCCTGCAACGCCCATAGGTAGGTGCTGATGACGCGGCCGCGCAGCTCCGGCGGCGTGACCATCTGCACGACGATGTTGCTGTTGTTCAGCGTCATCACCGTGCCCCAGCCGAACAGCGTCATCATCGGCAGCGTCAACAGCAGGTTGCGCGAGAGGGCGATGCCGAGCATTGCAACCGAGAACGCAAATTGCCCGATCACCATCAGCCGGCCCTTGTGCGGGTAACCGCTCAGCCACACCTGCATTACCGCCGCCACCAGCGCGCCCACACCTTGCACCGTCACCATGGCGCTGTTGCGCGCGGCGACGGCCGCATCCGTGTCGCCGGGTTGGGCCAGCACATCGCGGGCGAAGGCCGGCACTTGCTGGATCACCGGGAAGGCCAGCAGGCCGGGCACCGCCGCCAACACGATCACTAGCGCGATCAGCGGCGTGCGGCGGATATAGTTCTGCCCTTCGCGAAATTGCGCCAATCCACTGACGGCTTTCGAGGGGCGGCTTGTGCCCGCGATGATGAGCGGGTGAATGGACCACAGGCCGAGGATGACGACCAGATAGCTGACCGCGTTGGCCATGAACGCCCAGCCCTCGCCGTTGGTGAACAACACCAGTAACGGCGCGGCCAGCGCCGGCCCAAGCACACGGGCCACATTGAAGCCGGTGGCCTGCAGGGCGATGGCGTTGGGTAGCGCTTCTTTATCCACCAGTTCGATCAGCATGGCCTGGCGGGCGGTGATCTCGATGGAGTTGGCCGCGCCGAGCACGAATGTCAGGACGATGATCCACCAAATCGTGATCAGGCCGGTGATCGTGAGAACAGCCAGCACGAACGCCTGGATCAGCATGACGACTTGCAGCGCGATGACGACCTTGCGCTTGTCCAGCCACTCCACCCACACCCCGCCCGGCAGGGTGAATAGCAGCGTGGGCAAGGTGTTAGCAAAGCCGACCAGACCGAGATAGATCGGCGCGCCGGTGATGCGATAGGCCAGATAGGCCTGCACGGTCGTCTGCATCCACGTGCCGATGAGTGAGATAAATTGCGTCGTCCAGAAGATGCGGTAGTTGCGCGATGCGAAAGCCGGGAGGCGCGATGTCACAGCGGCAAGTATGTACTAGGTAGCTCAGAGGTGGACTCCAACGGGTGTATTCGCCAAAAGGGCGGGCGGTTCAAAACCGCGCCTTTGGAGCCTTTGGCTGATTGCCCGCCCCCTTCGAGGGTCATGACCTGCGCGGGCAAAAGCAGCGTCGGCACAGGCCGACGCTCGGCGGAACGCCCTACAGCGGCGATTTCCAATCGCCCCCTGTGGCGAATGCACCCATTCCAACGTGAGGGCTACAGCTGATAATGGGCGCGATGAACCTCAATACATTCAAACAATCGTTGAGCGCTGCGCAGCCGCCGGCGGACGCCGGCCTGGCGCTGCAGGCGCTGTGGTGGGACGCCAAGGGCGACTGGGACAAGGCGCACGAATGCGCTCAGGCGCAGGACAACAAGACCAGTGCGTGGGTGCATGCCTATTTGCATCGCAAAGAGGGCGACGACTTCAACGCCGGCTATTGGTATCGGCGGGCGGGAAAGCCGGCGTTCACCGGCAGTTTGCAAGAGGAGTGGGAGGCGTTGGTGCGGGCGTTGGTGGCTTGAGTTGCGGCGGACTCCGTCTATCATGCCGACAGTCTCCATAGCGCACAGCACCCATGTCCAACGAAAACCACTCACAACTCGCCAGCTTTATCTGGAGCATCTGCAACCTCTTGCGCGGCCCCTACAAGCGCAACGAATACCGCAAGGTGATTCTGCCGCTGACCGTGCTGCGCCGGTTCGACTGTATCTTGACGCCGACCAAACCGACAGTGCTGCAGGAGCATGCCGCGCTCAAAGCCAAGGGCGAGAACATCATCCGCCATCGTCTCACCGAGATCACCGGCCACCCGTTTTACAACCTGTCCAAATTCGCCTTCAAGCCAGAAGGCAAAGATAGTGGCCTCAACGGCCTGCTCGACGACCCGAATCACCTCGCGCCGAACCTGAACAGCTACATCAACGGCTTCTCGCCCAACGTCCGCCTCATCATGGAGCGGTTCGACATCAGCGCGCAGATCGCCCGCATGGCCGAGAAGGATTTGCTGTATCTGGTGGTCAAGGCCTTCGCCGAGATTGACCTCTCGCCGGCGCGCGTGGACAACGTGCAGATGGGCTATGTGTTTGAGGAGTTGATTCGCATCGGCGCGGAACAGGCCAACGAGGAGGCTGGCGAGCATTTCACCCCGCGCGAGGTGATCAAGCTCATGGTCAACCTGCTGCTCTCGCCGGAGAAGGACCTGGCGCGCAGCCATGTGGTCAAGACCATCTACGACCCGGCTTGCGGCACCGGCGGCATGCTATCGGTGGCCGAGAAGTACATCCGCGACCTGAACAGCGCTGCGCAGCCCAACCTGTTCGGCCAGGACTGGAACGACGAGGCCTGGGCGGTGTGCAAGTCCGACATGCTGATCAAGGGCGAGGACGCCGAAAACATTATTCTGGGCGACACCTTTACCAAAGACGGCTTCGACCGCATGTCCGACGGGACGAAGTGGACGTTCGACTACATGCTGGCCAACCCGCCCTTCGGCGTGGAGTGGAAACAGCAGCAGCGCTACATCGAGCACGAGCGCGACACGCTCGGCTACGAGGGCCGCTTCGGCGCAGGCACGCCGCGCGTGAACGATGGCGCGCTGCTGTTCCTGCAGCACATGCTCAGCAAGATGCGCCCGCCAGAACGGGGCGGCAGCCGCATCGCCATCGTGTTCAACGGCTCGCCCTTATTCACCGGCGACGCCGGCAGCGGCGAGAGCAACATCCGTCAGTGGATCATCGAGAACGACTGGCTTGAATTGATCGTGGCCTTGCCGGAGCAACTGTTTTACAACACCGGCATCTCCACCTACATCTGGGTGCTGACCAACCGCAAGCAACAGCACCGCCGGGGCAAGGTGCAACTGATTGACGCGCGCCAGTTCTGGGTGCAGATGGAGAAGAGCCTGGGCAACAAACGCCGCCGCATCGGCGACCCGTCGGATAAGCCCAAAGACCCCGATCACATCGGCGAGATCACCCGCATCGGCGGCGGCTTTCAGGATGGCCAGACGCGCGCCTTCGCGGAGGAAGACCCGATCACCCACGCCCCGGCCGAGCGCCAGCGCGTGGTGAGCAAGGTGTTCGACAACGCCGACTTCGGCTACCGCAAGATCACGGTCGAGCGCCCGCTGCGCCTGAACTTCCAGGCCAGCGCCGAGCGCATCGCCCGGCTGGACGACGAGAGCGGCTTCCGCAACCTGGCCGCGAGCGCGAAGAAAGACCCGGCCGTGCGGCAACAGGAGATCGCCCTGGGCCAGCGGCGGCAGGCGCAAATTCGTGATCTGCTGCGCGCGTTTGGTGCGGCGACCAACGAGCGCCTGTTCAAAGACCGGGTGGAGTTCCTGACCGCGCTGCGCGAGGCCGACCGCGCTCAGGCCGTGCGCCTGAGCGCGCCGGAGTTGAAGGCGGTGCTGGCGGCGCTGGGCGAACGCGACGAGACGGCCGAGATGTGCCTGGATAAAGACGGCCACCCCGAGCCGGACGCCGACCTGCGCGACACCGAGACCGTGCCACTCAAGGAGAACGTCGAGGACTACTTCCGGCGCGAGGTGACCCCGCACGTGCCGGACGCGTGGGTGGACGAGAGCAAGACCAGGGTCGGCTACGAGATTCCGCTCAACCGGCACTTCTATCGTTACGAGCCGCCGCGCCCGCTGGATACGATCGAGGGCGACATCAAGGCGCTGGAGGCCGAGATTGTGCGGCTGCTGCGGGAGGTGACGGCATGAGCGGCTTCTGGCTCCCCTCCCGCCGCGCGCGGTTAGCACAGCGGAAATCCGGAGATGCCCGCGCGAGCGGGAGGGGTTGGGGGAGGGCGTCCGGGCTCATCAAGTCGAGGCAGATGCGCGCCTGCCACGCCTGCCCGGAGATGAATCTCCGGGCTAAAAAACAGCACCGGCTGAAGCCGGTTTTGAGTCCCATGTTTGGGACGCTGTTGTATAGCACGACGATCTTATCGTCGTGCGGACGCGGCTTGCGCGAGCGCATGACCCGCGCCCGCCTGGACGCGCGACGCAAACAAGGCGGCCAGCGATGAAGGTCCCGGCCTACCCCCACACCAAACCCAGCGGCGTCGAGTGGCTGGGCGACGTACCGGCGCATTGGGAGGTGAAACGAGGACGTTTTGTCTGGCTAGTGAATCCACCGGCGACCCGGCTTCGGATGCTAAAACCACGGGATGAAGTTTCGTTTGTGCCTATGGAGGCGGTTGGAGTTGATGGTGGACTCAATCTTGAGCAAACACGAGTCATTGCCGATATGACTGGCGGGTATACCGAATTTCAAGATGGCGACGTTGTTGTTGCCAAGATCACGCCTTGCTTTGAGAACGGCAAAGCAGCATTAGCCACACGTTTGTTGAACGGCGCAGCCTATGGCACGACCGAGTTGCATGTCCTTCGTGCTAGTTCGGCGATCAAGAAAAGCTTTCTGTTTTACGTCGCCATTTCTGACACTTTTCGCAAGATAGGCGAATCAGAAATGTATGGCGCTGGCGGTCAGAAGCGTGTGCCGCCTCAGTTCTGCGAAGATTTTCTTGTTTCACTTCCTCCCCTCCCCGAACAACGCGCCATCGCGGCCTTCCTCGACCGCGAGACCGGCCGCATTGACCAACTGGTGAGGGTGAAGCACACGTTGATCGAGCGGCTGCGGGAGAAGCGGGCCGCCCTGATCTCGCGCACGGTCACGCGTGGCCTGCCGCCTGAAGCAGCGCGCGCTGCCGGGCTGCCGGAGAACCCCTCGCTCAAGCCGAGCGGCGTGGCGTGGCTGGGCGATGTGCCGGCGCAGTGGCAGCTAGTGCCAATTAAGCAACTCCTCAGTGCCATTGTGGACACTGAACACAAGACCGCTCCGTTTTATGAAGATGGCGAATATTTGGTCGCTCGAACGCCAAATATTCGCGACGGCAAGCTCATTATTGAAAATGCAAAATACACAGATGAGAGTGGGTATCGTGAATGGACTGCACGCGGAAAGCCCAAGCCCGGCGACATTCTATTTACTCGTGAAGCACCTGCTGGTGAGGCGTGCCTGGTTCCAGTCGAACCACCGCTTTGTATCGGACAGCGCGTAGTGTTGTTCCGAACCAATCTGCAACAATTAGATTCACGTTTTGCAATCTATTCCATTTACGGTGGTGCTGCCAGGACGTTTATTGACATACATTCCCTTGGATCAACAGTGACTCACTTCAATATGAGTGAGGTTGCGATGATCCCCATGTTGACACCCGCACTCGCAGAACAAATCGCCATCGCCGACTACCTGGATGCCGAGACGGCCAAGCTGGACGCGCTGGCCGCGAAGGTCGAAGCGGCCATCGAGCGCCTGGGGGAATACCGAACCGCGCTCATCACCGCCGCCGTCACCGGCAAGATAGATGTGCGAGGGACGACGGTGAACAATGACAATGACGTTGACGTTGAAGCGAAGCATTCAGGAACACGATCAACTGAATACCTCATCGAAACGAAACCGTTAGCCCGTCATTCCCGCGAAAGCGGGAATCCAGACCTGCATAAACGTGGATTCCCGCCTGCGCGGGAATGACGATGATGAGTCGGGCTCGCCCTTGACAGGAGTTACCCATGTCCACCCAGACCACCGAAACCGCCTTCGAAGCCTACGTCGAGGACATTCTGCTCACGCGCAGCGGCTGGGGTGCGGGGGACGCCGCCGCGTGGGACAAGCAACTCGCCCTGTTCCCGGCCCACATCCTGGCTTTCATCGAAGCCACGCAACCGGCGCTGTGGGCCGAGATGCGCGCCCAGCACGCCGCCGGGCTGGAGGCGCTGCTCATCGCGGCGCTGGTCAAAGAACTCGATAGCAAGGGCGCGCTGACCGTCCTGCGCCAGGGCTTCAAGTTCTACGGCAAGACCTTTCGCCTGGCCACCTTCAAACCCGCGCACGGGGCCAACGCCGAGGTCATGGCGCTCTACAAGCAGAACCGGCTGACCGTGACGCGGCAGGTGCCGTGCCACCCGACCGACCACCGCACGCTGGACATGGTGTTGGCGCTCAACGGCCTGCCGGTCGCCACGCTCGAGCTGAAGAACCCCGGCACCGGCCAAACCTGGCGCGACGCCGTGCGGCAATACCAGGACGACCGCGACCCGCGCGCGCCGCTGTTCGAGTTCCGCAAGCGCGCGCTGGTGCACTTCGCCGCCGACCCCGACGAGGTGCACATGACCACCCGGCTGGCCGGCGCGCAGACGGCCTTCCTGCCGTTCAACCAGGGCAGCCACCCCGGCCAGGTGCGCTGCGGCGCGGGCAACCCGCAGCATCCGTCGGGCTATCGCACCGGCTATTTCTGGGAGGACGTGCTGCGGGCCGATAGCTTCCTCGACATCCTGGGCCAGTTCATGTTCCTGGAAAAGAAAGATGAGAAGGTGGACGACGGCCGGGGCGGCGCGCGCGTGGTGACGCGCGAGACGCTGGTCTTCCCGCGCTATCACCAGCTCGACAGCGTGCGCAAGCTGGTGGGCGCTGCCCGCATCGAAGGGCCGGGCCGGAACTATCTGATTCAGCATTCGGCCGGCAGCGGCAAGACCAACAGCATCTCGTGGCTGGCGCACCAACTCGCCAGCCTGCACACCGCGCACGATCAAAAGATATTCGACAGCGTGGTCGTCATCACCGACCGGCAGGTGCTCGACCGGCAATTGCAGGACGCTATCTACCAGATCGAGCACGTGCAGGGCGTGGTCAAGGCGATTGACCAGGACTCGCGGCAACTCGCCACGGCCCTGACCGACGGCACCAAGATCGTCGTCACGACCTTGCAGAAGTTTCCGTTCGTGCTGCGCGGCTTGCTGCGCGTCGCCGGGGCCGACAGCCCGGAGCAGGCCAGCGCCGACGAGATGCGGCAGGCCGCCGCGTGGGAGGCCGAGATCAGCAAGCGCCGCTACGCCGTGATCGTGGACGAGGCGCACAGCAGCCAATCCGGCGAGACTGCCCGCGAGTTGAAGGCGATCCTGGGCGCGGGATTGACTCCCTCTCCCCTTGGGGGAGAGGGTGGG
>Ga0224722_1001979_pt1 | contig 11072 bp, 10 predicted proteins | sample Balambano_FR1_Me_FD_161646 | JGI IMG/M metagenome (GOLD analysis project Ga0224722, IMG submission 161646) | Freshwater sediment microbial communities from Lake Towuti, South Sulawesi, Indonesia - Balambano_FR1_MetaG | ecosystem: Environmental > Aquatic > Freshwater > Lake > Sediment | place...
GACTACGCCCAAGCCCGCGCCAACGTTTCCGGTATCCGCGCGGTTGCGGTTGAACTCCTCGAGGGCTCGTTCGTAGTTGGCGCGGGCTTGGGCGTAGTCTCCCATGGAGACCTTTTCGTAATCCAGTAGCCGGTTCGCGATGCTCGGGGTTCGGCGGAGCCGCTCGCGGCTGGTCCAGCTTTCGGCCGGCGTGCCGCCCCAGCTGGTGTGGATGATGCCAACGGGAACTCCCAGTTGCTCGCGCAACCGACGGGCGAACCAATACGCCACCGCCGAAAACGCGCCGACCGTGCTCTCGGAAGATGCTTGCCAACGCCCCGAGAGATCGCGAAAAGGAGTTTCGGTGCTCACTTTCGGCACCGTAAACATGCGGAGTAGGGGGTCCGGGCTCCGGCGCGCCAGGTCCGCCATACTGGCCGCATCCACCGACCATTCCATGTTGGATTGACCGCTGGCCACCCAAACTTCGCCCACGTAAACGTCAGTGGCCGCCACTTTGTCGTCGATGATCAGCGAATACGGACCCCCGGCCTCTCGCTTCGGAAACACCACCCGCCATGTGCCGTCGCTTTGGACTTTGGTGGTTCGGACGCTGCCGGTCAGTTCGACCTTGACCTGAGCCCCTTGCGGACCCTTCCCAAACACGGGGATAGCGCGCTGACGCTGGAGGACCATGCCATCGGTAAACAAGCCGTTCGCGATGGGTTCGGGGGGAAGCACAAGGGCCATAATGGCAACGAGGAGCATAGGTTAAGCTACAGTTATGGCAACTTCGGCCACGTTCGATAGTGTGGCACCCGGCGAGTACGACGAATCGCTGTACCGAGTGCAGGCGATTGCCGAGCCTCTAGACGGATGGGAACGCTGGTCCGATGCGCACGACGACCAATACCGCGCTTTGGGCTTTCTTTCCGTGAATCGAGCTTATACAGAAGCCGAGGTTCAGGCGGCGCGCGAAGGTTTGTTGTGGTTGGTGGCCGGGAATGGAGGCGAGAAGGTAATGCTCCAGTTTGAATACGGGGCCGATCGCGCGGCGGTCGATCTGCCCGTGGAAGAGCGGCAAGATTACGTGCGCAAGCTGATGGCGTTTGTTTCCGTGGAGCCTCGGCTACGTGCAATGGCGGAGCATCCCGAGCTACTACGCCACGTTCGACGGTTGCTGGGGGCCGAGCCCGAGCTTTACCAAGACATGGCGCTGTTCAAGCCGCCGGGGTTTGGCCGCGAAAAGCCTTGGCACCAAGATCACGCGTACTTCAACGTCCCCGAAGGCACCCCCATCGTGGGCGTATGGATTGCCCTGGACGATGCCACGGTCGACAACGGAGGCATGGTGTTTGCGGCTGGCGGACACCGCGAAGGAGCCATTCCTCACTGGAATCGCCGCGACTGGCAGATCTGCGATGCCGACGCACTAGCGTACGGCACCAAAGTCGGCGCGCCGATCAATGCGGGGGGCTTGCTCATTTTCGATGGGTTGGTTCCGCACGGCACACCCGCCAACCGCACTGATCGGCGGCGCCGCGCCGTGCAGTACCACTTCATCCCTCGGGGTACGCCACGCATCGAGCAAGAGGAACGGATGCGTCTGTTCGGCTCCGAGGGCCGAGATGTGGCCTGCTAACCAAGGATGAGCTTAATGGCCGCGATGGCCGCCAACGATTGAACCGCGAACGTGAATCCGCGTTCGGTAAATAGCCCCAATGCGTGGCGTCCCGCTAACGCGCCTGCCACCACCAACGGCGAAACCACCGCGTTTGCGGTGAGCCCGCCGGCGCTGAACAAGGGCGCGGAAGGGTTATCGAGCGTGAGCCAAACCAGAAAGGGAAGCTTCCCCAAGTTCACGGCGAAGAAAAACCAGGCCGTGGTCCCCATCAGAGCTTTCTTGCTAAGATTCGCCGAGGTGAGATAGATCGACATGACGGGGCCGGCGGCGTTGCTGGTCATGGTCGTAAAGCCCGCCAAAATGCCGGTAGCGATGCTGCCCGGCTTGGAGTGAGGCACCATCCGGTCGCCGAGACTCCCCCGGAGCAGCGCCAAGGCAAGCATCACCAGCACGATGCCCCCAATCAGCGGCCCCAGAGGGTCCCGGGCGCTGGTCTGCTGCCCCAGCCACGCAAGCGCCACCGTACCCAGCACAACCCCCACCATCACCCAAATGGCCAAGCGGCGCAGGTGGAATGCGTCGGCGTGCTGCCGGTAATAGCCAATGGCGAACAGGTCGGCCAAGATCAAGAGCGGTAGCGTGGTCCCGACCGAGAGCCGCCCGCCAAACGCCATCGCCATCAGCGGCACGGCCAGAATCCCCGAACCCGGCAAGCCCGTTTTGCTAAAACCAACCACGAACGCGGCAACACCGGCCAGGGACAGCTCGTGAACCGATAAGCCCAGAGACTCGAGGCTCAACCTTTCTTGGCCATCAGGTTGCCTTTGTCGGTTTCGCCCGCCATTTTGCGGTTGGCTTCGGCGGCTTGCTCCATCTCTTCGACGCTCTTCGTCGCGATTCGGGCTGCGCCCTTGTAGGCGATCGTTTCGATACGGGGCTCCTCCTGGCGTCGGCGCTCGATCGCCGGGATGGCTCCGGCGTATTGCGGCAACCATGCGGACTGCGCCACAAGCAGGTCGTCGGTCATTTGCCACACTTCGGGCGGATTGCACACGGCGGCGGTGAGCGGATCGAGCAAGATCGCTTGCCTGAGCAATTCCACATCGCCGTGAACGGCCGCGTGGACCCCCAAGCGCTGAACCGAAATGCTGGCGTTGCAAACCGCGGCGCATCCCAAGGGAAGGTCACCCACGACCGGCATCGAGATACCGTTGCGGTCTACGTAACCCGGGGCTTCGATGATCGCGTCTGGCGGCAAGTTCGGAACGATGCCGCGGTTCACCACATTGAAGTGCCCCCGGTAGGTACGCCCGGTTTCGCGCGCTTCGATGATCCAACTGCCGTGCTCATTGCTGCGCTTTTCGGGCACAAACTTGTACGGTTCCGCCGCCATCCAGTTGGGGAAGTCGTGTTCGAACCAGCGCCGGCCCTCCGTGCACACCCTTAGGTAGCCGCCGGTTTCCCCGTGAATCCAGCTGCCGAGATCGATCCAGTCGAGAATTTCGGAAGGGCGCTTGCGGTACCAGGGAACGTATTCGCTCAGGTGGCCGTTGGATTCGGTGCTGTAGTAGCCGAAACGACGAAGCATGTCGATGCGGACTTTTTCGGTCCGCCGAAAGTGCTCGTCGAGTTCGAACCCCTCCAGCAGGTGGGGCAGCATGTCCCGGTCGCGCCACTTCACCTGCACAAACCAGGTTTGGTGATTGATGCCGGCGCAGATCACATCGACGTCGGCGGTCGAAACCTTCTCCTCAGGTCCGATTTCGCCGTGGTGGCGCGCCCAGTTTTGAATGACCTTCGCCAATTGGCCGTGTGCGCCCTGCACACCGTGACAGAGCCCTACCGTGTTGACGCCGCCAAAGTGATTACACGCCCACGTGAGCATCGCCATAGGGTTGCTGTAGTTCAGGAACAAGCAGTCGGAGGCGGCAACCTCGCGGATGTCGCGACAAAAACCCAGCAGGACCGGAATGCCGCGCTGGGCGTACATAATGCCGCCCGGGCCGAGCGTGTCGCCCACGCACTGATCCACGCCGTACTGCAGCGGGATATCGATGTCGGTGGCGAACGCCTCCAGCCCGCCAACGCGCACAAAGCTCAGCACATAATCCGCCCCTTCGATGGCGCGTCGCTGCTCGCCCGTAGTGTGGATGACGGCCGGAATGCCGTTCGCTTCGATGTCGCGCGCCACCAATTGGTGAACCATCGAGAGGTTGTGCTCGTTGATGTCGCAAAACCAGAACTCGGTGTCTTGGAGTTCGGGAACCGCCAAGATGTCGCGACACAGGGTGCGGGTGAAGCCGACGCTTCCGGCTCCGATAATGGCGATTCGTAGTGGCATGGGACCGCATCTATTTTCGCCGATTCCCGGCCTTGGGTAGCGTGAGGCATCCATGGAAAGGACTTGGGGTCATCAAACGATGGACGCGGCCTGGATCGAGGAAGCGATCGGGCTCTTGCGCCGGTACGCGGAGATTCCCGCGCCTCCGGGGCAAGAAGAGGCTCTGGCGGCGGCCGTTCAAGAGGACTTGGCTCGGTTCGGGGTGGAATCGCGACAGGATGCGGCCGGCAACGTCTTGGCAGGCTCGGGCAAAAAGTTCGCCGTACTTGCGCATCTGGACGAGATTTGCCTGATGGTGACGGCCATCCTGCCGACCGGGCACGTGCTGGTCTCACCCATGGGTGGGTTTCATGCCTGGAAGTTTGGCGAGGGAAGGGTGCGTTTGCTGGGAGACTCCGAAGAGGTGCCGGGGGTCTTTGGGCTTGGCAGCGTGCACACGGAATGGGAAACCGCCAACGCCGTGCGCGCCAAGGCGCACGCCATGCAGTGGCGTGACGGGGCGATTCATACCGGGAGGTCGGATTCCGAACTGGAGGCGGCCGGTGTGCATATCGGCACCCGGGTGGTGGCGGATGATCGCAAGATAACGGATGTCGGCTTTCTCTTGGCAGGCAGGTTTTTGGACGATCGGGCCCTGTTGGCGGCGGGCGTGCTCTTGGCTCGGGAAGCCAGAGACTCGGATGCCTGGTTCGGCTTTACGGTGAGGGAAGAAGTCGGTGGTCAAGGCGCGCGGTTTGCCCTGCGGGAGAACCCGGTCTCGGTGGCCATCGCGCTGGAAATCGGACCGAACGTACCGGATGCGCCGGTGGAAATCAGCGATGCGCCGACGTTGTGGGTGTCGGATAGTTTCTCTTCGCCCGATGCGGTCCTCGTCGCCCGCGTCATGGAAATTGTGCCGGATGTACAACTTCAGCCCCTCACGCGCGGGGGAAGCGATGCCAGCATCGCCCAACGGGAAGGCCTGGTGCCTCGGGGCCTGACGCTCGCCATCGCCACCGACAACACCCATGGCCTGGAAACGACTCACCGCTGGTCCATGGCGCGACTGGTCGGCGCGACGGTGGACCTTCTCGCCGAGCTGTGATACTCCCGCTGGGTATAGCGAAATCAGTGGGCTTCGAATAGCCTAGCCGCCATGACGCACGCTCGCGCCGCTTTACTTTTGGAACCCGACGCTCCCGCCGTGGTCGAGGAGATCCTCATCGAGGATCCGGGTCCCCATGAGGTCTTGGTGCGCATTGAGGCCAGCGGCGTTTGCCATACCGACCTCACCGTCAAGGCGCTCCGGGGCAATGGGATGCCGTTCCCGATCATTTTGGGCCACGAAGGGGCCGGCGTGGTCGAAAAGATCGGTCCCGAAGTCACCGATCTCAAGCCGGGCGACCCGGTGGTGATCGCATACCGGGCGCCGTGCGAACGCTGCCCGGCGTGTCGGAGGGGTGATCCGCGCCGCTGCTACATGGCGCTCCGGGCCCAGCCCCGCATCACGCGGGCGGCCGACAGTGCCCGGTGCACTCCGGTCCTGCGCTGCGGTACTTTCGCCACCCACGCTCTGGTCCACCAGAAGGCCGCCATCAAGATGCCCGAGGCCATGCCGCTCGACCGGGCCTGCTTGCTGGCGTGCGGTGTGATCACTGGCGTCGGCGCCGCCATGAACACGACCCCGGTGTACAGCGGAGCGCGGGTGGCCGTTATCGGTTGCGGTGGCGTCGGACTATCGGTGATCCAGGGCGCGCGGCTGATGCGGGCAAGCCAAATTATTGGGGTGGATTTGAACCCGGTCAAGCTGGAATGGGCACGCAAGTACGGTGCGACCCACGTAGTGAATGCGCGCGACGGGGACCCGGTTGCGCAAGTGCGAGCGTTGACCGAGGACGGCTGGGACGGTGGCGTGGACTTTGCCTTCGAAGCGACGGGAATTCCGCTTTGCACCGAACAGGCCGTGAAAATGCTGGCTTACGCAGGCACCGCCACCACCATCGGCTTTCCGGCCGCGCACGATTCGGTGAATCTCAACCTGGGCGATATGGCGACGGGTGTCTATTGGAACAAGGCCGCCCTGAGGGTGTGCCACTGCGGGGACACGCTCCCCTCGAACGACTTTCCGCTCTTGGCCGACCTGTATCTGAAAGGGGAACTCGAACTGGACCACATGATCACCCAGCGCATCACGATCGACGACGTCGAGGCCGCGTTCCACCAGATGGAAACCGGAAACGTGATTCGCAGCGTGATCACCGTGTTTGGCTAGGCACCCACTTCCAGATTCCGTAGCAGCTGGTGCTTACCCAAAGTTCTCGGGTGCGCGGGTGCACGCGCATGCAGGTTGGCTCGCGTCCGCCATCTCGCACTCCGGGACGTAGCGGGACGTTGAGCGTGAGGACCTCCCACGTGGTGCCGCCATCGCGGCTGCGCATGGCTCCGACCGAGCTGGCGAACCAATTGCCGGCGCCCCCGGCGTAAACCAGGTTCGGGTTTGCGGGGTCGATGGCGACGGTTCGCAGGGTGTGATTGCCGAGTTGGCTGGGGGGTGTTTCGATCACTCTTAGCTCTCCGCCTTCAAAGCGGTACAGCCGATCGCCGGAAACGACCAGCAACCGCGAACCGGTTCGGTGAAACGCGATATCGCGAATCTCCTCCGGTGTGTCGACGACCTTCGACCAGGTTCGACCCTTATCCGTGCTTCGGACAACGCTCCACCGATCACCCTCGCGGTTCGCCCCGTACAAGAGTCCGGGGAGGCTCACCAATACGCCGCGGCAACCCGCCATGGCCCGCCAGGTGGTGCCGCCATCCTGAGACCGGAAGTTGCCCCCGAAAATGACCTTCGGATCGTCGGCCGCTGCATTGGACGCATCGATGCTGTCCATGACGTGGCCGGTATCGGTCCAAGTGGCTCCGCCGTCGCGCGACACGCGCAAATGGCGAGGGTCGCCCCAACCGTTCGCATTCCCGACCACCAACGTGCGCTCATCCACCGCGAAGCCGCCGTAGCAAAAGCCCCCCCACCCGTTGCCGCTGGGGTTGAGGTACTTCCATGTGCGTCCGCCATCGCGGGTCATGGCAGCGTTGTAGTCTTGCGAGCCAAACCCCATGACGTCGGGATTCACGTGCGAAAAAGCGAATTTCCCGCCGACCAGCACCGCGTTCACCCCCTGTCCGGCGTAGGCGAAGCTCTTTCCGCCATCGGTGCTTTTGGTGGGCCAATCGCCCCCGATCGAATAGGCCAGGTTCGGGTCTTTGGAGTGCCAAGCAAAAATGCCTTGGCGGGTATTATCCGGCAAGAAGGCGCCCTCCGAGACCTTTCGCGCTTCGGCCCAACTGGCGCCCCCGTCGTGCGAAACGAACCGCGGCCAGCTCCAGGTGTTGGGGATGCTTTCTCGCCAAACCAGTAACCGAGTGCTGGAGGCCGGGCTCACCTTCATTCCTCGGAAAGCGTCTTCGCCAGGCCGAGGTGGAGTGGTGCCCAAATCGCTCCACGTCGAGCCGCCATCGTGGCTCACCTTTAGCGCTTTGGGCTGGGCCACCCAAACGGAATTCGGCCGGGCCGGCGAGACATCCAGCCCGGTGACCTCGCCCTCTAGCACGCGCCGAAATCGGTTTCCGCCGTCGGTCGAGAGGTGGAGCCCGTCTGCGGTGCCCGCGTACAGGTGGTTGGCCTTGGTCGGGTGATGGGCCAGCCACGCGCCCCCTAGCGGTTCGCTGCCGGGAATCTTGCGCCAGGTTTCGCCGCCGTCGTCGCTTCGGTAAAGGGCCGGTTCGCTGACGGCGGTTCCATAGTGCGATTGGTCGTTGCGAATCCGGGACCAAAACACGGTCCGCGTGCGCCGGGTGGATGCGTCGTAACTGGCCGGGTCGTACGCGATCTGCGTGCGAATCTCGTTCAGCCCGGAGATATTGGCGGCGAGAACGCTCTTCCACGAGGCGCCCCGATCGGTGCTGAGATAAAGGCCATTGTGCGGATTAGCGCTGGAATTTGCGCCGACGCTCAGAATTCGCTCTGCGTTCCGGGGATCGATGGCGGCTCCCGCCGAGCCGCGAGCGGTGTGCCCTACCGAGCAGAGCGACCAGGTTTTGCCCGCATCGAATGAGCGGTACAGGCCGGCCACGTCGATGGAGAGAACCAGGAAATCGGGCTCTGAAAGGCTCGCCGTGAGGCCGCGCGGCCACTGGGCCCCTTCGCCGCCGCGAAAGCCGGCCTGACGCTGTTCGGTGGAAATAAGGGGAATCGGCTCCCAGGAACCGCCGGAGGGAACGACGAGCGCCAAAAACAGCCCGATGGAGGACACTCCGCTATTTTAGGCAGTACCCGGGACCAAGGGAAGTCGACCGGCATCACGGGTAGATTTTCCGCATCGAAACCCATGCCATCGCGTCGACCGACGGCCTGACCGTGCGGTACGGCGCCCACACGGCGCTCGACCGCTTTACCTGCCGCATCGAACCGGGAAGCACGGGCCTGCTCGGTCCGAACGGCGCCGGCAAAACGACCTTGCTCAAGGCGCTTTTGGGGTTTGTTCCGCCGACTTCCGGTACCGGCAACGTTCTGGGCTACTCCCTGGATTCCGGGGCGCGCGAGATTCGGCAGCGGGTCGGATTTATGCCCGAGCAAGACTGCCACATTCCGGGCTTGACGGCCGTCGGATTTGTGGCCTACGCGGGCGAACACTTCGACGATGACGGCATCGACGTACTCCACGTCGACCGGCATCCATTTGCCTTTCACAGCGTCCGGTTACACGGCCACGAACTCGCCGCGTTCGATGATCGGCTTGCCCCGTAGGTGCCCTTTGGCAACTTCCCGTTCCCCCACCACCGTGGAGGACGACGACGAGTGGCAATCCCTTGGTCGCGGCCTTCACCGTACGCACATGATAGTTTCGGTCGGCTCTGCCGGAACGGAACTTGTGCATGGTCAGTTCATCGGCGCGGAGTGCAGCCGCCCCGGAGCAGTTCTCTGCAGCGACATTGTTAGCCGCTTGTTCATTTCGAGGTAAATTCCTCAATGAACTTGTCTAGTTTTGCGAGTAAATGTATCACTGCAGTATCGGGATCTATCTCTGGTCGATCCAAATAAAAAGAGAGAAGCCGCTTCCAAGCTTCTACTTCGCGGAGATTTGCCTCGGCATTTTGTTTCGCAATTTCGCCGATCATATTGACTACCATCGTTATGCCATCCTCGCCTTTCCTTATGTAATCTCTTTCCTCTGAAAAGGCTACATTCCTGTGGCATTCCATATGAACAAAATCAGTCTCAGAAGCCAAGAGTTTCACGGCCTGGCTGCTCGAAATGTTGTCTCTTACGCTCACAACAGAATCGCGAATGCGAATTAGGGCGGAAGGCGTATGTTTACCAGTCGCTTCCGCTGAACGCTTTGCAGCTTCGATCCACGGTCGAAATGTTCGACGGGATTGATGTGCGGCAATCGCGGCCAGTAATTCTTCCGCTGCATTAGATCCATCCTCGAAGGCGTTTATAAACTTTTTTCCCTTTAGCAATGTAGGAACGGCACAGTCATCTAAACGCACACAAATAACTTTTACTTCTTTTGCTGTCAGTTCTTCATTAAGCTTCGTGCGCCATTCTTTATCGACCCAGCCAGAATTCACGCTGTTTTCAGAAAGCATGATCACGACGAACTCTGAATCCTCCAGACCGTGCTCGATCGCTTGGCTGATCTCGTCACCGGGAATAATGTCCCAGCAATCAAGCCAAACGGCCATATTGGAATCCTCGAGGCGTTGAGCGAACGGGTGGACCTTATGGGAATCTCGCGACGAATAACTGATGAAGACGCTCATTTAGTTTGGTTGATTGCGGAACTATGTCAATAGTCGTCACTCTGCAGCTAACTACAGAATCCCCCGTAGTCTACACGTTTCGAACTCTTTTGCGCAAGCAATTCTTGGTCTCTGCGGCATAGCGCGTCTAAATGGCGTGTTCTCCGGCAAAAAACCGGTATAGCCCTACCATGTCTGTGAATCCGGCCCACCATGCGCACACAGTTACCGAGTTGCTGGGCTTGGCTGGGCACCACATTCGCAAGCTCCACCTCAGTCTCAAGACCGAGCAGGCCTATCCGTACCGGATGCGCCAATTCAACGAGTTCCACGGCCGAAGGCATCCGTCCAAGCTGAACGGGGAGGACGTCAGCGCGTACCTTTCCCACCTCGCCGTCGTGGAAAGGTTCGCCGCCAGCACCCAAAACGTCGCCCTGAACGCCCTCCTTTATCTTTATCGTAACGTGCTCGGAGTCGAGATGCCGGTCGCCCAAGGTGCGGTCCGGGCCTGGCGGCACCGGAGGCTCACATCGGTGCACACGCTGGGCGAGGTCTCGCGCCTGCTCGCGGAACTGGCCGGCGAGTCGCACCTCATGGCGACCCTCCTGTACGGCTCGGGCCTGCGCCTCTTGGAGTGCCTCGAGCTTCGCGTGAAGGACGTCGACGTGGACAAGGCCACCCTTACGGTGTGGCAGGGCAAAGGCGGCAAGGACCGCATCACGATGCTGCCCCGGACCGCCCTCGACGCCGGCCAGGTGCAGCTAGGGCGCAGTCGCTTGCTTTACGAAGCCGACCGGGCCGCGTGACGGCCCGGAGTCACCCTCCCCGACGCGCTCGAGCGGAAGTACCCCAATGCAGGTAAGGAATGGGCCTGGCACTGGGTCTTTCCCGCCGAGTCGGTGTCCACCGACAATCGATCTGGCATCGTGCGACGACACCAGGTGTTGGAGGACCGTCGGCAGAGGGCGGTGAAAAGGGCGGCGCTCGCCGCGCATCTCGGTAAACCTGTGAGTTGCCATACGCTCAGGCACTCGTTCGCAACCCACCTACTGGAGAGCGGCTACGACATCCGGACCGTTCAGGAGTTGCTTGGGCACAAGGACGTGCGCACGACGATGGTGTACACCCACGTAATCAATCGCCCAGGGCTGAACGTCCGAAGCCCGCTGACTGAGCCCTCGAAACGGCCTGAATATTGCCCGGGGAGCACCGACGAGCGCCAAAAACAGCCCGATGGAGGACACGCCGCTATTTTAGGCAGTACCCGGGACCAAGGGAAGTCGACCGGCATCACGGGTAGATTTTCCGCATCGAAACCCATGCCATCGCGTCGACCGACGGCCTGAC
>Ga0224722_1001981_pt1 | contig 11067 bp, 13 predicted proteins | sample Balambano_FR1_Me_FD_161646 | JGI IMG/M metagenome (GOLD analysis project Ga0224722, IMG submission 161646) | Freshwater sediment microbial communities from Lake Towuti, South Sulawesi, Indonesia - Balambano_FR1_MetaG | ecosystem: Environmental > Aquatic > Freshwater > Lake > Sediment | place...
CAATGCTGAAGTGTTGGATGGAAAATATACGGGTAAGGTGACGGGCTTACCTTGTTATCAGAAAGGAAAGCTGGCTCGTTTGGATCAGTGGTTACAAGGACGAGAAGTCGATGAGTCTTGGGCGTATTCAGATTCAATCAATGATCGTTTCTTGCTTGAGTATGCAACCCATGCGATTGCGGTGAATCCAGACGATCGTTTAGAAAAATTAGCGCAAGAACAGAGTTGGGATATTCAAGACTGGTCGATTTAAGCGAAAAATATAAAAAATGTTAAACATATTGAGCAGTTCGATATGTTTAACATAATAAATAAGAACAATGAATTGGATATAAAAAATGAAAGATCATCCACAGGAGAACGAACCTAGCAAACAGCCAACATGTAGGCAGGTTTGCACAGCATTTTTTGGTGAATTGGTGGGACAACTTGTGCTATTCGGCGCTTTTTTTCTCATCGCCAATGTCTATTTTGCTTATGTTGCATTTGGTGTGGGCGCATTATTTTTGGTTTTACCTTTTGCGATGCTGATTTATTATGCGGCTAGGAAGTATGTGGAAAAACAAAGAATGAATGATAGCAACCATGAGTTAAATGAAATATAAAAATTATTTATCTGATCCATTCAATTTATTGTTATAACACTACTGAATTTATGTCGGGGGTGTTATGACAAAACAACAACTTAAACTGCCAAAACAACTATGGACAGAAGAGAGCATTGATCTTACCAGACACAGCTATCAAGGTAAGCTACTCACCAAAAGTGAAGGTTTTAAATTAGGCAAAACACAACGCAAAAAAATTCCGCGTGAGCAATTATCACAATTGTCAGAACGACCAAAAGGTACAACGGCTTTAACGATTTATGATTGGAGCAATCAAGGTCGTTTAGAGCAACTTAAACCAATTCGTGCCAAGCGTATGAGTGTTTCACCCTTTACGTTCTATCGTGGTATGCCGTCATTAATGTTGTTTGATCAAGCTTGGGAACAGCATAACTCAGGATTATTTCAACAGATCTGTGGGGATTGTCATTTAAGCAATTTTGGTGGTTTTGCTAGCCCTGAACGTAATCTGTTATTTGGAATTAATGATTTTGACGAAACTTTAGTTGCGCCATTTGAGTGGGATTTAAAACGTTTAGCGACCAGTTTTGTGATTGCAGCACGTGATATTGATCTTGCTGATAAAGTCGGTTTAAAAGCCATTAAAACCATGCTGAATAGTTATCGCCAACATCTACTGCAAAATACTGAATTATCACCGCTACAAGTTTGGTATGACAAAGTCGATGCCAGTACGTTGTTAGAAAATACGGAATGTCGAAAACTGAGAAAGAAGCGAGAGAAGCATCTTGATTCAGCACAAAAAAGAAATGCACATTCTGTTTTACCAAAACTCACACAACAAGATCAAGAAACAGGATTTCGCTATTTCGTTGATGATGCACCATTGCTTTGGCATCCCAATACAGATGAACCTTTTAGCCAAAGTGTTGAGACTTTCTTTCAGCAATATCGTGATTCATTGAAATACGATCGCCAAGTTTTATTTGACCGCTATCAACGTAGCGATGTTGCTTTAAAAGTGGTTGGGGTGGGGAGTGTTGGAACACGATCGGCGATTGCTTTATTTCAGGATGCAGATCGTGAACCTTTGATCTTGCAAATGAAAGAAGCTAATCCTTCAATTTTGAGTCCTTTATTCCTTGAAAAAGTGAAACATGAAGGTGAGCGTGTCATACATGGTCAGCAGTTGATGCAAGCGGCAAGCGACATTTTCCTCGGTTTTTCTACCTTAGAAAAACATTTCCATGTGCGTCAGCTCCGTGATATGAAAATCTCCGTTGATTTAGCGGATATGGATGATGACTATTTTTATGAATATGCCGAAAGTTGTGGCTTAGCTTTAGCGCATGCGCATGCAAAAGCAGGAAATGCCGATGTTTTGATGGGTTATCTCGGTGAGGGAAGTAGCATTGTAGAAGTCTTACAGCAGTATGCGACACAATATGCAGAGCGTAATTTAAAGGACTATCAGCAATTTATGGATGCGGTGGCAGATGCTAAGATCCAAATTGCTGGAGATGAAGCACTTTAATCAATAAGTACGTTACTACAGATTTAATGAAATAATTCAAAAGGTTTAAGAAAGATGTTTAATAAAATTATGTCAGGTTTGGGTGTGCAAGGTGTGACTGTGGAAACACGTTTGCATAATCCAACTTTACAAGCGGGTGGAACATTAGAAGGGGAAATTAGTTTTAAAGGCGGCTCATCTGATAAAGAAATCAATAGTTTGTATTTACAATTGATGACCATCGCCGAAGTTGAGTCAGGGGATCATGAATTTAATCAGCCTTTGATCTTGGATCAGTGGTTAATCAGTTCAAATTTTTTATTAGCTGCACATCAATCCCATCATATTCCATTTACGATGCAGTTACCTGAGGAGACGCCGATAACAGAGGTATCTTGTCGCCGTAATGGGACTCGCGTTTGGATCAATACACATATGGATGTTGATTGGGGACTAGATGCAACTGATCGTGATTATTTAAGTGTGTTACCAACACCAACCATGCAAGTGTTTTTACAAGCAATGCAACAATGTGGTTTTGTCTTATCGAGTGTCGATGTAGAAAAAGGACAACTCACGGCACGTAATTTTCGATCAACCATTGGTTGCTACCAAGAATTAGAGTTTGTTTCTTCACATCTGTTCAGTGGCTTTAATGAGGTTGAAGTGTCATTTGTTGCAGAAGCACATCAAACGCATGTGATGTTAGAAGTGGATCGAACTTTGCGTTCAGATCAGCTATTGACGATGACACTTCCAAATCAGCAATTAGATGTGGATCACGTGACGCAACAAATTCGCCGTTTGTTAAAAATAGGATAATCTATATCATCGATGCCTCCCATAATTATTGGGAGGTTTTAATGTCATATAACTGTCATCTTTTGTTCTTAAGATGACAGTATGAAAATAAAAACAAATCAGGAAGAACAGACTTCCAATATGCTTGATGCATTACTCAAATTAAAACGCCAGCAACCTATGATCAAAACACGCTGGATCATGTTACCCATCTTAGTCTTATTGGTCATGTATAGCTGGCAACAGCAATTTTTTACGGCTTGGGTGTTAATTCCATTCATTTGGACAGTGATTGTTGTGAATCAGGCGCTGATTGCTCGAACGAGACGAGACAAATTAGAGAGGATTGAGCAACTCAAAATTGATCCGATGTTTTGGAATAAATTAAAACAACAGTATCCCGAACTGAGCTTAAAACAACGTCGACTGATTGAACTTGGATTTAAAGATTACTTAGCATTACATGTGATGCAAAAACAAGCCTATGCCATGCCATCACATGCAGTCGATGCTTTATGGCATGTGATGTTGCAATATCCGATCCAATATCAGCAATTATGTGAGCAAACCATAGGTCGAACGTTGAATCATAGCCCTTATGACGGAACAACGAGACCAGAAGAACAAGCAAAGCAATTATTTGAAGCTTGGAAATATAGCTGTATGTTACATGGATATAATCCAAGCAATACGATGCAATTGCCACGATTATTTGCGGTTGATCAGGTGTTGGGTTGGGAATATGGGCAATCGTTTGAACTGGCGCAAATGACTAAAGATTTTGCAAAATATATGCAATCTCAATCATCTTCATCCAGTTGTGGCAGTAGCTGTAGCAGTTGTGGCGGAGGCGGTGACTAACTTAGTTTTAGCTAGCCTAGCCAAGTTGCATCATATTAATTAATTCTTCCGCCGCTTTAGACTGAATCCGTGCAGGATGCCACACCATACCCAGTTGACGTTGCATATCGAGATTGAGATCAAGTTGTTTTAAATCTTGATTCACCAACGTTTTAGGTAATACTGACCAACCTAAGCCAATAGAAACTAACATCCTGATTGATTCTAAAGGATTGTTGCTCATGCTGATTTTAGGTTTTAAGCCTTTCTTTTCAAATTCAGCCAATGTGATCTGACTGGTATAGGTATGTGCAGCAGGTAATAGGCTTGGATAAGCGATTAAATCTTCTAATGTGAGTTGTGTTTGTTGAGCCAATGGATGAAAGGGTGATGCGACAAAAACCAAAGGGTCATTCCACATTGTCAAATAGTTGAGGCGATCATCTCCAACTGGCGGCAAAGTTAAAAATGCCAGTTCGAGTTCACCTGCTAAAACTTGTTCATGGGCTTGCTCTGAATCAACAAAATGCACATCTAACCTGACTTGTGGAAAACATTGCACAAAGTTCTTCAATGGTTCTGCCAAATGATGTAGTCCAATATGGTGACTGGTGCCAATTTTTAAACGGCCTTGAACCTGAGTTTGCTCATGGCTGAGTGTATGGTGAATTTCGCCTAGTTCATTGAGCCATGTTCTCACCTTGGGTAATAAAGAGTGTGCAGCATGGGTAGGTTGGATACCTCGTCCTGCGGATTCAAACAGTTTTACCCCAAAATAATCTTCAAGGCTGTGGATTCGTTTGGTTACCGCAGGTTGAGTAATAAAAAGTTGTTCAGCTGCTAAAGAAATTGAACTGGTTTCCATGACTTTGACAAATGCTTCAAAAGCAGCGAGATTCATATTGATTTATCCAAGAGCATTCTAAAATTTAAGGTAAGTCGTTATTGAGTGAGATTCAACTAAAAACGATTCCAAATCTTTTCATGGAAGAAAAAAGCAAATGCCTGTACGGTCGGTTCAAGTAAGCTCAAGGTTGCAGACATGAGTAAGTTTCCTGTAATGGCATAGGCGACCAACATGGCAACACTAATATGGAGAATATAGTAACTCAAGGTTTTCTTTAACGTTCGTTGATTGTTGAGTACAAATTGCTGGATGTTTGACATGATGCTCACCAAATAAATTTTATTTATATAAATAATAATCATTATCATTTGAAAAGTAAAAAGGAAATTTTGATTGATGATGATTGGATTTATAAATAATGAATGAATTACTAAATACTTATGGTGAAAGATTAGATCTTTCATTTGAAGTGGGAGAGTGAATAAGCTGAATTTATGCCTCTTGATGAGAACGTTCTCGGATCATCTTAAAACTCAAACTTATTATTCCAAAAAGTTTGATAACCAATAAAAATGATAAATTAGATTTATGTGAAACCATTGCTATAATGAATTTAAGATTTAGTTACCCAGTCCTATGACAAGCACGTTGGAGAGCGACGACATGGCAGGCAAGACATTATATGACAAATTATGGGATGACCATTTAGTTAAGCAACGTGATGATGGTTCAAGCTTGATTTATATTGATCGTCATTTATTACATGAAGTGACCAGTCCTCAAGCATTTGAAGGCTTACAACTTGCTAATCGTCAACCTTGGCGTTTAAGTGCCAATGTCGCAACACCTGACCATAACGTTCCAACCTCGAAAAAAGAGCGCGAACAGGGCATTGCGGGGATCGAAGATGATACTTCTCGTATTCAAGTTCAAACTTTAGATGATAACTGTAAGACCTTTAATATCACTGAATTTGGTATTAATGATATTCGTCAAGGGATTGCACATGTGGTTGGCCCAGAGCAAGGTTTAACGTTGCCGGGTATGACGGTGGTATGTGGCGATTCACACACTGCGACACATGGTGCTTTTGGTTGTTTAGCGCATGGTATTGGAACTTCTGAAGTTGAGCATGTGTTGGCAACTCAGTGTTTAGTACAGAAAAAATCAAAAAACATGTTGGTTCGTGTTGATGGCGTGTTAGGCAATGGCGTGACATCGAAAGATGTAGTGTTGGCGATCATTGGCAAGATTGGAACAGCTGGTGGTACAGGTTATGCCATCGAGTTTGGTGGTCAAGTATTCCGTGATATGTCGATTGAAGGTCGTATGACCGTATGTAATATGGCAATCGAGGCTGGCGCGCGCGTGGGTATGGTTGCTGTAGACGATAAAACTATTGCTTATGTAAAAGATCGTAACTATGCACCGAAAGGCGAACAGTGGGATCAAGCAATCGCTTATTGGGATACCTTGCATTCGGATGAAGATGCTGTATTTGATGCGGTTGTCGTCTTAAATGGTGCAGAGATTGAACCACAAGTGTCTTGGGGAACTTCTCCAGAAATGGTGATTCCAGTTTCACAAGCTGTACCAACTTTAGAACAAGCCAAAGATGATGTGCAACGTAATGACTGGACACGCGCTTATCAATATATGGGCTTAACAGCAGGTCAGGCATTGTCTGATATTCAGTTAGATCGCGTGTTCATTGGTTCATGCACCAATTCTCGTATCGAAGATATTCGTGCCGCAGCAGATGTGGTTAAAGGGCGTAAAGTTGCCTCGAGTATTAAACAGGCGATGATTGTGCCTGGTTCTGGTTTAGTGAAGCAGCAAGCTGAACAAGAGGGCTTGGATCAAATTTTCTTGGAAGCTGGTTTCGAATGGCGTGAACCAGGTTGCTCAATGTGTTTAGCCATGAATGCTGATAAGTTACAACCGGGCGAGCATTGTGCTTCGACCTCGAATCGTAACTTTGAAGGCCGTCAAGGTAACGGTGGACGCACCCATTTGGTGAGTCCAGCAATGGCAGCAGCAGCAGCAATCGCAGGTCATTTTGTTGACGTTCGAACATTTTAAAAATCTCCCCTAAGCCCTCTTTTCTAAAGAGGGAAAAAGTCCCCCTTTCATAAAGGAGGACTTAGGGGGATTAATCAGTTAATTGGAAGTTTTAAAATGAAAAAATACACTGTAGAACAAGGTGTCGTTGCACCATTAGACCGTGCCAATGTCGATACCGATTTGATTATTCCGAAGCAGTTTTTGAAGTCGATCAAGCGCACAGGTTTTGGTGATAACTTATTTGATGAATTGCGCTATTTAGATGAAGGTTATTTGGGTCAAGACATTAGTAAGCGCCCAATCAATCCTGAATTTGTATTGAATCAGCCACGTTATCAAGGTGCAACCATTTTGTTGGCACGGACTAATTTTGGTTGTGGTTCAAGCCGTGAACATGCACCTTGGGCTTTAAATGAGTATGGTTTCCGTACCGTGATTGCGCCAAGTTTTGCTGATATTTTCTTTAATAACTGTTTTAAAAATGGCATGTTGCCTGTGATCCTCTCTGAAGAGATCGTGGATCAGTTATTCAAAGAATGTGCTGAAGAAGGCTATCAGCTTACGATTGATTTAGAAGCACAAGAAGTACGTACACCAAAAGGTGACGCATTTAAATTTGAGATTGATCCATTCCGCAAACACTGTTTATTGAATGGTTTAGATGATATTGGTTTAACTTTACAAGTTGCGGATGATATTCGTGCTTTTGAAGAAAAAGCCAAACAAGTACGCCCTTGGGTATTTCAAGACATACAAGCTTAGGTTTTATTTATATTTTATCAATATAAACATGGCTTAATGTCTTGGAGCATTTTAAACATAGTCATAGCACAGACATTGAACTCTTGTTAACATGCGAGTAAATCTATTTGCTTGCATGTTACATGATATGAGGACTGGGCCTGAATAATGAAAACAAGACTCGCTCGCAGTATTTTACTGTGTTTAAGTGTTGGTACGTTGTTAACCGCATGTCAGAATACTCCGAATGTGGTCGATCAAGTTCGTATCGCACAAACGACATTAGAAAATAAAGCGGATAATGTAACTTTATATTGTTCAGGTGTCGAAAATTGCGAGTTTGAAAGAATAGGTGATCTTGCTGTAATTGATGCAAAGTCGCACCGTATTAGCCAACAGGCAATGGAGCGAGGAATCGTCAGATTACAAGGTTCAGTTTTTAGTAGAAAACAACAAGTCTACTTAAATGTGCCTGCCAAGCAATATGAGGTCGTTATTCGATTCTATCCGATTTCGCCTGATCGAGCTGAAACCTTCCATGTCATTCATGCGTTCAAGCCCCACCAAAGCTATACCTTTAAAATGTACCGAGACCGCGCATATCGTTCAGGTAGTTTACTCAATGTTTCTGTACCTGAGCCATTATGTGTTGATTTACAGCAAGAGCAACATACGATTCGTCGATTCTGTCGCCCATTTGATGTGAGTACAGGTTTAGGCGAGTTTATTGAGAAAAAGATTTAATTGGTTTGCAGTCGTAACTGCTGTACATAGGAAATTGGAAAATAAATGTCTAAACATATTTTAATTTTAGCGGGTGATGGTATTGGTCCTGAGATTGTTGGTGCTGCTGAAAAAGTGCTAACAACGGTCAATCAAAAATTTAATTTAGGTTTAACATGGGAGCAAGGTTTACTGGGTGGTGCAGCGATTGATGCACATGGTGAACCGTATCCTGCTGTGACGAGTGAACAAGCAAAAAATGCAGATGCTATTTTATTGGGTGCAGTCGGTGGTCCGAAGTGGGATACGATTGAACGTTCGATTCGTCCAGAACGTGGTCTATTGAAAATTCGTAGTGAATTGAATTTGTTCGCTAATTTACGTCCTGCGATTCTTTATCCGCAATTGGCAGATGCTTCAAGTTTGAAACCTGAAATTGTTGCAGGTTTAGATATTTTGATTGTTCGTGAGCTGACGGGTGGGATCTATTTTGGTCAACCACGTGGTATTCGTGAATTAGAAAATGGTGAGAAGCAAGGCTATAACACCGACGTTTATTCTGAAAGTGAAATCAAACGTATTGCTAAAGTTGCTTTTGAACTTGCTGGTTTACGTGGTGGTAAAGTTTGCTCTGTCGATAAAGCTAACGTATTAGAAGTCACCGAGTTATGGAAGCAAACGGTCACTGATTTGCAGCAAGCTCAGTATTCAAATATCCAATTGTCACATATGTATGTTGATAACGCAGCAATGCAGTTAGTACGTGCGCCAAAACAATTTGATGTGATTGTGACTGGTAACTTATTTGGCGATATTTTATCGGATGAAGCTGCAATGTTAACAGGTTCTATCGGCATGTTGCCTTCTGCATCTTTAGATGAGAATGGCAAAGGTATGTATGAGCCATGTCATGGTTCTGCACCCGATATCGCAGGTCAAAATGTTGCTAATCCACTTGCAACGATTCTTTCTGTCGCAATGATGCTACGTTACACTTTCCGTGAAGAAGTCGCTGCGAAAGCGATTGAAGATGCAGTAGGTCAAGTTTTGGATCAAGGTTTGCGCACAGCTGACATTATGTCTGAAGGCATGACCAAAGTTGGTACAGATGCGATGGGTGAAGCTGTCGTTTCAGCACTGAACTAAGTATTTAAGTAAATAAGAAACGCAGCTCAAGCTGCGTTTTTTTTACTCTAGTTCTAGAAAGCTAGCAAGCTTTGCCTTCATAACGAATCGAGCGAGCGATTTGTTGTTGATCGAGTTCAAAGATAATATGACAGTAAAAATTGATGTCATAAGATTGACTATAAGTTGTGCTCGTGGAAAGACGAGAGCCATCTGAAATTCCCATATTCATAGGTATAGGGATATTCATAGGTCGAAGTACTGTAAAAACTAAATTTTGATTGGTCTTTTGAGGTTGTTTTAATGTTTGATAGCCTAGGCTTCTCAGATTAAGATTTTGTTGAATATTATCGGCTGATTGACCAATATAAGGTTGTAAGTAGTCTTGGAGTTTAACAGATTGCCATCCGGGTGTTGTACAACCTTGTAGAATGAGAAAAAAAGCAAATATAAAATATTTAGAATTCATCCTGATAATTTCCTTATATTGATATGAAATATTGAAATTTTATGTATTCTATTGCTTAAATCAAATAAAGACAAAAATATACAAACTTGTCTATTTTTTGGCAATATTCAATTCAAATAAAATATGCTTAGATATGTTGCATAATGAGGCGATTGGGAAAACTTGATGCGCAAGATAATACTTGGACTTATATGTGGAGCTTTAGCGCCATTAAGCTATGCGGATAATTGTGATAAGGCTCGTAATACCTATGATGATATTTATTGTACCAATAAAATTTATGCCAGTGCTGATGCAGATTTAAATAAAAACTATCAGCAATTAAGACATCAACTTAATGAGACACAACAAAAAATTCTTAAAAAGTCACAGCTCGCATGGATTCGTCATCGAGATGCTCAGTGTACCGATGATCAGCAAAATAGTGTAAATGTGCAATGCCGATTGAGTACGACACAAGAACGTAATCATTGGTTAGTAGAGCGGTTGCGTGAATGTCAAACAATTGGATGTAAGACAACACGTTTAAGTGAATAAATAACAAGAATTAAGCATAGAAAAAAAGCCACGAAATGTGGCTTTTTTGCATTCACGAATCTCTTAGCGCGCGCGGTAAGTGATACGACCCTTTGTTAAGTCATAAGGTGTCATTTCAACTTTTACACTGTCGCCCGTCAAAATACGGATATAGTGTTTACGCATTTTACCAGAAATGTGAGCAATAACTTCGTGACCGTTTTCTAAACGTACACGGAACATCGTATTAGGAAGCGTTTCGGTGACAACGCCTTCGAACTCAATGAGTTCCTCTTTATTGGCCATAGCCTACCTGATGATCAAATTGGAAAGGGGCAAATTATAGTCAATTTATTTGAATTTTACAAGGTTAAGTCACAGCAAACCTTTTAGATGTTTATTAGTAAAAACTGTCAGACAATCGACAATTTTTTTTAACAAAAGAAGCAGAATATTGTTGTCAGTTTGGTCAATCAACGTTAATCTAAAAATTATTGTTATTGTCACAAGAACGTATCTACAGGGAAGGGCACTGCGTGGGTCAGTTAACAGATGCATCAGTTGTATTGCGCTTTGGTTATCAGGCAATTCGTAAAGCAGGATTGCCAACTGAAGAGATTCTAACAAAAGCAGGAGTGGCACTTAATCAAATTGATACCAATGCAAGAACACCATTGAGTGCACAAAATGCATTTTGGATTGCTGCACAGGAAGTGAGTCATGATCCAGATATTGGTTTGCATTTAGGTGAACATTTACCACTCTATCGTGGTCAAGTGATTGAACATTTATTTATCAGTAGCGAAACTTTTGGTGAGGGGCTAAAGCGCGCTTTAGCTTATCAACGCCTCATTAGTGA
>Ga0224722_1001982_pt1 | contig 11057 bp, 6 predicted proteins | sample Balambano_FR1_Me_FD_161646 | JGI IMG/M metagenome (GOLD analysis project Ga0224722, IMG submission 161646) | Freshwater sediment microbial communities from Lake Towuti, South Sulawesi, Indonesia - Balambano_FR1_MetaG | ecosystem: Environmental > Aquatic > Freshwater > Lake > Sediment | place...
TCCCGTACCCGCCCGGCACGGAGAATTTCGATGATCCGCGTGTGCAGGCGATTAGCGCGGCGGCAAAAATGCTGCATGAGGAACGCGAGGCGTGGCTGAACCCGGCGGAATTGATCAGCATGGGCATGGGCGAAAAGGGTCTGCGCGAACGGACGTTGACCAACCTGTACAACGCGATGGCAGATTATCGGGCAGGCAAGGGCAACGGCAAGCAGGAAGCGGCGGCGGTGTTCGCTCCACGACTGGCAGCGCTGCACGACGCGCTGGATGCGGCGGTGCTGGAAGCGTATGGCTGGGGGGATTTAATGCCCCTCACCACCAGCCTCTCTTCCGAAGAAAGTCCTCACCCCCTGACCCCCTCTCCATTGCACGGAGAGGAGGAAGGCGAGTCGGATTTCGTGATGCGGACGGCGGCGGGGGATGAAGAATTATTACGGCGGCTGCTGGCATTGAATCTGGCGCGGGCGGGTACGTGAAACCTCACCCCCAACCCCTCTCCACTGTGGAGAGGGGAGCATGAGCCATCTATAGCTATTGGGACGACGGCGACCGTACAATCTTCGCTTAATTTTCGGGAGCAGGTGCATGTCACGATGGATTGAAGTTGCATTACGAGTAGACGGCGAGGCGGCGGAGGCGGTGAGCGAAGTCCTGAGCCGTTACGGGTATCAGGGCGTGGCGATTGAGCATGAAGGCATACCGCCGGATAAACTCGACGAAGATGACGTGCCGCCGCCGACACACCTGATGATCCGCGCCTATCTGCCCGACGATGAACGCGCCGCCGACGCGCAGCGCCAGTTGGAATCGGCGCTCGGCTACATGAATATGATGTATCCCATGCCCGCGCCAACCTACAGCATGGTGGATGAGCAGGATTGGGCGGATGCGTGGAAAGTCCATTACCATCCCGTGCGGATCGGGCGGCGGATACTGATTCGCCCGCTGTGGATTGAGATGGAACTTGCCCCCGACGATGTGGAAATCGCGCTTGATCCGGGCATGGCATTCGGCACGGGGACGCACCCGACGACTCAACTGTGCCTTGAAGCGCTGGAAGACGCGATCAAGCCGGGCGTGAATGTGCTGGATTTAGGCTGTGGGTCGGGCATTCTGGCGATTGGCGCGGCGAAACTGGGCGCGGCGCATGTGCTGGGGCTGGATATTGACCCGCTGGCGGTGGAGATCGCGCAGGAGAACATCGCCCGGAACGGCGTGAGCGACAAGATCACGGTTCAGGAAGGCAGCCTTGAGAGCGTGATCACGTCGGCGCGGCGCTTCGATGTGATCGTCGTCAACATCTTGGCGCGGATCATCATCGCCATGTGCGATCAACATTTAGGCGACACGGTGCGCCCCGGCGGTCATGCGATTTTCAGCGGCATCATCGTTGATCAGGCGGATGATGTGGAAACCGCGCTGCGAAAGACTGGTTTAACGCCGTATCAGCGCCGCCAGCAGGGGGATTGGGTGGTGATCGAAGCGCGGCGGGAAAATTAGGCAACTCCCCCTAAATAATGGGGGAATCGATCGGCTGATTTCCTGTAAAATGATCCCAACGGACTGATCTATCTCAGTCCTTTTCGTATGTAGACCCCTTTACAGGGTGATAAGTCAATATAGAGAAGGGAGTGGAGCATTGGCGACGCCAACTGTGGAATTAAGCAACACCTCGACGCCGCTGCATGGTCTCACTTCGGCACAGGTTGAAGCCAGCCGCGCTCAACACGGCGCGAATATTCTGACGCCACCCAAGCGTGACCCGTGGTGGAAGCTGTATCTGGAGAAGTTTGAAGACCCGGTTATCCGTATCCTCATCATCGCCGCTGTGATCACCATGATCGTCGGCGCGGTAGATGGTCATTATGCCGAGGGCATCGGCATTATCCTGGCAATTCTGCTGTCCACCTCACTGGCATTTTTCAACGAGTTTCGGGCGCAGCGCGAATTTGATGTTCTGAACCAGTCCAGCGACGATCTGCCGATCAACGTCATCCGCGACGGCGTGTATCAGACCACGCCGCGCAAAGACCTTGTAGTGGGCGATCTGGTGCTGATCGAAGAAGGGCAGGAAGTTCCGGCAGACGGTATCCTGAGGGAAGCCGTCGCCCTGCAAGTGAATGAATCGCTGCTCACGGGCGAGTCCCTGCCGGTTTTCAAGCGGGCGACAGCTGCGCCGCTTGCAGACAGCGACGAAGATGAACGCGTCGCCCGCAGTACGGTTGTGGTCGGCGGGCGCGGCGTATTTGAAGTGACTGCCGTTGGCGATCATACCAAGATTGGCGAGATCGCCCGCGACGCGATCAGCGAGACGGATGAAGTGACGCCGCTGAACGCGCAGTTGGAACGCCTGAGCAAGCTGATCGGCGTGGTCGGTTTCAGCGTGGCGCTGCTGACGTACATCGCGCTGGTGGCGCGTGGGGCGGCGGTTGGCGAACTGGTTTTGAGCAGCGCCAACTGGTACTTCGTCGCGGTGCTGACGACGGGCGGACTGATTATGCTCGCTCGTATCTGGCTGCCGATTGTGTATGACGGCTTTGAACTGGCTGGCAGACCACGCAAGCCGATGAACTGGCTGGAAGAGGGCGGTCTGATGGGCTGGCTGATGCCGCTGGGCGCTGGCGTGATCGTCTTTGTGCTGGGCGTGGTCTTTGGCGTAGTGACGGGGATACTGCCGTCTACGCCTGCCGAATGGCTGCCCGGTGAGGTCGGTATTCAACTGCTGCGCTACTTCATGGTCGCCGTGACGATTATCGTCGTCGCCGTGCCTGAGGGACTGCCGATGAGCGTTACGCTCAGCCTGGCTTATAGTATGCGCCGCATGACGGCGACGAATAATCTGGTACGGCGGATGCACGCCACCGAGACGGTTGGCGCGGCGACGGTCATCTGCTCGGATAAGACCGGCACGCTCACGCTCAATCAGATGCGCGTGGCGGAAACACAGTTCCCCTCTCTCGATACATCGCAGACGCAGCGCGTCGCCGAAGCGCTGGCGGGCAACACGACGGCGAATCTCAGCCGTCTGCCCGGCGAACCGATCAAGATGCTCGGCGACAGCACCGAAGGGGCGCTGCTGCTGTGGCTGGAGGATCGCGGCGTGGATTATGTGGATGTGCGGCGCGGCTTCAAGCTGCTGTCGCAGTATCCGTTCAACGCCGAACTGAAATTCATGGGGACATCCGGTATTTCGGCGGTGGATGAAAGCCCGATCCTGTATATCAAGGGAGCGCCGGAAGTTGTCCTCGCCATGTGCGGCGACGCACTACTCGCCGAAGATGAACGGGTGCCGATTGAGACGGTCAGGATCGGCGTTGAGGAACAGCTTCTCGCCTACCAGAAGCGCGGGATGCGAACGCTCGGCTTTGCCTTCAAGAAGGTCGCGCCGTCGCTCGATCTGGATATTGAAGCTGAAACGCACGATTTGACATGGCTGGGCTATGTGGCGATTGCCGACCCGGTGCGCCCGGAAGTACCGGCGGCGGTGCAAGCCTGCCGCGGCGCGGGCATTCAGGTCAAGGTCGTCACCGGGGATACGGCGGAGACGGCGAAAGAGATCGCCCGCCAGATCAACCTGTGGGACTCGACGGACGACGGACGACCCGGCGCGATCTTGCTCGGCATTGAATTCGGCGAACTCGATGACGATGCCGCACAAGCAGCCGCGCTCGAACTGAAAGTGCTGGCGCGGGCGCGTCCGCAGGACAAGATGCGCCTCGTCATGCTGCTCCAGCGGGCAGGACAGGTGGTGGCGGTCACGGGCGACGGCACGAACGACGCGCCGGCGCTTAATCACGCCAACGTCGGGCTGGCGATGGGGTCAGGCACGGACATCGCCAAGGAAGCCAGTGATATTGTCCTGCTTGACGACTCGTTCGGCAGCATTGTCAACGCCGTCATGTGGGGGCGTTCGCTGTATCAGAATATTCAGCGCTTCATCCTGTTCCAGTTGACGATCAACGTCGCGGCGTTAGGCATTGCGCTTTTAGGTCCGTTTATTGGCGTGGAATTTCCGCTCACGGTCATCCAGATGTTGTGGGTGAACCTGATCATGGATACGTTCGCGTCGCTGGCGCTGGCGACAGAACCCGCCCAGCGTGATGTGCTGAAAAAGCCGCCGCGCAAACCGAGTGATTTCATCATCAGCCCGCCGATGGCGCGGCGCATTCTCGGCTTCGGCGTGGCGTTCATCATCGCGCTGGTCGCGGCGCTGTTCCTCATCAGCGCGGATGGGGTCGAAAGTGATTTTGAACTGTCCGCCTTCTACGCCACGTTTGTCATGCTCCAGGTCTGGAATTTGTTCAATGCGCGGGTGTTCGGGCGCAATGTCTCGGCATTCTACCAGATTACCGAGAACCGCCTGTTCCTGATCATCCTCGCCGCAATCTTCATCGGGACAATTCTGATTGTGCAGTTTGGCGGCGATATCTTCCGCACCGTGCCGCTGACATTGGATCAATGGCTGACAATTATCGTGATCACCTCGCCCGTGCTGATCGTGGGTGAAGCCTACCGCTTTTTCCGTGCGACGTTGGAACGCCGCCGCCAGACACCCGAACAGCAGCGCATGGTGAGCGTGTAGAGAAGTCCCTCACCCTGTAATTGAACCTCACCCCTACCCCCTCTCCATAGGCTGAGGGGTTGGGGTGAAGTCTACTTATAAGGCACGACAGCCAGTTTGCCAAGCATCGGCGTCATATCTTTCAGGTTGTGCGTATACAAAGGCACTTGCAGACGATATGCCACCGACGCGATCAGGCAGTCATTCATACCGATGTGATGGCTAAACTGAAAACGCTTTATCTGCTGCATCGCCCACTGTTGATCACTCGGCGTTAAATACACCGTCTCAAACTGACTCAATATCGCTTTACATTGCGCTTGGTTCGCCTTATTGTTCGCGCCTTCCATCACTTCCAGCCATACATTGACCGCTACCCCATAATATTGCTGGTTGTTAAACCAGTTCAATGCCGACTGATATTTGCGGAACAAATGCAGTACTACAGTTGTATCAAGGATAGCGTCAATCATTGATTGGTATCACAACAGGGCTTTAGCTTTTCCCGCCGTTTGGCACGTTGCGCTTTAACCCACTCAACCGGGTCTTCGATATGGGAGTCAACGAACTCAATTGGCTCCATATTCTCCAACATTGCGACAATCTCAGCACCAGTTTTTGGCTGGTTGGAGACTTCGCCAGAATCCAGCGTATCAATCAGCAGTTTCGCCAGTTCCTTGCGTTCCTGCGGGCTAAGTGCCTGCGCCTGAACCAGAATTTCGCTCACCGTCATGATGTCGTTCCTTCCACGCTTTCGGCTATTATACGCCAGCTTCGCAACAACACAGATAAACCTCTCTAAAGGGCAATCGCCTCAAAAACCACTGAACCGCCAGGACTCCAGGAGCGCCAAGAGAAGTCCTCTTTTTTCTCCCGAACCTTGGCGTACTTGGCGTCTTGGCGGTTAATTTTCTGCCTTGATGTGTTTTGAAGCAATTACCCTGCCCCTCTCCTATGGGGAGGGGTTTGGGGTGAGGTTAGCCCATCGCCGCCCGCTCATAGCCGATGATCTGGTCAATCGTCTCGTCCAACGTGAGCGTGGTTTTCCAGCCGAGCAGGGCGCGAATCTTGTCGGTATTCGGGACGCGGCGGCGGAAATCCTCAAAGCCGGGTTCGTAATACTGATCATACGGCACAAGCTGAATGTCTGACGCGCTGCCTGCCCGATCACGGACGCGCTGCGCCAGCGACAGAATGCTGATCTCCTCACTGCTGCCAATGTTATATACTTCACCAACGGCGGCATCCGTTTGTGATAAGCCGACGATTGCCGTCACCACGTCCTGAACATTGCAGAAACAGCGCGACTGCTCGCCATCCCCCGTCACAATCAGCGGCTCTTGCTTGAGCGCCTGACGGACAAAGCGCGGCACGACCATGCCATACTGTCCACTCTGGCGCGGACCCACCGTATTGAACAGGCGAAATAAGACGACGGGCAGGTTCGTTTCCTTGTGATATGCCAGCGCGAGAAATTCATCCACCATCTTTGAGGCGGCATAGCTCCAGCGGTTGCGGATCGTCGGACCGAGCATGACATCATCATCTTCGGCAAACGGGATGCGAACGCCCTTGCCATACACCTCCGATGTGGACGCGACCAGCACCTTCTTGCGATAGCGCCGCGCCGTTTTCAGCACGACTTCCGTGCCGCCGATATTGGTTTCAATTGTTTCAATCGGCTGGCTGATAATCCGTTCGACGCCGACCGCCGCCGCAAGGTGAAAGATCACGTCGCACTCGCTGACGAGCCGATCCATCACGCCGGTGTTGCGAATATCCTCAATTGCAGCGCGAAAACGCGGCTGCCCTTCGAGCGCGGCGATATTTTCCAGCCGCCCGGTGACGAGGTTGTCAATAATCGTGACGTGATAGCCCTGCACAAGCAGGCGTTCCGCGAGGTGGCTGCCGATGAAGCCCGCCCCGCCCGTGATCAGCGCGTGTGGCATAGATAACCGCCTTGTGTGAGCGAATTCACGTTCATCTTAGCGCATCGGCTGGATGCGCTCAACCGTCGAAAGCCCTGTGATTGATCTGTGGCGTGTGATGACGCGGGTATCACGGTTATCGGGTGATTTGCCGACGCACAAGCGGCGCAAGGCGATTCGTAATAGGTGTTTTGCGAAGAGCAGTTTATGATGAAAGGGTCTATTGATCGAATTGCAGACGGATTTATCACGTCATGGCATTGATACGCCGATTGACCCACCACGCATTCCTTCCGGCGGTGCTGGTGGTGCTGCTCACCCTGATTATTATGCCGTCTTCATCCGTCAGCGCGGCGGACTTCAACCCCGGTTGTAATGTCGCCCAGCTTGTCGCCGACCTCGCCACCGCAGGTAGCAACGGGCAGGCGGACACGATCAATCTGACGGCGGGCTGCACGTATACACTCACTTCTACACTCGTCGTCAATGCCGATTCGGGCAACCTGCTCACCATCAACGGCAACGGCGCGACGCTGAGTGGGAATGATGCCAGATTGGTTTTGCGGGTAAACCCCGATGCAGTAGTCACGATCAACAATGTGATTATTTCTGATGGACGCAACGTACCCGGTGATGGAGGCGCAATCGAAAATTACAGTGCTACGCTGACGCTGAACAACAGTACAATCAGCGGCAATACTGCTGGTACCGGTTCAGTAAATACCTTCTCGCAAGGCGGCGCTGTCATGAACAGCTACGGTATACTGACACTAAATAACAGCACTATAAGTGAGAATAGTCTCGATGCCACTTCTGAGAACTCCAGCGCGAGTGGTGGCGGTATCATGAACTACAAGGGCTACCTTACGGTAAACAACAGCACTATTACCAACAATAGCGTCAATAGCGACGGTGCAGGCTATGGCGGTGGCATTAGTAGTTTTGAAGGCACAATGACGCTGTACGATAGCTCAGTTAGTGATAACAGTGTTACTGGCGACTCTCTTGCGTATGGCGGCGGCATCCATATTGTAGAAACCGATGTAACGTTGATGAACAGTATTATCGAGAGTAACGTTCTCAGTGGCAGGAGTACCAATGGCGGTGGTATTTCTAATGAGGGAGTTACAACCTTGACCAACACCATTGTCAGCGGTAACAGCGCCAACGCCAGTGGTGGAGGCATCTTCAATAGAGGTTCGCTTACAGTAGACCATAGCACTGTCAGCGGCAACACCGCCAGCTACGGCGGGGGTATTGCAAACGCTTATGCGCTAACAGTCACTAACAGCACGATCAACAATAATTACGCCTATACAGATGGTGGGGGCATTAGTAATTTTGGCTTATACGAGGGTGGAATCATTATTCAGCGAGGCAACGCAACTTTTATCAACAGTACAATCAGCAACAATTCAGCATTCGCGGCAGCAGGTGGTATTAGTGCTTGGTTAGGCGAGGCAACGACACTAATCAATACAACCGTGAGTGGCAACAGCTCTCGAATTATGAACACAGGCGTAGGCGTTTATGTTGTGTCAGGGAACGTAGTTGTCAGCAACAGCATTATCGCTAACAACAGCGTTAATGAGATTGAGTGCAGTGTTCACGACGGCGCAACTTCAAACATTAGTTATAGTCTGATCGAAGACGGCTCATGCGGCATCGTCAACGGTGTAAATGGCAACCGCACGGGTGATCCCAATCTTGGTGCTCTCGTTGGTAATCCCGACTATCATCCGCTGAATGCAGGCAGTATCGCCATCAATGCGGGCAGTAACGCGCTGATCCCGGCAGGTGTTACCGCTGATCAGGCGGGCAATGCGCGTATTATTGGCGGGATTGTGGATATGGGATCGGTTGAATCGTCGTTCGTTCCCACCAACACGCCGACGCGGACACCAACTAACACGCCGACGAGTACACGCACTGCTACACCAACGCCAGCACCGACAGAACAAGTACCTTTCTGCTCTTTGATCGACCTGCAACCACCTGCATTCAGTATGAACACAATTCAGTTCATGATTATAAATACTGCCTATGTACCGACAACGCTCAGACGTGTGAGCCTGATATGGCCAACATTTGTGCCACCTTATTTTCCAGTAGTCACGTCGATGACATTTGCAGACGTAACGATTTGGTCAGGCTATGAAACCGTAAACCCTTTAATCATCGGCGATGCCGTCTCGCCCCCAATGGGAGAGGCACATTTTCCCTTTCTTAACTTTGTGCCCCTTACTATCCCCGCACGGTCCTCTACGGTGGTCTCGGTTCAACTAGCCAATGCGGGAACAAACCTCGCAGCCATAATGACAACCAAGATGTTCGAGGGAACCGCTATTTACGTGGATGATCCAGATTGGCAGACAGGATATGACTGCGAACTCGTCTACGTGGCACCAGCGGATACACCTGCTCCTACGCCAACACCCTCCAGAACACCGACCTTTAACCCCAGTGCCAGCCCCACCTTCACCCCGCCCGCGCCTGACCTGAATATCATCAGCAATGGGACGTTCAGCGCCGGACTCAATGATTGGGCATTCAGTGGCACGACCCAGCAGGTCAGCAATGGCGCGTTACAGATTGCGCCAACCTCGCCCGGCGGCAGCTTCTACCAGTTCGTCAACTTCAACAGCGCCGGCGAAATCTTCGAGGTCAATTTCCGTGCCAGTAATTCCAGCGCGACGGCAAAGACGCTCAATTTGATGGTGCGCGATGCCGATTGGTCGCCGCTGTATAACTGCGTCTTCGGCATTCCCGCCTACTCACCGTTCCAGAATTACTGGATGCGCTTCGACACCAGCGAGGGCTTCATCCCGATGGTGCTGCAAGGCGCGTTGTCCGGCGATGCGACAATGGGACTGCTGATTGACGACATCACGATGGTTCGCAGGACCGGCATTTCTGTGCCGACAACCGAATGCACGGTATCGCCGCCCGCAAACACGAATCTGGTTTATGACGGCGCGTTCAATCAGGGGACTGCCAACTGGGCAGCCTTCAACGCCGCCATGCAGGTCGTCAACATCGGCGGATCAAACGGCAATGTCATGGAGCTTGCCCGCTGGAACGGCACGCCCAATGGCGGCTTCTACCAGTACAACCCGTACTCCGCGCCTGCCAACGGCGTCTTGCAATTCACCTTCCAGATCGGCAACCAGTCGAACCAGAGCCGCGTCATCAACATACTGGTACGCGATCCCTTCTGGGTGGATGTGCATTCGTGTTTCATCACCGTGCCAGCAAACACCCCACTGACGAACTTGCAGATCAGGCTGAAAACGTGGTTACCTTGGTCGAATATCGTCATTCAGGGCTGGATACAGGTCGGCGATTACACGGGGACGCCGCCGCTGCCGTTCCGCTTTGACAACCTCAACCTGCAATATCTGCCGTCGTCCGGTTTCAGCGGCAGTACACAGTGTCCGGGACCGATGCCCATTCCCGCCCGTCAGACAGATACGCCGACACCGACAATCACACCATCACTGACGCCAAGCCTGACTGCGACATTGACGCCGACGGTAACTGCAACCCCGACCAGCACGGAGACGGCAGCCGCAACCAGCACATTCACTGTAACCAGCACAGAGACTGTATTACCGACCATAACGGCAGTCGCCACCGAGACGCCAACAGACATGCCAACGCCTGAACCGCCGACTGTAACACCTGAGCCACCGACGAATACGCCCGAACCGCTGCCGGAGGTGACGCAGAGTCCGTAACACCAGCTTCGAATCCTGAGCGCGTATTGTGAACCTCCTCCGCCAGACGTTCAAAACGTCTGACTATCAGCCGCTCGTAAGCCTGCTTTCAGCAGGCTGAGACAATTTTTTAGCCCCGTTCACGGGGCGCAGCCTTAGACAGAGGGCTTCAGCCCCTGTCTCTGCTTCTTTTGCGTACATATTGACGCCACTTCACCCCCTATTCCCGCGTATACTACCCTGTGACTTCACGCACCTTAAAAATATCCATCGCGTTTTTGAGCCTTTGAGGTTATTCCCTTGGCGCTCTTGGCGGTTTGGCGGTTCAATCTCTTCTCAGCACTCATCACTCATTACTCATCACTCATTACTCATTACTTCGTTTTCTTGCCGCCGTTTCACAAGAATCTTTTATCACGGCGGCGGCAATTCCATTCCACCGCTTGCGCGTTTTTCAAGTTTCATGATAAAGTGTTTGAAATGTTGGAATCTTGCAACATCAGGGACGTTTACCGGGTGAGGGTGTCATGGCGGAAAAAGTGCTCATCATTGATGACGAGCCAACCACAGTCGAGTTGATCGGAATGCTCCTTGAACGGCGTGGCTTTGAGGCGATCCGCGCCACCAGCGCCGATGATGGGCTGCGTAAAGCCTATCGTTACCAGCCCGATCTGGTGCTTTTAGACATCATGATGCCCGAAATGGACGGCTGGGAAGTGTGCAAGCGCCTGCGCGAAATGAGCGACGTGCCGATCATCTTCCTGACCGCCCGTAACGAAACCCGCGATGTCGTCAAAGGGCTGGAGATCGGCGCGGATGATTACATCGCCAAGCCGTTCGACAACGAGGAAC
>Ga0224722_1001983_pt1 | contig 11045 bp, 7 predicted proteins | sample Balambano_FR1_Me_FD_161646 | JGI IMG/M metagenome (GOLD analysis project Ga0224722, IMG submission 161646) | Freshwater sediment microbial communities from Lake Towuti, South Sulawesi, Indonesia - Balambano_FR1_MetaG | ecosystem: Environmental > Aquatic > Freshwater > Lake > Sediment | place...
CTCCCCCTGCGAGCAGGGGGAGGGGGTGGGTGGTTGATGTCCTACCATGTCCGCGTCCTGTTCTGCAACTTTCCGCTCGCAAGGCGAGGGGGTGATAGTTGCGTGTAAGTTTTGTCTTATAGTAGCCCGTGTACAGGGGGTGTGGGTCGGACGAGTTCGGCGGACGTGTTGCAAAACATACTGAGAAATTTGATGCACGACATTCTCTATGTCGTTCATCACTTGTTCGTTGGTAAACCGGAGAACCATGAGTTGGTTCGCACGTAGAATAGAGTCCCGAACTCTATCTCGTTCCGCTTGACTGGGTTCATTATGGTATATGCCATCCACCTCAATAATGAGTGCCGCATCCGCACAGTAGAAGTCTGCAATGAATGTGCCGAGGGGATGTTGCCGACGGAAAGTGCGACCATGGAGTTGCTTCCTACGAAGAATTTCCCAGAGTAATGCCTCCGCCGAGGTAGCATTTTCGCGGTGTTCCCGTGCTAATGCCAAGACAAGTTTTGAAGCTTTTGTCAAACAAACTTCCGTCTCCCCCTCCCCCTGCACGCAGGGGGAGGGGGCAGGGGGGAGAGGGTCCTCTATTCCCATCGCTTAACCCCCTGTTCGTAGAGGCGCAGGATGCGCGGAAAGTCGAGGGTTGAGGGTTCCACCGGGACAGCGTTGGTATCGGCATCGAAGGCGGTCATCACTGTTGGGGAGAGCGAGTGGAGATAGCGCAGAGGCAAACCACTCTGTGCGATATTTACCTGCGATAAATCCGGTGCAGTTTGCCCAGAACGCCCGATGATAAACCCCCAATCTCCGAACGACGGCACATACACATGGAACGGCGTGGTTGCGAATCCGGCATGACGTACCGTTTCGTTCACACACCAAAAGGCTTCACGTGCCATTAGGGGCGAAGTTGCCTGTGTGACAAAGATTCCCCCCACCGCAAGCCGTCTCCGAATCAACCCGTAGAACTCTCGACTGTAGAGTTTTGCCAAAGCCTCATGGTTCGGGTCGGGAAGGTCACCGATAATCACACTGAACAGTTCCGAACCTTTCTCCAAGTATTTGTAGGCATCGTCATGCACCACCTCTACCCGTGGGTCTGCAAGGGAGTTTGCATTCTGGTGTACGAGTGCCGGATACGTCTTTGCCAAGCGAGTCATGGACGGGTCAATATCCACCAGCACCACTCGTTTAACCCCCGGATGCTTTAGTACCTCGCGTACCCCCAGACCATCCCCCCCTCCCAAAATCAGTACCGACTCCGAGGAAGTTGCGAGCAGGATTGCAGGGTGTACCAGTGCCTCATGGTAGCGGTACTCATCCTGTGCGGAGAACTGCAAGTTGCCATCCAAGTAGAGCCGAAGGTCATCCCGGAACCGCGTGACAACGATACGTTGATAGGGTGTCTGTTCGGTATAGAGGATTTGGTCATCGTAGAGGCGACGCTCAAAGAGCGAAGTTCCCCTATCCGCAAAAACAAATCCCCCTGCTAATCCCAGTCCCATGAGGAGGCAAAGGGCAAGCGGGGCTTTGTAGTTTTGCATCCGATGCCGGAATACATAGACGTTATAGGCTGCCACTCCCAGATTCAGAAAGCCGATGATAAAAGCGGTTCGGGTGGTTCCCAAGACAGGAAGTAGCACCAACGGAAAGGCAATCGAACCGAGGAGAGACCCCACATAATCAAACGACAGGGCTTGGGCGATAGTATTTTTGAGTGCGCCATAGCGTCCCAAAAGCCGAGTGAGCAAGGGCAGTTCGATACCAACAAGCCCTCCAATCACGGTAAGAAGCCCGTACAGCACCACCCAGTACGAACTCCCGATATAGGCATACACCGCAAAGAGTGTCCCTGCGGAAACTCCCCCCACCACCGCTAGGATAATCTCTACCAAGAGGAACACACGCAGAAGGTTCTTGGTGACAAACTGGGAGAGATACGACCCCAAACCCATCGCTCCGATAAAGGTTCCGATGCAGAGCGAAAACTGAGTCACACTGGAACCAATCAGGTACGAGGAGATGGTGGCAATCAGAAGCTCGTAGATTATCCCACACGCCGCGACAATAAAGACAGTTCCGAGCAGGGTAAGGGCTTCGGTGCGCTCCTGTTCGCTTTGAGAGATGGTGTGAGGAAGTTCCAAAAGCCCGTTCTGTTCGGAGGACGATTCCGTGGAACTGGTTGTCAAAGGCGATACTGCCATCAGGACGAATCTACGCTCTATCTGTTTCTACGGGCTAAGCAGGGTTGCCGCGATGATAAGGCACACACCTAAGACGACTGCTCCGGCTAAGACTGCCGCCGCCATGTTCTTGTTGTCGAAAATCTCTTTTTCGATGTCATGTTTGATAACGATATCGAACATCTTAAAGCCGACAATCGCCAAAACGATGCCAATACACCCAAAAATCAGGGTGCTGACAATGCTACTGAGCAGGTCTTTACCGGGTCTTGCCACGGTGTCCTGCGCCCACACGGGGGCAACACTCATCAGGGCAAGAACCAATGCCCACATTCCCTTTTTTGCCATGTCCATTACCTATCCTTTTTGCCTCTGTTAGGGCGAGGCTTTACTTGCCGTAGCGAGGTCCGCTACCCACATATCCTAATCGTGCGGAACGCCGATTTTCAATCTCTTTACGTCGCGCCTCAACCGCACTAGTGGTAGGCAGTCCCCAACCGGTGTATGCCGCCCACCAAGTGAAGCCAAAGAGTGCTAGAAATAGCCCTGTCGCAATTCGATATGCCATAAACGCCTACTTTTCTTAGCCCGGTTAACTACCATCGTTAATCCGACATACTCTCCCAGACTCGTTTCCCCGAACCGGCTATCATCAGGACGATGAATCCGGCAACAATGCTGAACAAGCCAAACCACAGGAAGGGAACCCAGTTCATCACACCCTCTTCCAGAGCGAACGAGACAGGGGCATTGGCGGCTGCCGCTTCCGGGTCCGCAAAGAGGCGGACATACACCTCTTTGGGTTGATCAACGCGGAACTCCTGCTTGGCATCCAAGACCCACTCATGCCATGACCCATCGGAATCTGCCCCGGATTCATCCCAGAACTCCTGCGAAACATCGAAGTAGGGACTGGAATCCGCGTTTTCTACCACTCCCTGTACCCACATCGAAGTTGAAGTCAACTGCGACGAGACACGCAGGCGGTACACACGGTTGGCTTGGGCGAGTTTGTACGGACCAAAACGCTTACCCTCTTCGGGAATCTGTGCCGCCGTGACCGTGCCTTGCCCAACAATCTTACCCTGACAACCCGATGTTCCGGTAAAAACGAACGCGGCTATGGCGAGGAGAATACTAATACACCCGAAGAACCCTTGATTCTTCTTGCGCGAATCCTGACGCTCTAACTTGGTGGAAAGGTGGCTGAGTCCAAAGAGGGCGAACACCAAACGGTCATCCATGCGCTTCCCATGGAACCACTCTATCTCGCCGTTCTGCTCCGACATCTCCCCGGAGTAGAACGTATTACCGTTGGCACTCTCTAAATCGGTGTAACGAATCCGTTCTCCCCGGTGAATCTCCCACGGAATCTCTCCATCAAAGCCAGAGATAGTGCCGATTCCCGTTTCCCGCACCAGTGCCTTATCACCGTCGAAATCGAACACTGCCCCCGTTCCTGCCCCGAACGCGCCAACCAATGCACCGTCGTTCTTAGGAGAGTAGGCTTCGGTCAGTGTCCAACGTCCTTCGTCGAACTCCAGATAGCGCAGGTCGCCATCAGGATTGAGAAGAACCCACTCGTACCATACCGAACGACCATCTTCGCTATCGAACTCTTCGTACTCAATCAGTCCTACTGCCCAAAACTCTTTGCCCCCAATGGTTGCCTTCATACCATGCTGAATGGGGGTTGGGTTAGGAACATAGTAACTACCGGTGCGATTGACAAAAGGCAACGGAGGAAGCACGGTGCTACAACGCGCACAGGCGACTTTCTTACCCCCTTCAAGGGGAATACGGGCATATCCCCCACAGGTGGGGCAGGGATAGGAGGGTTGTCGTTTCATCTGAGTTTCAAGTTGTTTCGTGGGAGGCAGGTGGGATTCCTGCTGATATTCTCCAACAAACTTCTATTTAGAGGACACCGGAGGGTGGAATTGGTTACACTCTCGCAGTTTGCATTGACAGCGAAATTCGTGCATCGCTATAATTCGGTTGACAATCACACGGTTTGATGGGATTCGTCCTCAATCCGACGGGACGAATCGCGAAAGGAATTCTCTCCTATGCCACGCGCACTTGTTACCGGCGGAGCCGGTTTTTTAGGGTCGCACCTCTGTGACCGTTTGCTTGCCGAAGGTTACGACGTGGTTGCTTTTGATAACCTCCTCACAGGTTCCACCGATAACGTCGCCCATCTGGTTTCCGAACCCCGCTTTCGTTATGTCCACTACGATGTCACCGAGTACCTCTACATTGACGGACCGGTAGATGCGGTTTTTCACTTTGCGTCTCCTGCTTCCCCGGTAGACTTCCCCACCAAGCCGATTCATATCCTGAAGGTCAACAGTTACGGCACACACCGCGCCTTAGGTTTAGCACGGGCAAAGGGGGCGCGTTTTGTTATCGCGTCCACTTCGGAGGTCTATGGGGACCCCCTAATTCACCCACAAAACGAAGAGTATTGGGGAAATGTAAACCCGATTGGCGTTCGCGGGGTCTATGATGAAGCCAAGCGATTTGGGGAAGCAATGACCATGGCATACCGCCGCTACCACGGCGTAGACACCAAAATCGTTCGGATATTCAACAGTATCCTTGCTCATGAGGTTGCTCCCATTTTTGATGGTGAAGAGATGCGTCTTGTACCAGTGGGAAAGCTTGCAGAGGAATGGGAGAACGAGGTTGTTGCACGTCCTCGGCGATTACAGGTTCCTGCATTCAATCCAGAAACAGGCAAAATTGCTCTGCATGAGGCAAGTGCTTTTATAAAGCATCCCGCGATGCAACCAGAAGCCTATAAGGTAAGAACACGCTATGGACGCTCCATTTATGTGACTGGTGACCACAGTATTTTCCGTAAAGGTAAGGACGGTAAACCGGAAGCCGTACCTGTTCGGGAACTACAAGTCGGTGAGCATGTCGCAATTGCTGGCTATCTACCTGTTGTGGAAAAAGACAAGCAAACTGTCCATTTGGGTGAAGAGTGGATTCAACGGTCTGCTTCTCCTAAGCAACTTTGGGAGATGGCTGTAGTGTCGCCCGAAGTCTCTAAAATTGTCGAGAAAAATAAAGAACGAATTGTGACAATTCTGGCAACCAGTGGACGCTTTGAGGGTAGTGCGAATGTTCAGAATACCATTGGTTGTGCGATACGAAAATACCAAAAGCAAGGTGTACTCCCTCTTTATGTCTTTGACCAACTGCGACGTGATGTTCCTTTAACCTTCCCCGAAGGGGCAAGATTAAGACCATATGTTGGGGGAAGCAAAACATCGTTACCTTGTGAAATACAGATAACAGACGATTTCCTGTGGCTGTTAGGGCTATTTGTCGCGGAGGGTACTATTGCTTCTTACGTAGATAAGGCAACCAACTTTCTTACTGTTGGGTCGCATCGTGCGGCACTCGAACGCGCCGCACAAATTCTCCGAACAGAATTAGGTTGTTCTGTAGGAGAAACAGAGGGGGATATGCAACGTTGCCCCACCATCTATGCTCATGGGAAACATCTGTGTTGGCTCTTTGCCGAGATTTTACAAATGGGTGGTCTGGCACATCAGAAGCGTGTGCCGGGGTGGATTCTGCAACTACCTCTATCTCGACTAAAATACTTTCTTGAGGGCTATCGAGAAGGAGATGGGACGCATAGTGGTAAAAGTGTGGGTAAGAAACTGAATTTTGTTACCGTCAGTGAATCCTTAGCCACAGACTTGGTCTATACCTTACTGCGTTTTGGTATTGTGACCTCTGTGGGACGGTATGAGTCTCCTATTCGACAGAAGACAGGTGAACGACGCTATCCCTTCTACAGTCTTACCGTCTCTGCCTTGTCTTCATACAATATATTAGAATGGGATAAGGGAGTTAGCCAAACACTGAACGCAGGACGATACGGCGATTTAGTGTGGGCAAAGATTACGGCACTGGAAACGGTTCTGATAACACCCTATGTCTATGATTTTTCTGTTCCTACATGTGAAAACTTCGTAGCGGGAACGGGGGTTCTCGCGCACAACACCTACGGACCTCGGATGCGGCTCAACGATGGGCGGGTAGTGCCGAACTTTGTGGGGCAGGCTCTGCGGGGAGAGCCGATTACGGTCTATGGAACCGGGCAACAGACACGCTCGTTTTGCTATGTTTCTGACCTGATTGATGGTATCTATCGTCTCTCAATTTCAGATAAGGCAGTCTCCGGTCCGATTAACATTGGGAACCCCACGGAGCGCACGATGCTGGAGTTTGCACAGGAGATAAAACGCCTAACCAATTCCCCCTCAGAGATAGTTTTCCAACCGCTTCCCACTGCCGATGACCCCAAGCAACGCAAACCGGATATTACGAAGGCAAGAGAGGTTCTGGGTTGGGAACCGCAGGTCACATTAGAAGAGGGACTGAAGCATACTATTGAATACTTTCAGTCGAAAATTGAGGAGCAGAAAGCCGGATAACTTCACTCCTGACCCCTCTCCCCACGGGAGAGGGGAACCTATACAATATGTCTATTTCCCCCTCGATATAGGAGAGGGTATCAGGAGACAATCAGCGATTTATGTTGCGGCGCAGGAGAGAGAGTACGGGGGTAAGCAAAACAAGCAGCAGGGCAAGCGTTCTCGGTTCTGGTGCAGTCGCAAAGTTACTGGGGCGCACCGCATAGATGAACATCTCATAATCCCCAGACTGTTCTGGTCCAAAGATAGAGGGTGCAAAGTCACTGGGGGCATGAAAGCCAACCTCAATCACATACTCCCCGGTGAAGGGTAGTAAAACATCAAACAGAATCGCGTCGCCATACGGGTCGGCGATAGACGATGGGAAAGATTCAAACTGGTCATCGTTGAACGCGGTGGAGCCTTCGTAGGGAAGTAACCCTCCGGTTAATCCCATTCCGATAAACGTCTCTCCAAAAAGCAGATAAACCACGGGGTCTACGGGGTCAGTGATTCGTCCCCCCAAATCTGTGGAGATGATGTGAGACATCACTTCGATAGTAACACGCTCTCCGGCAAAGCCTGTGAACTTATAGTAATCCCCTTCTGTGACGATGGAACCTTCGGGACCGGGAATCCCTTCCAACTCCCCTGTCACCGCGAGCATACGGGCAGTAAAGGTAGTTCCGGGGTCTAACGGGATGGGGACTTCGGGAACTTTGCGTTTATCAGGCACAAACACCGTGAGCAGGTCGAGTGGCTGTGCATCGGCAAGAGCTGGTGTGGGTCCAGCACTCTCTGCAATAACCTTCTCCACACCGGACGGAATATCGTTGAATGCCAGTTTAATCGCCTCACGTTGCCCCAACCACGACTCATTGAAAACCGAACCGGGACTAAGAGCAACTGACGAGTTTAAGCCCATAATATGCTCTGAGGTAAATGGTGCGCCCCCGGAAGCGGAGGTCATTCCGGGATATATCGGAAAATACTTATCTCCCGCTACCCCGATTCCCAGACCAATGGGACCAAAGGCATCGTGATGGCGTAGCCCTAAGAGATGTCCCAACTCATGCGCGGCAATCTTGGCACTTGCTGTGACGACCATATCGGTGGGAAAGGCTCCTGCGACTTTGGCTATGGGGCGACCATCGGGGTGGGTAAGACCGCTGATTTCCCATGCATTCAGAAGCGCACCGATATTTACTGTTGCATCGTCGGTATCATCCAAGTTGCGGAAGTCAATCGCATCGGCAGACCCACCGATGGCTCCGGCATTGAAGGTGATAGTGCTGGCAGTAAAGACGGGCGGTTCTTCCAAAGTGAAAGCCACATCAAAGCCCGAATAGAGGTCTTCCATTAGGAATTTTATTGCCTCTTTTTCAACGGACGTATACGAATGAATCTCCTCTGAGGGAATCGCAGGTGTGTCGGGAAAGCGGAGATAGACTACCTGTGTTGCCTGTACCGGAAGGGTGAGAAAAATGAGGAAGGCGAGAGCGAAAAGCCCACGCAGGGCAGGAGACGTTCGCCCCTCCACCCTCTGACAGCGATAATTAAGCATAACAAACCCCTTTCTGTGATCCACCTTGATTTTTGGGAGTCCGTATAACTGTTTTACGCATTCATGGAATAATGATTCGGGTTGCTTGCTTTGAATTCCTTCCCATTTGTAAAAAATTGTGTCTTATGTTGCACAAAAAAGAAAATGGGGTTCCGCACCGAGGTTTCGGACGGAACCCCCTATAAACACAAGGCAAAACTATGCCGATGCGGGCGGCGGCGGTGACTGCGGTAGGATTTCCGTGAGGGGGACATCCACAGAGGGGTTCGGTTTACCCTTATCCACGGTGGCTTTTGCGGTTCCAGAACCCTTATCTGTCACCTTTATCCGCTTCTCTATCACGGGTTCCAGAGCGACATTCAGGACATCTTCCACGGTTCCCGCGAAGATAAACTCCATACCCTTCCGCAGTTCGGCTGGAATATCTTCTTCCAAGTCCTTGCGGTTGCGCTCTGGCAGAATGATTGTCGTGATTCCCGCACGTTTTGCCGCCAGTACCTTCTCCTTGATCCCACCCACAGGTAACACCTTACCCATCAGGGTGACTTCGCCCGTCATAGCAAGGTCGGTTTTTACTTTGCGTCCCGTGAGCAGGGAGGCTAAGGCGGTGGTCATAGTGACACCCGCCGACGGTCCGTCCTTCGGAATCGCCCCTGCTGGAACATGAATATGAATCTCCGTCTCATTCCAGAAGTTCGGGTCTATTCCATAGTCCGACGCATGGGAGCGCACAAAGGACAGTGCCGTTTTTACCGATTCTTGCATCACATTCCCTAGCTGCCCCGTCAGTTGCAGGGTTTTGGAACCTTCCATCTTTTGGGCTTCGATAAAGATGATGTCCCCCCCTACCGGAGTCCAAACCAGACCTGTCACAACCCCCGGTTCGCTGACACGATTGGCAATCTCCTCATGCTCGAAGCGGGGTGCGCCCAAATACTGTTGCACCTTCGCCCCGTCAATTACCACAGAGTCAATAATCTCCTCCGCAAAACCGCGTGTCACCTTGCGACAGACCGACGCAATCTCACGCTCTAGATTCCGAACTCCTGCCTCACGGGTGTAGCCGCGAACCAGTGTCCGCAAGCCTTCGTCGGTAAAAGTCACCAACTCCGGGTCTAAGCCATGCTCGGACACCTGCTTCGCAACCAGATGTTGCCGTGCAATCGCAACTTTTTCTTCCTCGGTATAACCGGCTATCTCAATAATCTCCATGCGATCTCGTAGCGGTCCCTGAATTGTGTCTAACTGGTTGGCGGTACAGATAAACAGCACCTTCGATAGGTCAAACGGCACATCCAAGTAGTGGTCGCGGAACGTATGGTTCTGCTCCGGGTCTAAGACTTCCAGCAGTGCCGAGGACGGGTCGCCGCGAAAATCGGAAGAGACCTTATCAATTTCGTCCAGCATAAAGAGTGGGTTGTTGGTTTCCACACGCTTCAGGGCTTGAACAATTTGACCGGGCATTGCCCCAATATACGTTCGTCGGTGTCCTCGGATTTCCGCTTCGTCGCGAACCCCACCGAGGGAGATACGATGGAACTTCTTACCTAAGGCGCGGGCTACCGAGCGTCCTAAACTGGTTTTTCCTACCCCCGGCGGTCCGACCAGACAGAGAATCGGTTGGCGGGCAGTTCCTTCCTTTTTGAACTTACGAACAGAAAGATATTCCAGAATTCGGTCTTTGACCTTTTCCAAACCGTAGTGGTCGGCATCCAGAACCTCTTTGACCGCTTTGATGTCCAGATTATCCTCACTGGAGGTGTTCCACGGCAGAGTTGCCAGTAGGTCTACATAAGTTCGGGCAACCGTGTACTCCGGCGCACCGGGAGACATCCGTTGCAGACGGTCTAATTCACGGTCTGCTTCCTTGCGGGCTTCTTCAGGCATCCCCGACTCTTCGACCCGACGGCGCAGTTCGGCGATGTCTTCTCCGCGTTCGTCGCCTTCCCCCAACTCCTTTTGGATGACCTTCATCTGTTCGCGCAGATAGTATTCGCGTTGCGCTCTCCCCATCTCTTGCGCGGCTTGGTTTTGCAGGCTTGCCCCCAACTCCAAGACCTGCACTTCACGGGTAAGCAGGGCAAGGAGTTTGGTCATGCGCTCTTTAAGAGGGTATGTCTCCAAGATGGATATCTTGTCCTCGGTAGAGAGACGCAGGTGTGCCGCCATGAGGTCGGTCATGACAGAAGGCGACTCGATTCCGGCGATACCCTTCCATTCGTCAGGCATCTCGGCAGAGAAGTCTACCGCTTTGACAAAAAGGCTCTCTAATTGACGTTTGAGTGCCTCCCCTTCTACACCGTCTTCTTCAGCGAACTGCTCTTCATCAGGAATCAGTTTGACTTTAACGCGCAGGTACGGCTCCGTTTCCAATACTTGTAGAATCTGAAAGCGTTGAATCCCCTGTATGATAAGGCGTGTGGCATCATTGCCCTTGTTCATCATACGGATAGCCACGGCAACTCCGGTTGGGTAGATGTCCAACGGTCCGGGGTTTTCCGTGTCCGGGTCTTTTTGAGTAACCACTCCAATAATCCGGTTGCCACTGACAACCGCATCATCTACCAGACGAACAAACTGCTCCCGCCCTACGGCGATAGGGGCAACCAGCATCGGGAAGACAACCGCATCCCGCAGGGGAAGTAGGCTAAGTTCGTCCGGCAGGTTCTGCTTCTCATCGTCCGGTTGTATCTGCCCAATGATATTCTGCTCTCCCGTGCTTGCGGGAATCTCCTCAACCGATGGTGTTGTGTTCTCGTTGTTGTTTTCCATAGTATTTTCGTTTCATTATTGTGGGGTCATTAGGTCATTAGACCCGTTTCCTAGTGTTAACCCCCTCCCTGCCACTCCAGAGGAGTGGCATAC
>Ga0224722_1001984_pt1 | contig 11045 bp, 11 predicted proteins | sample Balambano_FR1_Me_FD_161646 | JGI IMG/M metagenome (GOLD analysis project Ga0224722, IMG submission 161646) | Freshwater sediment microbial communities from Lake Towuti, South Sulawesi, Indonesia - Balambano_FR1_MetaG | ecosystem: Environmental > Aquatic > Freshwater > Lake > Sediment | place...
CATATAAGCAAGACCACTCATCATCTGCACGACTTCATCAAGCGCGGCGCGTTTCTCATAGGGACCATCCATAAAGCCCTTGAGTGAGCAGTAGATCAAATGCGGGTTGATGGCGGCAAAGTCGTCATAGCCGAAGCCAAGCCGTTCCATCGTGCCGGGTGCGAAGTTTTCCAGGGCGACATCCGCCGTTTCAACCAGCCGCTGAACAATCTGCTTGCCCGCATCCGCTTTGACATCGAGCGCGAGGCTGGCTTTGTTGCGGTTATACATCGTGAAATAACCCGTGCCGAAGCCTTTCAGTTCGCGTGTGGGATCACCATCGGCGCGTTCAATCTTGATGACTTCCGCGCCTAAATCCGCCAGCACCAATCCTGCCGACGGACCCATGATGGCGTGGGTAAATTCCAGCACACGGATACCTGCCAGCGGGCTATAGGTTGGGGTAGTCGCCATGTTTCACCAGATAATTGACCAGCCCGCCCTCATTCAGAATCGCCACCATCACGGCGGGCATTCGCGTTGCGGTGTAGGTTTCGCCTGTTGCCTCGTTGTGGATAACGCCATTTTCGAGATCAACGCTGATACGTTGTCCTGCCTGAATCATGTGATCCTTTGCCTCGATCACGGGCAAGCCAATATTGATCGCATTGCGGTAGAAGATGCGGGCGAACGAGCGGGCAATTACCACGCTCACACCCGCCGCTTTGAGCGCAATCGGTGCCTGCTCCCGTGATGAGCCGCAGCCGAAATTGATGCCCGCAACGAGCATATCGCCTACCTGAACGGTCATGCTGAACTGTGGATCGAGGTCTTCCAGCACATGTGCCGCCAGATCGCCGGTGTCAAGCGTCTTCGTATACTTGCCAGGGATAATCCGATCCGTATCAATATGGTCGCCATAAACGTGTGCCATGCCCGTGTAGCGTGTCATGCCATCACCTCCAGCGGATCGGCGATGTAACCACGCAGCGCGGACGCAGCGACGACGGCGGGCGAACTCAGATATATCTTCGCATTTGGATTGCCCATCCGCCCCTGAAAATTGCGATTCGTGCTGGAAATGACGACTTCTTCATCTCCCGGTACGCCCATATGCGACCCGACACACACGCCGCAGCCGCTGGTTGTGAAAAAAGCACCCGCTTCCATGAGAATTGCCACCGTGCCATCGCGCAGGGCATCCTGAAAGACGCGGTTTGAAGCCGGCGTGATCATCAGGCGCACACCATCTGCGATATGCTTTCCCTTCAGAACCGCCGCCGCCGCTTGTAAATCTTCCAGCCGCGCATTGGTGCATGAGCCAATGAACGCCTGATCGATCTTGACGCCGCGCACCACATCCAGCGGCACGACGTTATCCGGCGAATGCGGAATCGCCACCTGTGGGCGTAACAACGAGACATCTATTTCGTAGACGTGTTGATAATGTGCGTCGTTATCAGGGAATGTCGGCTGCCAGTCATACGGCAGGGTCAAGCCAGTGGGGTCAACGCTTGCACACTTTGCCCCCATTTCGGCGACCATATTCGCCAGCACCATGCGGCTTGCCAGCGTCATGTCGCGCACCGCTTGACCCGTAAACTCGACTGACAGATACGTCGCGCCCTCAATACCCGTCAGCTTGCAGCAGTAGAGAATCACATCCTTTGCCGAGACGCCGGGATTGAGCCTGCCATGCAGGATAAATTTGATCGATTCCGGCACTTTCAGCCAGGTTTTACCCGTGAGCATCGTCGCCGCCAGATCGGTACTGCCGACGCCCATCGCCAGCGCGTTTACCGCGCCATAAGTGGGCGTATGCGAGTCCGCGCCGAGGAACAGATCACCCGGTTTGACGTGCGCGTTTTCGACCATCAGCTGATGGCAAATGCCCGCGCCGACATCGTAGAAATGGCAGCCCGTTTCAGCGGCGAAGTCACGCATCATTTTGTGCAGATTGGCGACTCGTTCATTCGGGGCGGGCGCGGCATGATCCAGCACGAGTGAGACACGCCGCGCATCCCAAAGGCGCGTTCCGCCCATCTCCCGAAATGCCTTGAGCGCGAACGGCGCGGTAGCGTCGGTCGCCATCACACCATCCACGCGGACGATGACAATCTCACCCGCGTGTACGGCTCGCCCGGCGTGCTTAGAAATGATCTTTTCTGCGACGGTCTGCTGCATTGAAATTCCTGAATGATTGGAACCGCCAGGACGCCAAGGTCGCCAAGCCTAAATAGTCATTACCTCTTGGCGTTCCTGGCGTCTTGGCGGTTCAGATAATTTGTACATCTTGCCCGCGAACTCATGACCGAGCCACGCTTCCGCCTGACGGGAGACCTGCCCCACGGCGTGGCGGGTTATGCCCGTCTCAATGTCCATTTCGTCGAGCATGTAAATCGTGTCTTCGGTGGCGATATTGCCCGCCGCGCCGGGGATGAACGGGCAGCCACCCAAGCCGCCGAACGCCGTATCAAACTGTGTAATACCGCAATCGAGCGCCGCCAGCAGATTCGCCAAGCCCAAGCCGCGCGTGTCGTGCAGATGCAAAATCACCGGCACATCACCCGCCATCGGCACGATTTCGCCCATGATGCGGCATATCTGCACGGGATTCGCCATGCCTGTTGAATCCGCCAGTGCCAGTTCATCCACGCCGAGGTCAATAAAGCGCCGCGCCAGGTCAAGCACACGCTTCTCGTCAATTTTGCCCTCGTAAACACAGCCAAACGCACATTGAATCGCGCCCCGCGCCGTCAGGTTTAGTGAACGCGTCGTATCCAGCATCTCTTCAAGCTCCGCGAGGGCTTCGGCGGTGGTCTTGCCGGTGTTCTTCTGACTGTGCGTGTCGCTGGCGGATATACCCATATCCACATGACGTAGACCTGCATCTGCCGCCCGCTGCAAACCCTTCTGATTAAGTACCAGACCGCTGTAGATTACACCATCTATCATGGGCAGGCGTTGGCACAGCGCGTCGGCATCCGCCATTTGCGGCACGCGCTGCGGATTGACGAACGAAGCGACCTGGATTCGTTTCAAGCCCGCCGCGATCAATCCGTCCAGCAGGGTCAGTTTCTGCTCGGTGGTGAGGATGATCGATTCGCTCTGCAAGCCATCGCGCAAGCCGACTTCAACGATCTGGACGTGTTCGGGAAACATTAACCCTGTACTCCGCTTGTCGCCGCAGGCAGAATGAACGGCTCAAACTCGCCCCATTCGCGGTGATAGTACAGCAGAGGCGCTTCGTCCATATTGCCCGCCGCCTGCACTTCGCCCAGGAACAGGGTGTGGTCGCCCGCTTCAATCACCTGCGTGACGATGCAGTCCACCCAACCGTTCGCGTCGCTCAGGATCGGGCTGCCCGTGACCGCCGTCGTCCATGTCGCCTGAGCGAATCGATCTTCAATTTCAGGAACAGTCCCCGCGAAAACTTTCGCCAGCCATTCATGCTGTATACCAAGTATGTTGACAGCAAAGACGCCTGTTTCCGCGATCAGGCTGCGCGTAAACAGCCTGTTCACCAGTCCGATCATCACCAGCGGCGGGTTCAGGCTGACACTGGTGAACGCGCTTACCGTCGTGCCTTTCCAGAAGTCGCCCTGCACGGTGGTCACAATCGTCACGCCGCTTGCCCACCGCGCCAGCGCATCCTTGAAGGCTTGCGCTTCTACCGACACCTTAAACCGCCTGCGGACTCATGTCCGCGATCACTTTCCAGAATTGTGACTCCTGACTGACCCCCCAGTCCAATACCTTTCGTCATACCCGAAAATACAGCGGTTTTCACACCTCATCCGCCTTCCAGCGCAGAATGCCATACGTGGTGTACAGTTTCTGATCGCTTGCGAAAAACTGCCAGACTGCGCTGATCGTGAACTGATCATCAATCAGGAAATCGCGCCCTTTGATCTTGAGCGCCTCGCCATAAAAATGCTTACTGGTATACAGCGCCCGCCCGTAAGCGATAGCGTTGCCGAACACGTCGGGTCCGTCAAACGTGTGGCGGTTATTGCTGCGGAAGCGTTCAAACGTCACCTGTTTGTTAACGACGCCCTCAATCGTCAGCGTAACTTTTGCCCGCAGCAGCGCCGTCGGCTGGTAGCGCAGGGTCACACGGTTGACGCCGAGCCTTTGCTGATCCGCCCCGAAGACCTCCATCTCACCCGTCCAAACGCCCGCCGTTTTCGCGGGCAACACATGCGGCTTGCCCCCGTTGGCGATTTCCGTCTCGATAAACGAGTCAATCCGCGCTTTGGTGTCTTCATTCGTCTCGTAGTCGAACGCCACTTTGTAAATACCATTGAACACGCCGCACAACGTTGGCCCGTCATAGAGCAGCGACGAATAGACTTCCGTTTCCTTGTCGGGAAGGTGAACCATCGTCCGCAGGTCTGCGCTCCACTGCGGCGAATAGTAATGCGCGTCCACCAGCATTCCCGTCGGATGACCCGCGCCGATAAAATCGGGTCCCAGGTAAATCCGATCCCTGCCCGTGTCATTCAAGCCGAAGGCAAACTCGCGGGCATCAAAGCGGTAGCGCAGCGCACCCGTTCCCTGCAACTGCGTGTCCATGAAATACGTCGTCTTGCCGTCCTTAAAGACGCTGGAGCGAAAAACGTTGTTATAGCCGATCAGCGTGCCATCCGGCTCAAACACCGCCGGGCGACCATACCATACACCCTCGATCCGTTTCTGCCATTCGCTCGGCTGCGTCGCGCCGTTCGTCGTTATTTCCTGTGACTGTAAGGTCATGCTTCCACATCCTGATTGATCAACATTGCCCGCATCTTTGCGCTCATGTCCGCGCCAAGCAGCCTGTCCACCTGCGCCCATACGCGATCCACATCGGGGTTGAAGATGGCGGCACGGTTACGCCGATCCCGTTCCGCCAGCGCCGCGCCGTCAAATTCGGCAGCAATATCAGTCGGAATCCCGTTTTCGACCAGACCAAACCAGTGATCGAGATAGCTCTTTACGGGTGACTGGATCGCGTCGAAAGCCGTTTCATTGGCGCGGTAGACCAGCATCCACGGTGACATAAGCGCGTACTGGCGGGTGGATAATTTCGCGGGCGTCAGCCCTTCGATCTGTGCCGCCGCTTCCTGCGTCGGCGTGAGCGGCGTCAGCGTCGCGTCCATGTAGGCGAGATTCGCGCCGAGATCAACACGCGGGATCAGGTCGAGATGAAAAGCGAAATCCGGCGCGTTCATCACCGAGTCGAGCGTGAAGTGCGGAGTCGGGCTATGCGGCGGGGTAAACGCGAAAATCATATGCGAGTCCAGGCCAATCTGCGGTACGGTCATACCGATATACACCATCTTATGCACTGCTTCGCCCGCAAACAGGCGCATCTGACCGACTTCTCCAAACGGACTGGTCAGGGTGATATGCGGCGATCCAATTTCGCGCAGGTCAAAGCGCTGCTGGATCGCATTCAACGTGTTATCCGATAACGTCTGTGCTGCGGTCATGATTACTTCCGTTTGATATTTTCTTCGTCGAGGCGCGGGCTGAACACTGCGCCGCTATAGCTGTCGCCCTTCTCACTGCTGCCATTGGTCTTGCGCGTCGGCACTTCCTTCATCACCCACGCCTTTTCCAGTTCAGGGATGCTCTTGCGGGCGGGCGACGGGATGACGACGGCTTGCACATTGGCGTACTGCGATTCGATCAAGTGGGTATCAATGCCCCAGCCGCGATCTATACAGCTGTTGTGCAGCTTGCGGAAAGCGATCTGAATGGCGTCCGAGCGCACATGCAGTTCCGCGCCGAGATCATACGGCAGCAGTTCGGGGCGCTGCGATAACACCGTGCGCCGATCCTCGTTGAAAATCTTGATCACGCGGCGGGTGCTGTCCTTATCCGCCCAGTTGCCTGTGAAGAACGAGCGCATTTGCAGCCAGATGCTCCGCGTCTGATTCTTGCCGACGGGCAAGTGGCAGGTATACAGCACAAAATCGCCGAACGGTAAATCCACCTGCAGGCGGGTGATATTTGGCATGAGGAAGCCGCCCATCGTGCGAACGCGCGGACGTTCTTTCTTGCCACCGCGCAGCTTGCCGTAAATGCCCTTGGCGGGCGGCGGGTTCAGATGAACGGTGGCGTTCGCGCCCCATTCGACGTATTCGACCTCATATTCCTCGACTTCCGGCTCATCGGGATTGCCGAACGACCCGGCATGAACGAACGGCGCGTGGGAAATATCCATACCATTTTCAACCGAACGAGTGTAATGCACGGGCCACCAGTAATCGCCCCACAATTTCTTGTACTTCGGATCGTCCCATTCCTTGAAGACGGGCATGGGCGGGCGCTCTTCTTCCGGCAAATCGCCGAGGAATGCCCAGACGAAGCCATATTTCTCCTGCACCGGGTAGCTGTCCACCCGCGCCTTGCGCGGCACGGGAACGCCTTCCAGGTTGGCAGGAATACGGTTGCACGCGCCATCCGGCTCGTAGCGCCAGCCGTGATATGGACACACGACACAATCGCCTTCCGTCCAACCATCGCTCAACGCGCCGCCGCGATGGACGCACAGATCGCTCATGACGACGGGCGTGCCGTTGGTGGTGCGATACAGCACAAATTCATTGCCTAGCGCCGAAACGCGGGTCGGCCTGGTCGTGACTTCGGTGGCTAATGCCATGGCGTACCAGAAATTCTTTAACATGGGTGCTGTCTCCCTTTACTTTTTAGCTACCTACGTTTTGTGCAAACAGTGAATGAGTGACCATCATGAGGTAAGGTAAAGGATGCGAAACCAAACCGAACCCACGAGGTCACTCGATGAAAACGATAACGTATGAAGCGGGAGCAGAGCAAGAGACAGTCTCGGCATTTTTGATGATGGTGCTGGAATATGGCAACGAACAGGGGTTGTTTAGCTTGTTGGAAGGGTGGCTGGAGGTGAAGATGAAGGAAGTCATCTACAGTCGGTTGCAGAAAGCGCAAACGGTGATGGCGTCGCTGGTAATGGGTTGCAAACACACCAAGGACATTAACGAGGTGTTGACCCAGGAAGGAACGGCAGCCCGCTATTTGGGGATGCAGCGCTTTCCCGACCAGTCGCAGATCAACCGCTACCTGACGCGCTTTGACGCTGCCGCTGTCGAGGCATTGGCGGAAGTCCACGCCCAGATGTTTGAGCGCCAGTCGCAGGCACGGCGGGCAGTCGGACAAATTGTGGTGGATATTGACCAGTGTGGACTGGTGGTGTCGGGGCAGAGCTATGAACTGGCACGCCAAGGCTACTTTCCGCGCAAGCGCGGCGAAAAAGGCTACCAGTTGTCGGCAGCCTACATTGGCGCGTATGACGAAGCGGTGCAAATCTATCTCGACCCCGGCAACACGCCCGGTGTCAGGCGCTTGCCCGACCTGCTGAGCGATATTGACCGCCTGCTGGAGCGCGACAATCCTGGTTTGACGGTCATCCGGCGCTTGGACAGTGGCTACGACAGCGCCACCCAACGCCAGTATCTCGCCAGCCTGCGCGGTTACTTCCTGCTCAAAGGGCGCGACAGCCGCACCGCCCAGCGTCAAGCCGAGGGGATAGCGCTGCACGAGTGGCTGCTGGTCGCTGACGGCGTGCATGGCTTGGAATTGGCAGCGCAGGACGGCGTCCGTCACCTGTTGTATGAATTCTGGCTGGCGGACGGTCGCTGCGAATATGCGCTGCTCTACACCAACCTGCCAGCCGACCAGTTTGGCGTGCTGGCTGCCTTTACCTTCTACAATGAGCGCACCACCATTGAAGCCTTCTTTGCCGCCTCGCGCCAGGTCTTCAATATTCACTCGATGCGTTCGCGTCAGTTTCATGCCATTTTTGCTTTCTTGCGCTTCGTCTTCCTGACCCACAATCTCATCCATTGGGCGAAACACGCCCGTCTGTCCGGCTCGCCACTGGCAACAGCGACGACACGCACACTGATCTCGCATTTGGCTCAGGTCCGCGCTTCGGTTGCCTGGAACGGCTGCTGGCATCTGGCGATCCTGCCTTCTTCCCGTTGGGCATCCCTGTTGCTCAATGCTCTGTCACATCCACCTGATTTTGTTCAATTGGAATTACCTTTTGCCCGTTTGCACAAAACGTAGGTAGCTAGATTCATTCGGCGATTACACAAGCAATCAATGATTGTCCACGATAAGTTCGTAGTCTTCTGGTTCGACTCGCCACGTATATAGTGCCTCTCCCCAAGTATCGGAATGGAAAAGTACCACGTTCAGGAAAGCAATAATCCACCAAGCCATACGCCCTCGTAAGTCGTCATCATCAACGCTCGTTTTTGTCTCCAAATAGGTTCGCCCAATCGTCTCGTCTAGCGGATTACAAATCGTGTGATGATTGGCGTTCTTGAAAATAACAAGAAATTGATCGCCGCCGTGAGGTGGATTACCGTAGCATGTCTCGAACATTGTCTGTATTGTCTCCCAACCGCGCTCATGGGGACGTCCAAACTGCTGATTGTGAAGATCACCTATCGCGTCGTCTGTGCCACCGATCACTAAGCCGGAAGTAGCCGGCAACTTGGGAAGTTTTCCATCTTGCCACCCACCCAACGCCATCATCGGCATAGGGTTGGCACAAATGGCAAATGCTGCTTTGATGCCGGGGATCCAGCGCCGATCAGCGTTTTGCAGCGCGAGGATTCCTCCCGCTGAATGACCACCCAGCACAACACGTTTCATATCAATATGCCCTGCCAATGTTCCAATCTCATTTAGAGAGTGTATATCGGTCAATATTGAGGAAAGGGCAGAAGATGTCGGTTTCGTACCGTACATTTCTGGTGAAAGTGCAGTTAAATCAATCCCAGGTGTATAGCTCACCCGACCTGGTAGGTTTTCCGCGATCCATTCAAGAATAACGACGACAAAATGTCTTTTCGCTAATGTTTCCATCAACCAGTAGTAGCTGTAGGGTGGGCAGTTCACACCGGGCAAAAAGATGATCACCGGATATGCAGCATCATCTAACTCAACAGGAAAGACGCCCGTTTCCTTCGCCGCCTCCGTTTCCTTCGCAGGATAAAACACGCGCAGGGCGGCGCGGTCATACGGCGCTTCGCCCGGAACGGCTATCATGCGGAGGAGAGAGCGAACGAACATTAAATCAAATCCTTGACTCTGCGGGAGGGACAAGCCCCTCCCCTACAGCCCTACACGCGGGTTGATGCGATCCCCGCCCCACAGCGCCCGCACCAGCCGCGCCGTCAGGTCAACGCCAAACAAGCGTTCACCAATGACGTTGGCGGGGTCGCGCTCGGCGATCTGGCGGCGAATCGTCAGATCTCGTTCTGCCAGCACCGGGCGCTGTTCAACAGGCAGCGGTTCGGCGCTGTCCACATTCGCCTGCCATGTCTCGTACAATTTACTCGCCAGTTCGGTCACGAGCGCGAGATTTTCGGATGTGTCCTTGCAGGTGAAACACAGCGCCGTTTCGCTGAGTGACTGGCGCACATATAGCGACTTGCTGACAAACAGATTGAGGTTCGGGTTCTGGCGCACACTCAGGTAAAAATCGTTTAACGGCTGGTAGTAGCGATCCAGATAATCCACATCCACTAGCACGTCAACGCGGGGCAGCAAGTCCATGTAAAAGAAAATGTCCGGCGTGGTCGCCAGCGCCATGCCCAGATGCGGTGCGTTGATGTGTGCGCCGACCCACGCCGTCAGGTGCATGTTGCAGAAAGACAGCTTCGGGTTGCCGATCCATGAATGGACAAACCAGTCGAGTTCATCGCCGCTGAACGCGCTGAGAAAACCTTCCGCGCCGCTTTCAGGCAGCCCCTTGTACGGCTGCAAATCCGCCGTTGACGCATCGGGATACAGTTCAAACCGCGCATTCACTTTCTGACGCAACCCGCTGAAAATGCCCCACAGCGTTTCAAACGCGGCGGTCATATCCATATTCGGGCGCTCATCTACCATTTCAATCAGCGATTTAATTGTTTCAGCCATCGTTTTTGCTTCCTCATCTCAAAATCAGAAATTTATCTTTTCGTAGAGGAGGGATATACCCCTACCATCTGTTGGTCGGTTTGGTTGCGGGCGAGGCAAGCCTCGCCCCTACGAACCACCGTTGATCTATTTCACAGGAATGTATACCCCGACCTGCACCTGAATTTCGCGCCACATTCCGTTCCGTTCAACAAGTTCACGCCGCAGCGCGACAACCGTTTCGCCCGCGCCGTCGCAGATTTCCAGCGATTCAGACAGCCCGTTGTCCGTTTCGTTTACGTGGAGCAGCGCCCGCCCGAACCGTTGATGGCGCTCAAGGTCATGCGCTTCGCCATCTTCATCCCAGCCATGTTCATCGTAATGCCGTTCGGCGGCGCGTTCGCTTACGCAGTTACCGTTTTCATCATAAACTTCCCAGCGCCCGCGCCACGTCTCGGCAATTTCACCCGCGTATTCCGCACCTGTGAGCGACGGGTAATCGTCATTGTCCCCTTCTTCGGGCGCGGCGACGCCGATGATCAGCGCGGCGGTTTCCGGCACGGGCGCAAACGTTCGGCGGTGCATATTCGGCGGGTTAAAAATGCCGCCCGTGATCTGCCGTGACGGGTGAACCAGTATGCCAAACGAGACGAAGCTGTGACCGAAGCGTGTCCATTCGCCCGACCCGGTAATCGTCGCGTCGCCCCATCCCAAGCCCAAGCCGACAACATCTGCGCCGAGATAATGCCGTTCGCGTCCCTCGCGGCGCAGGTCAAACAGCCATTCGCCTGCAAATCGCCCCATCGGATGATCGTTCAGCGCCGCTTCGGGAAGGCAAGACTGCCACACGCGGCTCCTGGTTTTATCGTCGGCGTGCGGCGTCAGATAGCGCTTCTGCTGAATCGCGCCCGCATATGTGCCATCGGGATTATAGGCGTATTCGGTCACGCGCCAGCGCTTCGTGAAGCGATCAGCCATGTGCCGTCCCCTCGAACGTCAGTAAGCCATATTCGATACCGATCCGTTCGCCGCCGCGATAATTCACGCGCACAACGGCTTTGCGCGAACCGTCGCATGAGGCGACCTCGCGCCGCCATACACGGACATTCGCCCGCAGATCGTGAAAC
>Ga0224722_1001985_pt1 | contig 11043 bp, 7 predicted proteins | sample Balambano_FR1_Me_FD_161646 | JGI IMG/M metagenome (GOLD analysis project Ga0224722, IMG submission 161646) | Freshwater sediment microbial communities from Lake Towuti, South Sulawesi, Indonesia - Balambano_FR1_MetaG | ecosystem: Environmental > Aquatic > Freshwater > Lake > Sediment | place...
GGCTGCCGGAGGAGATCGTCTGGCGTCATCCTTTCCCTGGCCCTGGTCTTGCCATCCGCATCATCGGCGAGGTGACCTGGGAGCGCTTGGAGACTTTGCGCCACGCTGATGCGATCTTCTTGGAAGAGTTGCGTCAGGCCGGTCTTTATCGACGCACCAGCCAAGCCTTTGCGGTGCTACTTCCCATGCGCAGCGTCGGTGTCATGGGCGATGGCCGTACTTACGGTAATGCCCTGGCCCTGCGTGCCGTCACTACCGATGATTTTATGACCGCCGACTGGGCGCGCCTGCCGTATGATCTGCTCGCCCGCGTCAGCAACCGTATTGTCAACGAGGTAGACGGGATCAACCGGGTGGTGTATGATATAAGCAGCAAACCGCCCGCAACGATCGAGTGGGAATGAGATAAATTGTAATTGTTCTATGCGCCGCTTCTTCACTTTCGTGATTACACTCTGTGCCATCCTGGCCTTGTTTCCGCTCTATACGCGGTTCAAGGTGACGGCTGCGCCAGTACCGCCGGGAGTACACTTGGGCGGGCTGGATCTGAGTGCGATCAAGGACAAGGGGGAGATCCGGCAGCATCTAGAAGGGCTATACGCCCAGACCATCGAGGTGCGCTTTGGTGACAAAGTGCTGGCTTTGCGCCCCGACGATGTTGATTTTTACATTGACGCCGAACAGATGGTGGCTGAGGCCAGTCGCTATCTAGAAGGCAGCGAATTTTTGGACATCGCCGTGCGCCAGGCCCTCGGCTTTCCGCAGCAAGAGCGCAATATTCCCGTGCGTTTTCTGTTGAATACCGAAAAGCTGCGGGCCTGGTTGAATAGCGTGGCGGAAACGCACAATCATCCACCCACACAGGCGCGCGTTCTGACCGCAGCATGGGAGTGGAGTGATGGCAGCACGCAAATCCCTGGCATACCGACAGGCTATATCGGCCGCTATCGACGGGATTGGACGTGGTTGCCCGGCGCACCAGGTTATACCCTAGATGTTGAAGCCAGCATCCCAGTGATTGTGGCTGCACTGACGGGTGAGGAAGCACGCATTGCCGAGTTGGTGCGCCATGAGACGCCGTCACCGCCACCAACAATGGCCGATCTGACGGCGGCCATCAACCGCATTTTTGCCGATTTTCCCGGCTTTGGGGCAGTCTATGTGCAAGATCTCACTACGGGCGCAGAGGCGCGCGTCGATGATGAAGTGGCCTTTTCGGGCATGTCCACGCTCAAAATTTTTATTGCCGCCGCGGTGATGCACCAGTTGGCGAACGGCATTGTGGCGGATGACCCGGAAGTGGCGCAGATCGGTCAATTGTTGGATTATGCGCTCGGCGAGAGCAACAACTATGCCGCCAATCAGTTGTTGGCCTACTTGGGGGATGGCGATTCACTGGCCGGGGCGCGCCAGGTAACTGCTTTTGCGCGTCAACTGGGTTTTGTCAACACGTATATGCAATCGGGTTTTGATGCCGCCGCCTATGCGCAACTGCCCACGCCCGCCAATGGGCGCACCGACTGGAACACCAACCCCGATTCTAACCTGCAAACCACACCTTTGGAGATGGGGCAACTGATGGCGGCGCTCTACGAATGCACGCTAGACAAAGGCTTGCTGCGCACCACCTTCCCCGCAGAAGTGACCCCGGAGGAGTGCGCGCAGATCCTCTTCTACATGACGCATGACCAATTTCAAGAGTTAATTTGGGGTGGCCTGCCAGAGAAAGCGCACGCCTGGATCATCCACAAACACGGCTTTGCCTTTGAGTCCCACAGCGATGTCGCGTTGGTTTGGGGACCAAACGGCCCCTATGTGATGAGCATCTTCCTCTTTCGCCGCGGCTGGATGGACTGGGCCACCAGCAACTCCACGATGCACGCCATCAGCCGTTTGACGTGGAATTTCTATGAGTTCCAGCGGAGTCAGGCCGCCAACCCCACGCTTGCGCCGCCGTTATTCCAACCACCGCCTGGTTACAGCAAGATCGCTGATTACATCCCCACCGCTGCCACCGGCGGCCACTGACTTATTCGTAGACAGGTACACAGGTACACAAGGAGTACCCTGTCTACCAACCATCACCAGAAGGAGTCTTCATCCATGGGGTCTGTTCGGGTCTGTATTGTGGGTATGGGCATTGGGCGTGTGAATGCACGGGCACTGGCGCGCAACCCGCGGGGCCGTGTCGTTGCGCTCTGTGATCTGTTGGTGGATCGGATGACCGAAGTCGCGCAGGAGTTGCCCGAACCGGTCAAGCTCTACACCGATTACGAGGAGATGTGTAAAGACCCCGATATTGATGCAGTCTTTATCGGTACACCCAACCAGTATCATGTGCCAGTGGCCTTGGCGGCCGTCAAGCAGGGCAAGCACGTCTTGGTGACAAAACCGCTGGCTGATTCCGTGGCGGCGGCACGCACGCTGGTAGAAGCTGCCGAAGCCGCGAGCGTCGTCAATATGATGTCGCTCTCCACCCGGTTTGCACCAGAGGTGCAATATTTGGGTCAATTGACCGGGCAGGGCGAACTGGGTGAACTCTACTACGCGCGGGCGCGCAGCGTCCGGCGGATCGGCATCCCCGCGTGGAGCCTGGGCTTTCTGCAAAAGGGCGGCGGGGCCTTCCGCGATATGGGTGTCCATGTCCTCGATGCGATCTGGTGGCTGCTGGGGATGCCGGAGCCGGTGAGCGTGCTGGGCGTCGCCGGGGCGAAGTTTGGCCCACGTGGTCAGGGTTATTTTGGCCGCCATCTACTCCCGGCGAATGAACTGGCTCAGCATTATGCCACGGATGACTATGCGGGTGGCTTTATCCGTTTTGCCAACGGCGCGGGGTTGCAAGTCGAGAGTTTTTGGGCCTCGCACCAGCCTGAAGAATTTCAGCTTGAGCTGCTGGGCACCGAAGCGGGGGCCCGGCTCAAACCTTTGACGCTCTATCGCACAATCAACGGCGTCGAGCAGGACATCACCATCAATCACCCGCAGCAGGGCAACCGTGATGCGCCGTGGGATAATGTTGCCGATCACTTTATCGGGTGCATTTTGGATGGTTGGCCCTGCCAAGCCCCCTTACGCCATGGGCTGGTGATCCAACAGATGATGGAAGCCTTGCTCGAGAGCGCAGAACGGGGACGGGAAGTGCGCATCTAGCCATCTGCTTACGATCTGGTTAGATCATTGACCGATGCGTAAAATCGGGTTAGAATACGACGACGAGGGTCAGGCTCTACAAGCTCGCCTTTACTCTGTACTGCGGGTCGATCATCGCTGTGTATGACGACTTGTCGAAGGTCTTTACACATGGCTGTTCGTCTATTCACACAGGTAGGTGCTTGGTTGACTGCGCCAGCCGCTACAGTCGCCGGGCTGAATCACCGCCGCCGCGCCCAATTGCTGGCCACCATTTTCCTGATCCTAACACCATTAGGCGTGGTGATTGCAGCCCTGCCCTCTTTTTTTGAACCTACCCGTTCCCTCTGGCAAGCACCGAATGTCCACTGGGCACTGGTTTCGGTTCTCGTGGTTTTGGTGCTCTACGGCTTGAGCCGCACCTCCTGGTACGAGTGGACAGGCTATGCGGTTCTCATCTTAGCTAGTATTTTTACGTTGGGGGCGGCTCTAATCAACCCAGCTGGGATCGATTACCATGCCTTTTTTTACCTGATTATCCCCGTTTTTCTAGCGGCTTTCTTTTACTCTAGCCGCTTAACACTGGTCACGGCAGTTGGCAATGGCATTGCCATCGGTATGATCGCGCTGGTTCACCCTGATTCGGACTTTTATCAAATTGTCGCTGGGCCACTCAGCTTTTTGTCGCTCATCACGATCTTTGTTCTGCTGTTGCGTCAATATGAACAGCAACTGGTCGCCGATCATCAGCAATTGTTGGCGGAGAGCGAGGCCCGCTACCGTGCGCTCTTTGAAACCACTCAAAATCGCCTGCACGAGCAGACGGTGATCCGCAAAGCCAGCGCAGCGATCACCCAAACGCTTGATCTCGATACGGTGTTGCAGCAGATTGTTGAACAATTGGGTCAAGCTGTCAATGCGACGAGCGCGTATCTTTCCACCTATGATCAAACCCGTCATACCTGTACAGTCCTGGCTGAGTACTTTGGCCCCGGTGTTAGCCCGGCGGAGCGCATTTCGGATCGCGGTGTGACGTATGATCTGAGCGCAGTCTTCCCGCAGACGCTGCAACGTCTGCAAAACGGTGAACCGGTGGTTGAACAACTGTCTGACCCCACCTTGAGCGCGCGTCGGCGTGAACATCTGCAACAGCATGGCGGCCAGATGGTGCTGCTCTTACCTTTGCAGGTAGGTGGCCGGTTGATCGCATTTGCAGAAGCCTGGTACAACCAACTGCGCCCGGCCCTCACGCCAGACGAATTGGCAATGAGCCAGAGCATCACTCAACAGGCGGCGATTGCCATTCAAAACGCGCAACTCTACGAACAAGCCCAGCGTGAAGTGCTTGAACGAAAACAGGCCGAGGTGATGCTGCAACGACGCTATCACCAGATTGAAACGATCTACCAGTTGAGCGACTTTGTGAGCGACGCCGAATCGATTGAAGAGATCTACGAGCGAGCCATTGAAGGGATCCAGCGGGCGGTAGAAACCGATCGTGCCTCCATGCTGATCTTTGACCCGGATGGTGTCTTGCGCTTCAAAGCCTGGCGTGGGCTTTCCGTGGCCTACCGCAAAATGATGGAAGGCCATACCCCCTGGACCCCAGAGACGCAAAACCCACAGCCGATTCTTGTGCCCGATGTGGAACAGGATACTACCCTGGGCGACTACTGTGGGGCGATCACCCACGAAGGCATCCGCGCCCTGGCGTTTATCCCTCTGGTCTATCATACGCGTTTGCTGGGCAAGTTCATGTTGTACTTCAACCAGCCGCACCAGTTCCGCGACACCGAAATCCATCTAGCGCAGACCATTGCTGGGCAGGTGGCTTTTGCCATTGAACGCAAACGGGCACAGCAAGCCTTGCAAGAGAGCGAACAACGCTATCGCCGTCTGGTGCAACAGGCGCGCGTAGGTATCTTTGAATATGATTTGCTCCACGACAAGTTTATCAGCGTCAACGACATCCTCTGTGAGTACACCGGCTACCTACGCACAGAGTTGCTAAAAATGACGCTGGATGATCTGTTGACCCCGGAAAGCCAAGCGCTCTATCGCCGACGCATCAGCCATCTACGCACCCACAGAGCCGTGCCAGATAGCGTTGAACTACGGGTAAAGCGGAAAGATCAGCAGGATCTCTGGACGATCTTCACCGACAGCTATGTCAGTGATAACGGGGTACCGCAGCGAACCGTGGTCGTCGTCAACGACATCAGCGCTCGCAAGCACGCCGAGGAGCTGTTGCAGCGCGCGCAAAAGATGGAGAGCCTGGGTGTTATGGCGGGCGGACTGGCACACGACTTCAATAATCTGCTGGTGACGATGTTGGGGCAGAGTTCAGTGGCACTGCGGCACCTACCGGCGGAACACGCCGCGCAGGGCCATTTGCACAAGGCGATGCACGCCGCCGAAAAAGCCAGAGAATTAACCCGCCAGATGCTGGACTATTCCGGTCAGGGCCATCTGGAGGTGCAGCCGCTCTCCCTGAATCAGTTGCTGGATGAGCATGTAGGGCTTCTAGAAGCCACGTTGCCAGAGCATGTGGCGCTTTGTGTAGAGCAAGGTCAGCACTTGCCCCTGATCGAGGCCGACCCGGGTCAGATCCAACAGATTTTGCTGAATTTGGTCATCAATGCCAGCGAAGCCATCAACGGGCAGCCGGGGCAAGTTATCATCACGACCGCGTGTCTCGAGGCCGCGGCCGATGACCTGCGTTTATTGCAATACACCGGTGAGATTCTGCCCGCCGGCACCTATGTGCGGCTCACTGTGCAGGATACGGGAGCCGGGATCGACAGCCATACGTTGACGAAAATTTTTGATCCCTTTTTCACCACCAAATTCACCGGACGAGGTTTGGGGTTGGCGGTGGTACTAGGCATTGTACAAGGGCACAATGGGGGTATCCAAGTGCAAAGTACGGTTGGCGCAGGGACGGCCTTTCACCTGCTCTTTCCGGCCTCTCCCGTGTTACCAACACTGGTTGAATCAACGATGGATAAATCAACGCGCGCGGCGAAGAGCCGCCAGGTGCTCGTCATTGATGACGAATCGGCAGTGCGCGAAACGCTGCGCGATATTTTTCAACTTGAGGGAATCGCCATGCTCGACGCCAGCGATGGCGCGAGCGGTCTGGCGCTCTACCGCGCTCACGCCCCGGAGATTGACCTCGTCTTGTTGGATCTTTCGATGCCGGGCATGAGCGGCGAAGAGACCTTTCGCGCCCTGCGCCAGATGAACCCCCAAGTTAAGTTGATCCTCGTCTCTGGCTATACGGAGTCGGAAGCGGCCAGACGTCTGGGCAAAGAATACCACAGCCGCTTTCTGCAAAAACCTTTCTCCATTGAGCATCTGCTCGATGAAATCAAACGCCAATTAGAGGAGTGAACCACTATGGCAACCATCACGATGCCGTCGATCTACTACAATGGGCGGCAGTTGAAAACAACACCAGATTACTATAGCGAACTGCACGAGGCCAATGCGCTGCTGGCCGACGCCGGGGCCTTACGTGAACAGATGTGGACAGATGGCTATTTGTTGGTGCGCAACCTGCTAGACCGTGATCTGGTGCTGGCAGCACGCCGCTCGATCTTGGAACGCTTAGAGGAGCAAGGTGCGCTCGACCCGGCCTTCCCGCTGATGGATGGCGTAATCAAAGAGGGTGTGCATTTTAACTTTCGTCCTGATCTCGCCAAAGACAACCCCGCCATAGAAGCAATGGTCTATGGCGCTCAGATGATGCGTTTTTTTGACCATTTTCTCGGCGGGCCAGCCACTCATTTTGATTTTACCTGGCTACGCGCCAAAGCCCCCGGCCCCAACACGGCCACCAATCCACACTGTGACATTGTCTTTATGAGCCGGGGCACAAAACAGCTCTACACCGCATGGGCCCCGCTCGGTGATGTTTCGTATGACCTGGGCGGTTTGATGATCCTGGAAGGGAGCCACCTGAAGAGCCAAGTGCTTGGCAGCTACTGGGAAGTCGATGTGGATACCTATTGTGTCAACGGCAAAGACTCCAAAGAGCACCTGCCCTGGACGTGGCACAACACGGGCGGCGCATTCGACAAAGATGCCTTTAAGGCCCGTGATACGGTGGGCGGGCGCTGGTTGAGCAGCGAGTTTCAGGCCGGGGATGTGCTGATCTTCACCATGTATACTCTCCACGCCAGCCTGGACAATCAGACCAACCAGGTGCGTCTCTCGACCGATACGCGCTATCAACTTGCCAGTGAGCTAATTGATCCACGCTGGATCGGCCAAGACCCCATCGCGCATGGCGAGGGGGCCAAGCAGGGGTTGATCTGCTGAACAAGTAACTGGGTACTTGCATCAGAAGACAAAGGGGACGCACATGGTGCGTCCCCTTTGTCTTCTGATTTAGAGCCGGTAGAGCCGCACGGCGTTGTCGTGCAATAATTTTCGCTGTTCGCTCTCGCTGCGGTTGAGGAGGACGATCTTGAGCGCATTGATCCAGGCCGCATAGGGCGCGCCGAGGGTGCAGACCGGCCAATCCCCACCAAAGATGACCCGATCTGGCCCGAACGAGTCCAGACAGTGGTTGATGGTCGGTGCGAGGTCACCCGCCGTCCAATCCCCGGCCCGCGCGCGGGCGATGATGCCAGAGATCTTGCAGACGACGTTGGGCCGCGCCGCTAGGGCCTCAATGTCATCCAGCCAGCCCTGGCGGGTGTGCGGCATCGTACTCCCCGCACTCCCCTCGCCAGCCACGATATAGAAATCAGCGTTGCCACAGTGGTCGAGAATGAACTGGGTATCTGGGCATTGATCGACCAGCTTTACTGCGTCACCGAGTTCGGCTGGGCGCAGACAGAGGTCAAAGCTCATCCCCAACGTGCCGAGCAATTGCACGCTCTCCACAAAGGTCGGTTGCAGACAATAGCTCGGCGGCGTACCTTCGCCATGCAACACCTGACGCACCCCTTTGATATAGGGGTTGCCTTTGAAGCGCTCGATGTAGGCGGCAAATTCCGTGCTGGCTGGCCGGCCAGAGATGACCGCCCCCACCGTCGGATTATCATCACGCTGACAGAGGTCAAGAATATACTCCGCCTCGGCCACCTGTTGAGCCGGATCGACATCGACCTCCATGTAGACGGCTTTGACGACATGTAGCCCCGCCGTGGCCGTCAGATAGTCACTGGTGAGAAAAGTGCGCTTGAGCGGGGGTACACTATCTGTCCACGGCAGGCGAAACTTCGTGAGATCCCAAAGATGTTGATGGGTATCGACAATGGGCAACATGGTTTTCTCCTTTGCTCAATCATCCAGCGACGATGTAGGGGCGAGCCATTCGGGGGAAGTTTCGATAGGAACCTGATCGCTTGCCCGAAGGCCTCGCCCCTACGAAGAAAAACGCCCGGCACCTGTCAACGCAGGCCCGGGCGTGAGAAGGACAACGCGATCGTGATTATGCCTCAACAAGATGCACGCCATTGGTTGGCTGCGCAACATCGTCATTGTCGCTAGGTGCGATCTGCCAGTCGATGGAGGCTTCTTTGGGCAAGGCCTGCTTCAGGCTCAACCCCATGCGCCGCTTGTCGGTATCAATGCGGATGATGCGCAGTTCGTACTCTTCGCCTTCGTTGACCACCTCTTTGGGGTGGGTCACGCGTTTGTCGGAGAGTTCGCTGATGTGGATCAGCCCTTCGACGCCGTCGCTATCCAACCGGGCAAAGGCCCCAAAATTGACCAGTTTGGTGATGCGCCCGCGCACGATTTGGCCCACTTCATAGGTCTTGCTGATCACTTCCCAGGGCTGCGGCATCAAACGGCGCATGCTCAGACCGATGCGCCGGCGGTCGAGGTCGACGCTGAGGATCTGCACCTTGACTTTGTCACCGACCTTGACCACCTCCGCTGGGTGATTGACTCGATTCCAACTAAGTTCGCTCAGATGGATCAGACCGTCGGCCCCGCCCAGATCGACAAAGGCCCCGAAGTCGGCAATGCTGCTGATCACACCTTCATAGCTATCGCCCTCTTTGAGCGCTTCGAGCAATTGCTCTTTCTGCTGGCGGCGCCATTCGCGCATCGCCAAACGTTCGGAGAGGATCAGGCGATTGCGCTTGCGGTCAATGTCAATCACCTTGAGTTTTAACATTTGATTGACCAGCGGAGCCCAGCGGTCATCGTTGGCGTTTTCGTCGACCCCACCGCCCATAGAGCTTAGTTGGCTGGCCGGCACAAAACCGCGCACTTGCCCAACCTTCACAATCACGCCGCCGCGATTAAAACTTTCCACCACGCCATCAAAAATACTTTGCGATTGCATCAACTCTTCGGCGCGTTCCCAATCTTGCTCGGCCAAGGCGCGGCTAATGCTCAATTGGAGGTTGCCATCCCGGTCTTCACGCAAAATGAAGACCGGCAGTTGATCACCAACCTCTAAAGATTGGAAATCTTCCAGCACGCGTTCCAATTCGCGGCCGCTAACAATTCCCTCGGACTTAAAGCCAATGTCGACGAGCAACTCATTGGGGCGCTTATCCACAATGATACCGGTACGAATCTCGCCGGATTTTGGCTCCTGCAACACAAAGTCGATCTCATTGAGCAGCAGAGCCATGGGGTGATTGTATACGTCCATCGTTGCTTGACTAGTGAGCATAATCCCCAAAACATCCTCCACACTTAAATAAATAGAGCATCGCCACAATAGCGATAAAACACAAGTGAATCAGTGCGCAGCTGGATTAGGCGACGAGCGCAATCACTTCAATTTCCACCAAGCCACCGAGCGGTAAGGCCGCCACCTGTACGGTGCTGCGGGCTGGTGGCTCATGTGCGAATAACTCGCCGTAAATCGCGTTGACTTTGGCGAAGTCAGCCATATTGGCGAGAAAGATCGTCGCTTTAACTACCTTGTTTGGGGTTGTGCCCCCCGCGGCCAAGAGCGCTTGCACATTCGCCAGCGCTTGCCGTGCCTGGGCTTCCACCCCTTCTTGTAGTTTTCCAGTACTGGGATCAATGCCGAGTTGACCAGAGGCAAAGAGAAAATCGCCAACTCGAACCGCCTGCGAATAAGGGCCAATAGCCGCAGGCGCGTGCTCGGTCTTGATAATGTTGCGTTGCACCAGACGCCTCGATTGGAGTACTTTTTGAGCGCAGCCAAAAATGAATAGTGCGCTCAACCGCTGCCTATTTGCCAAACCTTATGAAAAAAATTCCACAGGTGTGAACGGGGTTGATTGTAATCTAACTTCTATTTATCCGCAAAATTGCTGAGGTGATAGATTAAGAATTGATGAGATTGTCATGCAACTGTCAAGGGTTCGCAATGATTGATCCCGCCCTGCCTCCTTGCGGAAAGGGTGGTATGCGGCACAATTGACGTGTAAACCCTTCCCGGACGAGGATGGCCCCTTCCAGTGCGCTGATTTAGTTCGGTACTAACGGCAGGCTGCGCCGCATGATCTCGTAGTTTTCCAGCGCCCGCCCCGCCCCCAACGCCACACAAGCAATCGGGTTTTCGGCCACATAGCATGGCACACCCGTCTCCTGCGTGAGCAATTGGGCAATATTGCGCAGTTGCGCCCCGCCACCGGTAAGCACCATCCCGCGGTCGATGATGTCGGCTGCCAACTCAGGTGGGGTCTTTTCCAATGTAGAGCGCACGGTACTGACCACGGCTTGCAGCGGCTCGGCAATCGCTTCGGTCACTTCGCTGCTGCTGATCTGAATGATCTTGGGGAGACCCGTAACTTGGTCACGCCCGCGCACTTCCATCCGCCGTTCATCTTCCATCGGCAAGGCGCTGCCGATGGCGATCTTGATCTCTTCGGCGGTCTGTTCGCCAATCAGCAGGTTATACTTCTTGCGCACATAGTTGACAATCGACTCGTCAAAGCGATTGCCGCCCACCCGCACGCTGCTCCACAC
>Ga0224722_1001986_pt1 | contig 11042 bp, 11 predicted proteins | sample Balambano_FR1_Me_FD_161646 | JGI IMG/M metagenome (GOLD analysis project Ga0224722, IMG submission 161646) | Freshwater sediment microbial communities from Lake Towuti, South Sulawesi, Indonesia - Balambano_FR1_MetaG | ecosystem: Environmental > Aquatic > Freshwater > Lake > Sediment | place...
ACAATAATGACATCGTGTTCAAACATGGGATTTAGCGGTGGAAAGAGAGAATGTAATCGCTAAATAGCGCATTGACTAACCCAGAGTCGATCGCCGAGAAACATTAAGAAATAGGGAGGTTTCTAAAGATTCAAAGAGGCGATCGCATAGCTAAAAGAAGAGTAAAAATTGGCTCTAGCGCATTGGACTCTTTGCTAAAGAAAATACAACCTGTGCAACCGTTCAACTGATGCAATGGCCTATCTTTACCAAATTAGGCAGCCTGCGGTTAGCATTCCACCTGTCCTCAATAAAAATCCTCTCAGTACAGGTTATAAAGAGAGCGTAGCTGAATTAGCTAATGGCTCTTGCTGGCTGACTGCTGGCAGTTGTAGCTGTTGTTGTCTTGACAGTGCTGGGATCGATCGGTGCAAATTCAATATGATTCAACAGTGTGGTAACAAAGGCAAATAGCAAGAATGGTAGGGTCAAGACCAAAATTAATCCGACCGTAGCTAGGGCATAAATAGGCCGACTAGCACCCATGAACGCCATAGCAGAAGACAAGCTAATAAAAAGCACGATTAACCAAACAATAATTTGACCGTAAATATCTCCAAAGGAGAGTGTACAAACAAGGCGATACTTTGCTAAGTTGCTCATACTCTGATTTAGGTAAAACCTGCTGTAAAACTATAAGGTAAAGCGTTTGTCAGAGAAGTGGACGATTCCTAAATCTTTTTGCAATGTTCGTTACGCAGCTTAATAGTTAATGGGTTGGCTACTAACCTCAAAGCTAATCGCATCTGGGGCTTATCCCCAAGAGCCATGATTCAGGGAGCGTCTGAGCAGCACTGTACTTTATCATTACTCCCAGACAATCTATGACTCTACTACCTCCTGTTTTGTTAGTGTTTGATAGCAATGCCATCTTGGCAGGACGATCGCCCGACTGGCGCGGCTTTACCCGTATTGGTGATTGCCTAATTCCCAAAGTGGTAATGGACGATGTGGAATTTTCCAGTACCTATGCTCCGGAGCAGTCGGTAGAAGCGATCGCCAAAGAATTCTTGCGATTCTATCCCAACGGTGGCTGGCAACAAACGTTAGTAACCGCTAGCCATCCCAAACTCAAGCCCGCCGAAGGCCATACCCTCAGTAAGCGAGCGCGGCTGGCATTGGGACTGATGCAAACGGCCTATGGTTTGGCTAAGCGTCGCCCAGAGGCATTGGTGGTGCTGGTGTCTAACGATCAAAGTGTGCTACACCAATTGAGCCAGTTGGATATGCCGAATCTCTGCGGGTTAACGCTAGCGGCAATGCAGCAGTGGAATCGCACTCAACGACGCCCCCCCATCGTTACCAACCATCTACAAACACTGCGCACACCAGTGGAAGCCGGGGTTACAGCCACTTCTCAGCCAACGCCCTATCGCAGCACCCTGCGGTCTGCTTCTGGCATGACTCCTGCCGAACAACGCTGGCGCGCGCAACGCAAGCGCCCTGTTAGACTAGGCTGGTTAAAATCTCTGGTTTACAATCTAATCGGAGTGGCAATCTTGGCGATCGCTCTAGCAGCCGTCTGGCGTGTTGTTCATCCCAGCAGTTTTAACCAATTTTGGCGGCAACTTCCCATCTCCATCAAAGTCCTGAACCCGTCGTTGCCTACTAGTAAGTAGCCTCATGCTTACCTTCCACCGTATTTACCACCAGGTTTGTCGCATGCTGCTGGTTGGACTGCTGTGCTTAACGGCTGCCTGCGCCCAACCCTCTGGGATCAAGACGTTGCCGTCATCAGCCTCCTCTGAACCGTTGCCGGTGGTAGCCCCCAGCCCTAGTCAGACTCCAGATGCCGTGGTAGCAAACCTGAAGCAAACCCTAAGTCAGCAGGTTGGTATACCAGCAACAGAGTTGAACCTGGCGGAAGCAACAGCTACAACCTGGCCAAACGGTTGCCTGGGCTTGGCCAAACCCGATGAACTTTGCAGCCAAATGATGATTCGCGGTTGGCGTGTGGTGCTGACGCAAGGCGATCGGCGTTGGGTTTACCGCACAGACAGTACTGGACGAGTCAAGCGCCTAGAGCCTCAGTAGTTCGAGTCCAGGAAATTTCTAGAAATTGAGTTAGCCCGAGAAAATTCCTCTTTTGAGAAGATAGTCAAATACGTTTGACAGCAGGCCATTGTGTCCCTAGTCTCGGTCAATGGCTAGCCGCGACGGCGCTTTTGAGCTCGTTTCCAAGCACTGCCAACCCAGTCGCTACAGGCATGGCTCATGGCTCCCAATTCTAGGCCAACCAAGACAGCCAACCAAGCAGATCGGTTTTGAATTAGCGATTGGTACAGGGTAGTGCCGCTGGTCGTGAGCCATGTGTTGGTCAACTGCTGCCATTGAGCCGACTGGTGGCAAAGCTCTGCGACGATCGCCCCCAACACTAGCACCAGCAGCCCTACCAGGCTAATCCACAGTCCCAGGTATAGCACCCGCCCCAGCGTGCCAATGATGGGGCCATGAGACAGCAGCGATCGGTGACGAACTGCTTGCCGGTAAGGTAGCCAAATCCAGCGCAACATACCCCAGCGCTTATATTGACGCGACTGAATATCCAAATCTGGGCCAAACATCATGCCACTGAATAAAAAGCCTCCTGCGGTCAGCAGAGCTAAACCGCCACTGCCTGTGCCTATAGCTGCTACTCCTGCCACCAGGGGTAGGCTCCAAAGCGTGATTTGATCGTGGGTACGACCTGATGGCATAGCTAATTTTTCCCAAACATTCGGCAGACTCAAAATTGTCTGCTATGATTGTTTACCGTGTGAGTGTACAAGGGCGGTTAGCTCAGTTGGTAGAGCGCCTGCCTTACAAGCAGGATGTCACTGGTTCGAGTCCAGTACTGCCCATTGCATGCCTGACTTCTAGCTGGTGGTTTTACCCAGCTCTAGGAACAGGCGTACCAGCTAACAGTAAATCGGGTTAGCACGTTTGGCAAGACAACGGGAGCAACGATTCCCCAATTTATTTGAAAAGGTTAGGTTCAGCGAGGATATATGGGTAAGCGCGTGCAACTGGTTCTAAATCGCGATGTCAACAAATTGGGGCATGCTGGAGACATAGTAGAAGTGGCTCCTGGTTATGCACGTAATTATCTGTTGCCACAGGGGTTGGCGGTTCATACCAGTCCCGGTGTTTTGAAGCAGGCTGAGCGGCGGCGAGAACTGGAACGTCAGCGCTTGGCTGAGCTAAAACAGCAAGCCGAAGCTCAGAAGAAGGCACTGGAAGCGGCAGGAATCCTGACGATCGCTGTGCAAGCTGGGGAAAAAGATGCCATCTTTGGTACCGTGACGGCTCAGAATGTTGCAGATGCTATTCTGGCGGCTACTCAGCAAGACGTAGATCGTCGCAGTATCACGTTGCCTGAGGTGAAGAAACTGGGCGAATATCGGGCTGAGGTAAAGCTGCATCCAGACGTTTCGGCGATCGTGACTCTTGACGTGGTTGCTAATAGCTAGCAGGTGGCGTTCTAGTTTTTCTAACATTGCTGATAGTGGTTGACTTGGATTGGCCTACAGTCAGTTCCAAATTCGTATATTCTTGTGTCCGCTTGAGAGAAGCTGCCAAAAATTGATATAGTAGTACAAAATAACTACTCGGCGGAGTGAGTAGCTTTTACTTGTAGTGCCGTGTCTAAGTCTTAGTTGACTCTACCGGTAGTGTATAAACTTCCTGCAACTCTGATGAAGACTCCAAATATGGCGCTATAGTGGGGAGGCGAATTTGACCTAGGAGTTTTCTTAGGTTGGTCTCACGGTTGGACAGGAGTTATGGTTCAAGAACTCAATTTTCAGACTTATGCCGATCGGTTACCACCCCAAAACATTGATGCAGAAGAAGCGATTTTGGGCGGTATTTTGCTGGATCCGGAGGCAATCACGCGGGTGGCCGATCTGTTGCGGCCAGAGGCATTCTACTTGACAGCGCACCAAGAAATTTATCGGGCGGCGCTCGTGTTGCAAAGCCAAGGGTGCCCAACGGATTTGATGAGTCTGGCGACGTGGCTGCGAGATCACGATCGTTTAGATAAAGTTGGCGGCCAGAGTAAACTAATTCAACTTATTGATCGCACTGTCAGTGCCGTCAACGTAGACCAATATGCCCAGTTGGTCATGGAAAAGTATATGCGTCGTAAGTTGGTGCAGGCTGGTAGCGAAATTTCTCAGTTGGGCTACGAGACAAGCACCGATATTGAAACCGTGCTGGATCAGGCTGAGCAGCGCTTGTTTGGTGTGACCCAAGACCGACCTCAGCAGGGGTTGACAGCTACTGCCGACATTTTGACTGATACCTTTTCTGAAATTGAGAGCCGTAACTTGGGCATGGTGCTGCCGGGATTATCCAGCGGTTTCTATGATTTGGATGCTATGACGCAGGGGTTTCAGCGATCGGATTTGGTGATCGTCGCAGGTCGTCCCTCCATGGGCAAAACTAGCTTTGTGCTCAATATTGCTCGTAATATTGCAGCCTTTCATCGCCTGCCAGTAGCTGTTTTTAGCTTAGAAATGTCAAAGGAACAACTAGTGCAGCGGTTGTTGGCTAGTGAGGTGCGAATTGAAAGTGGCCGGTTGCGATCGGGTCGGGTGAGCCAACAGGAGTGGGAACCGTTGGGGCATGCCATCAGTGCCCTTTCGCAAGTGCCAATTTTTATTGACGATACCGCCAACTTGGGCGTCACTGAAATGCGATCGAAAGCACGGCGGCTACAAGCTGAGCAAGGCGGTGCGCTGGGGCTAATTTTGCTAGATTACTTGCAACTGATGGAGGGGGGCAGTGACAACCGGGTGCAGGAGCTGTCGAAGGTGACCCGATCGCTCAAGAGTTTGGCGCGGGAGTTGTGCGTGCCGGTGATTGCGCTGTCTCAACTGAGCCGTGGTGTTGAGTCCCGCACCAACAAGCGCCCGATGATGTCTGACTTGCGGGAGAGTGGCTCGATCGAGCAAGATGCTGACCTGATTATGATGCTGTACCGCGAGGAGTACTACATGCCCGACACGCCCGATCGTGGCATTGCTGAGGTCATCATTTCCAAGCACCGAAATGGTCCCACGGGTACCGTGAAGCTGTTGTTTGATTCCCAATTCACCCAGTTTCGCAATTTGGCTGCGCCCAACCGTTCCTAGCCAGCACTATTAAGCCTGGAAAGACATCCTGCTTGGACTGCTGGGGAGAGTCTGAAAAGCAGTAAGCTAGAGGCGGAGTGAGGAATCCAGCAGTGATTGGCATCCTTCTAAAATTGTTGGGTTGGTCTGCGACGCTGTCGGTGTTGATTAAGTATGGCGGCGCGATCGTAGCGCCAGCACCCAGTACAATCACAGTATTAATTGCAGTGTGGCTGCCTAGCTTGGTGATGGCAATTGTCCTTGGATACCGAGCCTGGGTCTTTTTGCGGCTACCTGATCAGTAAAGGGTAGCTGGTTCCGGCTTGGTTTAGAGGTTGTTGTGGGAGTCGGTTTGTGAATCTGGGGCGATGGATTGGGCTTTTTGTTCTGGCGATCGCGGCGTACGTGCTGTGGCAAATCCGTGACTTACTGCTGGTCGTATTTGCAGCGATCGTGCTGGCCACTAGTTTGAACCAAGCGGTCAAAACCTTTCGGAAGTGGGGGCTGACACGTTCTTGGGCAGTATTGCTGGCTACTGGATGTTTATTAGCGTTTGTAGTCGGTTTTGTCTGGTTAGTAGTGCCGACACTCTCTTTCCAGTTTCGTGAACTGTTGGAATTAGTGCCTGCTGGAGTTGAGCGTTTCAATGAAGGTGTTGATGGGGTTTATCAAGGGCTCCCCGAAGCAATTCGCCCCTATTTCCCTAATTTGAGAAATCTGGAGGAGCAACTAAGACCAGTGGTGAATGGGTTGCTAACGCGATCGGCAGCGTTTCTTTCCAGTTCTCTGGGGGCAGCCTTAAACGTGCTGCTAATTTTAGTATTGGCATTGATGATGCTAGTCAATCCCAATCCCTATCGGCAGGGGTTTATTCGCCTGTTTCCCTCCTTCTACCGCCGCCGCATTGACCAGATTCTAGAGGAGTGTGAAGCAGCGCTGGGAGAGTGGATTAAAGGTGCGTTGCTCAGTATGGCAGTGATTGCCGTGCTTAGTAGTTTGGGGTTATGGATGATTGGGGTGCGAGCGGTGCTGGCTCTGGGGGTGCTGGCAGGAGTCCTTAATTTTATTCCCAACCTTGGTCCGACTCTGAGTGTGATTGCACCCATGCTGATCGCCTTATTGGATGTGGATGCGCCCTGGAAGCCGCTGGCAGTATTGGGATTATACATTGGCATTCAGCAGTTTGAAAGCAATTTGCTGACCCCGTACATCATGGCGCAACAGGTAAATCTGTTGCCAGCGGTGACGTTGCTGGCGCAGGTAGTCTTCGCCAGTTTGTTTGGTTTTTGGGGGTTGTTGTTGGCGTTGCCGCTAACGGTGGTGATGCAGATTTTGGTGCGACGGGTGTTGGTAGAAGATATTCTCGATCGCTGGCACACCGATGCTCAGTTGGTGACTCCTCCAGTAGCGATACCTGCTGTCGAAGATGGCCATGCCGTCTCGTCGTCAGACATACCGCGTATTGTGTCGTCTGATGCGGCTATAGACTCTGGTTCTCCCTCAGTAGCGATCGCCCCAGAGCAGGATCCCTGGGACTAGGGAGGAGTCTCCTCTACAGGGCGAATAATGGCCGGGTTAGTACGACTATCTTGGAATACTGCTTTTAGGGCTTCTTCCAGAGTTTCAGCCATGGCAATCCGGTTTTCGTAGGCAGCAATGACTCGAATCAGCGTCGGGAGGCTATTTTGCTCGGCTTCTAGGTAAAGTGGCTCCACGTAGATCAGCGATTGCTCGATCGGAATTACCAATAAGTTGCCTTGCAGTGCTCGTGAGCCCTTCCGATTCCAAAGGGAAATGCGCTCGGAGATTACCGGATCCTGGTTTATCCGCGCTTCGATTTGTTCTGGCCCAAATACTTGCTGTTGTTTAGGAAATCGGTAAAGCAGCAGTTTGCCGTAATCTTCTCCGTCCGATCGTGCTGCCAACCAGGCTGAAAGGTTGGTGCGTTGGCTAGGCGTGTAGGGCAGGAGCAGAATGAATTCCTCGCGCGCCTGAGTTGTTGGTAAATTCATGATCACAAAGTAAGGCTCTACGGCCTGTTGCTCGGTGCCGTAAATTTCTCTAGGAATATGCCACTGATCTTCTCGGTTGTAGAACACCTGTGGGTCGGTCATGTGGTAGGTCATCAGCCGCTCCGACTGAAGTGAGAATAAGTTCTGAGGATACCGGAGATGGTTTTGTAAGACTTTGGGCAATGCGGTTAGAGGCTGAAACAGCCGAGGAAATGCGGCCTGCCAGGTTTGAATCAACGGGTCGTTGGGGGTTGCTACGTAAAACTGCACCGAGCCGTTGTAAGCATCAACCACGACCTTGACGGAGTTACGGATGTAGTTAGGGTGACCATCAACGGGTTCTGGATCGAGAACTGCTCCAGGATCAGAATAGGGAAACCAGGTGCTAGTGGTGTAAGCATCCAGAATCCAATACAGGTAGTTAGGTGTTGCAGGTTTGGTGGTGTTGTTACCAGCTTTCAACATTGGGCGATTAATGTCAGCCACAACCAGATACGGGTCGGTGTCATATTGCAACATGGGGGCAATGGCTCGAACCCGTTGCATGATGTTGCGGCGAAACAGCAGTTTGCTTTGGGGCATCAGGCTGTTGGTGAAAACCAATTGGGCATCGTTAAAGTAGCGAGCAAATAGCCACTGCTGCCACAAACGTCCGATCTCAATACCGCCAGCACCATCGTAGGTGTTGTAAACGTTGTCATTACCACTGGGGTAGTCCAATTCTTGGGCATGGGTGCTTGTGATGACGTAAGTATCTGTCAGTTCACCAAAGTAGATGCGTGGAGCACTCACAGGCACAATGGCCGCCACCTCATCATCCACTACGCTTAAGCTGCCGCTCTGATCACGGGCATCTGCACCGATATCTTTTACGAAATAGTCAGGTAATCCCCCCGGTGCAACGCGATTCACTGGGCTGAGGGTAAAGCCATAGCCATGGGTGTAAACCAAGTGTTCGTTAACCCAGGTTTTAGCTTCAGGTGGGACAGAGCTATAGTCCAGTTCCCGAGCTGAAATAAGGACTTGCTGGCTGGTGATAGCGCTGCTTTCACCTGGAATGGGGTAGCGATCGATATCAGCGTCGTAAAACCGATAGTACGGACGAATTTGTTGGAGTTGGCGGTTGGTTCTTAGCAGGGGACGAGTATCCCATAGACGGATATTGCGCACTGTCAGGGGATTGGCCTGTAGCCGTGCGTAGGTCAAATTGTAGTTGGGGTTAAACGTTTCGACCTGGATAGAATCAAGATCAAAGCCACGCCGTGTTGAGGCGATCGTGTGTTGCAGGTAGGGACGTTCGCGGTCGAGTTCATTAGGACGGACAACAGCCCATTGCACCAGTGGCGGTAATATCCACAGGAGCACAATGGCCACCAGCATCAGCATGCTGACCCACCTCAACAGCACTGACCATGCTCGAACCGATCTCCACTGCCGCTGCAAGGCTAGCCCTAACAGCCCAACCCCTAAGACAACGGCCAGGATGCTCAAGACAGTGTAGGCTGGTAAGCGCAATGTCACGTCGGTGTACCCGGCACCGTACATAACCCGATTGGGTTGGAAGAAGAGGCGATAGCGGCTGAGCCACAGGCTAAAAGCGATCGCCAGCAAAGACAACCCAGCCAGTCCATACAAATGCTGTCGTTGGCTAACCGTCAGCTTGGGAAAGCGACCCTGGTTCAAGCTGTCTTCTGATAACAAGTAGCGTAGTCCTACCAGCAGGAGTGCCAACAGTGTCAGCCCAAGTAACCAAAATTCCAGCAAATGGGCGATCGGCAGCCCAAAAATATAGAAACTGATGTCTCGTTTCAGAATCGGATCGGCTTGCCCAAACGGTTTAGCGTAGATCCACTGCAACCATTTGCTCCAATGGGTTGCCAGCACTACTCCATATCCCAGGCTGGCAACTAGTGGTACTGTCCACAGTAACCAGTGCGGATAGACCAACAGGGCGATCGCACCTACAAGCAACAACCCAACGCCAAAAAACGGTAGTGGCGCTTGCCAATTGAGCAGCTGCTCCAGAAGTTGCCACAGCACAGTAGGGCGAAAGGAGGGTGGCAGCGGCAGTTGTGTGCCAATCCCTTGATTGGCTACAGCCACGACTTGAGCCACAGCATAGCCCCAGTGCATTAACACCAGCCCAATGCCTAACCCCAGACTCAAAGGCACTCCAAACATAATCCACACGGGCAAAGAAGAGGATGCCTGAGTTACAGGCGATCGCACTGCTGGACTAGAATGCAGCGTTGCAGGAACCGCAGCCCGTTGCCCTCCAGGTAATGGATAGCGCTGCGGATAGCGTGGCAAGGTTCTTTGAGGGTAGGGCGGCAAGATAAAGCGTGCCGATGTTGGCTTGGATGAAGTGACTACTGGCTGCTCTGGTCTTGATGCACTTGGTTGACTAGGTGCAACTGGGTACGGTTCGGTGTCAGATAGGCTTGCTGCCTGCCTTCGCAGCCGCTCAGCTAGGGCTAGGTTACCGACCAAAAATGCGCCACTCAGGCCGGTTACGCTTAGAAAAACTAGAACCTGCAAGGCTAGCCGCTTCCAAAAAACACCAACATATCCCACTTCCTCAAACCAGAAGTGCTCTGCTACAAGGGCACAGAACCCGCCCAGCAACACCCAACTAAGCAAACTAACCGCTAGCCAACGCAGACTACGACGAACAAGTAACCTGGCTGAGAACGAGGCTAGAAATAGACTGGTCATAACTTAGATTCGGCATTGCTGGAATGGCTCAGCCTTATTCTACCGAGTCGATCGCTAGCTCGCTGCGTGCACTGTTTCTTGAGGTCAGCAATGCGAGGCCGTTCCAGTGCAGCCTCCCCATAGAGCGGTTGTGAAGGTTGAGGTGGCTAGTACGGGACAAAATGATTGCTATCCCAATCCAGAAGGTGAAACCCAAAAAGGCAACGGTGAAGTTTGGCATGGAACTGGCGATCGAGTCGGGGCAACTGACGGCAGCGATCGTAAAGGGCTCTGGTAAGACAAATCTAGAAATCACTCTGGAGCCGGAAAGCCAATCAAAAGCTGAGCCGTACAGAAGCCAGAAGCAATCGCATAGACTAAGGGTAGATCTTCGCTGACAGACGATGGTCATGAACCAACCTTCTACCCTGATTCCCAGTGACATATGGATTCCTGCCACCTGGGAAGAGTACCTTCACGCTTTGGATGACCCTGCCCATGCCAAATCCAAAGGATATTACAGCAATGGGCGCATGCGACTAGAAATGCAGTTATCCGTAGGTTTTGATCATAGTAAAGATCACGGAATTATCGCCCTTGCCACTAATCTCTATGGCATTTTGAAAGGCATTCCGTTCACTGCTTTAGACAACTGTTCCTTTCGGAAAACGGGCTATGCAGAATTTCAGCCAGACCTGGCCTATTACGTGGGTACGAAGGCAAACGCAATTCCTAGTGGTACTGATGTTGTGAGTCTGGATCAATATCCGGTGCCGGATTTAGTTGTTGAGGTAGCGAAATCCTCCCTGTTGGACGATCGCACGGTCAAGCGAGTGCTCTACGAAGAGATGGGCATTGCCGAATATTGGATAGTGAAGGTGGAAACGGCGGAAGTGTGGGCTTATCAGATGAGCGATCGCGGCAGCCAGCGGATTGATATTTCTCTAATGTTTCCAGGGCTGGAAACTGCTGTCTTGGACCAAGCACTGCAAAAAAGCCGCAGTCAAGATCATGCTCAGGTGGGAGCCTGGTTAATGGCACAGTTTCACACCCAAGGTTGTTGAGCCATACTTTAATTCAGCCTTTAGCTGATGGACTGTTGGTTCCACTCTTTTTCAGCATCGGCGATCGCTTGATCCACGCTCTTTTGCCCTAGCATGGCGGCTTGCAAATTGTCGTAAATGATTTTCTGCAATTGCTTAAC
>Ga0224722_1001987_pt1 | contig 11040 bp, 9 predicted proteins | sample Balambano_FR1_Me_FD_161646 | JGI IMG/M metagenome (GOLD analysis project Ga0224722, IMG submission 161646) | Freshwater sediment microbial communities from Lake Towuti, South Sulawesi, Indonesia - Balambano_FR1_MetaG | ecosystem: Environmental > Aquatic > Freshwater > Lake > Sediment | place...
GGTGAAGAGACAGAGTGCCCGGCCCCGGCTCACCTCCAGCAAGCGTTCAATTTCGGCAGCTACGGCGTTATAATAGGGGTCGGCGTTCCGGTAATCATAGGCAGGCAGCGGGGGCTGATAGAGCAGCGTCTGACGCGGATAGTCAAAGACGGCGGACAATACATGCTCCTCACCGACACTGTGGATGCCACAGCGCCCTTTGAAATGGACGAAGTTGCCGCCGGTTGCCAGGGTCGCGCTGGTGCAGATCACGGTGCGCGCCACGGGTGTGCCATTAGCGTCTTCGGGCTGAAAAAGGTGCTGGCTCAACAAACTGGCCGGGTTGATCGGCGCAGCGTGGACTTCGATGGTGGTGTGGCGGCGGTCAAAGACACGCACGGCATAGCGCACAAACTCATCATCGCGTTTGTTGGTCGCCACGGTGAGGATCTTGGTGGCCGTGCTGTTGAGCGCCTCGATTGCCAGTTCGTAGAGTTTGCGTTCTTCGGCTTTGTCGTCCTCTTGGCGCTTTTTACCCTCTGGCGGTTTCTCGCCGAAAGGATTGAGCTTTTTCAACCGCTGGCTAAGATCAGTCAACGCACGGCCCAGCTTGCCCATCTCTTCGAGTTCTTGCTCCAGCCGATAGGCATTGTCGCGACTCAGGTGCGCCACGGCTTGGAAGGCCAGCGTGTTCTGAAAGCGCACCTTGTCGAGCAGGTCGTCGTCGAGATGTTGTTTGTAGACCGTGCGGCTGAGTAACTGTTCCACGGTATAATCGGTAACGGTGGTCTCGTAGACGGCGGTGGCGGTCTGTTCCAGACCGTGTGCCTCGTCGATGACATAGATACTCGCCGGGGGCAGGATGCGTTCGCCGGCCCAGCCTAACTCCAGCACGTTGAGCAACAGATGGTGATTGGTGATCAGGATCTGCGCTTCCGCAGCCTTGTCGCGCATGTGGTTGACCCAACATTCGCTGTGATAGAAGCGGCACTCCTGGTGCAGACAGTCATCGGGGAAGCTGACGATGCGTGGCCGCAGGTCGCTCTCCAGCACAAAGGGCAGGTCATCGACATCGCCCGTCTCGGTCTCGTCGAGCCAGGTACGCATAAACTTGATCTGATCATGCTCGCGGTCGTAGAGCGAGAGGCGTTGCTGCTCAAAGAGTTCTTTTTCCCACTTGAGGTTGCAGACAAAGTTGCTGCGCCCTTTGACGATCACGGCGTTGATCTCGCGGTCAAGCACCTGGCGCAGAAAGGGGATATCTTTGTAAAAAAGTTGACTTTGCAATGATTTGTTCGCCGTGGCAATTACCACGGTTTGGCCGCTGAGGATGGCCGGCAGTAGATAGGCAATCGATTTCCCAGTGCCGGTCGGGGCTTCGATCAACGCATGTTGCCCCCCGAGCATGGCCCGCTTGACAGCTTCGGCCATGGCGAGTTGGCTGGGGCGCAATTCATAGCCGGTCAGGTGGTGGGCCAGCGGCCCATCGCTGCTAAAAAAGTGCGCCAGATCCGCCGCTGCCAGCGCAGTCATGGATTTTTCTTGTTCAGGCGGCAGATCCTCTGGCTCGGCCAAGTCAAAGGGTGGTTCGCTCGGCTCGAACAGCTCCAGTTCGTCGTTCATAACGGTTGATCACCAGCAAATCAGAAACCAGGTTTTGCCCAAAACCTGGTTTCTCTCGTCGCACACCAATCTTGCTCCCTGCCATAGTCTAGCACATCTGTGCGGGCGGGGCAAAGAGGCAGGCGCAAGGGAGGAGATTCCAAATTTGTCAGCTGAGAAGGATTTTTGCAGCAGCCACGATAATAGTAGTAAGAAATTATACGGATTCGTCCCCTACGATGACATTGATCATCAACGCAAAGCGTATTCGGATCTATTTTGGGCATACCGGAAGGAGTGTTTCCATGCGTGTCTTATTGACGGGCCACAATGGCTACGTCGGTACAGTGCTTGCGCCGTTGCTGGTGCGCGCCGGCCATGTGGTGGTCGGCGTGGACACCAATCTGTACCACGGCTCAACCTTTGGCAAAGAGCCGGATAAACAGGGCATCACCGAAATTGAAAAAGATATTCGCGATCTAGATGTGTTTGATCTCGCCGGCTTTGATGCGATCCTTCATCTGGCTGGGTTGTCGAATGACCCGTTGGGCGATCTCAACCCCGACCTCACCTACGACATCAACCATCGCGCATCGGTGCGGTTGGCGCATCTCGCCAAGCGCGCTGGGGTGGAACGCTTTGTCTTTTCATCCTCGTGTAGCAACTATGGCGCAGGGGGAGAGGATTGGCTCTACGAGACATCGGCCTTTAATCCCGTCACCCCCTATGGCAAATCGAAGGTGATGGTCGAGCGCGATGTGAGTCCGCTGGCGGATGCGCACTTTACGCCCGTCTTTCTGCGCAGCGCCACGGCCTACGGCGTTTCAGCGCGGCTGCGGTTTGATCTGGCGGTCAACAATTTGGTAGCATGGGCCTTTACCACGGGCCGGGTCTATTTGAAGAGCGCCGGCACCTCCTGGCGCCCCTTTGTCCACATCGAGGATATGGCGCGCGCCTTTGTCGCCGCACTCGAAGCCCCGCGTGCAGCGGTTCACAACCAGGCGTTCAATGTGGGCCGCACAAGCGAGAACTATCGCATCTGCGACATCGCTCAGATCGTTGTGGAGACGGTGCCCGGCAGCCGGGTCGAATTTGCGCCCGATGCCGAGCCGGACAAGCGCAATTACAAAGTCAACATGGACAAGATCGCCACCACGCTGCCCGACTATCAACCGCAGTGGGATGTACGGCAGGGTGCGCAAGAGCTATACGAGGCGTATCAGAAAATCGGTGTCACCGTCGAAGAGTTTGAAGGTCCCCGCTATCGCCGTGTCAGCCACATCAAAGAGTTGCTAAACAGCAGGCGGCTGGACGAAAACCTGCGCTGGCGCGAACTGGTGCTGGCTTAAGACCTCTCCCCCTGACCCCCTCTCCCCGTGGGGAGAGGGGGAACCAGTAGAGTTTGATCAGGCATAACAAATTTCTTGTTTCTTTAGACAAATAGACACTTACCATATCAGATCCAGCTTACCGAGTTCCCCTTCCCTCCCAGGGAAGGGGTCAGGGGTTAGGTCTATCACCCTAAATTACCTATGATCTATCGCAACGAAACCACCTGCCGTTCCTGCGGCTCAACACAGTTAGACGTGATCCTGGCCTTTGGTGAAACACCGCTGGCTGATCGGCTGCTCACCCGCGAGCAACTGGAGAAACCGGAGTACAAGGCTCCTTTGACCCTGGCCTTCTGCCGGGAGTGCTCGCTGGCGCAGATCATCGAGACGGTCGACCCGACCATTCTCTTCTATGCGGAGTATCCTTATTTTTCATCGGTCTCCCCGTCGCTGCTGCGTCATTTCGGCCAGAGCGCCGAAGAGATCATGGCGCTGCGTCCGCTCGATGGCAACAGCCTAGTGGTCGAGGCGGCGAGCAATGATGGCTACATGCTCAAAAACTTTGCGGCGCAGGGGATTCCGGTGCTTGGCATCGACCCTTCGATTGCGCCAGCCGAAGCGGCCCAAAAAGCGGGCATCCCCACCCGAATCACCTTTTTTGGCCGCGACCTGGCCGAACAACTGGTGCAGGAAGGCAAACGCGCTGACATCTTCCTGGCGAACAACGTCTTGGCCCACGTCCCTGATCTCAACGGCTTTGTAGCGGGCATCAAGACGCTGCTCAAAGAGAATGGTATGGCAGTGATCGAAGCACCCTATGTCGTCGATCTGATCGACCACTGCGAGTTTGACACGATCTATCATCAACATCTCTGTTATTTCTCGGTCACGGCGTTGGATAAGCTCTTCCGCCGTCACGGGTTGTATCTCAACCATATCAAGCGGGTGGCAATCCATGGCGGCTCGTTGCGCCTGTTCATCGAGCCGGTGGAGAAGGTGCAGGATTCGATCCGTGCGTTGCTGGCAACCGAAGCCGAACGCAAAGTGGATCGCATCGATTACTATCAGACCTTTGCCGAGCGCGTGCGGGCCGTCAAAGGGTCCCTGCTGACGATCTTGCAGGAACTGAAGGCCGAGGGGCGCACCATTGCCGGCTATGGTGCTGCGGCCAAAGCGACCACCATGCTCAGCTATTGTGGCATCGACAAACAGTTGGTGGACTATGTGGTTGATCTGAACAAATACAAACACGGCCGCTTCATGGGTGGCAATCATTTTCCGATCTACGCACCGGATCGCCTGTTGCAGGATCGGCCAGACTATGTACTCGTGCTGGCCTGGAATTTTGCCAAAGAGATCATGCAACAACAGGACGGCTATCGGCAACAGGGGGGCAAGTTTATTATTCCCATCCCCCAACCAGAGATCGTGGGGTGACGCCACTGGAAGTGGGTTTCTGAGCGAGCGTGCCGGGCGCAAACGCCCGGCACGTTGACTAGATAGTGGGGTAGGTTACAACAGGGCTGGTGATCAACGCAACGGCGCGTTGGTTACCAGCCCTGTTGTTTTACCCTCAGTGCGGGGTAGCCGAGGGGGCAGTCATACTCGGAAATGAGTGCCACCTGGAAGACCATGTCATGGAAATATGTCTGATTCCTATACCCTGCTCTATGCCTTTTTCACGCTTCTGGCGCGATACTTGGCCTGCACGAGCGATGCCCTCTAGCAGAGAGACATGTGTGCAGCCTGTGAGAGCCAGCATGAAAGGAGAGCGTTACATGGATCAAACGTTAAGTGGCAAGAAAGTGGCGATCCTTGTCTCGCATGGTTTTGAAGAAATTGAATTGTCGGAACCAAAACGTGTGTTGGAAGAGGCCGGTGCCCAAACGCAGATTGTTTCGCCAGAAACCGGCACAGTTTTCGCCTGGCGAGACAAGAACTGGGGCAGCAAATATCCGGTGGATGTCCCTATAGCGCAAGCCAGTGCCCAGGAGTATGATGCGCTGCTTTTGCCCGGCGGTGTGATGAACCCCGACAAGCTGCGCTTGAGCGAGGAGGCAGTTGAATTTATCCGTGCCTTTTTTGACGCAGGTAAACCCGTCGCCGCCATCTGCCACGGCCCCTGGCCACTGATCGACGCTGGTGTGGTCGAAGGACGCACCATGACCTCGTACCCATCTCTGCGGATGGATCTGCTCAACGCCGGTGCCAACTGGGTAGATCAAGAGGTGGTCGTCGATCAAGGGTTGGTGACCAGTCGCAACCCAGACGATCTACCAGTGTTCAACCGCAAAATGGTAGAGGAATTCGCCGAAGGCATTCACGAACCCGCCTACGCCTAATCAAACACTGGAGAACCAACAGGAGAAATCTCATGAAGATCCGTGCAATTTTGTCCGACCAAGAAGCTGTGGAGTTGGTCACCAACCGGCTTACTGCGTTAGGTTCTGAGGAGATCGACTGGGATCTGTTAGAGCCAAGCGATGATCCTGACCGCTTGATTCCGGCATTTGGTTGGCCAGCCAGCGGTGGGGCGGGTGGCGGGCCAGCGGGCACTGGCGGGGGAATCGCCGTACCCGTCGTCGCCGATTACCCAGAGGATGAGTTGCTGCGCGACGAGGGCGTTGATCGCGATGATGCTGACTCCTATGGCCGCAGCGTCGAGCGGGGTGGCACGCTCATCATCATTGATGCCCCATCTCAATACGAAGGGCGCGTCCGGCAAATTCTCGAACAGGCCAACGCGCAACAGATGACGACAGAGTAGGGAAAGCTAGTAGACGGAGTTGTAGGGGCGAGGTAGTCGAGGGAAAAGTCTTGATACACAACAGATCTCTCACCCGACTGCCTCGCCCCTACTAGGTTTACGCCTCATTCACCAGTGCATCACAAATCCACCGTCCACGTTGATCGCCTGGCCGGTCACATTGCGCGCCCGGGCCGAGGCGAGAAAAACCGCCATATCGGCAATATCTTCCGGGGTCTGCCAACGTTTGAGTGGGACAACGCGGTTGATCTTCTCGCTAGACCATTCCTCAAACGTCTCCTGATGCTCGGTGGGCAGATTGCGGTTAGAGGCCGCCCAGATCGAACGGTTGAGCGGCGTATCGACCATACCGGGACAGAGGGCGTTGACGCGAATGTTGTAGGGGGCCAGATCCTTTGCTGCACATTGCGTAAAGTTGAGCAACGCCGCCTTGGAGGCGCTGTAGGGTGGGTCAGTCTGCGAGCCGATCTGCCCGGCTACTGAACTGAGGAACAGAAATGTCCCAGTGCGTCGCTCGCGCATCGGCTCGAAAAAGGCGTAAGTTGCGTTGACTGCGCCGACCACATTTACTTGCAAGACCTTCGGCCAATCCTCTGGCCTTAGATTCCAAAAGGGGAAACCGTATTTGCCCGAACCGATCCCCACAGCAAAGACAACATGGGCCACCGGGCCAATGGTCTGCTCGATCTGCGCCGCGGCAAGCTGCAATGCCCGGTAATCGGTTACATCAACCGTGAGGCCAAGAGCGCGCCGAGTGGATTCCGCCCCCATTTGGTGCGCCAGATCAACAACTGCGGGCGCACGGTCGATCAAAGCCAACTGCGCACCTTCTGCGCCAAATCCCTGTGCAATCGCCCGGCCAATCCCGCTGGCTGCACCGAGGACAACGATCACTTGACCAGTCAGTTCTAAGTTCATGACTATATCCCAAAAGATTTGGTTGTTGAGATAAAGAGTAGTGATGCAGAGCCGCAACGCCGCCCCGGTAGATCACCACTCAATCATGTGTTTTGTCTAATTCGTGCGCACGGGCTGTGTTGGAGTAGAGCGCAGAATAGTGCTGACTCGTTCGCACGAGGGCGTGCCCACTCCTCATTCGTGCAGACTTTGTCTGTTTTCTCGATTAGGATTTACACAAAAATCACACCCTCCTCGACCTTGATTGGCAGGAGCCGTAATTTTCGTTTGTCGACCAAGCACTGGCCTGTGCGGAGATCAAATTCCCAGCCATGCCAGGGGCAGGCCAGGATTTCGCCGCTGCGCCCCCAGATCAACTCGCCCGGCTGAGAGGGCAGCGTCGTGCCGCGCAGATGGCCGCGGCAGATCGGGGCGAAGGCATGCGGGCACAGGTTGAGCACGGCGCGAAATTCGCCGTTGAGGTTAAAAATCCCAATCGATTGCCCGTCGATCTCGACGATCTTGCGCTCACCCGGTGGTATTTCTGCCACCTGCGCTACCGGGCGCCGTCGAAAGGGGCGGCCGCGTTGAGCGCGGGTGGATTGCTCTTGTTCTTCAAGCATAAGCCACCTCGCGCTCCGCACCATTCAACGCGATCGGCCTGGGTTGTTCGGGCAATTTGTATAACTGGCGCGCATTTTCACCCATAACCGCTTTGTGGAGCTTGGCGGGGAGCAGGCGCGCCGCAAAATCGGGCGTGTCGCCATCCCAATGGGGATAGTCGGTGGCGAACATCAGCATCTTTTCGGCGTCGAACATCTCCAGCATGGTATGCAAGTGGCGAAGAGTATCCGGCTCTTCGAGCGGCTGGGTGCTGAGCAAAACATGATCACGAATGATTTCACTTGGCGGGCGATCCACCCAGGGCACAGTCATGCGCAGCGCCTTCCAGTTTTTGTCAAAGCGCCAGCAGATCGGTGGCAGCCAGGAGACCCCTCCCTCGAGCATAACAAATTTGAGGGTGGGAAACTTGGCAAAGACCCCTTCGCTGACCAGGCTGACGAGATGCCCAATATAACTGCCGACCAGATCGGTATGCCACTCCAGATAGCTGGCCGGATAGCCGGTGCCCGTCGGCGCGCCGGAGATGCCAACGCCCTCTGTGCCAGGATGAATCGCCACAGGCAGATCGTACTTCACCGCGGCGGCATAGATCGGGTGAAACGAGCGATGGCCATAGGCCGTGGGCGAGCCACTGGGCATAACGATCTGTACTACACCGGGGTGACTGCCCAACCGTTCGATCTCGCGCACAGCCACCTCAGCCACATGCGGATAGACCACAATCGAAAGACGATAACGCGGGTCGGCGGTGAGCCAGTCGGCGACCATCACATCGTTGGTGGCGCTGATCAGCACGGCAGCGTAGTCGATCTCCGGCGAAAGCCCATAGTGCAGACTGCTCCCCGGATTCAAGATCCCATAATCAAGCTGGTACGCGTCAAGCAGATACTTGGCCGTGGCGCGCGGGTCGTTTTCGATCCGCAGACCATCGTCCAGTACAGCATCGGCGCGATTGACGCCGCCAGGGTTCCAGTAGCCGAGCGTGCCCGCTGCCCGGTTGCCACCCGCATAGCGGGTGCGCCACGGTTCGGGCAAAAAGTCGAGCATCCGCTCCGCAGGCGCGCCCGGGTGGATGTCCGTATCGACAACGAGGTACTCTTTGGTCATACGTAGTTCTTATCTCCCAGCAATGCCAGACATTTGAATACCGCCCACAAAATAGCGTTGCGCCAGAAAAAAGAGCACCAGCAGCGGCAGGATCATGGCGGTGGAGGCGGCCATCATCAGATTCCAACTCGTCGAGTAGAGATCCTTGAAGCCTTGCAGCCCAATCGCCATAGTCCATTTGCGCGTGTCTTGTAAATAGATTAGGGGCAGGAAAAAGTCGTTCCAATGGTGGATAAAGGAAAAGATGGCGACGGTTGCCAACACTGGTTTGGCCAGCGGCAAAATGATATTCCAGTAGATGCGGAAGTTGCTCGCCCCGTCGATGCGCGCCGCTTCGTCAAATTCGTAGGGGATGGTCATAAAGAATTGACGAAAGAGGAAGATGTTGAAGGCTCCGCCTCCGAGCCAGTAGGGTACTGTGAGCGGGAGAAAGGTATTGATCCACTTGAGATTGCGAAAAACAATAAAAGTGGGGATCAACGTCACAATGCTCGGCAGCATGATCGTCGAGAGCACCAGCCCAAAGAGAAAACCACGCGCTGGAAAGCGCAGGCGGGCAAAGGCAAAGGCGGTCAGTGAAGCGGTCAAGAGGGTGCCGCTCGTGGCCCAAAAGACGACCGCCAGCGTGTTCCAGAAGTAGGCCCCAAAGGGTACTTTGGTAAACGCATCGGGATAGTTTTGCCAGACAATCGGGTCAGGGATCCACTGCGGGGGCATGATAAAGGTCTGCGGGCCGACCTTAAGCGAAGTGGAGATCAGCCAGATCATGGGCAGCGAGAGCGCCAACGCAAAGAAGCTGAGCACCCCGTACCAGAACAGACTGTGCAGCCCACCCTGGATCTGCTGGGCGCGTTTGCTGCGCACGCCGGTTGCTGGCCGAGCACTGGATGACAAGCTGGACGATGATTGACTTGTGATGCGCATAGCGGGCAAATCTACCTTCGCAGGTCGCCTTCGTAAAAGACCCAGCGATCCGACAAGCGGAACTGAACCACGGTGAAGCCGAGGATGATCACAAAAAGCACCCAGGCCATGGCGGAAGCGTAGCCCATGTTGAAATTCTCAAAGGCCGCCCGGTAGAGATAGAGCAAGTAGAAGAGCGTCGAGTAGTTTGGCCCCCCTTCGGTCATGATAAAGGCCTGGGTGAAAACTTGAAACGCCCCGATGATAGCGATGATCAGGTTGAAAAAGAGAGACGGGGTGAGCAGCGGCAGCGTCACCCGCCAGAATTTTTGCCAGCTATTCGCCCCATCGATCATTGCCGCTTCGTAGAGTTGTTCGGGGATGCCCTTCAGCCCGGCCAGCAGGATCACCATCTGCCCGCCGATGGTCCAGAAGCTCATAATGATAAACGAGGGCTTGGATAAACGTGGGTCTTGCAGCCAGTACAGCCCCTCAAAGCCCAGCCATTGCAGCAGCGCATTGGCCAGCCCCCATTGCGGCTGAAAGATCCACAGCCAGAGGATCGAACTCGCCACCGCGGGCACCAGCGACGGGATGTAGAAGAGCGTCCGAAAGAGGGTGATCCCACGCAGCGGTAAATTCATGGCCAGGGCGGCCAGCAACGCCAGGAACAGGTGTAACGGCACACCCAGAAAGACATAATAGGCCGTGTTCCACAGCGAAAGGTAGAAGCGGTCATCCGTAAAGAGCTTTTGATACTGTTGGAAGCCCACCCACACCGGCTTGGTGACAATCTCCCAGCGCGTCAACGAAATCACAAAAGACGCCAGCATCGGCCCGGCAGTAAAGAGCAGAAACCCAATCAGCCACGGCGCGATAAAGAGAAACGCATCGCGCTGTTCGCTCCATAACAGGCTGCGGCGATTCGGCAGAAAGGTGCGCATAGCAAGCCAATCAGAGAGATTAGAGACTGGAGACTCGAGACTGACAATAGTCTCTAGTCTCCTAGTCTCCCCGTTACGCGCCCGGCAGGGCGGCGATCAACTCGTTGACGCGGTCGGCGATCCCGTCGAGCGTGCTCTGCGGGTCAGCTTTGGTGATGCCATAGACCGAATCGAGCGCGGCCTGGATCTCCCGGTGGACGCCGATCCAATCACCGGCGACTGGCTCTGGTCGGCCATAATCAAAGGCATCAAGGATGATCTGGATGCTAGCCGGTGGATTGGCGGGATCAAGCACCTTGGGATCGGTCGCCACTTTCTTGAGCGAAGGCAGCCGCAAACCACCGTCGGCCCACAGCGAAAAGGCTTCTTCCGAACCCAGCATTTTGAGCCAACGCCAGGCCGCATCGGGTTGCTGCGTACCGGCATAGATGCTGTGACCGGCAGAAGCGACGCGCGTGGTGCGGGTCTCATCGGCATTCTTGGGCATGTGGGCCACATCCCAAACAAACTCCGAGGCCATCACGTTGTTAAAGACGCTAAATTGTGGGAACATGCCAATGCGCCCGGTGGTAAAGAGTTCAGGGGTGCTAAAACCGCCCTTCTCCTCGCCGGGGATGTGGAACCCAGCGTCGTGATGCCAGGCCGAGATTTCGCTCACCAGTGCCACATTTTCGGCGGCATTCATGGTGAATTGGCTGCGGTCGGCGTTTAAGACATCACCCCCACGCTGCCACATACGGATCCAGGTGTTGCGGTTGAGGTTCCAATCGGCTGTGCCAAAGATCTTCTCCGCACCTTCGCCCTCGGTCATCGTTGCGGCGGCCGTGGTAAAGTCGTCCCATGTCCAGTCGGCAGTCGGCAACGGCAGGCCGTGTTTATCGAAGAG
>Ga0224722_1001988_pt1 | contig 11039 bp, 8 predicted proteins | sample Balambano_FR1_Me_FD_161646 | JGI IMG/M metagenome (GOLD analysis project Ga0224722, IMG submission 161646) | Freshwater sediment microbial communities from Lake Towuti, South Sulawesi, Indonesia - Balambano_FR1_MetaG | ecosystem: Environmental > Aquatic > Freshwater > Lake > Sediment | place...
AGTTTGGTCAGGAAGAAGAGACCTACAACATCGTGGCTGCTCACGGCTACTTCGGTCGGTTGATCTTCCAATATGCGTCTTTCAACAACAGCCGTTCCTTGCACTTCTTCTTAGGTGCATGGCCTGTAATCGGCATTTGGTTCACCTCGTTGGGCATCAGCACGATGGCCTTCAACCTGAATGGTTTCAACTTCAACCAGTCCATCATTGACTCACAAGGTCGTGTGGTGGGTACTTGGGCTGACATTTTGAACCGTGCCAACCTGGGTATGGAAGTGATGCACGAGCGCAATGCTCACAACTTCCCGCTCGATTTGGCTTCTAGTGAGGCGGCTCCTGTGGCTTTGGTGGCTCCTGCTATCAATGGCTAGTGTTTTCTCTGGTTTCGTTGGCTAGTTGATTAGTTGATTGATTTGTGGTGAGCGCTCTCCTGCCGGGGGGCGCTCACCCTTTGGGGGGATCAATGCTAACAATATTTGATGCGCTCTAGTTCGTAATCCTGTAGCATTACAGGTAATTGGGCGATCGCAATTAATCTCTCTTTTATGTTGAAGTCTCGTGCAAAAGTTAAAACTAATCTTCCAGATATTTATACAGTTATGATCGTTCGGACTGGACGATCGCCTACGTTCTTTTCTATCCGCCCGATCGCTATTTGGCTTTCTCTGGCGTCATTATTATTGCTCCTCGGTGCATTGATTTATTTTGCATTTGCTGCGGGAAAGTCCTCTAATTCCCCATCAAGTGCGTTAACTGGTCAGCCAATTGTTTTAAGCGATCACCCTTAACCTAATTCCTAAGAAATTGGATTCATCTGGAGTTGCTGATGTTTAAGAGTAAGCCGACCAACTCATTAACCTATCTTGCTGCTAGCAGCGAGTTTCATGGCAATATGCATGTTGATGGTGACCTGCGCGTTGATGGAGTTGTGCATGGCAATGTTGACGTTCGGGGTGATTTAGAAATTTGTCCAACTGGATTAATTGAAGGCTCAGAAGTTCGAGCCCGCAATTTAATTGTTCACGGTGTTCTAAAGGCACGAGTCATTGCTGAAGGGAAATTGACCTTGAGTAAGAGTGCGCGGTTAGAAGGAGATGTAAATGCCACTGAGCTTCATGTTGAGCCTGGTGCGCTGTACGTTGGTTATATTGAGACGATCGACGCAAAGGCGTTATCTGGGTTGGGCAGTCGTCCTGAGTTAATCGCTGGTAGGGATGAGCTTTGAGGTATCTAACCTGAGTTGCCTTTCAAAACTGTGTGACATTTTGGATTAGTCTATTCCAAGCTTAGATTGGCTCAACGTTTCCTGTATGATCTTTCCCCATGACACTAATCCAGGTTTGGGGCGCTCTGCTAATTTTTAGCATTTGTCCACTTTTGGGTGGGTTACCCCTGATTAAGTGGATTACTTATGGGTTAACTGGCCAGCATCTCGATCGGCTTGGCACTGGGAACGTCAGCGTTTCGGCTGCTTTTTACCACGGAGGACGTCTGGTAGGTGGTCTAGCAGTTTTATCAGAAGCCTTGAAGGGGGTTTTGGCAGTTCTGCTAGCCCGCTACTATTTTCCGCAAGAGCCTGCTTGGGAAATAGTAGCGCTGATTATGCTGGTGATTGGCCGCTACTGGTTTGGTAATGGTGCAGGAGCCACCAATGTCACGTGGGGATATTTGGTGCATGCACCTCTTTCAGCAGTCCTTGTTTTTTTGATTGGAGGCATCAGTTTTACACTGTTGCGAGAAAGGCGGTTGGGACGAATCGCTGTTCTGGTGCTTTTTCCTTTGATTACAGCGCTACGCTATCCTCAGAAAACCGACTTGATTGGTGCAACTATTCTTCTGGCTGCTTTGTTGGGTTGGATTTACACAAAGATCCCCGATGACCTAGAGCAGCCGTCTGCCAGTGCTCAGAAAGACACGCAAAGGATTTATCGATTTTTTCAGGGGAACCGATCGGTGCTAACGCTAAACCAAATACTTAAAGCACAGCTTGTTGGCGAAAAAGCTGCCAAGTTATCGGAACTAAGACAATTGGGCTATCCAGTGCCAATGGGATGGGTGTTGGTGCCTGGAGATGATCCTGAACCATTGTTAGCTGAGTTGGATCCGTCGCCCAAGCAGCCATTAATTGTGCGATCGTCGGCCATTGGCGAAGACTCTATGACGGCTTCAGCAGCAGGGCAATATGAGAGTGTAGCCAATGTAACCCGCAAACAAGAGTTGCCGATCGCGATCGCTCGTTGCTTTGGGTCATACCAGCGACCAGCTGCTGTGACTTATCGGCAAGAGAAGGGATTACCTGATGGGGCGATGTCTGTGCTGATTCAGCCACAAATCCGAGGTGTGTTCTCTGGGGTGGCATTCAGTCGTGACCCAATTCAGCGGCAGGGAAATAGCGTGTCGATCGAAGCGTTATCGGGGAATGCTAGTCGCGTTGTTTCTGGAACAACAACTCCAGAGCGCTATGAGGTGTTAGTAGAAGATCAAGTGATTAATCCAGTGTCATGGCAACTGCCAGAGACTCAAACCTTATCGGTACAGGGCACTGGTGAAGTTCCTGAGCGCTTGATTCAGCAAGTGGCTTACCTGGCGCGCCACATTGAGCAGCATTACCAAGGGGTGCCCCAAGACATTGAATGGAGCTATGACGGGAAAAGCCTTTGGTTACTGCAAGCTCGTCCAGTTACCACGTTGCTGCCAATTTGGACGCGGAAGATTGCGGCTGAAGTGATTCCTGGTGTAATCCGCCCGCTTACATGGTCAGTGAATCGACCTTTGACATGTGGTGTTTGGGGCGATTTGTTTACGTTGGTACTGGGCGATCGCACGGCTGACTTAGACTTTAACCAGACAGCTACTTTGCACTATGCCCGCGCCTACTTCAATGCCACGCTTTTAGCAGACATTTTTCAGCGCATGGGGTTGCCGCCAGAAAGCTTGGAGTTTTTGACTCGCGGTGCCAAGTTTAGTCGTCCTTCATGGCAATCGATGCTGAAAAACGCTCCAGGGTTATTCCGACTACTCAAACGAGAGTGGTACCTGGAAAGAGACTTTCACCGAGACGATCGCACCCGGTTTGCTCCCATCTTGACCTCGCTGGCAGCAACACCAGCTGCTGAGCAGACGCCTGAACAATTATTAGAGCGGATTGATGACATCCTGGCAACACTCAAATCGGCTACTTATTACAGCATTTTGGCTCCTTTGAGTGCGGCTTTGCGCAAAGCTGTGCTTTCTGTCCAAGATGAAGACCTAGATTACCAGGCAACTCCAGAAGTAGCAGCGGCGCGATCGCTACAGGAATTGGCGCGATCGGCCACTCAATTGTTGAACCAACAAGCCAGTCGCTCAGCAGACAGCAAGCTGGATCTGTCTGCAGAAGACTTATTTGCAACTCTGGCCACCCAACCAAAGGGACAGGCTATTTTGCTGCGATTAGAGCGGCTAATTCAAGACTACGCCTATCTCAGCGATGTAGGGACAGATATTGCTGTGCCAACATGGGGCGAGCAACCTCAGCTAGTGCGGGAATTGTTTGCCCAATTTTGCTTAACGCCTCCGCCAATTCGACGAACGGCCTTGCTATCAAGGCATGTACAGCGTGTGCAGCGGCGCTTTGATTTGAAAGGGCGAGTCACAGAAATCTACAGCCGCTTGTTGGCAGAACTGCGTTGGAGCTTTATAGCGCTGGAGCAACATTGGTGCAGAGCAGGTATCCTAGCTGATGAGGGTGATGTATTCTTCCTTGAGTTAGAAGAAATCAGAGGATTGATTCAAACCTCTAATGAGAATACAAAAGAGACCTTGTTGGCTCGTATCCAGTACCGTCGTAACCAGTTTGCTGAAAACAGTACCCTAGAAACTGTTCCATTCTTGGTGTATGGAAACGATCCCCCAGTTCCCAGTCGACCATTTTCCACAACTACAGAGTCTCAATATTTGCAGGGAATTGCGGCTAGCCCAGGACAGGTAGAAGGAAAGATAAAGGTTGTGCGGGCATTGGCAGCGGGGCTAGAGGTCGATCGCACGACTATTTTGGTTGTGCCCTATACAGATTCTGGCTGGGTACCGCTGCTGGCGCGGGCAGGTGGTCTGATTTCAGAGGTGGGTGGACGCCTATCGCATGGGGCGATCGTAGCTCGAGAGTACGGCATTCCGGCAGTGATGGACGTTCCTGATGCTACCCAGCGATTGCAGGATGATCAGCGCGTTCGCCTGGATGGATCCCAGGGCACAGTGGAGTTGTTATAGAAATCGGCTATGCAGCTTTGCCAATGCCCTCTTCCCTTGCAACCAGGCGATCGCCTTCGGGTCGTCCTTCCTAGTGGAGCCTTACGAGAATCCACTAATCTGGAGCGAGGGGTTGCTATCTGGCGATCGCGGGGCTACCAGGTAGAGATTGAGCCCAGTTACAGCGATCGCTGGGGCTACCTAGCCGGTACTGATGAGCAGCGCCGCCAGCAGTTAGCCCAAGCACTGCAAGATCCAGACTGTCGGGGGATCTTGTGTGGGCGAGGTGGTTGGGGTGCAGCTCGGTTGCTAGAGGATTGGCAGTGGCGGTGGAGCCATCCTAAATGGCTGATTGGCTTTTCTGATATCACCAGTTTGCTGCTCAGTCTGGCAAAGCAAGGGGTAGCGGGTGTGCATGGCCCATTACTAACTACGCTGGCAACTGAGCCTGACTGGTCACAGCAGCGACTGTTTGACTGGATAGAAGGCCGTTCTGTACCGTCGCTGCACGGGGTGGGTTGGGGGCATGGTTGCGTTACGGGAGTACTGCTGCCAGTGAACCTGACTGTTGCTAGCAGCCTTTTGGGTACGCCGATTCAACCAAATTTTGTCAACACGATCGTGGCGATCGAAGAGGTTAGCGAAGCCCCCTACCGAGTTGATCGGATGCTGACTCAATGGCGCTTGGCTGGCCTTTTCTCTCAGATCAAAGGCATTGCTATTGGTCGATTTAGCCAGTGTGAACCAGCCGTTAATATTCCTAGCTTTACCGTGACAGAAGTATTGCGCGATCGCCTGGGAGATTTGGGCATTCCGATTGTTTCGGACTTGCCCTTTGGCCACGATGGCGTGAATGCAGCGCTACCGGTTGGAGTGCAGGCTACTCTTGATGCAAAGGCTGGGCTGCTGAGCATTGATCCGCTCTAGCGGGTAGGTTGTTTGTGGACATTGGGCTAAGCTACTTGACCAGCGTTTTTTTGCCACTGGGGACATTGGCACGCTTGAAGTAGGTTTTGTAAATTTCATGGGCGATCGGCACAGCTGATTCTGCCCCATAGCCACCATTCTCCACCACAATAGCCACAGCGATCTTAGGTTTATCGGCAGGCGCAAAGCCAACGTACACGGCATTATCCTTCTGACCTGGTACCTCAGCCGTGCCAGTTTTGCCCGCTGTCAAAGGAATAGATCCATCATTTAGGCGACGGGCAGTGCCTTGCTTAACGACTCCAACCAAACCATCACGAATAACGGCAAGGGTCGCAGCGTTGATCCCCAGCTTCTCTGGCCGCAAATTGGGTTGACTAGTTTGCTCAGCCAGAAGGTGGGGCTTAACCCGGTAGCCGCCATTGGCGATCGCCGCTATCATCACGGCCATCTCCAGTGGGGTCATCTGCACCAGTCCTTGGCCGATCGACATGCTGACAGTGTCGCCACCATACCAGGGTTCGCCAAACAGTTTCTCTTTTTCCTCTGGAGTTGGAATCGATCCGTCATTTTTGCCTTCCAACAGATTGGCTGAACTGCCAATGCCCAATCGCCGTCCCCATTTAGCTAGTTCAGATGGCCCAGCGGCCAGTCCAATTTGATAAAAAAAGGTGTTGCTACTGACAGTGAGCGCCTCACCAAACCCGATTGCGCCATAGCTAGCCCCCCCGTGCTCATGAAACTGGTGTCCGCCTAGACTAATCGAGGGATAGGTTGGCAGGATAGCCTCAGGGGAGAATTTGCCGGATTCGATCCCGGCGATCGCAGTCAGAATTTTGAAGGTGCTTCCGGGTGGATAACCCTGCATGGCTCGGTTCAGGAAGGGATTGTCCTGGGATTGCAATTTTTTCCACTCTGTAGTGGAAATACGTCGTGTAAACAAGTTGGGATCAAATGTAGGACCGCTGGCCATAGTCAGGATCCCGCCTGTTTTGCTGTCTAACACCACAACGGCTCCTCGCCGGTTTTTCAAAGCTCGTTCGGCTGCAATTTGTAAAGTTACATCCAATGTCAGTTGAATAGGTAAGCCAGCGATCGCAGGTTTATCGCCTAGAACACTCACGGCTTGCCCTGTGGCATCAACCTCGGTGAGTTGGCTGCCCCATCGCCCCTCTAGGCGATCGTTGGCTTGGCGTTCGATCCCTGTCTGACCCACAATCATGCCAATCGGATAATTTGGTTGCCGCTTCACGTCAGCATTGGTAACCTCGCCAATGTAACCAATAATGTGAGCAGCCAGATTGCCATTAGGGTAGTTGCGACTCGACTCCGCCCGAATTTCTAACCCAGGAAACTGAGACTGTTTCTCGGCTACTGTAATGTAGGTGGTAACAGGAATATTCCGTAGCAGGCGCACGGGAACGGCAGAGCGATACCCTGCTTGCTTGAGCCGAGCCAAGATCTCGTTTTGGGAAATTTGTAAGAGGGGAGCCAACTGCTGCGCAATTGCTTGCCACTGAGCTTCCGTTTGTTCTCGTGGGTGCAGGTAAAGCGATCGGGAAAGCTGGTTGGTTGCCAGCAGTTTGCCATTGCGATCGAGAATGTTGCCGCGATCAGCAGGAATAGGGATCAACGCCACGCGGTTTTGGTCAGCGCGTTCCCGGTGATATTGCCCCTGTAGTAGCTGCAATTCCATTAATCGGACAATACAAGCGCTAACCAGCATTGTGCTCATCAGCATAAGCACCACCGAGCGTCGGGAGCGATCGGGAAGGGTCGCGCCTATTCGACGTCTGCGGTGGACAAACGATAGTCCACTCGCCATAGGGATCAACTTGCTCTGGTAAAAAGAACTTGGAGCGACGGCAGGAAATAGCTTAGTCAGGCAGTCCTTACCTGCTTTGAACCGAAGCAACAGATGTGGCCTAAGTTCAGTAGCGGGGATCAACGATCCCACAGGTTCAAGCGTGCAATGCTCAAGTCAGCACTGCAGAGACTTGTTGGGTTATTCAGTCTTTTGCTGATCAAATCCGGATCAATCAATACTGGACTCGGATCGAGTGGAAAGCCAGAATTATTAGTTAGAAACAATCCTTAGTGCATAACTGAGACGCACCTACAGGATGATTCCAACTAGTAATGTTTTAGCAGGTTCAGTTTGGTTGTGCTGTATGTTTGACAGCTATTCCTAATCAAATCTAATTAACGATTGCTCAAAGTACTCGCTATAAGTGGTTAAGCGGGTTTCTCTAACAGATGTTGAAAGCTTCGCTAAAGAGTAGCGATCGCTACAAGATACTCTTTTCTGGAGCAAATTGGAGACATTCACCCTGGGGTGATGTAACAATTGCGATGGAGTTGTCGCTTACGAAAGATTAGGTCCTAGTTATGAACCCTGATATCAAAATTGTTCAGCCCAATGGTGTACTGGATGGCTCCGAAGCCAACCAGCTACGTGCAGAAATTGACCAGATTGTCCAATCTGGTGCAACCTGTGTGCTGGTTGACATGAAGGACATTACATTCATTGACAGCTCTGGCTTAGGTGCGCTTGTGCAGTCGTTCAAGTCGGCTCGTGCTGCGGGTGCCAAGTTCTGTGTTTGCTCGGTTAGCGACCAGGCTAGAATGCTGTTCGAGATTACAGGGATGGATCAATTCTTTGAAATTTTTCCAACTCAACGTGACTTTCACAAGGCAGTCGCTGAGATCGCGTAGTTACCCATAAGCGTTTCCCCAAGCCCAAAAGCTGCTAGTGCGGTTCCGTTGTTCTTGGCGGTATTGGCTCTGGCACTGTCACTCTATATTAGACATCTGGCTTACTGTGGGAGTGAATTAATACCTCTAAGTTATCCGTTGATCCGTCTGGTTCAACAGTGACAAAAACACCTGTTAAGCCTCACACATTGGGTTCACCCGATCGGTGCTGCCGTTTTAGCCCTAGTGAAGCGATAAGATAATCAAGGTTGCTCACTGAGGTATAAATCTCGTGATATCGTCTTTGGTTGCCGACTTTCGCATCATTTTCGATCGTGACCCTGCGGCGCGTAACTGGCTTGAGGTTCTAGTCTGCTATCCCGGCCTGCAGGCACTCGTTCTTCATCGTGTCGCCCATTGGTTATACGTTTTGAAGTTGCCTTTTCTGCCTCGGTTTATTTCTCATCTAGCCCGTTTTTTCACAGGTATTGAAATCCACCCTGGTGCTCAGATTGGCCAGGGTGTGTTTATTGATCATGGCATGGGCGTTGTAATTGGTGAGACAGCGATCGTGGGCAATTATGCCTTGATTTACCAGGGTGTCACCCTGGGGGGAACAGGCAAAGAAAGTGGCAAGCGTCATCCAACTCTTGGTGAAAACGTAGTCGTGGGCGCAGGGGCTAAGGTATTGGGTAATTTGCAGATTGGCAGTAATGTTCGCATTGGTGCAGGCTCAGTAGTGCTGCGAGACGTGCCTTCGGGGTGTACGGTGGTGGGTGTACCTGGTCGCATTGTGCATCGTGCTGGTGAACGGGTCGGTCCTTTAGAGCATGGGCGGTTGCCAGATTCTGAGGCACAGGTGATTCGGGCTCTAGTCGATCGCATCGAAGCGCTGGAGCAGCAGTTGGTGACTCTAAGGACGCAGATTCCAGTGGCTGTACCAGAAACTGCAAGCGTAGTTGCTGCCTCGCAAGTTCTTTCCTGGCGAGAGTCGGTATCAACAACGGCACCTCGCTGTCAGCTAGGCAATCGCGTGATTGAAGAATTTCTAGATGGCGCTGGCATCTAGTTAGCAGGACTATCGGCGAGTTTCTGGATAAGGAACTCGTAACAGTTGGTTAGGTTTGGGTTGATTGAGAATTAGCTGGGTACCATTGAGCCAGCGCACTTCAACTCGATCGATATGGTCTAGGTTGCCTAAGCCAAAATGGGCAACAGGTTCCATCTGGCACAGGTAGCCGCTACCAGAATCGATGACACGAATTTGCTGGCGATCGCCGCTGACTAGTTTCACGACGGCACCCCTTGCAGGCGCGCCTTGGCGAGTCAAAGGCAAGACTCGCAGCCAGCCATAGTTAGTGGGAAGGCTGTGGTACAGCGATAATGGCTGGGGGGCAGTTTCTCCGTGAGTGATCAAGAGTTCCAAGTGTCCATCGTTATTCCAGTCTCCTACGGCGGCACCTGTGCCCAGCCCTGTGGGTTCAGAAGCATCACCAGCATCTAGTTCTAACCAATTACCCTCTCGCCAACCAAACAAACGGTTAGGCTCTCCAATGTTGTTAAAAAACAGTTCTTCATAACCATCGTTGTCAAAGTCTGCCGCAATCACTGTCCGTACCCGAGAAGGAATGGCCAGGTGGGGCGGGGCGACGTTGCGAAACTGGCCGTCTGGTTCTTGCACAAACATACGATGTGGCCCTTCCCAGTTGCCATAAACCAGGTCAAAGCGTCCATCCTGATTGAGGTCTAGTACGGCAACGCCACGCCCATGCTCGTTAGGATCGGTGAGCCCAACCAAAGGTGCGATGTTGTCGAAGGTGCCATCGTCACGATTGCGAAACAGGGCGTTGGTGCTGTTTTCGTTGGCTGCAAATATATCCATGCGATCGGATACCAAAGGAAGAGCAACAGCTCCTCGTCCACCCGTTACCAGGTTTAGTCCCGCTGCTGCTGCTACATCAGCTAACATGCCGTGCATATTGAGTTCATAGAGTCGCATTGGGCCGCCGTAGTTTGCTACAAAAAAGCCGTAGCGACCACTGGCAAAGCGATCGACGGCAATCACTGATCGCCCAGAATTCCGCGTCTGAGCGTCAAAGTTTTGCGGGAGGGAAAATAAATCCACCCAGTGATCGGTCTGCCAATCGAGCAAGCGATCGCCAAATTGTCGCCGTCCTTGGAAGGTATCTATATTCAGGATGTAAATTTCCTCGCGCCCATCCCCATCCAAATCGGCAGCAGCGGCGCTAACTGTGAGGCGATCGGCATCTGCCAAGCGATCGTCAACAATATCAATAAACCCAGCTTCTGCCCACTTCAAAACACGGTTGGCGGCTCCAAAGCCAGCTACAAACACTTCAAATGCACCATCATGGTCTATGTCAGTTACGGCTACACCGCCGTAAAACTGAGCTTCGTTTTGCAGGAGCAGCTCAGAGCAATTAGTGAACATGCCTCCCCTTGCCTTAGAACTAGGGCGATTTTTTGCGGATTGCTAGCTTAGCGCAGCGCTTCCCTATTTTGCAGGCAATGTATCTAATTATTAAGCTGACGGTTATACCCTTTCGTAACCTACTCTAATCATCATTTCCTGCTTCTCTTTCCTGCTTCTCTAATAACTGCAAAGCCTATAGCTCCAAATCTGTAGCCAGTTTAATCGCCTCAAGCAATCTCGCCACATTGTCTCCCGCTATAAAAACAAGCTGAAAACTACTTGGTAATGCAGGCGATCGCACCAATTCTCGTTTGGTTGTAGGTACTGGTTAGGCTATATCTAGAGTCTGCAAATACATCCTCCGCAGCGCTGATTCCAGTTGACAGCCAAGTTCTGAACTTTTACCATGCAAGAGCAAGGGCAATAATGATAACCATTAACACATTTTCATTGGAACAATAGCTTAAGAGGAGTTTCTCGAGATGGCAGATTTCAAACTGTTGAAAAGTGCATGGAAGCAAGTGGCAGCAATGACTCTGCTAGCTGGATTAGCAGGTTATGGATTAGCATCAGCCCATCAATCGACTGCATCCAGCCAGCAAAGTAAACCTATGCCTGTTGCTGTAGCTCGCAAAGGTTTCACACCAGCTCAAGCCAAGGAACTGGGTCCAAAAGCCAGAGTAGACGTCTCAGCGGTACTCAGTGGGGGCGATATTGCCTTGTTTGGGCTCTTGAATTATTCCGAATTGCAAAGAAT
>Ga0224722_1001989_pt1 | contig 11038 bp, 5 predicted proteins | sample Balambano_FR1_Me_FD_161646 | JGI IMG/M metagenome (GOLD analysis project Ga0224722, IMG submission 161646) | Freshwater sediment microbial communities from Lake Towuti, South Sulawesi, Indonesia - Balambano_FR1_MetaG | ecosystem: Environmental > Aquatic > Freshwater > Lake > Sediment | place...
GCACAACGGCTCACAGGTGGCCTACCCCGATTCGCTCGTCGGCACCGACAGCCACACGACGATGATCAACGGCTTGGGCGTCGTCGGCTGGGGCGTCGGCGGCATTGAGGCCGAGGCGGTGATGCTCGGCCAGCCGATCTACATGCTACTACCCGAAGTGGTAGGGTTTAAGCTGACTGGCGAATTGCCCGATGGGGCCACGGCCACCGATCTGGTGTTGCGTGTCACCGAGTTGCTGCGCAGGAAAGGCGTGGTGGACAAATTTGTCGAGTTCTACGGCCCCGGCCTTGCCAACCTGAGCCTGCCCGACCGCGCCACCATCGCCAACATGGCCCCCGAATATGGCGCAACCATCGGCTTCTTCCCAGTGGACGACGAAACGCTGCGCTATCTGGTCGGCACAGGGCGGGGCGAAGAGCAAGTCGAACTGGTGGCGCGCTATATGCGTGAGCAGGGTCTCTTCCAGACCCCGCAGACCCCGGAACCGCTCTTCAGCGACACACTCGAACTGGATATGAGCACGATCCAGCCCAGCGTGGCTGGCCCCAAACGCCCGCAAGACCGCATCGACCTGGACAAGCTGCAAGCCAAATGGCGGACGATGTTGCCTGCGCCGGTTGGGCCACAGGGTTTTCACCTCACACCGGAACAGATCGCCGTCCAGGTTGAAGTGCAGCACGCCGGGCGCACCTTTACGCTCACCCACGGCAGCGTGGTGATCGCCGCGATCACTTCTTGCACGAATACCAGCAACCCCAGCGTGATGATCGGCGCGGGTCTGCTCGCCAAAAAAGCCGTCGAGCGTGGGTTGGATGTCAAACCGTGGGTCAAGACAAGCATGGCACCCGGCAGCAAGGTCGTCACGCGCTATCTCGAGGCCGCGGGGCTGACGCCCTATCTGGAAGCGCTCAACTTCCATACCGTCGGGTATGGTTGTACCACTTGTATCGGCAACAGCGGCCCCCTGCCCGAACACATCAGCCAGGCCATTGCGCAGGGCAATCTGGTCGCCGCGGCGGTGCTGAGTGGCAACCGGAACTTTGAAGGGCGCATCAGCCCGGATGTACGGGCGAACTTCCTGGCCTCGCCGCCGCTCGTGGTGGCTTATGCCATCGCTGGCACGGTTGACCTCGATCTGCTCCATGACCCGCTGGGCTATGACCCGAATGGCGAACCGGTCTACTTGCATGATATTTGGCCGAGCCAGGGCGAGATCCGCGCTGCCGTGCGCCGCAGCCTGAAGCCGGAGATGTATCGCGAGCAATACAGCAATGTCTTTACGGGGAATGAAGAGTTCAACCAAGTGGCGGTGGCGGGCGGTGATCTCTTCCAGTGGCAGGCCGAAAGCACCTACATTCAAGAGCCACCCTTCTTCCAGAATTTGACCCTGGCCGTACCCCCTGTCCAACCAATTGTCGGAGCGCGCTGTCTGGCGATCATGCCCGACAGCACCACCACGGATCATATCAGCCCGGCCGGGAACATTTCGGCCAAAAGCCCGGCGGGCCAGCATCTGCTGGAGCGGGGCGTGCCGCGCAGCGAGTGGAACAGCTATGGCAGCCGCCGGGGCAACCACGAAGTGATGATGCGGGGCACCTTCGCCAACATCCGCATCAAAAACCAGATGCTCGATGGCGAAGAGGGGGGCGATACGGTCTACATCCCCGCGCTGCAGAAGCTGTCGATCTACGATGCCGCTATGCGCTATCAAGCGGATGGCACGCCGTTGATCATCCTGGCGGGAAAGGAGTATGGCACAGGTTCCAGCCGCGATTGGGCGGCCAAAGGGCCACAACTCCAGGGCGTACGCGCAGTGATCGCCGAGAGCTTTGAGCGCATCCACCGCAGCAACCTGGTGGGGATGGGTGTCTTGCCCTTGCAATTCAGACCGGGCGAGAATGTCTCAACGCTTGATCTCTCTGGTTTTGAGACCTATGACATTCTGGGGCTGAGTGATGCGATGCAGCCTGGTCAAGAGTACACGGTGCGTGTCACTACGGAAAACGGCCTTGCGCGCGAGTTTAAGGTCATCAGCCGCATCAACACACCGGTAGAGGTGACGTACTACAAGAACGGCGGCATCCTGCAGACTGTGCTGCGCAGGATTGCGCGGAGTTAAATTTGCGCCATGCCTGAGTTACTTCAACTCCGCTCGCTCATCGAACAGGGCCATTACCCTGACGCATTGGTCTTGCTCGGTACACTGGACGAGATGAGCCATGAAGACAAGACCAATAAGATCGGCAGCTTCATAGAGATTCTTCTGCTGCAGCTGAGCAAACAACGCGCAGAGGACCGCACAACGCGTTCGTGGGATGTGACCATTCGTATTGCCGTGCGCAAGATCACCTACACCAACAAGCGGCGAAAAGCGGGTGGTCAGCACTTGACAATCGAAGAACTGCGTGCTGCGCTTGATGAGCGATACGAAGTTGCGCTGGATCTTGCCTCGTTGGAAGCGTTTGAGGGCATTTACACGAGCAAACAGCTTGTCGAAATGGTCGATGCCACCGTGATCAAAACAGAGGCATTGCGTCTGTTGTTGGAAAGTTAAAAAATAACCACCGAGTTCGCAGACTCCTTCCGGGAAGGATTTGCGTGACAGCCCGCTGACAGGTAAACCCTTCCCGGAAGGGGATAGCCAACAGGTTTTCTATAGCAATACGCCCCCGATGAGGCGCAAGAAACGATACGGATTCATGATGACAACTTTAGCCCAAGATTTAGCCCAAGACCTGCTCTTTCAACTCAGTGGCTGGGATCTCAGCGAACTCCTGCCTTCGACGGATGAAGCGACTGTGAGCACCCGGTTGGCCGAACTGGAACAGACGGTGCAACACTTTGAGGCCCAGCGCAAACGACTGCGGCCCGATCTGCCGCCGGATGAATTTCTCACCTTGCTGCGCGCCTATGAAACGGTAGTCCAGCAGATCTACAAACTGGGGGCCTATGCGCAACTCTGGTTCTCTGCAGATACCCAATCAGCGGAGGCGTTGACCTATCGCAACCGGATGCAACAGGTCGGGACAGATGTGCAGAACCGCATTCTCTTTTTTGACCTCTGGTGGAAAGAATTGAGCGATGATCAAGCGGCGGATCTGCTGCCGGAAGGTCAGGCGAACAGCGATTTTCGCCATTACCTGCTCGATCTGCGACGTACTAAACCCTATACGCTCGATGAAAAGTCGGAACAGATCATCAACCTGAAAGACTCGAATGGCATGGATGCGTTGCTGACGCTCTACGCTATGTTGACCACGCGGCTGGAGTTTACCCTCACCATCGATGGCGAAAGCAAGACGCTCACCCGCGATGCGCTGATGAGCCATGTCCATTCGCCCCAGCCAGAGACGCGCGCCGCCGCCTATCAGGAGCTATACCGGGTCTACAAGCAAGAGGCCAACGTGCTGGCTCAGGTCTATGTCAACCGGGTGCGCGACTGGCACAACGAGCACGTGGGGCTGCGCAAGTATGGTTCGCCGATTGCTGTACGCAATGTCTCGAACGATATTCCTGATGCGGCGGTGGATACGCTGCTCGAAGTCACGCAGGCGAATGTGGGGATCTTCCAGCGCTATTTCAAGCTCAAAGCGGGCTGGATCGGCATGGACAAGCTGCGCCGTTATGACATCTACGCCCCGCTGGCCGCTTCGGATCGCCAGGTGGCGTACAGTGATGCCGTGGAGATGGTGCTCGATACCTTTGAACACTTTCACCCGCGCTTTGCCCAACAGGCCCAGCGGGTCTTTGCGCAGCATCACATCGACAGCGAGGTGCGCAAGGGTAAGCGCGGCGGGGCCTTCTGCGCCACCGTCCTGCCGGGCATGACGCCGTGGATTCTGATGAATTACACCGGCAAGTTGCGCGACATCGCCACCCTGGCTCATGAACTGGGCCACGCTATCCACAGCATGATGGCTGAACACCACTCCGTGTTGACTCAACACCCGACGCTGCCCCTGGCCGAGACGGCCTCGGTCTTTGCCGAGATCCTGCTCACCGATCGGCTGCTGGCCGAAGAACGTGACCCAATGGCGCGGCGCGAACTATTGGCCACGGCGGTCGATGATATGTATGCGACGGTGATGCGGCAGGCTTTCTTTGTGCTCTTTGAGCGCCAGGCCCATGCGGCGATTTTGGAGAACCGCTCCCCGACCGAATTGCATGGCTACTACTTACAAAATCTGCAAGCCCAGTTTGGTGACAGCATCGAAATTCCGCCGGAGTTCCAGTACGAGTGGACTAGCATTCCGCATATCTACAGCACGCCTTTCTATTGTTACGCCTATAGCTTTGGTCAACTGCTGGTGCTCTCGCTCTACCGGCGTTATCAACAGGAAGGGGCGGCCTTTAAGCCGGGCTATCTAAAGCTGCTGGCTTACGGCGGCGCGGCGCGGCCCGAAGCGATCCTGCGCGAAGCCAACATCGACATCACCGATCCCGGCTTTTGGCAAGGTGGGTTTGATGTCGTGCGTGGCATGATCGATGAACTGGCAGCACTCAACCCCTAGCCGTAGATCATCACCGGCTAAGAACCGATCCGAATCACGGTTGCGGCGTCTGTCACTACCACTGACGCAATCGCTCCGTCGCAGCGTGATTCGGATCGGCACTAAGTACAGCCAAACGGGGCGAGCACACTGGTGCTCGCCCCGTTATTCGATTGCAGAATCTACCAAACTTCGCTATAATAGGGGGGCCACTGAAAGCTCCTCTCAGCGAAAGCAACAGCGATCATGGGAAGTTCAAAAGCACTACGCATTTTGTATGTCGGTCGTAAGCCGAAACTAGCCGACACGCTACGCACCCTCTTTGACCAGCACAACGACGAACTGGGGCAAACCTCACACTATCTGCGTACGCCGATTCATTTTTGCATTGTCTCGAACCAAAAGTTGGCGTTGCATAGAATTCGCAGCGAACCGCCCCGGGTGGTAATTGTGGAGATCGAGAAGAAGTCAGAGAGTCGTGTGCGCTTTTGCGAGATGGTGCGCTACCGTCTGCCGACAGCGGCGATCCTGGCGTTGGCCGCGCTCAAACCCGAGCAATCCTTTGCCTTTGATGGCTTTATTCGCGCGCCAGTCATCCCTACCCAGCTTTTTGCGACGCTAGAACAATTGCCCAGCCACTGTTCGGACTATCTTTTGCAGCGCGGTTCGTTGACGCTCAACATCGCCACGCGCACGGTCACGACAGCTAAGGGCGACTATACCATGACACCCAAACAGTGTGCGCTGCTCCAACTGCTGATGACCCATCACAACGAGGTGGTCAAGCGGGGGGACATCATGCAGATGATCTGGGAGACCTCCTACCTGGACGATACGCGGACGCTGGATGTCCACATTCGCTGGCTGCGCGAACGGATCGAGCCGGACCCCTCCAACCCGGTCTATCTCAAAACCGTGCGCGGCATCGGCTACCGGCTGAACATCCAGGAAATGGTAAATGCTGAATGGACGGCATAACCCTCATTAACCGTTTATAATTAACCATTCACGATTCACCATTATCTAGCCCATCTTTCGCTTCACATCCATGATGTTGGGCAGGCGGTCGATTTTGGTCAAAATACGCATCAACTGAGCCACATCCGTGATCTCTAACTCAGCGTTGATGATCGCCAGATTATTTTTTTGCCCCGTCAGTGCTTCGACGCTGCGCATGTTGACATGCTCATCAGCCACCAGGCTTGCCACATCACGCACCAGCCCGGCGCGATCATAGGCGCTGATCTGGATCTTGACTGGGTAGGTGTCATCGGGTTTGGTGGCCCACTGCACATCGACCACGCGGTTGCGCTGGTTCTTGCTTAACACCACCTTGATATTGGGGCAGTCGGTACGATGAATGGTGACGCCCCGCCCTTTGGTGACATAACCAACAATCGTATCCCCGGGCACGGGGTGACAGCAGCGGCCCAACTGTGTTAACAGTCCCTGCACACCCTGCACCATCAGCCCATCGGAGCCTTTGATTTTATCGCTGGCCGGAGCACTGGTGAAAAGGGCTTCGTATGCGGCCTGCCGGGCCTGCTCGCGGCGCTCATGCTCCAGCACCCGCTGGGCGATCTGCTGTGAATTGATGTCCCCATAACCAATGGCCGCCAGGAAATCATCCAACTTCTCATAATTAAAGAGCCGCGCCATCATCTCTTGGCTGAGGGTGGAAGAGAGGCGATCCAACTCTTTTTCCAACATTTCGCGCCCGCGTTGGATGTTCTCATCGCGCCCCAGTTTGCGCAGCCAGGTGCGGATTTTGCTCTTGGCGCGCTGGGTGGCCAGGTATTCAAGCGACGGATTGAGCCAATCCCGGCTTGGTCCACCCCGTTTGGCGGCGATAATCGTCACCTGGTCGCCATTTTTGAGCTTGTAATCCAATGGCACGAGACGCCCATTGACATTGGCCCCGCGGCAGCGATGGCCCAATTCGGTGTGGATGGTGTAGGCAAAATCAATCGGTGTGGAGCCAGCGGGTAGTTCAACAATATCGCCCTGCGGGGTAAAGACAAAGACCCAGTCTTTGAAGACATCGGTGCGCATACTGTCGATGAATTCGTCCGGGTCGGTCACTTCTTGCCGCCACTCCATCAACTGGCGCAACCAGTTGATCTTGTTATGGAAATCGGCGTCGTGTCGCCCACCCTCTTTATATTGCCAGTGCGCGGCGATGCCATATTCGGCAATCTCGTGCATCCCCTGGGTGCGGATCTGCACCTCCATCGGGCGGCCATCCCGTTTGTTGAGCACGGCTGTGTGCAGGCTGCGATACATATTGTTTTTCGGGTTGGCAATATAGTCATCAAACTCACCGGGGATGGGCCGCCAGAGGCTATGCACCACACCCAGCGCGGCGTAACAATGCTGCTCCGTTTCGACAATGACCCGGAAACCGTGAACATCATAGATCTGCTCAAAACTCACATCTTTGCGTTTCATCTTGCGCCAGATGCTGTAGATGTGTTTGGGGCGACCCGTAATTGTCGCGTGGATGCCAACATCGGCCAGGGCGCGCTCTAGTTCATTTTTCACACGGATGACCAGCTTTTCGCGTTCAACCTGCTTCTGCTGCATCGCCTTGGCCAGGTCTTTGTAGCTGGTCGGCTCCAGCCAACGGAAGCTCAGATCTTCCAGTTCGGATTTGACGCGCCAGATGCCCAGCCGGTTCGCCAGCGGCGCAAAGATGTCCAACGTCTCGCGGGCGATGCGGCGGCGTTTGTGTTCTTTTTGGCCACTCAACGTGCGCATGTTGTGCAGACGATCGGCCAGTTTGATGATCACGACGCGGATGTCTTCGACCATCGCCAGGAACATCTTGCGCAGCGATTCGGCTTTGGTGTTGGAGATGCCCTGTTGGGCGTTGCTCAGTTCGTTGATGCGCTTCAGTTTGGTGACGCCGTCGACCAACATCGCCACCGTTGGCCCAAAATAGTCACGAATGTAGTCGACAGAAAACTCGCTATCTTCGGCAACGTCGTGCAGGAGTCCGGCGGCCAGCGTGTCGGCATCCATGTTCAGTTCGGCCAAGATGCGCGTCACTGCCAGCGGGTGGAGGATGTACGGCTCGCCGGTTTCGCGGCGTTGCAATCGATGCGCATAGCTGGCGAGAAAAAAGGCCCGCACCAGTTGTTCTAGCTCTTTGGTGCCGTAATAATGGGGCAAAGTGGGCAGTAACAGCACAAATGAATGTTGTTCCTCGGCGGGGATCTCCCAGTGTAGCGGGCCACTTTTGTCGGCTAACGGCAAGGGCGTCATCCGCTGCAAAAGCAGGGCCAGTGGTTCGGCAAGCGAGGCTACGCCCGTTGCGATAGCATCTGTCAACCGATTTGTGCCTCGTGGACGGGTTGCCCCAGCGCTGTTGCCGTTGACCGGCACACCGCTGGCTGGCACACTGGTTGTCGTTACTCCATTTGTCACCACCCCGTTTGTCCCTATGCCATTGGGTGCCGTGCCATCCGCAGCTCTGCTTTCGACCCACGTGCTTACTAGATTATCCAACGGAGTAAATTCATCTATCGTCGTCTCACCACTGTCGTCTGATGCTGTGCCATACTCAAGCATAGATGCTCACTTTCTGCCCCGCCACCCCGCATCTCTGCGATCATGCGTGATCGGCAGCAATAGCAGGATGACTCGCTACGCCCTGCCTCGTTATGTTCTGTAAACAGTAAGTATACACCGCGTTGGGGCCATCGGCAAGGACGATTTTTCGGGCCAGGGTGATAACATCGCCGAATTGTTCAGCGCTTGAGGATCAACTCCGTTTGCGGGGCACCGAGAAAGACCGCCCCGCTCTCCGTCACCAGCACATCCTCTTCGAGGCCCATGTAGCCGTAGCCAGGGACAACCAGCCCCGGCTCCAGGGTGTAGACATGGCCTACCTCCAGCGGACGATTGGGGGTGTCGCCATAGCGCTCCCACTCTGGGCCAAGCACACCGCCCCCATCATGACAGGCCCGGCCCAGATGATGACCGGTGGCATACTTGAACTCTGGATAGCCCGCATCGGTGACTAGTTTGCGCGCAATCGCATCGACCTCTTTGCCGAGCATTCCTGGACGCATGGCCGCGGCCGTCGCCTGGATGGCGCGCACAATCGTGTCAAAGCCATGTTGCACGGCGGGCGGTGCAGTGGTTTCATCGGAACGCAAGAAATAGATCACCCGTTGAATATCCGAGCAATACTCGTTCTGCTGAACGCCAAAATCAAAGTGCAGCAGATGGCCCGGCTGTACGGTCAGGTCGGTGGGACCGGCGTGGCCGATGGGCGACTCTGGCCCACTGTTGACGGCCGGGCAACTGCTGCGCTCCCACGCCGTGGTCAGCCCGCGCTGGTCGACCTGGGCCAGCATAAAATCGCCGATCTGTTTCTCCGTCATGCCCACCTGGGCGTAGTCGATGGTGCGTTGGTAGATCTCAAAGGTGGTGGCGATGGCGCGCTCGATGCGGTCGATCTCGGTTTCGGTTTTGCGCCCGCGCAGGGCTTGGATGATCCGTTCGGCGGAAACAATCCGCTCGACAAAGGGCGTATCTTTCAAATAGCCGACCAGCAGTTGAAACATACCGTGAGTCAACCCATCGGCGTGGGGATCGTTCGTCGAATAGTTGAGCGCGATCTGCTGGGGGTTGAGACGCTGGAGTGTCTCTAGCAGCGGCTGGCTAAACGCCTCGTGATAGGTGAGCACTTCATCATAGACCCCCAGCCGACGGGCATTTTCGGCATCGTAATGGCCCAGAATGGCAATCCGCTGGCCCTGGCGCGTCAGCAAAAAGGCGCTCTGCCAGGTGGCAAAATGCCCATAGACAAAGGGCAAGACCGGATCGCTGACGGCGGAGGTCTCGCGAATAAAGGTGAGCCATAGATCCGTGTTGGTCTCTTGCAGGATGCCGATGGCCTGGGCGACTTTCTCTTGGATGAGCGGGAAAGGATGGGTAGGTTGTGTCATCAGTTTGGCCTTTTTGTGGATATTCCCCACTGACCTCGGTGGCGTTCGCCAGTACAATGGGGTGCAAATACGGGATAGTTTGGTGAGAAGAACGTATGAACGAGAAACCTGTACTCAATCGGTTCTTGTGTGCGGTGCTACTCTGCGCGTTGTTCCTCAACGGTTGTAATTCCCAAGCCGCGCAGATGGTGGGGCAACGCCCGGCCCGCTCGCTGGCGGCGGTGGTTGAAGCCTACCTGCAAAAATATCAGCCCGGCCCCTTGCCCCGCCTCTTCCAGACCACCTATGTCTATGATCGCAATGGCGTGCCGCTGGCCGAATTATACGACGAAGGGCGGCGGACCTGGGTCACCCTCGCTCAAATTTCGCCCCACCTGCGTGATGCCACCGTCGCCACCGAAGATGTCACCTTTTACACCAATCTGGGGGTTGACCCGCTGCGCATTGCCGCCGCGGCGTGGACGAACAGCACCGAAGGCCGTATCGTCTCTGGGGCCAGCACGATCACCATGCAACTGGCGCGCAACCTCTTTCTTGGCCCCGAAGAACGCTATAACACCTCGCTTGACCGCAAAGTGCTTGAGGCGGGTCTGGCGCAGGAGCTGACCACCCGCTTTAGCAAAGATGAAATCCTAGAGATGTACCTGAATCTCCTCAACTATGGCAATCTGGCCTATGGCCCCGAAGCGGCGGCCCAGCTTTACTTTGGCAAACCGGCGCGCGATTTAACCCTGGCTGAGGCGACGTTGCTCGCCGGCATTCCCCAACAACCCGCCGAGCTGGACCCCTTTCGCAATCTTACCGCAGTCAAACGACGCCAGAGCATTGTGCTTGAACTGCTTGTGCGTCATGAATATCTGACCAAAACCGCCGCCGATCTGGTCTTTCGCACACCCATCCAGTTCGCTCCTGCGCCGGTAGCCGCACCGACACCCGTCGCTCCTCATTTTATCCAGTACGTGATCGATGTTCTTGACGAGCGGCTGGGTGCGGGCTATACTAAACGTTCTGGCTTCAACCTCTTCACCACCCTGGATCTGCGGATGCAGGTCATGGCAGAAAAGTTGGTGGCTGAACGCGTAGCCCAGGGCCGCGAACGCTATAACATGAACAACGCTGCGCTGGTCGCTATGCGTCCCGGCAGCGCCGAGGTGTTGGTGATGGTGGGCAGCGCCGACTTTGCCGATGCGACCATCGATGGGCAGGTGAATGTGGCGTTGATGCCCCGCCAGCCTGGCAGCACGCTCAAACCTGTGCTCTACGCCACCGCGCTCGACGATCTGCTGGTCAGCCCAGCCTCGATCTTGTGGGACACCCCCATCACCTACGATCAGGGCGGCAACCAATTGTACAGCCCGCGCAACTATGACAACAAATTTCACGGCTTGGTGACGGTGCGGTCAGCGCTCGCCAACAGCTACAACGTTCCCGCCGTGCGACTGCTCGATGCGCTGGGGATGACGCGCGCGCTGGAAGGAGCGCATGCGCTGGGCGTGCGTAGCCTGACCCAACCACCGGCCAGTTACACTTTGAGCCTGGCGCTGGGCGGTCATGAAGTCACGTTGATCGAACTGGTCACGGCCTACCACACCA
>Ga0224722_1001990_pt1 | contig 11037 bp, 10 predicted proteins | sample Balambano_FR1_Me_FD_161646 | JGI IMG/M metagenome (GOLD analysis project Ga0224722, IMG submission 161646) | Freshwater sediment microbial communities from Lake Towuti, South Sulawesi, Indonesia - Balambano_FR1_MetaG | ecosystem: Environmental > Aquatic > Freshwater > Lake > Sediment | place...
CGTCCTGCTCGCCCCTGCTGCGCTGCTTACCGCCGAAAGCCCGAATTTCCTGCGCTTCGGTGCGCTGCTGCCACTGCTGATGGTACTGGTCGGTTTGGGCGTGACGAATTTTTACCGCAACCTGCACACCGTCGAGTCAAAGCGCGTGGCGATGGTCGCGCTGGCGGGCTTGGTCGTCTTTAATATCCAGTGGACGATGCGCGATCTGTTCGGCGCGTGGAGCAGTCATCCCGATACACAAACGGCGTATCAAGGGCAGCTTGGCGCGATTGCCCGTTATGTGGATGCAACCGCATTCAACGTTCCAACGGTGATTTGCGATACCGCGCTCTATCCGTCGCAGGCGGCGGAACAACTGACCGACTCGCAGGTGTTGATCCTGATGCTGCACCGTCAGGATGCGCCAGTACGCTTCGTCAACTGTACGTATGCAATGGTTTTCCCGAACGGCGGCGAATTGTCGCAAGTGTTGTTTCTGAAACCGGACGGGATGCACAACGTCAACCGCTTTGTCGGCGCATGGCTCAATCGCGGCAGACCGATCCACGAGCTGCCTGAAGGGGTTGGCTTGTGGCTGGATGTCGCGCAACCGCTGGCGAATACTATCGGCGCATTCACGACTACCGCGCCCGTCGCCTATGCGCCGGAAACGGTGGGTGGTATGGAGGTAGTGGGACCACCGATCCGCTTTGGCGGGAACATCACGTTTCTCGGCTATGTGCGTGACTGGACGGGTTCATTCCGACCCGGCAGCGTCGTCACCGTGCCGACCTACTGGCGTGCTGATGGCAATGTCCCGGCTGATCTCAGCCTGTTCACCCATATTCAGGCAGACCCCGCCGCCGTGCCAGTCGCGCAGACCGATACGCTTAATCTGCTACCGCAGACATTGCAGGCACGGGATGTCTTCCTTCAGGTGACTCTGGTTTACCTGCCGTATACGATCCCTATCGGTGATTACAGCCTGTCTATCGGCGCGTACCAGACCAACAGCGATGGACGACTGCCCGTGTATGATGGTGAAGACACACGGGGAACGCGGCTGTTCATCGGCGAAATCACCGTCGCGTCATGATGGCACAGAGATGAGACAATCAGATGTTTGAAGTGGTTTTCTTCGGCACGTCGGCGTCCGCACCATCCATACAGCGCGGGCTGGCGGGGCTGGCGGTGCTGGCGGGCGAGTATCGTTTTCTGGTGGACTGCGGCGAAGGCACACAGCGGCAAATCCTTCGCAGCGGCATTGGCTTCAAGCGGCTGAACCGCATTCTGCTGACTCATGCCCATCTCGATCACATTCTGGGTCTTGGCGGACTGGTTTCAACCTTCGCCCGCTGGGAAGACCTTGAGCTGCTGGAGATATATGGCAGCCGAACGACGCTGGATCGGGTACATGCGCTGCTGTTCGGCGTCGTTCTCGGCTATGAAAAACTGCCCGTTGAGGTCAAACTACTGGAACTTCAACCGGGTATGTTCTTTGAATCAAAGGATTTCAGCGTGACGGCATTTCCAGTATGGCATCGCAACAGCGGCTCACTGGGATACGTCTTTCAGGAGCGCACACGCCGTCCGTTTCTGGCGGAGCAGGCAGAGGCGCTCGGTGTGCCATCAGGACCGGAACGCGGGCAACTGGTCGCAGGCAATTCGATCATACTGGCAGATGGGAGCGTTATTCAGCCGGAACAGGTGTTGGGCGAGGCGACGGCGGGTGTCAAGCTGGTGTGTATCGGCGACATCGGACGGCTGGATAACGTGCGTGAACATGTCGCAAATGCTGACGCGCTGGTTATTGAGGCGACATTTCTGGATGAAGACGCGGACTCGGCGGCACGATTCGGGCATATCACGGCGAAACAGGCAGCACTGCTGGCGGCGGAAACAGGTGTGAAGTCACTTTTACTCACGCATGTGTCACGACGGTATCGTGAAAGCCGCATTGTGGAAGAAGCACGGGCAATCTTCCCGCAAACGTTTGTCGCCCGCGATCTCGATCATTATGTGATTCGGCGCGGCAAGACGGCGGAAAAACTCACCCGTGAGGAAACGCAGGCACGTAATCTAGAGACGGCAACTGCCGAAAATAACGCGACCAGCGGTGAAGAAGAATGATACAATGAGTCTGTTGAAGTTTTACACCGACGCGCATATTGATACACAGGTAGCGATGCAGCTCCGTTTGCGCGGTATTGATGTCATTCGCTGTCAGGATGTCGGTTTAACGGAAGCTGACGACGAAACCCATTTGCAGTATGCCGCGGCGAATGGTCTGGCGCTAGTTACACATGATCAGGACTTTTTACGCCTAAATATGCAGTGGAAACAACAGGGTCAATCGCATAACGGTATATTTTTCTTGCAACAGTATTTACAGGGAAATGTTGGTCAGGTTGTCATTCACCTGATGGAATACGCCAGGTTAGTTGAAATTGGCGCTGGCAACCTCGAAACGGATATTGAAGAACATGTCATTTATATTGGCTAGGGAAAAATCATGGACAGGCCAATTGTAAGCCACATCGAAATTCTCGACGGGCAGGCGTTTATTGCGGGGCGACCACTCAAGGTAAGCATGGTTGCTGGCATGTATATCAAAGCGGGCGCAACGGTTGAGCAGATTATGGCTCAGTATGATCTAACTGCTGCTGAAGTCCATGCCGCTTTAGCTTTTTATTACGACAACGAAGCCTCGTTTCTGGCAATGGACGAAGCCATGCAACCCCTCATCCAGCAGGCGCAGAGTGAAAGTGAAGCGCGGTTGGCGGAAATGCGAACCCGCGCTGCCTCACGCTAGGGAATTTGCCAACTTTCCCCTATCCCGTCTATACTCTGAATAACACATTCAACCCATAAAGGATAAAGAGTGATGAAGAGTATGCGCTGCCATTCCCTGTCACGTTTCGCGCTTATCATCGTCGCGCTGGCGCTGATCGCGGCGGCGCTGCCCGCTTTCGCTCAGGCACAGCCCATTGGCAGTATCAATACGGGCGCGGCAAATCTGCGTTCGGGCCCGGGCATTCAGTACGGCGCGATCAGTACCCTGCCCTTTGGCTTCGGCGTCAACCTGACCGCCCGCAACAGCACAGGTGAATGGGTGTTCGTCACGCTCAACAACGGCGTCACCGGTTGGGTCGGCGGCGGGTTAATCTTCACCGCTTATGACATCATGAGCCTGCCGATCAACGACGCGGCGACGGCTTCCGCAATTGTCCCGACGGCGACGGTCTCGAATGTAGCTAATGTCAATGTGCGGACTCAGCCCGATCCTGCCTCAGCCGTTGTGACGGTTTTGGCGAATGGTCAACAGGTCGAGTTGATTGGACGTAACTGGAACTCAACGTGGGCAAATGTCCGCCTGAGCGACGGGCGCACGGGCTGGATCGTGTCATCGGCGCTGATCGCTACGGTACCAGTGCGCGGGCTTGCGCCAACCGACGGTTCGGTCGCTGCGCCGGTTGCCCCGCTTCCCGGCTCGCCTGGTTCGGGTACGACGCAAACACATGTTGTCGCGCCGGGCGAAACCCTATCCGGTATTGCCCAACGTTACGGCGTGAGTGTGTATGCGCTGTCAGTAGCAAATGGTTTAGCCAATCCGAATTACATACAGGCTGGCTGGGTGCTGATTATCCCGGCATAGTCCTCACACCCCAACCCCCTCTCCATTGCATGGAGAGGGGGAGACACTTCAAAAGGCGTTCCAAAATTTCGTGTAGCTGAGGGCGAATCTATGTGTTCGCCCAACAAGGGCAAACACGCAGCGGGCAGACACGCAGGTCTGCCCCTACTATATACAAGGGGGTTGGAGAGTGAGGTCTTGCTATTCGTGGCGGGATTCGCTCCGTGCTGCCGCATTCCGTTCACCCGTTTTATCGCGGCGGCTGAGTATGGAAATGCGTGGGCGCGTAATGGCATCTGGCGCGGTTTGAGCATCCATGTGAGGGATCGCAACCGTGAAGTGCGTCCCTACCCCGACCTCACTGGACACCGTGATTTTGCCGCCATGCGCTTCGGTAATCCATTTCGCAATGGATAAACCTAGCCCGACACCATCGTTGACCTGTCCACTCACTACACCAAACCCCCGCGCCCGTGACTCATCCACCTGATAGAAGCGATCAAACACCCGCAACTGATCTTCAGCGGAAATTCCAATACCTGTGTCACAAACTTCAAGAATGGCGTCGTTTGGTGTGCGGCGTAGATTCAGCGTTATTGTCCCACCGTCAGGCGTGAACTTGATGGCGTTGTTGATCAGGTTCAGCATCAGTTGTTTCAGGCGATCCGCATCGGCGTTCACGCGCACCGGCTCATAATCCCGCACTGTAATTTTCAGGTCACGATCTTTCGCCAGCACCTGTGCCTGACGGTAAATCTCACTGACCAGATCATCCAGATCAACAGGCTTGAGTTCAATCTTGATCCCGCCATAATCCGCTTTCGCCAGCATGAGCAGATCGCTGACGAGGCGATTCATGCGAATGACTTCGCTCTCCAGCGCTTCCAGTGAGGCGGGATCAGAACCATATTTCTTGATCAGGTCAACATGCCCGCGAATAGCGGTTAGTGGGGTTCGGAGTTCGTGCGAGGCGTCGCCAAGAAAGCGGCGCTGGACGCTGAAAATATGCTCCATGCGCCCCAACATCTGGTTGAATACATCCGTCATGCGCCCAATCTCGTCCATCGGACCAGCATAAGGCAGGCGGCGATTGAGATCATCCGCCGAGACGATCTGGCGGGCAGACTGTGTAATCGCATCTATCCGCCGCAGCATACGGTTTGCCATTGCCCATCCCATGGCACAGGTGCCGAACAGTGCCAGCGCCATAGCAATACCGATAATCAGCAACAAACTGCGGCTGGCGCTGTTGACCTGATCAAGCGACATCGCCGCTTGCAGGACAAATGGCTCTCCCCAGATCATGATCGGACGGGAGACAACGCGCCACCACCCGCCATTGATCGGGACATCCGACCAGACCTGTTCGTTGGTTTGATTGGCACCAATCAAGTCAATTTCACGCCGCAACGCCGCCGAGTCGAGCGGGGCATGATGATTGGCGATATTCGAGGACGAACCCGCATACTGCGCCGCGCCATCCTGCAAGCGCCACGCCTGCACAACCACGCCTGAAGCGCGGAAAATATCCAGTTCAGGCAGGCGAATGATGACCCCGTTTTCGGGATCAATATCAGGCAGCGAAATGGTGCCGGTGTTTATCATGACCTGCTGAACGGTGTCGTTAAGGGCGCTGTCCACCGAATTGACCAGCACCCAGCGCGTAACCCCGAAGAAGATTGCCCCGAAAAAAACCAGGATCACCGCCAGAACGGCGGCAAACCAGAAAATGAGTTTGCGGCGAATGGTCATGATGTCGGGGTCGGTGAGCGTGATCACACCCGCTCACAAACGGTATCCTATTCTTCTTCGCGCAGTACATAGCCCACACCACGAACCGTGTGGACAAGACGCGCTTCTTCAGTTTGTTCAGTTTTCTGGCGTAAGTAACGCACATAGACTTCGATGATGTTGCTTTCGCCGCCGAAGTCATAACCCCAGACGCGATCAAAGATCACGTCGCGGGTTAATACCTGACGTGGATTTCGCATAAACAGTTCGAGCAGCTCATATTCTTTCGCCGTCAGGTCAATTGACCGTTCACCGCGATAGGCGCGGCGAGTGCCAGTATCAAGTGTCAGATCGGCGAAGCGCAGCACTTCCGGGCGGGATGTCGGCGTGGAACGGCGAAACAGCGCCCGCACCCGCGCCAGCAGTTCGTCCACCGAAAACGGCTTAACGAGATAATCATCCGCGCCGGCATCCAGACCCGTAACACGATCCTTGATGTCATCCTTTGCCGTGAGCATCAAAACAGGCGTTTCGCTGGCAGCCCGTAAGCGTTTACACACTTCCAGACCATCCAAGCCTGGCAGCATCCAGTCCAGCACGACCAAATCGGGCGGGGTATCCCTGGCAAGGGTCAAGCCCGCCTGCCCGTCACGGGCAACGCTGACGCGGTAGCCTTCATAGATGAGCGCACGCTCAATGAATTGTGCAATGCGGGCTTCATCTTCTATCAATAGTATGCGTTCTCCAGCCATGAGACCATGTATCCAGTGTCATTAGAAAATATCAGGACACCACTGTAAACCACTTTCATGAGTAGAACGTGAGATTAGCACAAGCCCGCTACAGGCGAACAGAATATGAAAATCGAACGAAATTTCGGGGTTGGATCAGGCGCTTTCCCGCCGCCCTGCCCACTGCGAACTTTTACCCTCTTGTTGGAATAGCACAACGGATTCATAATGTCTATTGATGCCCTGCACCGAAACACACTCAGACGACGATCAGGCGAGTCATGCGCCCGCAACCCACACCGCTCATCCTGCTGGTTGAACCTGACGCTGATACCCAGCTTACGCTGTCTCAGCTCTTGAAGGCTGAGTCGTACACGGTGATTCCCATCGGCAATGCGGATCAGGCGCTGACGATGGCGCGAGATCGGCATCCTGACCTGATCCTGATCAATGCCGATCTGGTCGAGTCGGGTGACGGTTTCGCCCTGTGCCGCTTCCTGCGCGGTCTGCCAGACGGTCAGACCACGCCGATCCTCGTGATGATTGATGAAGATGCGGAAACAGTGGAGCGCACCTTTGAAGTGGGTGGCACAGATTACCTGCCCAAGCCTGTTCATGCGTCTCTGCTGCGCCAGCGCACACGGCGCCTGTTAGCAGCCGCACAAGCGGAAAGACGCGCCAGTATCGCTGAGAAGCGCTGGGCGCAGGCATTCGGGCAAAATCATGCGCCGAAGTTGATCATTGACCCCCAGTCCGGGCGTATTTTGGATGCGAATCGCGCTGCCTGCTCATTTTATGGCTACAGCCCGGAAACCCTGAAAAGCAAGACTCTCAGCGACCTGGATGCGTCCGGCGTGACTGCCAGCGAAGCCAGTATCGCTACCATGTTCAACTTTCGACACCGCCTCGCCAATGGCGACGTTCGCAGCGTCAAGATGTATTCGGGTCCGATTGAGTATGAAGGGCGAACCGCGCTGTATGCCGTCATTTTTGACATCAGCAAGCGGGTGAAGGCAGAGGCTATTGCGCGGGATCAGCGCCGTATTGCTGATGCCTTACGCATGACGACGGCGGTGGTCTCTAGTTCACTAGAACTGGATGAAGTGCTGGATCGCATTCTCCATCATGTGTCCAACGTCGTTCCTTCCGATGCAAACAACATCATGCTGATCAACCGCGACATGGAAACGCGGGTCGTTCGCTCTCGCGGCTATGAGGAAGGTGTTGGCAAGGAAAAACTCCAGCAGACCCGTTTACCCGTGATGGAAACAAAAACCCTGCGTACCATGCTCGAAACGCGGCAGCCGTTGATCATCCCCGATGTCCACAATTATCCCGATTGGGTGCATATTCAGGAAGTTCCCTGGCAGCGTTCTCACCTGGCAGCGCCAATCATTAGGGATAATGTCGTTCTCGGCTTTATCATGCTGGACAGCGTAAAGCCAAATCAATTCTCCGAAAAGGATGCTGAACGACTGCAAGTTTTCGCCGATCAATGCGCGATTGCGCTACATAACGCTCGCCTGTATGACCGCATTCGTGAGCAAGCTGCCGAACTGGAAACCCGCGTCACACTGAGAACTGCAGAATTGGAGAATGAGCGCCGCCAGCTTCAGGCGATTCTTGACTCGATGAGTGAAGGCGTGGCATACAGCGTCCTTGATGGGGATGAACTGGATGTGCGCTATATCAATCGCGCCTTCACAGAGATCACAGGATTCGCGTTTGAAGATGCGGTGGATGAGCCGCTGCTGCTCGCGCCTGAGGATGTGACCGATTCTGATGCCTACGATAAGTTCGTCAATACAATTCTCATGACCGTCGAAAAAACGGGACGCTATACCAGAGAGTTCGTTGTACGGCACAAGGATGGCAGTTCGATTGATCTGAACATATCCATCAGCGGTGTTACCCGTTCTGATGGCATTCTGTTCGGGCTCGTCACAGTCATACGGGATATTCGGCAGGAAAAAGCGCTGCAAGCGCAAAAGACGCGCTTCGTGACCTATGCCTCGCACGAACTTCGCACGCCACTGACCAATCTTAAAACCCGCCTATATCTAATGCGGCACCAGCCTGAACGTTACGAACAGCACCTCGCCGTTCTGGAGGATGTCGCGGATCGGATGAAAAATCTGGTCGAGGGAATGCTCGATCTGTCACGCTTTGAGCGCGGCGTGATTGCGCTGGAGCGTTCACAGGGCGTCTTGCAGGAAATCATCACCCGAAGCGTTGACGTGCAGCAGCCCGAAGCCGAACGCAAAGGAATCGCCCTTCGCGCTGAACTGCCGTCCACACCGATTCTACTGTCGCTGGATGAAGGGCGTATTATACAGGTCATCACCAACCTGATCACCAACGCGCTCAACTACACGCCAAAGGGTGGTGAAGTCATCGTGCGGACGCTCACGGCGCAAAGCCCCAACGGGAATGGGTCGAAAAGTCATTACGCGATTGTTGAAATTGAAGACACAGGCATTGGCATTGCAGCCGAACATTTGCCCAACCTGTTTCAGCCTTTTTATCGGGTGCAAAGCCAGGTGGAAGGCACAGGGCTTGGCTTGCGAATCAGCAAGGAGATTGTTGAACTGCACGGCGGCAATATCGGCGTCGAAAGCGAAGTGGGACGCGGCAGCCGTTTTAGCTTCTGGTTGCCTATGCCTGAACCCGAACCTGTGAACGACATTACACCCGATCTGGCTGCCGTGCGCTAGAATAGGGGCTATGACCGATTTTTCTAACTTGATTGACAGCCTGCTGATCGTGGGCGACGTGGATGCCGCGCTCGAAGCGCTGAACAGCCATCTTAATCAGTTTCCAGATGACAGCGAAGCACAGCATATCCGCCAGCGTATCTTGCAGCGTTCTGGCGCTCTGGTTGATGACGTTCCTGATTTCCAAACCGAAAATGATGTACCTCTGACAATTCAACTGGAACGGTTGTATGACGCAGGACGCTGGAGCGAAATTGAAGCGCTGTTACCCGCCCTGCCCTCGCACTGGCACGGTGAAGCATGGCGCGGGCGGATCGCGCTAGAGCAGGGTTTGGCAGATCAGGCAGCCGCGCACTTCTCAGCAGCGCTAACGGACATTGGCACCGTGGATCGCAAATCCATCCTGTATCCCCAGCGGGCGCTGCTTTTATTGCAGCGGGCGGAAGCATATCGCCAACTCAAAGACTGGAAGGCAGCCGACCATGACTTTGCGGCTGCGGAACGGATGATCCCAACTGATCCGATCATCCCGTTCATGCGTGCGCTGATGATCTATCGCCTGCACAACGGCTCACAGAGCGCCTTCCACAAAGTCCTGCCGATCTGCCGCGACGCGCTCGACAGCGCCACCACCGCTTTGCGAGAGCAGATGCGCGACGCGCTCAAGGACGATCCGTTTTACAAGCCGCTTGCCGAAGCGTTAATCGGCAGCCAGTAAGAACGCCACACTTCCCATCCTCTAATCTTTACCTCTTGACATTGTACTGAACTACAGGGTGTACAACCAAGTTATGACAGCGCTTACACGAGGTACTCTTGCCAGGCAAGGCGGCGTAAACCGCGAGACGATTCGGTATTACGAACGCAGCGGCTTGCTGCCGACGCCCGAACGTTCCAGCGGCAACTACTGTCTGTTTGATGAGGCGGCGGTAGAACGGCTGCATTTCATTCGACGGGCGCAGGCGGCGGGATTCACACTGGAGGAAATTCGCCAACTGCTGACAATTCGGTTCGATCCAGAGTCCACCTGCGGGGATGTCCGCGAGATGGTCGGGGCAAAAATTGCGGCGATAGATGACAGGATGCGCCTGCTCACCGCCATGCGCGAAACGCTTGCAACCCTGATTGACGACTGCCCCGGTGGAACACGCCCGCTTGATGAATGCCCGATTTTGGAGAGCTTCGACAGCGCTGACGATTCGCATTAGCCCTGTAGAAAGGCGGAGTGTCATGCGTAAAACAATGAATCTTTTCCTGTTTAGTCTGATCATGCTGCTTGGTGCGGGTATCGGGCTGCTGTCTGCCGATGCCCCGACAGAAGGACGGACGGGACGTGCCGAAGTACGATTCCTGGAAGGGATGATCGATCATCATCAGATGGCGATTGATATGGCGAATGACTGCCTGACGAACACCAGCACCGATGAAGTGCGCGAAATCTGCCAGAATGTCATCACCGCCCAGAGCGCGGAGATCGCAACCATGCAGGACTGGCTGCTGAATTGGTACGGCATTACGTATGCGCCGATGCCGATGATGCAAACCGCCGACCCGATGACAGGCATGGAAGGGATGGATCATAACGCCACCATCACCGATCCGCCGATGATGATGGGCATGATGGCGGGTTTGAACCGTCTCAGTGGGATTGACTATGAAATCGCGTGGTTGGAAAGCATGGTCGATCATCATGATGATGCCCTGCACATGGCGAACCGCATTCTTGAATGGGCGCAGCACGATGATCTGATCGCGCTGGCGAACCGGATCATCACCGACCAGACGGCTGAAATTGAACAGATGGAAACACTGCTTAGGGAATTGGAAGCGTAACACAGATGGAAAATAACTGGCAAGAACAGATTGATCTCCCGATCTCAGGGATGACGTGCGCCTCGTGCGTTCGCAATGTTGAACGGGCGCTGAACAAAGTCGGCGGCGTGGAAACTGCAACCGTCAACCTCGCCACCGAAAAAGCGACGGTACGCTATGAGGCGGGCGCGGTGCGGCGGGCTGACCTGATACAAGCGGTCGAAAACGCGGGTTATGGCGTGCTTGACCTGAGCGGCGCTGAGTCGCCCGCCGATGCGGAACGGGCAGCACGGCAGGCGGAAATTGACCGCCAGCAGCGCCTCGTCATCATCGGCGCAGCGTTCACCATTCCGCTGTTCATCCTGAGCATGGCGCGGGACCTGTACATGAACTCGCTGCCCGCCGATATGATGGGCATGATGGATATGCCATCCAC
>Ga0224722_1001991_pt1 | contig 11036 bp, 9 predicted proteins | sample Balambano_FR1_Me_FD_161646 | JGI IMG/M metagenome (GOLD analysis project Ga0224722, IMG submission 161646) | Freshwater sediment microbial communities from Lake Towuti, South Sulawesi, Indonesia - Balambano_FR1_MetaG | ecosystem: Environmental > Aquatic > Freshwater > Lake > Sediment | place...
CCACGCGGAGAGGTATCAGGGCTAATTAAAATCAGACTCAGCCGAGCAGCCATGCGCTGTGCATGTGCTTTAATTGCAAAGGTATCTTCAGTACAAGTCAAACCTGCAAGATAGAATAATGCTGAACAAGGCTTCCCTTCTAAAGCAGCAGGCGGCAAATAGACGCCAACCCGAGTTAAACCGTTAAGATGCTGTGACTCTAGCTGATAAATCCGTTGCTCACCCTCAAAACAACGATTTTTTTGCAGTAGCTGCATGTTGATTATCCTGTGTTTTTGTAATGTCTGTTGTTGTGATATTTTGCGTTGGGAATAGATACGGCTCAAGTTGTGGCAACATCAATTCCATGTTACGACCAATTGCCCATTGCGGTTCAGATGGTTCAAATCCTTGAGCAGTTTCCCACTGTGTCACAGTTTGCTTAGACTGATCAAATGCTTTTTTGATTGAGGATTGTTCACGCATCGCTAAATCAAAGAAAGCTCGACCAAAGTAAGTGTAATCTGCTTCATTATTACAGCCAAAAGAGGTTTTATCTGCTGCTGAAGCAGTAATAATTAAAGTTTCAGGTGACTGTAATGCAGGAATGAAACTCCCCGAATAACACGCTGAAATAACAATGACACGCCAACGAATACCTGACTTATCAAGCGTTTCACGTAGCCATTTTGGATCGACTTGCCCCAACTCTAAAGGTGCATTTTCAATTTCAAAGTGATTACGCTCACCATGTGATGTCATATACAGGAATAACACATCACTATCACGATTCATCTGCTGACCAATACGGCGCAAAGCCAACTCAATACTGGTTTTAGAGGCAATTGGAACATCTAAACGTGTCGCAGGATTGTTAATCAACATAATGGAGCGTCCAAACGTTCCAAAACGCGTATCAAACTGCTCTCTGATGCGCTCAATCTCAGATTTGAATACATCAGCATAGCTATCCCCTGCTACACCCATAAAATACCAGTGGCTTTTCGCAATATCTCCATATTGGATTTGATCTAATGCTTTATCCAACACATGACTTTGCGCATAAAAAGCATCTTCAGCAAAACTTGGCGGTGTCTCTTCAACTTTCCAAATCGGCTGATCTTTTACAGAAAGCTGCCAAACCACCATCGTTGCAATCGTTGCTACAAAGACTAAGGCACGTTCCCACCAAGGCCAATTTAATGCACGTGAAAATACCCAAATCACAGCTAAACTTTGCCAGACAAATAGTCCAACAAACAAAGGTGGCAAGAAACCGTTATAGATGGTATCAGGAATAAAATTAAGATAGCCGTTTGAACCTAAATATTGAATCAAACACTGTAACAATAAGATATTGGTATCAAGCACTAACCACAATAACGCAGGTACAAGCATCAAACGGGTTTGATTCATACGTTGCGAAAGGAAAATACCCACAATTAAGGCAATAAAAGGCCAAAGTGCATAACCAATCAATCCTTGTGGATTGAATTCACCGATTTGCCCTGCCACCAACCAACTATAAAGTGAGTTGGTACATCCACCTAAGATACCCCAGATAATGAGTTGAGTAATTGATGGATGGACAATCTGTAAGGAACGTCGAGACCCAAGGAACAACCACATTCCAGCAATTTGGTTACTTTTAAAATCATGCCAGATATTAATGGAGGGTTTAAGGTCTATCATAAAATTCTTCGGGTGTTTCTCTTTTTAAACCTAAACTGAAAATATGTTCATCTTTTATAAAATGAATATCGCTTTTCCCAAAAAGGTACGATGTACCATTCTCATTTAAGCTCGACAAGAATTTTTTATCAATCATGCTTTTGCACTATATCACAAATCTTTACCGAGCATTGACCTAAGCTAAACAATCAGTTGGATCAGCTTTAAGTTGAACTTTTGGAAAAATATGCATCAAAACGGCAGGCATCACCTAACCATTGGTGATCAGGTGTTTGATCTGCCAGATAAACTGCATGTCGTGGACGCTTAACAATAACGCGCTTTGCGATCTTACGGGCAAGATGTAACAACTCATCTCCTAAATCCATTTCACCATCTTCAGGTAATAACAGATGCAGTAATTGCATTTGCTTTTTGACTTGTGCTTGCTTCTTTTGCACTTGATGATTTTGATCTCGCTGTGGAAACATCGGATCTAAATACACCACGTCCACTCGCTCGCCTTGCTGTTCTAATGTATGTAGATAGCAATTTGAATCAGCATGAATAAGTTGGATCCGCTGCATAACAGACTGCAAAAATGGATCGTGTTCCGCTTGAGTTTTCGTATATTCCAATAACACAAATAGGATCGGATGACGTTCAACCAAACGGACATCAGCACCGAGATAAGCCATCAATAAACTATCATGACCTAAGCCTGCGGTTGCATCAATTAAGCTTGGTTTTTCACCCAACTGACATGCTCTCGCAATCATTTCAGACTTCAAACTGGCGCGTTTTAAACGGGGAATCTCAGCACGCCAATCTGGTTGCATTTTCATCCCATTGGCAGCAAGACTGAGTCCATCCTCATCTAAAACCAAAGCCATTTCTGGATTCAGACGAAGGAAACGCGCATTCACTTTTTCAACGATTTGACCTTTTAATTCGACATCCAAACTTGCTAAACGGGTTTGAAGTTGTTGAAATTGCTCTGCATACTCAGTCTGATACCAACAGATCATTTGCATTACCAATGCACCCAACCTGTCCACCATGTCGCCAAAATAAATAAACCAAAGACAATACGATAGTAAGCAAAGGCTGTGAAGTCATGCTTAGAGACATAACGAATTAATGCACGAATCACAATCAAAGCTGAAACAAAGGCAACAATAATTCCGACTGCTAAAATAGCCATATCATTACTATGTAATTCATGACGCATTTTATACATATCCAGTAAGCCTGCACCCATCAACACAGGAATACCGAGGAAGAATGAAAATTCAGCTGCTGCTTTACGTGAAATACCTAAGAATAATGAACCAATAATGGTTGAACCAGAACGTGATGTCCCAGGAATTAATGCAAGACATTGAATCAAACCAATCAATGTGGCTTGCTTGAATGTTAGATCTTCGACTTCTTGACTCACGATTTGATGCGGACGGCGTTCCGCCCATAAAATAACGAAACCACCGACAATTAATGCAATTGCAACCGTGACCGCATTAAATAAATAAGCCTTTACCACATCACCAAAGCTCAAGCCAATAATCACAATTGGAACAGAAGCGATGATTAAATTAAGACTTAAACGACGACCTTGCTCTTGTCCTGTGAGTGCGCCAATTAATGCGCCCCACAGTTTGCCCCAATACTCATAAATTACTGCTGCAATCGCACCAATTTGTACAGCAACCGCAAACATATCTCGTTTTTCAACAGTCCAAAAATCTAGCAATTGTCCTGCTAAAATCAAATGTCCTGTACTTGAGATCGGTAGAAATTCAGTAATCCCTTCTACCAACCCCATAATTGCAGCTTTAAATAGCAATAAAAGATCCATAATTAACCTTAATTCGCCTTACCTTGTTCTGGAATTTTTTTCCATGCATCATCACGTAAATACACAGGGAGTGCATGCTCAGCATCAACCCATTTTTGCTGCGCTGCATAAATTCGAGCAATTGTTGCAATATCCTGCGCAGTTGCTCTGATTTCTGGGATAGACGTTTTCAGAATGGAAGCCTCTTGCGAGTCTATTTGATTTGGCTTAACCAATTCTGAACCTGAGCCAATCGCCATGAATTTACAATATGCTGCAGCTTGCTGGTAATTTAATAATTTTTCTTCATCGACTGCTTGCATGATGCCATGTTCATCAATGCTAAAATTAGCAATATAAACTTCTTGCATACGTGCATCGAGAACAGCCGTGACTTGTTGTAGTCCTGTCAAACGATATGCTGCTTGCGCTAGTGCTTGCAAACTTGATACAGGAATCACAGGTAAATCTTGTGACCATGCCAAAGCTTGCGCAACAGCCGCATTGATACGCACACCACTAAATGAACCTGGCCCACGACTGAAAGCGATTGCTGTTAAATCGGCTAACTGAGTTTGTGTTTGCAGTAAAGCTTGCTCAGTTAAAGGCAAAATCGTTTGGGTTTGTGCTTTTGGTCGCTCATCTAATTGAAAATAGAGTTCTTCAACATCATCAATCAACGAAACAGAACAGTGTTCATTTGCCGTTTCCAATGCAAGCAACTTCATGCAAAAACCTTAGTCTAAAAGAGATAAAAAACGTCGAGTATCATACCCCACTCAAGCCTCCTAAGCGAGTTATTGGCTTTTGCTAGATACAAAAAAGCCAAGTCTATACTTGGCTAAATTTAAATCTAGTTTAGCTTAAAATCACTCGAAGTTAAATTCTTCCAATGCTAAGAAATTTTGATAATGTTCCGCATAATGTAAAGCGCTCAAATGCAAGCGTGCGGCACCTTGTTCATCCAAGGTTTTAACTACTTTACCAGGTGACCCCATCACAACTGAATTATCAGGAATGATTTTACCTTCAGGAATCAGCGCATTTGCACCAATAATACAATTTTTACCAATCACCGCATTATTTAAAACAACAGCATTGATACCAATTAAAGAATTATCTCCAATCGTACAACCATGTAACATCGCTTGATGCCCCACCGTCACATAATCGCCAATATTCAGTTCAATGCCTGCATCGGTATGTAAAACTGCATTTTCTTGAATATTCGAAAAATTTCCAATCCGAATAACACTGTTATCCGCTCGTACAACTGCACCAAACCAAATACTGACTCGACGCCCCAATTCAGCTTGACCAATCACTGTCGCAGTTGGTGCAACCCAGCCATCCCAAGGTTCATGTAATGCTTTTGGACTCAATCCCTGATAAGTATACATCATGACAAAACACCCAATTTAAATAAAAGATAACTAAAACTTAGATAATCCAAAATGTGGTGGATTCACTAAAAAAGGCCATTTCTTTTGATGCCCAAGCCCATACTGAAATAACGATACCAACATACGAGCGGTTAAACCCCAAACAATTTCATTTTCCACTTGCATGCTTGGGAAATAAATTGATTGTCGAACCAAACGTACTTCATAGGGTAAAGGTGGTGCATCAATTAGTTGCTGTAACGGCGCAAAAAAAATACGATCAATCTCTGTAGGCTGAGCAATTAAGTCCACCTCCGCAGGGATTAATCCTACAATCGGTTTCACAGATAAACCGCTACGGGCCCGTTGTATCGGCAAATCACCCAACAATTTGACGTCAAAAGGATTAAGTGCTGTTTCTTCCTGTGCCTCACGCAAAGCCACCACAATATTACTGGTATCACTTGGATCACGTTTACCACCCGGAAAAGACACCTCTCCAGCATGTTGCGATAAATGGATTGAACGGCGTGTGAGTAAAACTTTCGGTTGAGGCTCTTGTGTAATCGCAATTAAAACAGCTGCATCAGCTTGTTGGATTCGTTTGGAAAAACGCAACCGTTGTTGTAAAAGCTGTATTAACGATGGCTCTTCCATATGACTCATCTCTTTTTCTCATTTTCCTTACAAATCATCATAACTGAAATTTTAATGACAATCATAGATCATGATGCGAAGTGATAAAAATTCAGTTATGCTGAGTTATCTCTATGGTTGATGATAATTATGAGCTTTTGCGTTGCGTGTGGACATCAAACTGAAGCAAAAATCCCGCTAGGCGATCATAAAACACGGCTTGTCTGTACACACTGTGGCAACATCCACTATGAAAATCCGAAAGTCATTTGTGGAGCATTGGCTATTTGGGATGATAAGGTTTTACTTTGTCGACGTGCTATCGAACCTCGTTATGGATTATGGACACTCCCTGCGGGTTACATGGAATTATTTGAAACCATGGAGCAAGGCGCTGCACGTGAAACACGTGAGGAAGCTGAAGCCGAAGTTGACATTGAACAACTGTACTGTATGTATAATATTCCGCGTATTGGGCAGATTTATGTACTGTTTAAAGCACAGATAAAACAAGGTTTATTTGGTGCTGGAGAAGAAAGTCTCGAGTGTCGTTTATTTGAAGAACATGAAATTCCGTGGACAGAACTCGCATTTCCAAGTGTAGAACAAACTTTAAAACATTATTTCTCAGATCGTAAACAAGGGGTATTCCCTTCTCACTTAGAAACATTAGGTACGCGTTTAGATCATACAGGTTAAATAAAAAAAGACCGCTTATTGAACTATATCCAATAAGCGGTCTTTTTTACTAAAAAGTTATTTTATTTTTACAGCTTTACATGCTACTGCACTTTGATTGGCCAACTGAATTGTAACAGGCCCTGTCCAACGTTTAGCCATTACTCGATCTTCATCGGTTGGTTTAACATACTTATTTCGCTCAGTATCATCTTTCAAATTATCATACATATTGATATAAGCAGCTTGATAGTAAGCATAAGTATTTGACCAGAAAACAATATTACTTCCTTCACTAAAGTCAGTTAAAGTAATTTCTTTTTGTGGTGCATCGCTCAATAAATTATGCACATTGATTTTAGCGCCACCAATCGATTTAATATCATTACTTTGATAAATAAGACCAACATTCAGACCAAACATAGCGCCATTAAGCAATCCAAATTTTGGATTAGATAAAATTGTTCGAACTGAAACAGATTTACTCGTCGCCGTAAATGAAGTTGCGCCTGTCGTACCTATTCGATACTGCATCTCACCATATTCGTCAGTGATTGTTCCATCTGCATTTATGGATTGAGTTTTTGCGCAATTACCAGACATATCACTTGCTGTTGCATCTTTCTTAATATCTGTTCGAATATTGCCATACTCATCAATCATGATTCCTAATTTAATTTTTTCTGAATCAGGAATACTACTATCAGAGAATCCAAAAATTAATGTTGCATACAAAGGGAAAATATATTTTTCATTTGTTTTTACATTCGCACTCGTTTTAAAGACATCTTTACCTAAATAGCTTGGTGGATTTGCCTTATAAATTTCGAGGCTACCATTATATACTCTGCCATCGATTGCTTGTTCCCATTGCCCTAAATGTGCCGTGTTTACCGTATCTGTGTCTTTCGCATTCAATAAAAGTCGATAAATATATTCAGTGCCCGGTATTGTGTGACCATTAATTAGCTTACCTTGTTTAAATTTCAAATCTTCAGCAGCATTTGCAGTGAGAGAGAAACGCAAAGGTTGATTTGAATTGATTTCCCGAGTAAGTGGGTTTAACCATGAGTTTTGAGCATTAATCTGTACTTTTTGGGCTTTCACTTTGGTAATTAAAAGAAGTGGTGGATAGAGTTTACCTTCAAGAAAACTCGCAGGGCCTCGCCACTGCTGCCCAGTTCCTATTGCATAACCTTGTCGATCTGTTAATAAAAATACTTCACCCATCGAATGGATCAGGCTGCTGCCTTTGTCTGCATTTACACAATCCGTATACAGCGCTTGGTTACAACCAAAGAAACCATCACTGGTCTTAATTGAAGAGCTAATCGTGCCTGCTTTTAAGAAAGGTATTGTTGCTTGCCATACACCAGCATTCGATAAATTCAAGAGTTGAGTAAGAATCGTTAATGCTTGTTCATCTGTTACTGTAGTGACATCTAACCAAGGTTTTAATATTTCGACATAGGCTCCACTACTCAGCTCAGTAACACCAATATCTTTCGTTAGCTTAGATAATAGTTCTTTCTTTTCATCTGTAATCTGAGTCGGTTGAATATCACCTAAAACATTATCATCTTGTTCAAGACCAATACTATGAGAGATTTTGACTAATGCAATTGCAACACGAATCGTTTCATCATTTAGATCAAGTGTCGCTGGTACTTTCCCTGTTAATGCACTCGCTAAATCAATAAGACGCATACGAGGTATAGGATATCGTGAATCATTAATTTTAGAAATATCGTCTAATTTCACAGCCCCTAGACTAATTTTTCTAGCGTTTTTACCTTGTATATAAAAAGTCGCTGTATCCCCTAATTTACAAGCACCTGTGACAGTATTTGATTCCAACTTTGTTACGAAGTGATTCACTTTATCACTACTACAATCAAAGTTCAGACCAGAAATAGGGTAATCCATTACAAATGGTAGGCAATCGGTATTTGTTGGTGAACAACTGGTATTGGCTGTTACACCTTCAACCCCTTTATTTGGGTCTTCGTTAATTTTAGCACTTTCACCACCACAACCTTGTAAAAATGCCACTAATGTCGTTAAGGCAAAGGGTAATAAAACTTTTTTATTTGTCATGGGTTCATCCTATTTATGCCTACTGTAAAGCAGTAATCTTAATCTGTCCTTGATTTGAAAGTTCCTGCTCAGGAACATCCACGGCTGAAGCTAAAGGGGTGATCATCATATAATGGCTATTAGGCGGTATTTTAAGCACCCCCTGAAGAGCAGCATGTTGTAATAATGTTGCGGGAATTTTTTGACTTTTAAATCCACTCACACCCTCTAATACACAACCAGACTCATCTAAAAAAACGACCAATGGCCAATAATAAGTAGGTCTATTAGCATTAGAAGCGTAGGAGTCAACTTGCATATATTGAATATTTTGTTCAAGTTGCACTAACTCATATTCAAACTTTTCTTTTAAAGGCTTACGAGGCCATAAACCTATATCTTTTTGAGGAGCTAGAGTTTTAATCGTTTTATTCTTACTATATCCTTCTAAAAAACAACGATCATTCTCAAATGCCAAAGATAAATCTTGTGCAGATAAACGTACATAACTATTAGATAATGCAATCGAATCTAGACCCTGAGTTGATCGACTGAGCATTCTATCTAACATTGAACGGCTTACACCTTTTTTACGCTCTATTGTTTCTAAGCGCCCAGTACCATCTGGCATGGTATAAAAACGTTTTTTACCATCTAAGTTAAACTCTTGATCCTCTAAATATTCATTATTCACATATTCTACGCCATCCACACGAGCAAATGCTGATGGAGTAGTAACTGCCTGAACTTCCTTAGATACAACTTCTTTTGTAATATCAGACTTTGGTTGCTCTAAGCTTTTTTGTTCAAGATTTTGTTGCTGTAGTATGATATTTTTAGATTTAACAATTGCTTGAGGCTCACTTCTTACCTCAGACTTAATCACTTCTTTTTTAGATTCTATGGTGGGCTGGATTTGAGATGCATTTATTAGGTCATCTTTAACCACGACTGTAGTTGATGTTTTTGGAACATCGATATCATTCTTAGGTTGAACTCTATTTTCTAATTTTATTGAGTCATCAATATGATTAGACGGTATAGACTTAATGATTTTTTTCTCAGCCTCAGTTGATTTTCTAGGAACAATCATTGGTCGACCATCAGGTCCAATAATTGTATAAAAACCTTCTGCATATACAACCGAGCTACTTGCGATAACAGCACAAACGAATGAAATCACAAGTACAGGTTGTTTTCTTATCACTTTCTTTAACATTACCATCTTGTTCTATAGTTAATACCAAGTAAAGTCACCTTAGTATTCGTTTTAATATCTAATCCTGCATATGGGTTTAATAAAATATTATCAACCCCAGTTTTGTTTGCAAGGCTACTTGTGTTTGCAGGAATATCATCACGACTACGTAAGAAACCTATTGATAAATCTAGATCTGTATCTTGATCAAACCGATAACCAACGCCTAAACCAAAAAGCTGAGCATTATTAATAGGAACCATCGTATTTCGTTTATCATCAGGGATAGAACTTGTACGTGGTTCATAGCCCATGCGCAATTTCAATCGATCTGTTGCAGAATATTCAAAACCAATTCCCCAACGCCAAGAGGATTGAAACTTCAATGGTAAAGCCAAAGAACGATCTGTTACATCAGAAGAAAGAAGTTTCGCAACCTTTAATAGTGAAATTTGTCGATCAAACTCAAATTTAAACTTATCCCAAGCAGCAAAATCTGTCCAACCCACATCAAAGTTCATTTGTAAGTCTGGGAAAATTTTATACTTAATCCCAGCTTTAAAATGTTGTGGATATTTAAAATCCATAGCAACTAAGCCTGATTCCACATTCGGTACATAACCTGGTAAACCAAGAATTGCAGCTAAAATCTGACCTGTTGCTGAAGAGTTTAAACCAGCAACCAGTTGTTGTGGAGCTGTTGCATTATTAATTAAATACTTTCCACGCAACCGCATTTTTGCTTCACTTTGATAAACCATACCAAAACTGAAGTCATCCGTAGGTTCCCACAATACACCTAAGTTATAACTAGGACTAAGTGATTGTTCTAACGATACATCCATTGCACCCATCTTACTAAATGGATTCATGCCTTCTTGAGCATTACAGATACCAAATAATAATAAATCAGTGATAATGTCTCCGTTATTTTTAAATGGGGCACAGACGACCTCATCCACCATTCGCAAGACACCAATCATTTCATTTGGAAAGCGTAAATCTGTTTTTAACGCAATCGCTTGGTAAGACATACCAAATGATGCTCCGACAGATAAATGATCGTTTACTTGATAACCAAAAGATGGTGATAAATATGTAATACGCTCTAAAGCGACTTGTTGTCCCATATAATTACTAGGGTTACCATCTTCTGCACCAAAACCAGCAACTAAGGGCGCATACATTGCTGTTGCATAAGTCACTTTCGAACCAGGTGGCTTATAAGCAATCGCTGCTGTAGGTGCAGCCAAAGGTGAATTCGGTCCTAAATCTACGATCTTCTTCAAAATAGGAACATAAATACTGGCATATTCAACATCACCATTTACAGTCCCTTTGAAGTCAGTACATATTCCTGTTCTAACTTCAGGACCATCATTACAAACCAATGGATCATCAGAATAGCCAAAAATATTATATCCAGCAGGTGCTGAGTATTCCCGCTCAATCGCGAAGTTAGCTAAGATACCCTGCACGTCCGTTTGCAAACCTTCAATCTTTGCAAGCGCAGCAGGGTTAAAATGTACCGCACTAATTCCTGGTGGATCAGCAGTAACCGCATTCCCTAATGAAAGAGAAC
>Ga0224722_1001992_pt1 | contig 11035 bp, 9 predicted proteins | sample Balambano_FR1_Me_FD_161646 | JGI IMG/M metagenome (GOLD analysis project Ga0224722, IMG submission 161646) | Freshwater sediment microbial communities from Lake Towuti, South Sulawesi, Indonesia - Balambano_FR1_MetaG | ecosystem: Environmental > Aquatic > Freshwater > Lake > Sediment | place...
GCATAAGAGAATAACGAAACGTATAACTAATTGTCGGAATTGGTATGGCTTTTACTGGATAAACCCATCTTCCATATTCCACTCCTAACGCATCAATTGTTGTTGATAGAATCATCACAATAAAAACCGAAAAAAGCAATCGTGCTGAGCTCTCCTTTTTACGAAATATTGTCCAGATTACCCATGGAACAATGAGCATTAACACCGCAACCCACCATTGCCAAGTGAAAATAAAAGCATTGATGGTCGCATCTTTAATAAGATGATTTCCTTCCTTAATTAATTCGGATCCTTTTTCAACTTGCTTGAGGCCATCTTGAAACGTCATTATTTTTCCCCCGTAACGTATCTTCAAATAACTGTAATTGGTTGTATTATTTGGATAAATTGAGGTTATTATTCATAAACAACACCTCTCCATTTTCATTCAAACACACAAAAAACCCTCAACATCTAAAGTGTTGAGGGTTTTTTGAAACGGATTAATACATTGACATGTATTGCTCGCGCTCCCATGGATGTACTTGTGTACGGAACATATCCCATTCGATCTCTTTTGCTTCCACAAAGTGTTCGAAGATATGCTCTCCAAGAGCGTGAATCATTGTTTCGTCTGATTTTAAGTTATCTAAAGCAGCAGCAAGTGTAGCTGGTAGATCTTCGATACCTACAGCTTGACGCTCTTCTTTGTTCATAACGTAGATGTTGCGGTCAACTGGTGGTGGTGGTGTTAAAGAGTTCTTCACTCCATCAAGACCTGCAGCAAGTAATACAGCCATTGCTAAGTAAGGGTTAGCAGCTGGGTCAACGCTACGTACTTCTACACGAGTGGAAATTCCACGAGATGCAGGGATACGGATTAGCGGCGAACGGTTTCTAGCAGACCATGCAACGTAGCAAGGTGCTTCGTAACCAGGTACTAAACGCTTATAAGAATTTACTGTCGGGTTCGTTACAGCTGTAAAGTGTGGAGCATGCTTAATGATTCCAGCGATGAACTGACGAGCAGTGTCGCTTAGCTCTAAGTTTCCTGTTGGATCGAAGAATGCGTTCTTGCCTTCTTTGAATAAAGAAACGTTACAGTGCATTCCAGAACCGTTTACTCCGAATAATGGCTTAGGCATGAAAGTAGCATGTAGACCGTGCTTACGTGCAATTGTCTTAACAACAAGCTTGAACGTTTGGATTTGGTCACAAGCGCTTAATGCATCAGCATATTTGAAGTCGATTTCGTGTTGTCCTGGAGCTACCTCATGGTGAGATGCTTCAATTTCAAAGCCCATTTCTTCAAGTTCTAATACGATATCACGACGACAGTTTTCACCAAGATCCGTTGGAGCAAGGTCAAAGTATCCACCGTTGTCGTTTAATTCAAGTGTAGGTTCTCCAGCTTGGTCAAGCTTGAATAAGAAGAATTCTGGCTCAGGTCCAAGATTGAAATCAGAGAATCCTAAGTCTTGCATTTCTTTAATAATTCTTCTTAAGTTGTTACGTGGGTCACCAGCGAATGGAGTTCCATCTGGATTGTAGATGTCACAGATTAAACGTGCCACTTTACCTTTTTCAGCTGTCCAAGGGAAAACCACCCATGTGTCTAAGTCTGGATATAAGTACATGTCTGACTCTTCAATACGAACGAAACCTTCGATAGAAGAACCGTCAAACATCATTTTGTTGTCTAATGCTTTTTCAAGCTGACTGATAGGAATCTCAACGTTTTTAATTGTTCCCAAGATGTCAGTGAATTGCAGACGAATAAACTTAACATTTTGTTCTTCTGCCATTCTTGTAATATCATCTCTTGTAAACTTAGCCATTTTGTTTCCTCCCTTGAATAGTAAATCACTTTTATTAATGGAAAAAGCGTGACATATCACCTTGACGCAATGACGAACGATTAAAGCGGCCAGCATGCATAAGCTCTGAGCGCAACATTTTACGTAATTCATCATCGGACAGATCACGTCTTGCTTTCTCTGCTTCCTTCACTATTTCTTCTGATAGCACCTGTTGCTCTTTTACAGAAAAAATTTGCTTAATTCCTGCAAGATTCACACCTTGCTCGATCAAATCTTTTATTTCTAAAAGCTGATCAATGTCATTCAATGAAAACATTCTTCTGTTTCCCTCAGTTCTTGCCGGAGAGATCAATTGGTGCTCTTCATAATATCGAATTTGTCTTGCAGATAGATCTGTAAGCTGCATCACAATTCCAATTGGAAATAATGGCATGGAACGACGGATATCACTTCCGCTCATTTGCTGTCCCTCCATTTCTCTCTTTCATATTTTCATTATATGAAATGTCAATTTTTCTGTCAACTTAATGTTAGTTTATATAACATATAATTTTTGTAGAAAAAGAGAAATATTAAAACTCTCTATATGATCTATTTATTGAAATCAATTAGTTGTTTTTCAGCTAATCGGTTCAACGCGATCAGTATAGCCATTTTAACATGAGCATAGGTTAATCCTCCCTGTACATAAGCAACATACGGAGGTCGTATTGGTCCATCAGCGCTTAATTCAATGCTTGCACCTTGTATAAATGTACCCGCAGCCATAATCACATCATCTTCATATCCAGGCATATAAGCAGGGTATGCAGTTACATGTGAATTTATAGGAGAAGCAAATTGAATAGCTTGGCAAAAGGCAATCATTTTTTCTTTGTCATCCAATTGAACCGATTGAATTAAATCTGTCCGCTCTGCATCCCAAGATGGATTTGTGTTCATTCCTAATCTATCAAGCATAGCTGAGGTAAAAACCGCCCCCTTTAATGCTTGTCCAACTACATGCGGTGCTAAAAAGAAGCCTTGGTACATTTCTTGTAGACTATAAAGTGAGGCACCCGCTTCTGCTCCGATACCTGGTGAGGTCATCCTATAAGAGCATGCTTCTACATATTTTTCTTTTCCAACAAGATACCCACCCGTTTTGGCAAGCCCGCCACCAGGGTTCTTAATTAAGGACCCCGCCATCAAGTCAGCACCTACATGACAAGGCTCCATTAACTCCACAAATTCACCATAACAATTATCAACAAATACGACAACATCTTCTTTTATATTTTTAACAAATTCAATCATTTCTTTCATTTGATTAATAGTAAAAGATGGTCGGTTTGCATACCCTTTGGAACGTTGGATACCGATCATTTTTGTATTTGGCTTGATCGTGGATTTTACATAATCGTAATTGACCTGTCCATCGTCTTTTAAGTCAACACTTTGATATGATATCCCAAATTCCTTTAGTGAACCTACACCATTCCCACGAATCCCTACTATTTCCTCCAATGTGTCATACGGTTTTCCAGTTATGTAAAGGAGCTCATCACCAGGTCTTAACACACCAAATAAAGCGATAGAAATTGCATGCGTACCGGAGATGATTTGCGGTCGGACAAGACCTGCTTCTCCACCAAACACATCGGCATAAATTTTCTCTAATGTATCCCTACCAATATCATCATAGCCATATCCTGTGGAAGGGATAAAGTGTGAATCACTCACTTGATGGCGCTGATAGCTTTCTAGAACACGAAACTGATTCGCTTCCACTGTCTCGTCAATTTGTTTATGCTTCGTAAAGATTTGCTCTTCGACCTGTCGAACGATCGACTTTAATGCTTCCCCAAATGTGAAATGCTGATACATGTTGTTCTCCTAACTAAATACTGTATTGATTAATTTGTCCTAATATTTGATGATCATTAGGTACATATCCTTTGCACAGATATATATCCTTATCTTCCTCGAATGCTAGCTCCCTTAAAATCGTGTCATTTTTTAATTGAGCTAACAATTTTCCTTCTGTGGAAGGTACCTCAACTTGGTAAAATTTCATTTCTGAAATAATCACCTGTTCTATTTTTTGCTTTAATAAAAAGCGATCTTCCTCGCTAAATGCTGAAATCTGCAATGTTTCGGTTTTGGCGGTAGGAACAAAGTCAGGATTTTTCATATCTCTCTTATTATAAACGGTCAACTGAGGAATTTGCTGTATATCTAAATCCTCCAACAACTTATGTACCGTTTGTTCATGCTGATATGAATCCGCACTAGACATATCAACGACGTGTAAAAGAAGATCAGCTTCTCGTACTTCTTCTAATGTGGATCGAAAGGCAGCAATCAATGTTGTTGGAAGGTCCTGAATAAATCCAACCGTGTCTGTTAGTAACGTACTAAATCCGCTTGGAAGAATCATTTTTCTCGTCATCGGGTCAAGTGTAGCAAATAACTGATTTTCCTCAAACGAATCCGCTTCCGTTAAACGATTAAATAAGGTCGATTTACCCGCATTGGTATAACCGACTAACGCCACTTGAAAGGCTTTATTCTTTTTCCGACGCTCACGATATCGATCACGATGTTGCACGATCACTTTGAGCTGTGCTTTAATATCGTCAATTCGTCTTCGAATATGTCTACGATCAGTCTCGAGCTGGGTTTCTCCCGGACCTCTCGTCCCAATTCCCGCACCAAGTCGTGAAAGTTGCGTACCTTGCCCACCCAACCTTGGAAGAAGATATTGAAGCTGGGCCAATTCGACTTGAAGCTTTCCTTCTTTAGAACGTGCACGTTGCGCAAAAATATCCAAAATTAACTGCGTTCGATCAATGATTCTTGCTGAAATATCTTTTGATAGATTTCGAACCTGACTTGGCGATAGCTCATCATTAAATATAATGATATTCGCTTCCGTTTCCTCCTCTAGTGCTCTTAACTCTTCAACTTTCCCTTTACCTATGTATGTAGATGGATGGATTCTGTCTCTTTTTTGAGATAATGTTGCTTGTACAGTACCTTTTGCGGTTTCTGTTAAAGAAGCTAGCTCCTCCATGGAATAGTGAAATCTTTCGTCATCCTCTACGGTTTGACAACCTACAAGAATCACTTTTTCATATTCATGCTTTTGATCCAAGAAATCACCTCATCGTCCTTTTTTCATATCATACCAAATATTCGTTTTTAATACTAATTCGCTACATAACGAACAAAGCAGACTACTTTTAGCCTGCCCCATTCTACTCATCTTCTTCAAATATAAGATCATTGCTTCGTATCGTCATTAAATCATGCCGGTCGAAGTTGTTTATCATTAATAATCTCATTGCCTGAGCACGAATAGATTTTTCAAGTACATTTCTAACGTATCTTCCATTCGAAAAACCAGCTGGGCTATACGCAGATTTCACCCATATGAGATGCTCACGAAGCTTCCTTTCTGCTTCATGGCTTAGAGTATATTCCTTTTCCTTCAGCATTCTTTGCCCAATTTCCATTAGTTGCTCAATGCTGTAATCTGGAAAATCAATGACAAGTGGAAACCGAGAATGCAATCCAGGATTGAGTGTAAGAAAATCATCCATTTCTCTTGAATAACCTGCCAAGATTAGGATAAATTCATGCTGCTTATCCTCCATATGTTTGACGAGTGTATCAATAGCTTCTTTACCAAAGTCCTTTTCCCCACCTCTTCCAAGTGAGTAGGCTTCGTCAACAAATAGAATTCCCCCGAGTGCTTTCTTTACGAGATCTCTTGTTTTTTGGGCGGTATGTCCGATGTATTCACCCACTAGATCAGCCCGTTCCGCTTCAATTAGATGACCTTTTGTTAGGACATTCATTCGTAAAAATAACTTCCCAATCAATCTAGCAACAGTAGTTTTCCCTGTTCCAGGATTTCCTTTAAACATCATATGGAGCGCTTGTTTCCCCGCTTTTAATCCAGACTCTTCTCTTTTCTTGTTCACATATATCCATGCGTAAATTTCCTTTATCATTCGTTTCATTTCTTCCATTCCAACAAGCGCACCAAGTTCTTCCTCAATCTCTTTTAATGCTGTATGCTCTGGGGGAATGGCCTTTGGAGCCACATATGGTTCGGTAACAGTGGTTTTTCGTTTCTGTGAATTTAAGACAATGCTGATTTGTCCATTGTTTTTCATTCGAATTGGTTGGTCCAAAGCTTTCACCTCACCTTATAAAACAGTATACGCGCTTGGTGCATGAATTGTGACAAAAGCCTATATTTTACTATATTCACTCCTCTGGCAGCAGCTCATGCTTTTCCCATTATTTAAGCGATTACTCTATATGTATTCAAAAAAAATCATTTTAGAAATCAAAGACCCGCTTCCATGAAGAAAGCGGGTCATGAATGGAGTTCCATTATTGCTGCGGACCTTCTAAATCAATTTGTACATTGCGAAGTGGAGAAAAAGTAGAAATGGCATGCTTATATACAAGCTGTTGCTTCCCTTCACATTCAAATAGTATCGTAAAGTTATCAAAGCCTTTAATTTGTCCTCTTAATTGAAAGCCATTCAACAAAAACACCGTACAATTAGTACTGTCTTTGCGAAGTTGATTTAAAAATTGATCCTGGATATTAATGGCTTGCTTCATAATAAATCCTCCTCTTTTATCTCTATTTCATATGTATTCGATTTTATTTTTAGCTTTCCTTCAATATACGTAGAAATTTCAGTAATTTTTTTTTGAATCTGTTCCTCATATGTCACATCTGTCATATCAAACCATGTAACATCCATTTTATTTCTGAACCATGTGAGCTGTCGTTTCGCGTATCGACGAGAGTTCTGCTTTAATTGCTCGATCGTTGTTTCAAGAGATTGTTCTTTTGAAAAATAACGAAACCACTCCTTATAACCAATGGCTTGTAAAGCCTGTGTATGCATAAGCCCACGGTCATACAGTTTTTTTACTTCATCTTCTAGACCTTCTGTAATCATTTCATCTACTCTTGCATTAATACGATCATACAATCGTTCACGTTCCATAGTTAACCCAATGATAGAAATATCATACAATGGTTCAATCACTTGCTCTGATTGTATTTCTGTTAACGTTTGTCCGGTTGTCAGATAAACCTCTAATGCACGGATGACACGACGAACGTTATTCGGATGTATGCGCTCCGCACTTACTGGATCTACTTGAGATAACTCTTTATGAAGAACTTCCACCCCATCTGTCTTCACTCGGTCTTCGAGCTTCTGTCTCAGTTCATCATTATTGGAAGCATCAGAAAATTGGTAATCATAGATGGCGGATTGAATATACAGTCCCGTTCCACCAACAATCATTGGTAGTTTTCCTCTATTGGTGATTTCCGTAATTTTCATGCGGACAAGCTCTTGAAATTCCGCTACCGAAAACGTCTCATCTGGATCCTTAATATCAATGAGATGATGAGTAATTCCTTCCATTTCACCTTGCTTAATCTTGGCTGTCCCGATATCCATTTCTTTATATATTTGCATTGAGTCGCCACTAATGATTTCACCATTAAATCGCTTTGCTAACTCAATGCTCGTCTTCGTTTTCCCAACGGCTGTTGGTCCAATTAGGACGACGACTTTTCCCTTCTCCTGTATCATGCTGACACTGCCTTTACTATTAACTTTAGATGCTTTGTAGTATAACATGGAACACCGTTAACATAAAACTAGAAGCAGGTAAGCCTCTATGCATTATAACCAGATTTTTACCCGTTATACCTTTGTCATACACTTCCATTTCTTTCTTTTTTCATTACAATTATATAACGATTCGATAACAAACGACAGAGAACCCCCAAATTCGTGCTACTTTATAGGAAGAGTGTAAAGAGACTTAAAATGAATTGGTGGGATAGATATGTTTGGAACGTTAGAGATTGGAATTGATTTAGGTACAGCAAACGTACTTGTATATAGTAAAAATAAAGGGATTGTCTTTAATGAGCCATCAGTTGTTGCTCTAGATACGACAACCAATAAAGTCGTTGCGGTTGGTCTTGAAGCAAAAGCAATGATCGGAAAAACACCTGGTAAAATTACAGCGATTCGTCCTCTAAAAAACGGAGTTATTGCCGATTATGATATTACGTCGGAATTATTAAAGTACATTATTACAAAAGCTTCTACCCGAATGGGGTTAACGATTCGAAAACCTAATGTAGTAATTTGTACACCGGCTGGATCTACGAGTGTGGACAAGAGAGCCATTCAAGATGCAGCAAAAAACGCAGGTGCCAAAAAGGTCTTTCTTATTGAAGAACCAGTTGCCGCTGCGATTGGTGCCGGACTTCCTGTAGACGAACCTGTAGCCAATGTGGTAGTAGATATTGGCGGAGGTTCTACTGAAGTAGCGATCATATCATTCGGAGGCGTCGTTGCCTGCCACTCTATTCGCATTGGTGGCGATCATTTGGATGACGATATCATTCAGTATGTTAGAAAAGAATACAATGTTTTAATTGGAGAGCGCACAGCCGAGCAAATTAAGATGGAAATCGGTTATGCCCTAGTAGACCATGAAAAAGAAGTGCTAGAAGTTCGAGGAAGAGACCTGCTAACAGGTTTACCAAAAACTATCGAACTTCATTCCTATGAAGTTCGAGATGCTATTAAAGAATCACTGCTTCATATACTAGAAGCTGTTCGTGCAACGTTAGAAGACAGTCCAGCCGAGTTAAGCGGTGATATTGTAGACCGAGGAGTCATTTTAACAGGTGGAGGATCTCTATTAAAAGGCATGGAACAGTGGCTAAGCGAACAAATCTTCGTTCCTGTTCATTTAGCGAATGAACCTTTAGAATCCGTAGCTATTGGTACGGGCAGGGCGCTTGATTATCTTCACAAATTACCTTCTGTTGCAAGGTAACGAACCCATGAGCTTCGAAAAAGTCCCACGGTTCTACCTTGGGACTTCTTCATTTTAATAATGTATCACGGATAAATAGGCATAAAAAAGCCCCTAGGAAAAGGAGCTCTACTCAATCTGCTTTTTTCTCATTCTGTTAAAGTAAATAAATATCGGAAGAGGAATGACGATAAATCCTAAGCTTTTAATAATTTGATTTTTGGCATTTTCTCTAATTCTTGCCTTTTCATCTTCCACCAATTGTTCATAATCGGCACGTAGCTCTTCCTCGCTAATTTGAGTGTTTCCTCCTACCTTTTCACTCTCACGCATCATTTCGTAATCGGAGAAGCTCTGGTAATATCCTGCCGGGCTCACTAAATCAGCGGTAGCCATAAATATGGAAATTCCACCACCGATGACCATCATTAAGGTCGCAAATAAAACTAAATATGTGTATAAGTGCCGTATCATGGTTGCTTCATCCTCCTTGTTTTTATTTTTCGCAATATAAGCAATGGCAAAAATAACGATCACAGCCGGAAGAATAATCGTTAGCAATCCAAAAACAAACATTCATCCTCCCCCTTTCTACCCTCAATATATAGGAAATTCGATGCGCACGCTATACAATTTGTTCGACACTTTTCTTATTTTTCCCTTTTTGTGTAAAATTACTCCTGTAATAAAAAAAGAACTGGACTCTATTGAACCCAGGTCTTACATTACACGTTTAAACATTTTTTCCATTTCATAGGTAGAATAATGAATGATAATCGGCCTTCCATGCGGACAGGTAAACGGATCTGAAGTCGTTCGCAGCTCGTCTAACAACGCTTGTATTTCATCTTGCCTCAAATGATGGTTTGCTTTTATGGAGGCCTTACAGCTCATCATGATCGCCGCTTCTTCACGCAGTTTATGAATATCGACCTTTTTCATTTGTAAAAGCTGCTCAATCATTTCCTCCATAAGCTCTTTCTCTTCTCCTTTTGGAAGCCACTGTGGATGCGAGCGAAGAATAAAGCTGTTATGACCAAACGGCTCTAAGAACACACCCACCCTCTCTAACTCGTGTTGATGTTCCATAATCTTTAGCGCTTCATCAGTAGAATACTCTAACGTTATCGGCACGAGTAACTCTTGAAGCTCGCTTTGAACATCTCCCACCTTTTCACGGAAGTACTCATATTTAATTCTTTCCTGTGCCGCATGCTGATCAATAATATAAAGCCCTTTTTCATTTTGAGCCAAAATATACGTCCCATGCATTTGGCCGATTGGATAAAATGGAGGAACTCTCATTTTGGTTTCTTGTAGATGATCCCTTTCAACTACAATTTCCTCTTCTACCTCAACCTCCGCAACTGTTTCCATCCTAACAGGAGCAAGGGATTCTTCTTTTACAATGGTAACCGGTCTTTGAATCACTTCTACTCTTTCTGTTTTTAGAGGTTCTCTTAAAATAGACCCTGTAAAAACGGTTTTCTCAACAGGAAGTTCTTTTTCCACCACATGATCCAGCGCTAGAAAGGTTTGCTCTGATTGTGGCTTTTCTTTTTTCTCCTGTTGAATAAAACCTGATGGAATCAGCTCTTGGCTTTTAAATACTTTTTTTATCGCATCTGTTACAAGCTGGTTTAACTCTTGCTCCTTACTTAAACGGACCTCCATCTTGGACGGATGCACATTTACATCTACTAAAATAGGATCCATTTCGACTGACAATAAGACAATCGGATAACGGCCAATTGGTAATAAGGTATGATAACCTTCCTGCACTGCTTTTACGAGAGGATAGTTTTTTATAAATCGCCCATTAATCATGGTAGAAATATAGTTCCTGGACGCTCTCGTAATCTCAGGAAGAGCAATCCAACCATTTACCTTATAATCTAGTGAAGTAACTGAAATTGGAACCATTTTCTTCACGATGTTTACTCCATAAATGGAAGCTAAAACTTGACGGACATCACCGTTTCCACTGGTATGAAGGAGTTTTCGATCATTATGAATCAGGCGAAACGAAATCTCAGGATGACTTAGCGCGAGACGATTCATAATATCTGTTATATTCCCAAGCTCTGTATGAACGGTCTTCAAATATTTTAAACGGGCAGGTGTGTTGAAGAAAAGGTCCGTAACAATAATATCGGTTCCCTTTCTAGCAGCCGCTGCCTCATGAACCTGCAAAACTCCACCTTCAAACAACACTCTTGAACCAACATCACCGGTTGATGTTTTCATTTCAAATCGACTTACCGAAGCGATACTGGGCAATGCTTCTCCTCGAAACCCTAGTGTTCGGATTCGAAATAAATCATCATCGTTTTTTATTTTACTAGTTGCGTGACGTTGAAACGCCATTAGTA
>Ga0224722_1001994_pt1 | contig 11032 bp, 9 predicted proteins | sample Balambano_FR1_Me_FD_161646 | JGI IMG/M metagenome (GOLD analysis project Ga0224722, IMG submission 161646) | Freshwater sediment microbial communities from Lake Towuti, South Sulawesi, Indonesia - Balambano_FR1_MetaG | ecosystem: Environmental > Aquatic > Freshwater > Lake > Sediment | place...
TGAGCGAGTGTTTGTTGTATCTCGCTGTACCAAATACATATTACAGCCGCTTTTTTGATGATCCTTTTTTTGTGAAACTCGCCAACCGTTACGCTGTAAAAATCGTTGTTTACAATGAAGCCAAACCGGAAACATCGCATGGAAAAAGTAATTCAATACAAAAATATAGTCCGTACTTTATTAGAAGAAATTGCTGCCATGAGTCCTTCCACAGAAGAAGTGGAAACGCAAGTAATTATGGATGAAGAACGCGGGCATTATTTGTTATTCGCAGTAGGTTGGGAAAAATCTCGTTGGATTTATTTCACTTTCTTCCACGTAGATGTAAAACCCGACGGCAGAGTATGGCTGCAACACGATGGAACGGACTTGCGCGTGGCGGAGCAGCTTATCAAAAGAGGAATTCCAAAAAACAATATTGTCGTCGGCTTCCAGGCACCTTTTGTGCGCCCCATGATGGATGGATTTGCAGTGGCGTAGCCAAATATCTCCCCTATTTTTACTACTTTTGCCCTTCAAAAGACCATTGCGTGATTCAAGCATTCGATATTCATAAATCTTACAACACCCTTCACGTTTTAAAAGGCGTGGATTTGCAAATTGAAAAAGCAGAAGTGGTCGCCATCGTGGGCAAATCCGGAGCGGGCAAAAGCACCCTGCTGCACATCCTGGGCACACTCGACCGTGCTGACCGGGGTGAGTTGCGCATTAACGGAGAGGTAGTGTCGCGACTAAATATGCGGAAACTGGCGGAGTTTCGCAATCGCAACATCGGGTTTGTATTTCAGTTTCATCACCTGCTGCCGGAGTTTACTGCACTCGAAAACGTGTGCATTCCCGCCTACATCAGCCGCCAGCCCGAAGCATCCACCCAACAACGCGCCAAAGACCTGCTTGCCTACCTGGGTTTAGCCGAGCGCCTCACACACAAGCCCGCCCAACTTTCCGGTGGCGAGCAACAGCGCGTGGCGGTGGCGCGTGCCCTCATCAACCAGCCCGCCGTGGTCTTCGCGGATGAACCTTCCGGCAATCTGGACTCCGCTTCCTCGCAGGAATTGCACCAACTCATTTTTCAACTTCGCCAGGATTTTCACCAAACATTCATCATCGTAACCCACAACGAAGAACTCGCCCGTATGAGCGACCGCAGATTGGAAATGCAGGATGGGATTTTGATTTGAGGTTGGACGTTTCCCGACCAAACGTTGACAATTTGAACTTTTTAACAAGCTCTTGATAAGGAGGGATAAATATTAGGAGCGAAACCGGCAATGCAAAGATATTCGATATTGTAGCCGATGGATTACTTTCTGGTTACCAATATCTTATCAATTCTTTGTCCGTCTTTGTCCACAATTTCAAAGGTGTAATCTTTATAAGTAAATTTTTCACCTACATTGGGCAGGGTATTACTGCTATAAATAATAAATCCGGCAATGGTGGTGACTTCGCTCGCATATTTTTCATTCACTTCAAGGTTTACATTAAAATATTTCATAAAGCCATCTATTGCATACTGCCCGTCTACCAGCCAGCTGTCGGCATCCCGTTGTGTAATTTGATAGTCATCTTCATCCGCTTTTATTACATCTCCTATCAAGGCATCTACCACGTCATCCATCGTTATTAAGCCGGCGGTTTGTCCATATTCATCTATTACAATGCCATAATGGATGTTTTCCTTTTTAAATAGTTCTAAAACTTTGTAAGTATATGCATTTTTATTGAAAAAAAGTGGTGTTTTTATGAAATCTTTGATATCAAAACTTCCTTCCGATTTAGATGGAAATAAATCTTTCACCAATACAATACCGATAATTTTATCTAAATTATTATTTTCGCAAACCGGGTAAGCCGAATGACGCTCTGCCTTTACCTTTTGAGTAATGATTTCCCAGGTATCGGTGGTATTAAAAAAAACAATATCACTGCGGTGCGTAGCAAGGGTACTCACCCGACGGTCGCCCAATTCAAAAACCCGCTCTACAATGTTCTGCTCCACGTCCTGAATTTCGCCGCTTGCAGCACTTTCTTTCACAATGGCTTTTATCTCTTCCTCCGATACTTTATCCTCTTTTAATTTTTTAATGCCTAAAATGCTTAATAACAGGTTGTTGGTAGTGGTAAGCAACCATACAAAAGGCGAAGTAATGATAGATAAGATTTTCATCGGTTGAGCCAACAACATAATAATCGACTCCGGGAAAGTCATGCCTAAACGCTTGGGCAACAGCTCGCCCAAAACGATGGACAAATACGTCACAAAAACCACCACAATGCCAACGGAAATTCTGTTAGCGTAAGGTTGAATGAAATTAAATTTTGATAAAAAAGCAGCGACAGCTTCCGTTATATTTTCGCCACTGTACACCCCTAGCAAAATACCGATTAAAGTAATCCCAATTTGCACGGTAGATAGAAACTTAGTGGGGTTTTCCGACAAATCCAATGCCACTTTTGCAGCTTTACTGCCTTTATTTTTAGCATTTTCCAGTTTGAATCTTCTCGAAGAAACTAGGGACATTTCCGACATGGCGAAGATGCCGTTCAGGCAAATCAGCGCGATAATGATGAGTATTTCCATTTTTTTCAAAGGCGCTGTTGTACGCTTATACAAAAGTAAAAAATGTGGCTCATTCTTCTACCAATGCACCACATCATTATTGCAAAGAATTTATTTATCAAGGTATTTAAAAACTTATGTATTTATTGCCAACCGCCGCCCAAAGCTTTGTACAGATGAATCACCGCGTTAAATTGTCTATTTTTTATATCTAATAAAGTTAAACGCGATTGCAGCATATTTTGCTGTGCAAATAATACTTCGAGATAATTGGCACTACCTGTACGAAATAATTCGGAGGCAATATCAATGCCCTGAAGCAACGTATTTACTTCCTGCGTTCTCAAATCATACATTTGTGCCAAGTTATTTACATTAGCTACCTGATTATATGCTTCTGTATAAGCGTTAATGATGGTTTGCTGGTAATTGTAAAGTGCTTCAAGCTGATATGCATCGGCGCGGTTAAACTCGGCTTGGATAGCGCGTCGGTTAATCAAAGGCGCGGTCAAGCCGCCGAGCAAACCATACGCAAAAGACTCCGGTCTGGTCAACAACAAATCCAACCGAAATGCTTGAAAACCCGCATAACCGGTGATGTTTACCGAAGGATAAAAAGCAGCTTTGGCGGCATTCAGATCGGCTTTGGACGCGATCAATTCTAATTCTGCTTGCCGAATGTCGGGGCGATTTTGCAGTAAATGACTTGGAATACCCAAGCGAATCTGGGGCGGCACCGCCTGCATCACACCGACGGTGCTGCGCACAATGGGCTGCGGATAGCGTCCTAACAAAAAATTAATTTCGTTTTCATTTTCCACGATGGACTGCAAGGTTTCCACCCGCAAGCTGCGCGAGTTGAGCAACTGTGCTTCAAACTGCTTGATTGCCAATTCATTCGCTACACCGGCTTCCTTTTGCACCCGGATAATCGCCAGGGCATTTTCCTGTAAAGTAATGGTTTCATCCAAAACATTTAGTGCTGCGTCTAACGCTAATAATTCGTAATAATTGGTGGCAACGGCAGCAATCAGATTGGTCTGCACGAAATTTTTCCCTTCTACACTCGCCAAAAATCGGGAGAACGCCGCTTTTTTGCGATTGCGGAGTTTGCCCCACACGTCTATTTCCCAACTGCTTTGCAAACCGATAAAATAATCGGGCAGGTGTACCGGAACATTGCGCTCATCTACAATGGGCGTACCGGCATTGCCCGCGCCATCCATCGTGTACAAGCCAAATTTGGTCAAACCCGCCGCTGCTGCCCCTTCCACTATCGGCTTGAGGGCTGCTTCCTGGAGCAACACGTCACTTTGAGCCACCTGAATTCGCTGCAACGCAATGCGCAAATCGTAATTACTTTGCAAAGCGGTATCAATCAACTGTATCAAATTGGGATCGACAAAGTATTGCCGCCAATTGACAGCACCCACATTAGCTGTATCCGTAGCATTCGCGGCGAAAGCCGCAGGCATGGGCTGCAAAAAATCCTGCCGCGCCACTTCTACTGATTTACAACTACTTACCAAAAGTATAATAGCAGAGATTAAAATTATAATAAGATGCTTATATGTGTTCATAGTTTTTAAACTTCTTCTGTGATGTAAATATTTTCCGTTACGGGCATTGTGTCTTCTTCAAAATCCTTATTCGTATTTGTATCCGTCAGGCTGGCGAAAATGAAATACAATCCCGGCACCAGAATAACTCCGAAAATGGTTCCGAAAAGCATCCCACCCGCAGCAGCCGTACCGATGGTGCGATTGCCGATGGCACCCGCGCCACTGGCGAACATCAACGGAATCAAACCCGCAATAAAAGCAAAGGAAGTCATCAGAATGGGGCGCAAACGCACTGCCGCACCGGCAATGGCAGCTTGCAAGGCGGTCAATCCTTCCCGGCGTTTCATAGCTGCAAATTCGATAATCAAAATCGCATTTTTACCTAATAAACCGATGAGCATCACCATGGCAATCTGCGCGTAAATGTTGTTTTCCAAACCGAAAAGTGCCAGCAGGAAAAACGCACCGAACACGCCCGTCGGCAAAGATAAAATCACCGGCAACGGCAGCAGAAAACTTTCGTATTGTGCGGAGAGCAGTAAATACACAAACACCAAACATATAATAAAAACATATACTGCCTGATTCCCTGTCTGCACTTCGTCGCGCGTGATACCCGCCCAGTCAATGTCGTAGCCTTTCGGCAGTTTGGTTTGTGCGGTTTCTTGAATCGCTTGGATGGCGCTACCGCTGCTGTAGCCCGGCGCCGCCTCGCCGTTGAGTTCGGCGGAAGGGTACATATTGTAACGAGTCACCTGGTCCACGCCATACACTTTTTCAATGAGCATAAAAGCAGACATCGGAACCATTTCATCTTCGTCATTTTTCACATATAATTGTAGAATATCCTCCGGTCTGGCGCGGTATTCCGGCGAAGCCTGCACCATTACTTTGTACATTTGCCCGAAGCGTATAAAATTGGTAGCGTATTCACTTCCGAGTAATGTTTGTAAAGCACTCATTGCATTATTTACCGTTACACCTTTCTGTGCGGCTTTGTCATTATCAATATGTAATAAATACTGCGGATAGCTGGCATCGAAAATGGTAAAAGCGCTGGCGATTTCGGGTCGGGCTTTCAAATCGAGGATGAACTGATTCACTACGCCTTCCATTTTTTTGAAATCACCGCTGCCGGTTTTATCCAGCAAGCGCAATTCAAAACCACTGGCATTCCCGTAACCCGGCACGGCAGGCGGCGGGAAAAATTCCAATTTTGCATCCTTGATATGCTTGGTTTTCTCCTCTACTAATGCGGTGACTTCCGCAACCGACTCTTCGCGTTCTTCCCAGTTTTTCAAATTAATAAGGCAAGTACCATAAGTAGCGCCGGTTCCATCCGATAAAATATTCGTACCTGCCAGCGTCGAAATGGATTCAATCGCTTCAATGTCTTTGCAGGCTTGTTGAATTTCATTCACAATGGCTTTGGTTCTTTCAAGTGTAGAACCGGAAGGCGTGGTGATACTCGCGTAAAAAGTGCCCTGGTCTTCGTTGGGAATAAAACCGGAAGGTAAAATCTTACCGAGCCACCAGGTGCCTGCACAAAATAATAGTAAAGTAGCAAAGGTCACCAAACGGCGATTGGCAATAACACTGAGTAAGTTTTGATATCTGTTGGACAAATTATTATATCCATTATTAAAACCGGTAAAAAAGCGGCTCAATAATGATTTCTTTTCGGAACTATGATGTGTATTTTTCAACAGAAGCGCACACAACGCCGGGGTAAGCGTAAGTGCCACTATCCCGGATAACACAATGGAAATCGCCATGGTGACCGAAAACTGCCGGTAAAAAATACCGACGGGACCCGACATAAACGCCACCGGAATAAACACTGCCGACATAACCAATGTAATAGCAACAATCGCGCCGCTGATTTCTTTCATGGCTTGTTCAGTCGCTCGCAGCGCATTCATACCCGTTTCTTCCATTTTGGCGTGTACGGCTTCCACCACCACAATGGCGTTGTCCACCACAATCCCGATGGCTAAAATGAGCGCAAAAAGCGTAATCAAATTCAGCGAAAACCCGAATAGTTGCATAAATAAAAACGTACCGACCAGCGACACCGGCACCGCCAGCGCGGGAATGAGCGTAGAACGCCAGTCTTGCAAAAAGATAAACACCACGAGCGACACCAGCAGAAAGGCTTCCACCAGCGTTTTGATGACTTCATGCACCGAAGCATCCAAAAAGCGCGACACGTCGTAGCTGATTTCATAATCCATGCCTTGCAAGAAAGTAGAGGCTTTGATGTCCGCCATGCGTTTTTTTACATTGGCAATGACCTCGCTGGCGTTGGAGCCAGGCAATTGTTTCAACATAATGGCTGCCGCCGGTCTGCCGTTGAGTTTGGCTTCCACATCAAAATACGTGGTACCAAATTCTACGTCTGCAATGTCTTTGATACGCAATATTTCCCCATCTGCCGTCGCTTTGACGGGAATATTTTCATATTGCTCCTCAGTATTATATTTTCCGGTATATTTTATTACATATTGTAAGGCTTGTGCCGTTTTGTCCGAACTTTCCCCCACTTTACCAGGTGCTGCCTCGATGTTTTGTGCATCGAGTGCTTCCAGCACATCGTCGGTCGAAATATCATAAGCCACCATTTTATCGGGCTTCAGCCATATGCGCATGGCGTATTCCTTTGCACCCAGAATGTCGGCAAAACCCACACCTTTCACTCTTTTCAATTCTGCTAAAATGTTGATATCCGCAAAGTTGTACAAAAATTTTTCTTCCAAATTGTCATCCTCGCTAAAAATATTCAGGTACATGAGCATTGCGTTCTCTTCTTTAGCAATAGCAACACCTGCTTTGATGACCTCTTCCGGCAATTCACCTAATACATCCGATACACGTGTTTGCACATTGATAGCTGCCACATCGGGATCAGTGCCTATTTCAAAAATGATTTGAATGACCCCCACACCATCGTTTCCGGCGTCGGAGGACATATATTTCATACCTGGAACCCCATTGATGGCGCGTTCCAAAGTCACTATTGCCGCTTTTGTCACGGTTTCGGCATTGGCACCGGTGTATTCTACCGATACATTCACTTCCGGCGGCGCAATGCTGGGGAACTGCGTCATCGGCAGTTGAATCAAAGATAGAATCCCCAACATTACAATAAGCAATGATATAACAATAGACAAAATCGGTCTATGAATAAATCTTGTGGTCATGATTTACATTTTTATAAACCAGATTTACTAAATCTTCAAGATTTAGCAAATCTACTTTTGATTAAATGCCAATTGTGAAATGATTTGTCTCAACGGTTTAAAATCGGGTGTAATAACGGTGCCTTCTTTTGCGGTTTGAATACCTTCGTAAATAATTTTATCATTGGGAGACAACCCCGATTCCACCACATACAAATGCGGCAAACGCAGTTTGGTCGTAATATTGCGCAATTGCACCTTGTTGTTGTTGTCTATTGCATAGACATAGAGTTTATCCTGTGCTTCAAAAGTGGATTTTTGTGGAATGACCAGCGCATCTTTTAGCTCATTTTCCAACAGTACCTTGCCGCTTGCCCCGTGTTTGAGCAGTTGCTCCGGGTTTGGAAAGCGCGCCCGAAAAGCGAGGCTGCCGGTATTTTTGTCAATCTCACTTTCAATGGTTTCAATCGTACCGCGATGCGGATGTAGCTGTCCGTCCGCTAATTGTAGCGATACCTTATTTTTTTGTTTCCAATTTTTTTGCTTTACAAATTCTAAGTATTCTTTTTCTGAAACATTAAAATAAGCATACACTTCTTTGTTGTTGGAAAGCGTGGTGAGCAGCGTACCTTCTTCTATTAAGCTACCCGCTTTATTGGGTTCGCGATTCAATAAACCACTGAAGGGCGCTTTGATTTGCGTGAGTGAAAGGCGCAATTTTGCCGCAGCTACGGCCGATTTGGTCTCCTCAATCTTCGCTTTTGCCGCTTCGAGTTTCGCCGCTGTCATCTCTAATTGCGACTTAGCCACGATGTTTTTATCTACCAGCGTTTTGTTACTTTGCCATTCCACTTCGCTCACTTTGGATTCAGCAATGGCACTTTTCAACATTGCCTGGGCTTGTAATAATTCTTCCTGGTACGCTTTGTTATTAATCGTAAAGAGCAACTGCCCCTGCCGGACGTACTGCCCTTCGTCGGCATGAATTTTTTCTAAATAGCCGTCCACTTTTGCCCGGATTTCGACATATTGAATAGATTGAATATCAGCCACATACTCTTTAAAATAAATCGTATCCATGACCAAAGGATTGGTCACAGGAAAAACCTCGGGAGTGCTTGTCACCTCTTCTTCCTTTGAACCACAAGCAGCAAGCAACACACAGAGCGGTACTGCCATAAGCAACCAGCTTTTAAAAAAATTCACAGGATTCGTTTTCATGAATTTAAATTTTAAATGTTTAGTAAAATTCTCTAAAAATAGAAATTATCGACATCTACTTTTCTGGTAATCAGAGATTTACTAAATCTTGAAGATTTAGCAAATCCATTTTATTTGCCAATGAACATTTCATAGACATTATACCCTAAAGCAAATGTATCTACTGTTGGGTCAGTTAGTTATACATACCATTTTTTACCCGAAGGTATTGATACCAAATTTGTACAACAATCAAATTGAATAGATAAAACCGAATGAAAGGATTACTTCATCCCGTAAAAAAAAGTGGAAGAAAGGAGCAGTTACACTTCGGGTGGCTGAGCGATACTTCTGATAAAATCAGAGGAAAGAAAATTGTTTAATTTATTAATAGTCAATTTGTTGCGATGGTTAAATGCGGCAGGTTTAGTCGTAACAATTAAATTATCAATGAAGAAATCAATTTTTTTGTCAAACTTAAAATGAAAATTATTATCGTTATCATCGGTCTCTGGTATCGCATTTTCAATATTCAAGCCTTTTTCCAGCACCAACTCGATAATACTTTCCATCTCATTATAAGAAAGGTCTTCTGGTATTTCCTCAGAGTAAAAATCGGGCGGGTCAATAGAGATATTAAGGATATGCAAGGCAAGCAATCCAAACAAAAGTCGAGTAGCGATATGTTTGCGCAAATCCTTCATTTCTCGCTGCAAAGATAGGAATTTTAATTTTTTATCTTACCATAATTTGTTAATTTTTAGGAGAGGAAGGAAAAAAAGCACAGGCGTTGTTTTGGGCATCTGATGTAAACCGATTTTAAGCAAAACAGGTTGGGATATGGTGTATCGGCATTCAACCCAACGTGTATTTCAAAAAGCGGCAAAGCCACACCGGATTTGAACCAGTATGGGTCGGGCAAGACCTGTGAAAATTGAAAGGGTCTGTTCGAAAAATGACCCCAGGTCAAAACAACCGTATTACCTCGGTACGGCTGCCGCTTGAAATTTTTAATGAATGGTTGTAACCGGAACAAAAAATTGAAATAGCCAATGCATAGTCGGAATCATCCAACCAGCAACTAAAAATAATCAAAAACAAAATTTTCTACCAGTTTGTAGCTTGTTAGTTTGCATTTTTCAAAAAAAAAGTTTACCTTACCCAAACATTTGACATCCTTTCTCGAATTATTATTTGTTAACCAAATCTTCTAACGTATGACTACCATCACTTTTGAACAGTTGCGGGACATCAAGCACCAATTGCCCAACGGTAGCGTCAAACGCATCGCCAAAGACCTGAACGTGGATGAACAACTCGTCCGCAATTATTTCAGTGCTGGCAGAACCAGCCACGGTTCCATTTCCTCCGAACTTCATATGCACGTCCAACCCGGTCCCAATGGCGGCATTGTCCATTTAGAAGACACGACCATCCTCGACTACGCCAAGCGCATCATCGCCGAAAAACGCAGGCAAATTCCAAGTGATAATTAACGGTGAAAGAGGTGAAAGGTAAGAGGCAGAGGTAAAAGATCAGGCGGTATGTGTTAGGTATATTTTCTTACCTTTTACCGTTCACCTCTCACATATAAAGATAAAAATCGCGGGTTAGTGCTACGTATTGCTCCGTCCATTCATTTCTGCCTTCCGCTTGAATGACGAGCTGGCTTTGCACGGGCGGGCGTTCGTGGCGTTCGAATTGCAGGAGCAGGCGTTCTACGGGCTTATTAGCGTTGGGATGCACTTCCGTCATGTTGGTGCAATGCAGGTTATAATCGCGTGCCAGTTCCTGAAAACGCAAACCCTCCATGTAGGGTAAAATCACGCAGAAACGCCCCTGTTTACTCAACAAACTACGCGCTGCCGCAAGCAGATCGCCGTGAGGTAGCTTTACCGTGTGCCGTACACTGTTGCGCTCCTGGCTGTGCGAAAACGTGCCGCCTGTAAAAAACGGCGGATTGCTCACGATGAGGTCGTACCTGTTTTCCGCTTCTCGTACAAAATCCTGAATGGCAATTGGAAACACTTGCAAGCGGTTTGCCCATACCGTGTTTTGCATATTTTCCACGGCTTGTGCGCTGGCTTCCGCGTCAATTTCCACAGCGTGAATCACTGCCTGCTCGGTGCGTTGTGCCAGCATCAGCGCGATTACCCCACTGCCTGTACCCACGTCTAGCACCGTTTGCACCCCGCTCACATCCGCCCAGGCACCCAGGAGTACACCATCCGTGCCGACTTTCATCGTACAGCGGTCTTGTTGAATGGTGAATTGTTTGAATTGGAAAGGTTGGACGGTGATTTTGTTTTCCAAGCGTGCGATGATTTTTGTCAAACAAAGGTAGATAAAATTTACAACAGGCTAGACCACTTTGGAGTTGTCTGACCTGTTAAAAACGACCGTCCGGCTCCTTTTGAAAACGCCTGCGAAGGCGGCTGTACCAATCTTGTTTGATTTCGGCTTCGTGGGCTATTTCCGGGTCGGCAATTACGGCTCCGCCCCGCACGGTAGCTCCCACCACCATACCC
>Ga0224722_1001995_pt1 | contig 11031 bp, 9 predicted proteins | sample Balambano_FR1_Me_FD_161646 | JGI IMG/M metagenome (GOLD analysis project Ga0224722, IMG submission 161646) | Freshwater sediment microbial communities from Lake Towuti, South Sulawesi, Indonesia - Balambano_FR1_MetaG | ecosystem: Environmental > Aquatic > Freshwater > Lake > Sediment | place...
GGTAGGGCAGTCACTGGGCAGTGCGCTGAACCCGGATATGGCCGAAATGCAGCGGCAGATGGCTCAGCAGAACATGATGATGCAGCAGATGATGATGAATATGCTGAATCAGAATCAGAATCCGGGTCAGGCGCCAGCCGCGCAGTCAGCGGCACCTGCCAACCCAACTACCAAAGCTGAAATTCAGGCGTTGCTCGACAGCCTTGATGCGAAACTGGTAGCCGGTGAGATTTCGGAGGCGGCTTATCACAAACTGGTCGAGAAATGGCAGCAGCGACTGAGTGAACTGGGAAGCTAAATCTGAGGCGGGGATGGTGTCATCCCCGCTATTTTTCGTGACAAGACTTCGCGTAGTCATGATACAACCACACCGCCAAGCGTAAATAAATCTGCATCATTCACCCGCAGACGCTGTCCAGTGGCCGGGTCATACCAGCCAACAAACAGTCGATACGTTCCAGCGGGTACGCCTGACAAATTCAGAGAATAGACATCGCGAAACGGCCGATCAGGTTCCCACGAGGTTGAAGATAGCCGGCCACCTCGTGGGAATCGGTCATCCTGCGCCAGAGGCGGACCCAGTGCATCTGTGCCGGTTGCACTGACAAGGTGTACAAAAGCCTTCAGATCGCTTTCTGAAGATGCAATGGGGCGCCACGTCAGCACAACGGGAAGCGTCGTGTCTCCCGGAAGCGGTGCATCGAACGCTGCGTCGATCAGCTCCACGACGTCTCCGAAACGAGCCTGAGCCGGCACTCTCTGATCAGACACATCGGCCGCGACGAACTCACTGACCGGCTGACCAGCAACCTCGGCCGACTGCATAAGCAGGCCTTGCTCAGCGAAAGCAGCCGCCGGCACATCGGCATTGGCCCATCCCTGCGGCGGCCGAGTGACCAGCCAGACGTGTTGGCTGAAGGCAAACGTATCCGCGATGACCGCACGGATTTCTTCAGCCGGCTGAGCGGGATTCGCCGGAAGATAGAAGCGTCCGCCCGGCACATTCCGCTCGTTCAGGTAGAACGTCAGTGCGATGTCTGCTGACTGATTGACAATCGCATCAGTCTCTGTAACGCGGTCGCCGAGATAGTCAGCCAGCAGCCGCCAGTCCGGAGACTTGGTGAACGCCGGATTCAGGTAATGATTCCACATCGAGACGAGCAGAATGGTCACAAAGCCTACAGAAAGAGCACGCACTCCCATGGCAAGAGGGTTGCGGTCACGCCAGGCCGCTGCGGCGCCGGCGGCCAGGGCAATCATCAGCGGTGGCGAAGCGGCCAGCACGTAGCGCGGCACGAATACATTGAGCCGAAGCGAAATCAGAGAAAGCCCCGCAAAGGGCAGCACAATCAGGGCGATGAGCAGCAGGGGGCGCGCAGATGGACGCTGGCGAAGCGACCATAGTCCCGACAGAACCAGGAAGCCAGATATCAGCGCGGCGGCCAGCATCAGAGAATCAGTGAGCGATGTACCCAGCAGGAGCGTCGGGATGAACACAGTCAACACCTGAATCGGATCGGTTCGGCCGGCAGTGCCGCCGTAGCCTCCGCCGGAGAGCAGGGCAGGCTGCGTAAACCAGATGACCAGTGCCAGCCCGACAATCCCCTGCGAAATCAGCCACCGCATGAACACAGGCCACCTGCGCCAGTAGACGAACACCACATAGAGGTTCAGCGCAGCGACAAACAGTAGCTGAAGATAATACAGGTAGCAGGCGATAATCGTTGACGCGATTGCCAGAAGCCAGTCCGCGCGTCGACCCCGTTCCAATGCCAGCAGGCTGAGCCAGAGCGCGATGACGGACGCTGCTGACCACAGGGCATAGTTTCGGGCATCCTGCGCGTGCCAGATTATCGCCGGCGAAACCGCGTACAGCAGCATCGCTCCCAGCGCAGGCCAGAAGCCGGCGACTCGCCTGCCCAGCGCGAAGACCGCCGGAATGCCGAGCAGATTGACGAGAGTCGGCAAATAGCGCACCGTTTCAGGCGCCGTTCCCACAATTCGGCCATAGGCATGGAAGATGGCATAAGCGAGCGGTGGCTGCGGGTCAACCGTCTTGAGCGCATCGATGCTCTGCGCAAGCGGTTCGCGCATCCAGTGCATCACCGTGAAGGTTTCGTCACCCCGCAGGGCAGGCCCGTTCAGATTGACCAGTCGCAGGCCGAACCCCAGCAGGATGACGGCAGTCAGCAGCGCCCAGCGTGAATTGCGTTGCGAGCTATCCTGGCAGGTGTGCAGCTTCAAACTGTTCTATCTGTTCCTGCGACAACGTTGGGCGCTTTTCTTTGGTCACATCGCGCAGATAATCCCTAAGATTTAGACCCATCTTGGGATTGGCGTGCAGCACCGGCACGGTCGGGTTGGTCACCGTGAGCTGTACACGCGGGTCTACAAACACGACAAGGGGCTGAACCGGTACATCGGGCGCGATGTCGGCGAGCAGCTTGCCAACATGAGCAGCCGCCCGCTGCGCATCGGCGGACGGGTCGCCGATCATGTCCAATCGGAGCAGGCTCACCAGCCGCTGAAATGGGCTTTTTCGTGTACTCCAGCGTTCGCCCTCGACAGCAAAGGTGCCGTCCTGAAAACGCGTTACGATGGCGAACACACCCTGTGGGCTGAAGATGACATGGCGCGCCGGGAAGAAGTAGTAGTTGTAGAGGACGCTCTTGTTGCTCAGCCCCTTCACACCTGCTTCGATTGCTGCTTCCGGGCGTGGTTGACGTACCCACAGGTTAGACAGACGGATCGCAAAGATCATCACGCCATAGGCGACGGGCAATACCATGAAGGGGAGCACCACACTGACCAGGACATTGGCAGACGATGGCTGCGCCGTCTGCTGGTTGAGCAGCAGGAGGCCCCCAAGAGGAACCAGAAAACTGGCGAAGAAGCTGTACTGCGCAAGCTGGCGATTGCGCCTGGCAAGACGATGGTTGGTGACGACGCGCATGATGCTCCGATGTCAGGTGGCAGGTACGAAGTAGCTCAGGTTGCCGCCGTGGAAGACTTCTGCACAGACCACATCCCCGTATCGCGCGGTTGGCAGGAGCCGCCATGCCCGAGGGGCTCCGAAGGCATTGCCGATGATAGCCGTGCCAACATCTTCCGGAGCAGGACGAATGCAGTGGGTGACGGCGGTAGGCAGCCGCTGTGAAAGAATAGAATACTGAGTGTAAACCTGAATGTCATACAGCGGGCCACGCCGCACAAAACCACGCGGGTTAGCGGGCGATTCCCACGTGTTGACTTCGTCGCAGATCAGGTTGATGCTGTCGCGGTACGTGATGACCTCGTCTGCTGTGTCGAATGATACCGCCTGGCAGAACGGGTAGAGCACCATCACCGCGAAGTTCGGCGTTTCGGTTCCCGGGAACTGGCCCACTACGGTTGCCACGGGCGTACCGCCAGCGGGCGTTGTTCCCGAAGTAATCTCCAGCGTGATCCGCGCGATGCCGTTCATGTTGATATTGACCGGCGCGTTGCCGTCAGCAGGGCCAAGAACTGCGGCGCTCGCAAGATTCCCCGGGTCGAACCGGCCAGCCGGGTTCCAGGCCCAGTACGTCAGGACGGATGGGCCGGAGGTGTCAGCCAGGAAGCGGAAATCGACGGGCAGGTAAAAACCCACCCAGACTGCCGGGGCGGTTACTGTAACGGGCTGCGGAAATGTGACGGTGAAGACACCGGACTGCGTGATGTCAACCGTGGTTCGGCCTGCCACCGTAGCATCGACAGGTGAGCCACCGTTAGCATCCTGGTAAATGACGACGTCGATTAACTGGTCCGGAACCGGCCGATCAACAGCGATTGAGACGCGGTCAATGACGGCAGGCTGTGCAACACCGAATGCCGTCAGGTCGAAACCGTTCAGAATCATCGAGGGCTCACCAGTGATGAACCACACCGCATTCTGGTCGTTTCGATTGATGGACAGGGTGCGTTCGCCGGCAAGCACCATGATCGGGATCAGCAGTATCAGGAACAGTGCGCCCGCAGAAGCGAGTTTTCGAAACATGGTGCGCCTTCCTTCAAACTGGTGCCGACACTGCGCCGGTATTTTAGGTAGAATAGCAACCCGGGTCAACAACCAGATCCCGTTGATCAGCCAACGGTCAGCGAAGTCGTCCCAGTCAGTTGGAGCTCCTCATACCGATGAACGAATTTGTCGTGCTGGCCGTCGTGATCGTGCTTGCGCTGGGCGCATACTGGTCACTGGTCATCTTTCCCCGGCAGCGTGAATTTCAGAAGCAGCAGAAGTACGTTCGACAGCTCCATGCTGGCGACGAAATGATCACGTTTGGTGGTATCATCGGCCGCGTGCAGACGATCGATGCCGACGCAGGCATCGCGCTGGTTGAAATTGCGGATGGCGTGGTCGTGCGCATGGTCACGGCCTCCCTCCTCCGACCCTATGATCCTGAGGAACTGGAAGAAGCAGCTCGTGCAGCCCAGGCACGCCCCACATCCAGCGAGACTGCCGGCTGAGCATCCTTATCCTGATCCCAGAAGAAGCTGTTTCCTGAATGATGCGACGACAATATGTGTTTCTTGTGTTGATTGTGTTGCTAGCCGCGTTTTCGCTCTGGGTCAGCCTGCCCGATAACAGCGGTTTTTCGCTGGATGCGAACGGCGATGGAACGGAAGACGTCGGGCTGCAAATTAGGCAAAGTCTCGGTCTCGACCTTGTCGGCGGCCTTCGTGTACTCCTCGAAGCAGAGCTGCCATCAGGCAGTTTCACCTCGGACGAACTGTCACAGGCGGCACAAAATGTCTCGCGACGTGTCAACGCCTTAGGTGTGACAGAGGCGACCGTGCAGGTGCAGGGCGACAGGCGGATTCTCGTTGAACTGCCCGGCGTCACAGATCCACGGGCCGCGGTCGATACCATCCAGCAGACCGCGCTGCTGGAGTTTGTGAACTTCTCTGGCGTTCCCCAGTCCCAGTCGTTTGAGGGCCGCCGAATCCTTACCACCGAGCAGCTCACCATTCAGCAGCAGCGCGAGGAGGCGGCCCTCGACGACGTCAGCGATGCACCGGCCTCTCCTCAGGGTGAAGTGAACCCGACGACCGGACTGCCGTTTGAAACAGTCATGGATGGGTCTGGCCTGCAGGCAGCAACCGCCCTGTTCGAGAACAATCAGTGGCTCATCAGCTTTGAGTTGACGCCGGATGGTGCAGAGATCTTTGGTCCCTTTACCGCTGCCAACGTCGGTCAGCCGATGGCGATCGTCCTTGACGGGCTAGTCCTGTCGGCGCCCGTCATTCGCGCGGAACTGACCGACGGCGGCGTCATCGAGGGCTCTTTTGATGAGGCATCGGCCCGCCAGCTTGCGCTTCAGCTTCGATCCGGCGCGCTGCCCATCCCGCTGCGCGTTGAATCAACGGAAACGGTTGGCGCGACGCTGGGCCAGCAGTCCGTTAACCTCAGCATTCGGGCTGGCATTATCGGGGTCTGCATCATTTTGCTGTTCATGGTCATCTACTATCGAGTCCCGGGCATCGCAGCGGCGCTTGCACTGATCGTGTTTGTGCTCCTCAATCTGGCGCTGTTCAAGCTGATTCCGATTACGCTCACACTGCCTGCCATTACCGGATTTCTGATTTCGATTGGCACCGCAGTTGACGGAAATATCCTGATCTTCGAGCGGGTCAAGGAAGAGCTGCGTTCGGGTGCAGATATCGACAGCGCTGTCGAATCCGGCTTCAACCGCGCATGGAAGTCGATTCGCGATTCGAACCTGTCCACCATCATCATCTGCGGCGTCCTGTTTCTGTTCGGGCAGACGCCGGGTGCAAGCGTTGTCAGCGGTTTTGCCGTGACGCTGGCGCTTGGGCTGGTCGTCAACCTGTTTACCGCCGTCTTTGTGACCGGAACCTTCCTGCGGATCCTGATCCACCTGTTCCGCGAACCGATTCGTCAGCGACAGTACCTTCTGGGGGCATGATCACGTGTTCATCTTCCGGTTAGTACAGCTCCGTCGAGTCTATTTCCTGGTTTCCGGCGTTCTGATCCTGATCGGCATCATCGCCATGCTGGTCGCCACTTTGCAGATTGGGGCTCCATTTCCTCTCAGCATCGACTTCGTAGGCGGCAGCATTTACGATCTGAAGTTCGCGACTGCTGGCGCTGACGAAGCCTCTATCCGCGCCGTCTTCGAAGCGAATGGCGCGAGCAACGTCGGTATTCAGCAGGTCGGCGATCCGGACGAGTTCCGGTGGTCGGTTCGCGGGCCTTTCCTCGACGTCGAGACCTCTCGCAATGTGCAGGAACAACTCGGGGAGCTTGCCCCGCTCGATACGGATGCCCTGCGCATCGAAACCATTTCCGCCACGGTTGGCGCAGAAGCTTCGCGCGCGGCTTTGATTGCGGTAGTGGTCGCCGCCGTGGTTGTGACGATCTTTATGGTGATCGCGTTCCGCTCTGTTCCGAACGCACTGCGCTACGGAATCTGCGCGATCCTCGCCATGATTCACGACGTGCTGATCGTAGCCGGCTTTGCAGCCATCATGGGGCTGCTGTTCCGCTGGGAAGTTGATGCGCTCTTCCTCACCGCGGTGCTCACGGTGGTGGGCTTCTCGGTGCAGGATACCATTGTGGTCTTCGACCGGATTCGGGAAAACATCCCCCGGCATCTGGGTGAACCATACGAGACCATTGTGAACCGCAGCGTGATCGAGACGATGCATCGCTCGCTCGCGACCCAGCTCAACGCGTTCTTCATTATGATCGCGATCCTGCTATTCGGCGGCGATTCGATCAAACAGTTCATCGCCGTGCTGTTCGTTGGCCTTCTCACCGGAACCTACTCCTCGATCTTCATCGCTGTGCCGCTGCTGGTTGCCTGGGAAAAAGGTGAGCTGCCGTTCGTGAACCGGCGCGGCAGAACCAGTCAGGAACGAGCCTCGCGTGCCAGCGAGGCCTAGATGAAGGCTGTTGTCGCTGCGGCTGGACACGCCGAACTGCGGGATATTTCCAGACCTGAACCAGCACCGGGCGAGGCCCTGATCCGCGTGTCGCGGGCCGGCATCTGCAATACGGATGTTGAGGTCGTCAACGGGTACCGGGACTTTCACGGCGTGCTTGGTCACGAGTTCGTCGGTCGCGTGGAGGCCTGTCCGGGAGGTGAAACCTGGGTCGGGCAGCGTGTGGTCAGCGAGATTAACCTCCCTTGTGGTCACTGCGACTTTTGTGCGCAGGGCGTTCCCAGCCAGTGCCGCAACCGTACCACCATGGGTATCTGGCAGTATGATGGCGCATTCGCCCCGTACATGACGACGAAAGTGCAGTGTCTGCATGCGCTGCCGAATACCGTGAGCGATGTTGAAGCGGTGTTTGTCGAGCCGCTTGCCGCTGCCTGTCAGTTGCTGGAGCTGGCTCACATTCGGCCGCGCGATCGCATCGTACTGCTGGGGCCGGGGAAACTTGGACTGCTGTGTGCGCAGGTGCTCACGCACGCGGGTTATGATCTCACTGTGGTTGTCCGCCGCAGTCGAACACGAAATCTGCTCGAACGGTGGGGTATTCGGGCGGCGAGTCTCGATGAGGTTTCACTGCAAAGCTTCACTGTGGCGGTGGAATGTACCGGAAATGAGGCAGGCTTCGAGCAGGCGATTCAGCTTGTTCAGCCGAGGGGCACGATTGTCCTGAAGAGCACCTACCGCGCAAAGCCTGCGATCGATCTGTCGCGCGTGGTCGTGAACGAACTGGCGCTCATCGGCAATCGCTGCGGACCGTTTCCAATGGCTATTGAACTGCTCAGGCGCGGCGCAATTGATGTCCGATCCATGCTCGATGCCGAGTTTCCCTTGAACGAAGCCGCAAGCGCATTCGATCTGGCGGTACAGCCGGGCGTTCTGAAAGTTCAATTGGTCATGCCGAATGGCTAGTGCGCGATCGGCAGCGTCAGGAAAAAGCTGGAGCCCACGCCGAGCTCGCTCGTCAGCCAGATTGAACCGCCGTGTCCTTCGATGATATGCTTGGCAATTGTCAGGCCAAGGCCCGTGCCTTTAGTGAAGTTCGAGGTGTCTGAGCCGCGAAAGAACTTCTGGAACATCGAACGCTGATTCTCTTCCGATATGCCATATCCCGTGTCTTTGACCACAATTTCAACCATATCCGGGCTGTGATCATACACATAGGCGCTGATGCTGACGTGTCCGCTTGGCCGATTGTACTTGATGGCATTGGACAGCAGATTCAGCAGCACCTGCTTGACTTTTCCACGATCACCCAGCACGCGAATGTTGTTTGCCGATGCGTTCAGATGAATGGCGTTTTCGGCTGCTTGATGCTGAAGAATGTCCATGCACTCGGCGAACAGACGATCCAGCTCAAACGGGGTCAGATCCAGCCTGGCGCGTCCTGATTCGAGCCGCGCCAGGTCCAGATAGTCGTTCGTCATTCGAATCAGACGATCGGTCTCAGCCTGAATGGTCTCAACGATCGAGTCATGCCGATCCTGGGGCAGGTCTGGCCGAAGCAGAAGGGTGGTGCTCGTCTTGAGGGCCATCAGCGGCGTGCGCAGCTCATGCACCATTTCGGACATGAAGTCGCTCTGCTGAAAGAGCTTGGCGTTTTCGATGGCGATCGCCGCCTGACCGGCCAGGATCGTCAGCGTCTTGATGTCATCATCGTTGAACAGCTCGCCATGCTGCTTGTTGACCGCTTCGAGTGCGCCAATCACTTTGGTGCGGGCCCGCATGGGAACTGCCAGAAGGCTCGTCGTTCGAAAAGCGAGGGCATCGTCGACTGATCTGAAGAAGCTCGGTTCGTCTTCGACATTCTGAATGACGCGCGCCTCTCCATGCGAGACAACCCAGCCTGCAATGCTCCCTTCAATCGGAACGCTGATGCCGACTGTTTCTGATGGCGAAAGGTTGCTGGCCTGTTCGAAGCGCAGTTCTCCGCTGGCATCATCCAGCAGCAGGATCGACGCTGCATTGCTGTCAGTGAGCTCGGTCGCTGCCGAAACGATCTGGCGCAGCAGCGTGCTGTGGTCAAGCGTCGAGTTCAACTGCTGACTGATTTCGATCAGCCGCTGATATCGAATCAACTGACGCTGGTCGGCGGGTGAAGTCACACTCATTGCTGCTCCAACGAGGACAGAAGTCGCTCGTTCACGCCTAGTTTGCCGGTTCGGCGGCGGGGGTACGCAGCCGTGATGCAATATCATCTGCAAGCTTCGTCATCTGAGAGGAGGCGATGGCCGTCGGCTGATACAACACGATGGGCATCTGCGCCTGCTGCGCGTTCAGCGCCAGCTCTGACGCAAGCGCGATGATCGCCCGAATGTCACGTCTCAGCATCTGCTCGACTTCACTCCAGGATGGCGGTGCGCTGCTGGCAGCACGGTTGACCACCACAACGTGCGTCTTGCTGCGATCGGTTCGCGTCGTGTCGAGATCCTGAAGCATTTCACGGGCCATGTTCAGCGTGACATGCACAGGATCCATCACTACGATCAGGTGATCACATTCGGCCTGCAGGCGCTGTGACATATGGTTCAGCCCGGAACCGATGTCGATGACCACAGGTTTTGCCATCGCGCGTAGGGCCCGCACCACGGCCACTGCGGCATCTCCAGAAACATTCATCGCCGCTTCACGCGGTCGGAACGAGCTCAGGAGTGTGCGAAGCCCGGTCGGATGAGACACAACCTCACCCTCAATCAGTTTCGGTTTGATCTCTTCAACCGGTTTACTGATGATATTCGCCATGCCCTGCGTACGCCCCAGCCCGAGCGCCAGCCCGGTGCTGCCCACGCCAAGTCGAAAATCTGCCAGGATCGGGTTGTCACCGGCCGCGTGCCTCGCCGCCGCGATATTCGTGGCGATCGTACTGGTGCCGACGCCGCCCTTCACACCGATGACGCCAACGGTAGGCCCTTTGCCGCCACCTGAAGCCGATTTTTGCGGAGCGGCGCTGCGGGCCAGCATCTGCTTGACGCGAGACGCCAGCTCTGCCGGGTGCGTGGGTTTGGTCAGGTAGTCATCGGCGCCGGCTTCGAAGCCCGCCACCTTGTCATCGATCAGCGTTTTGGCCGTGAACATGATGATCGGAATCGCTTTGGTGTCGGGGTTTTTGCGCAGCCGACGGCACACTTCAAGACCGCTCATGTCTGGCATCATCACGTCGAGGATGATCAGGTCTGGGCGCTCCGAGGTTGCCTTGGCCAGCGCCTGGCTGCCCGCGCTGGCTGCCGAGACCTCGTAGCCATTACGCTGCAGCATCAGTCCGATCAGTTTCAGGCTGTCGAGATCATCGTCGACCACCAGAATTTTTTCTGCCATGGGTTCCGCCTTGCGTTTCGTTCACGCGTCGTACGTATGTTATAGCACAAGTGAGTTCGCCAAGCATGAAGAGTCGGCGGCCGCTTGCCGAAGCCTCAACGCAATCCTATACTTTTCCGAACCGTGATGACAGGAAATGACCGTCAAAAAGTCTCCCGCCGTATCCAGCCTGGCGCAACTGCTGTTTGATGACTGCCGTGACGCATTGTTCATGTTCGATCCGTCCGGTAAGTTGGTCGTGCAGAACCGCGCTGCCGAGTCGCTCGGCATTTCAGTGAACAATCTCAGCGACGTTTTGGAGCGACTGAAGCAGGCCGGGATGACTGACTTCACCACCAGGCCCGTGTCCGAGGCTGGCGAGCACGCGCACGGCACACTTCTCCGCGTCGGCGTCATTCCAGAGTATGAGCAGTTGCGGGCCAGCCAGTCCGAATTCATCGAGATCGTCTCGCATGACCTGCGCTCCCCGCTGACTGCCCTGCGCGGATATGCGGAAATGCTGCGCGAAGAGATTGCAGGGCCGCTGAATTCGCAGCAGCGCATCTACCTGGACCGAATTCTGAACGGCCTGTATCAGCTTTCGGACATGGTTCACAATATTCAGGACGCAGGTCGCTTTGACCCGGACACCGGGCTGTACGTGATGGAATTCGCACCGGTGGATCTCAATGCCCTGGCACAGCAGGCAGCCGAGCGGGTCATCCTTCCGCTCGACAAGCGGCAAATCACGCTTGAGCAGGT
>Ga0224722_1001997_pt1 | contig 11029 bp, 9 predicted proteins | sample Balambano_FR1_Me_FD_161646 | JGI IMG/M metagenome (GOLD analysis project Ga0224722, IMG submission 161646) | Freshwater sediment microbial communities from Lake Towuti, South Sulawesi, Indonesia - Balambano_FR1_MetaG | ecosystem: Environmental > Aquatic > Freshwater > Lake > Sediment | place...
CCATGCGCAACTGCGCCCCATACCCCGGCAGCGGCCCGGCCAGATCAGCGCGCAGTTGGGTCAGAAAGGGTGCAAATGGCTGGTTCATAAGACTCGGCAGATCAGCCCCTTCAAATACTCCCCTTCAGGAAAGGTCGCCGCCACAGGGTGATCGCCGGCCTGGCGCAGCCATTCCAAAATCTGCAACCGGCGGCCAGTGTCGGCGGCGGCACTGAAAACCGCCCGCGCAAATTCATCCACAGTGACTAACCCACTGCAACTGAAGGTCGCTAAGATCCCACCGGGCGGCAAGAGATGGAGCGCCGACAGGTTGATCTCCTTGTAGCCGCGCAAGGCCCGCTCCACCTGCGCTTTATTTTGGGCAAATTTGGGTGGGTCGAGGATGATCACATCGAACTGTTGCGCGTTGCGCCAGTCACGCAGCACATCAAAGACATCACCGAGCAGGTTCTCGGTTTGTGTATCCGGGTCAAAGCCGTTGAGCCAGAGATTTTCTTCGGCCAGTTCGAGCGCTTCGCGGCTGCTGTCGATGTTGGTGACATGCGTTGCGTCGGCAGCGAGCGCATGAACTGCAAAGGCCCCGGTATAGCTAAAGGCATTGAGCACCCGTTGACCATGACAATAGCGCGCCACTCGACGGCGGTTCTCCCGCTGATCGGTGAAAAAGCCGGTCTTTTGCCCCTGCAACAGATCGACGCGAAAGTGCAGCCCGTGCTCGCGCACGGGCACCACCGCTTCCGGGGCTGCCCCGGCCAGCAGACCTCTGGCGTCGCCCAGCCCCTCATGCTGACGCACGGCCATGGCGCTGCGCTCCAGCACGCCGGTGGCGTCGGTTACTTCCAGCAACAGTTCGGCCAAACGTTCTTTGCGCAGATCGACCCCCAGCGTGCCGACCTGCATCACCAGGGCTGGCCCGTAGCGGTCAACTGTTAACCCCGGCAGATCATCGCTCTCGGCATTGACCAGGCGATAGGCGGTCGTCTCCTCATTGGCAAAGAGGCGCTGGCGCAGGGTAACCGCCCGCGTCAGTCGCCGCCGCCAAAAATCATCATCCACGGCCTCATCGCGCTGCCAGGTGAGCAGGCGTACCGTGATCTGGCTGTGACGGTTGAGATAGCCGCGCGCTAGCCAGGCCCCCTCGACATCTCCAATATCGATGATCGCCCCATTCGGCACCGCTGCCGGGATCTCCGCCAGCGAGCCGCTGAAGATCCAGGGGTGGCCCTGGCGCACCGGCCAGTCACGGCCTTGTTTTAGACGAACGAAAGGTAAGGCCATTGTTGTCGGCACCCTCCGGTATCTCCCAACCATAGTCGTTGATGGCGATCCGCCGCCCCTGCACTTCCACCACGCGTGTGGCCGGGAAGTAAACAAAGGGCGTCTCGCCATCGGGCGTCGTCAGCACACCGGTAACGGCGGCAGGATCGCGCTCGGTAAAACGCACTTTATAGCCCCGATAGATGACCCAATGGGTCAACGGTTTTACATTCGCTCGCATCTTGTTGCCACTGTAACCAAAGTACCTGCGCCGTTGCTGTGGTGATGCGCACACTGTGCGCTACGGCGACTCCACAGAGCCAAAGCACCTGGCCCGATGTCCCGTCGATCACTACCGGCCAGCCACTGCGCAGCACCAGGGGAATCTTGTGGTCGGTGAAGAGATCGCCCAGGGTTTTGGTATGCCCGTCCAACCTCAACGGCGCAATACGCCAGCCGGGCTGGGGCGTGGTCAGCACGGGCGCAGCTACCTGATCGGCATCCAAAAACGCCTGCCAGGGTTGCTCGGCAAGCCGCCAGTCGTCGGGCAGATCCGCCCGCGCCAGCCGGGTGACGTGGAGCTGCCACCCCGCGATCGGCGTTACCACGCCGGCATGGGGCACGGTCAGCTGGCCGACGGTGGCCCGCCACGCGGCATCCAACCACGGGTGCGTGGGCGTGACCGGCAACTCGCCCCGGCAGTGCAGGCTGAGCTGCGCTGGTCGCTCGGCCCTTGCGCCCAGCACACTCCAGGCCAGCTCGCCCTGCAAGGGGTGTGGGCCACTGGCAGCGCGACTGGTCTGTACCCGTGTCAGGATTGTCTCCACCTGCTCGAAGGTGATCCCATAGAGGTGTGGCCGCAGTAACGTCAGCGCCTGCCGCAGCACCCCGCGCTGGCTGGCGCGATCCAGCGTCACGAGTTGATCAAGGTCGAGCACCACGCGCGGCAAGCCTGCTACACCGATTTTGAGGGGCGCGGCATCCTCAGATGCCACATAACACTCCTGGCGAGGAATGCGCATCGGAGGATGCGCGCTCGTCGGCGGTGGTTCTGTCATCAGCCGAGCCAGCGTTGCCTGATCACAGTGCGCAGCCCGGTCGGCTTCGGCGGCCAGGATCGCGGCGGTCTGCCCCAGCGTCGCCACAAGATTGGGGTTGAGTTCGGTCAAGAGCGGCAGGATCGTATGACGCAGACGATTGCGCAGCAGATGTTCTTCCGCGTTACTGGCATCCTCCCGCCAGGCCAGCTGATGGGCTTGAGCATACGCCAGGATCGTCGCCCGACGCACGGCCAACAATGGGCGCACTACCCGCACTACCCGGTCCTGCTCTGTGAACGCCGTGCTAGAGCGCATCCCCGCCAGCCCGTCCAGCCCGCTGCCGCGGAGCAAGTTGAGCAACAGCGTTTCCGCCTGGTCATCGGCATGGTGCGCCAGGGCGATAAGCGGAACTTGCCGGGCCGGGGTGACGTTGATCGCGGTTTGGCGCAGAAAGGCATGACGTGCCTGGCGCGCGGCGGCTTCCAACCCAGCGGGGTGGCTGCGTAAGCTGTCGGGGGCCAAGCGGGTCGTGTGCAGGGGCAGGTCATACGCTACGGCCATTTGTGCGACAAAGTGCGCATCCTCTGCCGAGGTGGGGCGGAGGGCATGATCGACATGCGCAATATGCAGGGCTAGCCGCCAGGGCGCCGCCAGCGTATGCAGGGCGTGAAGCAGGCAAACACTATCCAGCCCACCGCTGACCCCAACGACGACAATGGTTGGCACCCCGGCAGCAGGCGCAGGAAAGAGCGCATGGTGGGTCTGTGCAGAGCGCACAGCCATCACCAACGCATGGCCTAGAGTGGTTCCTGCGGCAGCGTTGTGCTGGGGCAGGTGGCGATCGACGCGATTCACAGGTAAAGTATACCACAGAAGTTTACTGGGGCGGTTTTTATCACGGGATCGCTTGTGGTATAATTGTGGGCAGTCAATGCTGGCAGAGAGCAGTGTGGGTCACGCTGGCTGAGTTCAACTGAACTCGCGGACAGGAGCAAGGGTTTCGTGTGAATAATCCACTTGATTGGCTGTTGGGTCTCTTTTCCCTGGATATTGGGATTGATTTGGGCACGGCAAACACGCTGGTGCATGTCAAAAACCGCGGCATCGTCATCAACGAACCGTCGATCGTGGCGATTGATCGTTCGGTGCGTGGGCGCAGCCGGGTCAAGGCCATTGGCAACGATGCCAAGGAGATGGTCGGGCGTACCCCGGCACACATTGTCGCCGTGCGCCCGTTGCAGGATGGGGTGATCTCAGATTTTGATGTGACCGAGCAGATGATCCATCACTTTATCGGCAAAGTACATGGCAATCGCGCTTTTGGTGCGGCGCGCCCGCGCGTGGTGATCGGCATCCCCTCCGGCGTCACTGAAGTGGAAAAGCGGGCCGTGCGCGATGCGGCGCTCAGTGCGGGGGCACGCGAGGCCGGGCTGGTGGAAGAACCAATGGCCGCGGCCATCGGTGCAGGTCTGCCTGTGACCGAGTCGGTCGGTTCGATGATCGTGGACATTGGTGGTGGCACGACTGAAGTGGCGGTCATCTCGCTGGGCGGCATTGTCGTCTCGCGTTCGATCCGTGTGGCGGGCGATGAGATGAACGAAGATATTATGAATTACGCCCGGCAGAAATACAGCCTGCTCATCGGCGAGCGCATGGCCGAACGGTGCAAGATTGAGATCGGCTCGGCCTATCCCCTGGAACAAGAGCGGACGATGATCCTGCGTGGGCGCAACCTGATCACCGGTCTGCCGGAAGCGGTGGAGGTGAGTTCGGTGGAGATTCGCGAGGCACTTTCGACCTCAGTGCAGGTGATTGTCGATGCGGTCAAGGCGACGCTGGATGAGACGCCGCCCGAGTTGGTAGCCGATCTGATGGAATATGGGATCGTGCTGGCCGGGGGCGGGGCGCTGTTACAGGGGTTGGCGCAACGTCTGCAAGATGAGACGCGCATGCACGTCTATGTGGCCGACAATCCATTGACTGCCGTAGTGATGGGCACTGGCATGATCTTAGAGAAACCGGAATTTTATCGCGAAACGCTGACCAGTATGCAGCGCAAAGCGACGATTCGGTAGTGGAGAAGCGGGTGACAAGGTGAAAGGGTGAGGGGGCGAAAGGGTGAACTTGTAGACAATCTTGTCGCGTCGAGACCTAGTCATCCCGTCACCCTGTCACCCTGTCACCCCCTCGCCCCTGCACCTATGCGCAATACAGAACGCCGTCCCTGGTCAATTGCAGATTTTACTATTCGGCTGGTGCTGCTGGTTTTGGCGGCGCTGCTCTTGTTGGCGTTGCAGTTGACTGGGCAATTGCGTGGGGTGCAGAGCACCATCACCCAGATCACGTCGCCGGCCCAACTGGGGGCGACCAGCGTCACCGGCAGCGCGGCAGAACTGGTCAGCTTTGTCCTTCAGTTAGGGACGTTGAGCCAGCGCGCCGCCGAACTAGAGCAGATCAACGGTAGCCTGCAATCGGAACTCTTCCGCCTAACCGAGGTAGAGCGCGAAAATGGCGAATTGCGCCGTTTTTTGCAATTTGCCCAAGAGCGCCCCGGGCTGGCATTGCGTGGGGCCCAGATCGTCGGGCGTGTGATTGGTCAAGAGAGCACAAATTTCCTGGACTTTATTTTGCTAGACCTGGGGCAGATTCACGGTATTGAGGTCGGGATGCCCGTCGTCACCGATCAAGGGTTGGTGGGGCGCGTCAGTCAGGTGAATAACTCGGTCTGCAAAGTGTTGTTGATCACCGATGTCAACAGTGCGATCAATGCGCTCTTGCAACAGAGCCGCTTACCAGGGGTGATCCGTGGCACGGCGCGCGGCGATCTGATCATGGACTTTATTCCGCAAGGCGTAAAGTTTGAAGTGGGCGAGATCGTGCTGACTTCGGGGTTGGGTGGGCGCTTCCCGGCAAATATTCCGATTGGGCGGGTGATCGAGATCCGTCAGCGCGACATTGATATTGTGCAACAGGCGGTGGTGCAACCGTTGGTCGATTTTAACAGCCTGGAACTCGCTGCCGTGGTGACTAATTTCAACCCATCCGAAGAGATTCATGATCTGCTGCTCAACGAACCGCCGCCACCGGACATCGGCGGGGCCAGCTTGCTGACGGGCACACTGTCCCTGACCGGCACTGTCCCGCTGACCGCTACCACGCCCGTGACGGTTGCGGGAGCCGAAGGTACGCCATGAACCGGGGCTGGTTTTTCTACCTCATGCCGTTCTTGTTGCTGGCGGCCAGTCTGTTGCAATCGACCGCGGCCAGTCGCATCCAAGTGCGCGGGGTGAAGCCAGATCTGGTGCTGCTGCTCGTTGTCGTTGGCACATTGATCTACGGCAGTCGCGAGGGGCTGTTGTGGGCTTTTATCGGCGGCCTGGCGCTTGATCTCTTCAGTGGCGGGCCGCTGGGCAGTTCCAGTTTGGCCCTGATGGCAGCAACACTGGTGGCTGGCGTGGGGTATAGCAGCCTTTCGCGCTACCATCTGCTGGTGCCGTTGAGTGCGATTGCGCTGGGCACGTTGGTTTACGGGGTGAGTTACGTGGGCATCCTGCTGGCCCTGGAAGCGCTCGCCAACTTTCCGGCCTTGGCCGAGGTGCCACTCGATTTGGTGCGCCCCGATTTGGATCTGCCGCTGTGGTCAACGCTCTTTGGGCCGACGGTGCAATATATTGTGTTGCCAGCGCTTTTTTATAACACGGTATTGATGCTGTTGATCACACCCGTGCTCAACCGTGTACCAGAGCGCCAGGAGTAATAGGTCATAATCGTTCATGCTTGAACCACAACCAACGGGTGATACCTCCCGGCTGGCGATGAGCCTCTTTCGGTTAGGTTTGCTCGTTCTCTTTGCCGTGATGCTCGGCCGCCTCTTTCAACTGCAGATTGTCCAGGGGGAGGCCTACCGAACGCGCGCGGACGATAACCGCTTTGAAACTGTAGAGGTCTCGCCCCCGCGCGGTGTGATCTATGATCGCAGCGGTGCAATCATGACGCGCAACAAACCCAGCTTTGAGATTGCCCTGGTGCCCGAAGACTTGCCCTTTGACAACCCAGCCACGGAACTGGATGAACGGGCGGAAGAGATCGCCAAAGTGCTCCAGGTGCTGGAGGCCGATACCAAATCAGCCATCGCTTTGCGCATTGCTGAACTGATGTTTCGTCGGCTGGGCCGGCGGGATTATGCGGAAACCGTCGAACGCACCGGGATCCAACTGGACTATATTGAGATCCCCAGTGCCGTGCAGTCCACCATCACCAACACGGCGACCATCTCTGGGGTGGTCGTCGCCGAGCCAGCGACGATCCTGATTCCCGACATCTCACAGCCGTTGCCCCTGGTTGGTCTGGTGGCCTTAGTGCAGCGCAGCATCGCCATCGGCGAACAGGGCAGTGCCTCTGACCCCGTGCCGATTTTGGACTTGGTGGCCCGCATCGATGCGGCGCGCGTCACCGAAGAGACCTATCGACTGCCAGCGATCCGCATCAACCCGGTGGCAGTGCGCGAATATGTCTATGGCGATCTCGTCAGCCATGTGCTGGGCTTTATGGGGCCGATTCCGGCGGCGCTGGCAAGTGAGTACCGGGCCGATGGGTATCTGAATCTGAACGAAAAGGTGGGGTTGAGCGGGTTGGAAGCCTCGTATCAGCGCGAATTGCGCGGTCTTCCCGGCCAAACCACCTATGAGGTCGATATTCTGGGCCGCCAGATTCGCACCGTGGGTGCGGTGCGTGAGCCAGTACCCGGTCTGAACCTGATTTTGAATCTCGATCTGCGTTTGCAGCGCATTATGCGCGATGCTTTGCAGACCAAGATGACCGAAGTGGGGGCCAAGTGGGGTGTCACGATTGCGATGAACCCGCAAACTGGTGCAGTGTTGGGTCTGGTCAGTCTGCCCTCGTTTAACAACAATGTCTTTGCTGAACGCATCAACGAAGATTATCTGGCGCTCGAACGCGATGAACGCAAGCCCCTGATCAACTATGCCATCGGCGGCCTCTATCCGCCTGGCTCGACCTTCAAAATGGTGACGGCGGCGGCGGCGCTCACCGAAGGCGTCATCAGCCCAGAGACGACGATCACCGATGCCGGGCCGATGTACTTGATGAATGAATATTTCCCAAACGATCTGGCGCAGGCCCAGCGCTTTGTGAGTTGGAATCATCGCTTTGGCATTATTCATGGGCCGGTCAATGTGGTGCAAGCCTTGGCTTTGTCCAACGATATTTTCTTTTATTGGATCGGCGGCGGCCAACCCCAAGCCCAGTTCCGCGGTCTGCGCGACAAAAAATTGGCCGAATGGTCGTTGCTCTTTGGCTATGGCGCACCCACCGGGATCGATCTGCCGGGCGAAGTGGCGGGTCTGGTGGCCGATGACCAATGGAAGCGGCAGATGACCGCAGAAGTTTGGACGACGGGCGACAGCTACAACACCTCGATCGGGCAAGGCTATACGCTGGCGACGCCGTTGCAAGTGCTGGTCAGCAGTGCGGCTGCCGCCAATGGGGGAACCGTTTATCAGCCCCAACTCATCTATCAGATGACGGACGCCGCCGACGGGCTACAGTATGATTTTACCCCCAAAGTGATGCGCCAGATCCCGGCCAGCGCGGCGGTGATGGAGACTGTGCGCGAGGGGATGTGGGCGGTGGTGAATGGCCCCAACGGCACAGGGGCCGCCGCGCAGATCGACGGGATCACCGTTGCGGGCAAAACCGGTACGGCGGAGTTTTGTGAGGTCATCGAAGTGCGGCCCGACGAATATGACTGTCGGCGCGATGAAAAGGACAATCTGCCCACCCATGCCTGGTTTGTGGCGGTGGCCCCCTACGAAAACCCCGAAATTGCCGTAGTCACCTTTGTCTATGATGGCGGCGAAGGGTCGGCCACGGCCCTGCCGATCACCAAGACCATTCTGGAGGCTTACTTTGCTGGCATCCGGTAAAGGTTGATTTGTCAGAGACCACACTGGTAATTCGGCGGGGATCCAAGTTGCCAGTATAATAGCTCAATTATGGACGGAAATTCAAGCACAGCACGGCCAACACCGACCAACGGCATAGATCCAATGCAGGCCAAACTCGCGGCCTTGCTGGATGATGTCACGGTTGGCAATGGACGAGCTACGCAACCAAACAACCCCGTTGTGCCTGCGGCAGGGCCACAGTCAACCACGCACGCTGCGAACGACGCCCCAACTGTGCCAGGCTCATCCGCCAACCCAACGGCGCACACGCTGAATGCAACCGCTGAAGTGGCGCAGATCGCCGCGCAGATCAAGTCGATCCAAGCGGCGGCGGAACGCCTGGGTGCGGAGCCACCCAAGCCCCCATCACCACCGCTCACCAACGGGGCTGTCACGATCAGAGGCCGCGGGGATGGTGTCGCCATCGAGTTAGGGAAAGGGACTTGGCCGGAGTTGCTTGAACAGCTGCGCGAACGGCTGGCCCAGGCGGCCAACTTTTTCCGCGGTGCCAGTGTGGCCCTGGATATCGGGGCGCGCCCGCTGCTGGAGAGCGAGCTGGGCCAGGTGCGTACCCTTTTGACCGAGCATGAGATGCGGCTGGCGCTGGTGCGCACAGGGGATGAACGTACCTTTGAAGCGGCTATTGCCCTGGGGCTGGCTGCCAAACTACTAGCCAGTGACGGCTCGGCCGATGCCGAAATCGAAGTGGCCGATGCGAATGTGGGCACCGGACGTTATTTTGTCTACTATGGCAACCTGCGTTCGGGTCAAGTGCTGGAACGCCGCGAGCATATTCTGGTGCTGGGCGATGTTAACCCGGGCGCAGCGGTGATCAGCCACGGCGATATTTTGGTGTGGGGCCGGATGCGTGGGATCGCCCATGCCGGTGCAAGCGGAGATCGGCAGTCGCTGATCCTGGCGCTGCAATTGGCCCCCATCCAGTTGCACATTGCCGGCCTGGTGGCGATCGAGGAGCAGCCCGCACCCCGTTCGGCTAGACGCTGGGGCCGTAAAGCCGAGGAAAAGCGCCCCGAAGTAGCCCACTTGGCCGGTGAGCAGGTCGTCATCGAACCGTGGGATGAATCAAAACCCGGTGGGTTAGCCGCCTTTCGTCGGTAATGGGACACATGGCTGGCATCATCATCACAGTTACCTCTGGTAAGGGCGGCGTAGGCAAAACCACCACCGTGGCGAATGTGGCCGCGGCCCTGGCGTTGGCCGGTCGGCGTGTCATTACAGTTGATGGCGACATTGGGTTGCGCAATCTTGACTTGGTGATGGGGCTGGAAAACCAGATCATGCACGATCTGGTTGATGTGGTGGAGGGGCGGTGTCGGTTGGAAGAGGCGCTGGTGCGCGACAGTCGTGCCAAGTCGCTCCATCTATTGCCGGCCGCCCAGACACGCAACAAATCCGACGTGACCCCGCAACAGATGGTGACCTTGTGCCAAGAGTTGTGCAAACTGGCCGACTTTGTGCTCATCGACTCGCCAGCGGGGATCGAGCATGGGTTTCAAAATGTCGTGGCTCCGGCGGACCAGATCCTCATCGTCACCACGCCCGATGTCAGTGCGCTGCGCGATGCCGACAAGGTGATCTATCTGCTAGAACGCGACTGGAAACGACAGCCCGGGTTGATCCTCAACCGCTATAACCATCTCCTGGCGCGCGCTGGGGAGATGCGTGGCATCGACGACATCCTCGACATTCTTTCGATCGATCTGCTTGGCGTAGTGCCGGATGACGGCGCGATTGCCCTGACCACGGATCGGGGAATACCAGCCGTGTATAACCGCCGGCTCTATGCCAGCCAGGCCTATCGTAATATCGCCCAGCGGCTCATGGGCAACAATGTGCCGCTCATGCGCTTTGACAAGCCGAGCTTCTGGCAACGGATTCGCCGGTGGTTTGGCGGCTAAGGTACTGCGTACTGCGTAAAACATTCGCGCCACTACGCATTACGTTTTACGGATTACCTTTCATCATGTCAGATCGACAACTTTGGCGCAATTTTGATTGGTCGCTGCTCCTCGTCGTATTGGTACTCTGCGGCGTAGGAGTGGGGATGATCTATAGCGCCACCGTCAACACCATCGACCTGGCCGACTTGTGGCTACGGCAGTTGGTCTTTATTGGCATGGGGCTGGTGGCGCTGGTGGCCGTGGCGTTGTTTGATTATCGCAACCTGGAACTGCTGGCCCCGGTGGCCTATCTCCTGCTGGTCGGCTCGCTGTTGGCGGTTTGGCTCTTTGGCGAAACGCAGGGTACCGGCACAAAACGCTGGATCGATGTCGGCGGCGTGTTGGTACAGCCCACCGAATCGGGCAAGTTTCTGCTGATCATCTTCTTTGCCTGGTATCTGACCTGGTATCGCGAGTACATGAACGGCCTGCCCTATCTGCTGATTGCGTTGGCGTTGCTCTTTGTACCCCTCTTGCTCATCTACGAGCAGCCCGACCTGGGCACGACGCTCAACTTTGCTTTTTTGGGCGGCACGTTGATTCTGATCTCCGGCATCCGCTACTGGCAGTTGGGGTTGCTAGCCGGCGGTCTGGTGGTGGCGGCGCCCTTGCTTTGGGGTACACTCGAAGGGTACATGCTGGAGCGCATCGACATCTTTCTCAACCCCGAACAAAATCAGGCGGCGACTTACAACATCGAGCAGGCATTGATCGCCATCGGTGGCGGCGGTTGGTTGGGGCAGGGCTGGGCGCACGGCAGCCAGAACCAGCTACACTTTTTACGCGTCCGCCACACTGACTTCAT
>Ga0224722_1001998_pt1 | contig 11022 bp, 4 predicted proteins | sample Balambano_FR1_Me_FD_161646 | JGI IMG/M metagenome (GOLD analysis project Ga0224722, IMG submission 161646) | Freshwater sediment microbial communities from Lake Towuti, South Sulawesi, Indonesia - Balambano_FR1_MetaG | ecosystem: Environmental > Aquatic > Freshwater > Lake > Sediment | place...
GCGGTCGCGACGAACGGTGGCAGTAGCGCGAATGCTGCGGAAAATGTCGAGCGGGTAGCGTACGCCGAATTGTCCGAGCAGGACGTTGACGCGGGTGCGGTCGTCAGCAGGGTTGTTTTCCTGCGTAAAGCGCGTTTGGCGGCGATAAACCGAAAAGCGTTTGTCAAGCCGTTTCTTCTTATCCTGAAATGTGAGAAAATACTCCGACCCATTAAAGGTGGTAGGAATGCGCACGCCCCCTTCAAATTCATAATCCTCAAATAAGTCTTTAAAATTGGCTTTAAATAAAATACCCGGCGGCGGGTAGCCAAAACCCTGCTGCGGTACAGCGGCAAAACTTTCCAAACCTTCGAATAACAGACTGTTGTCCAACTGCGTGGTGACGTAATCAGTGCGAAATTGCAGGCGATACGGCACGATGCGCCCCGGACGGAAGCGGTACGCCGGTCGAAGTGCGGGTTCGGTGGCAGTAGTCGGTGGTAGCTCGCTCGGCAGCACAATACTCAGATTGCCCGCCGGTTGCGAGGGCAGGGTGTCAGTCGGCGCAGGGTTTTGCGGCTGTAGCTCGTCCTGCGTCACCACTTTCACCGGTTGTTCGCGCTCTTCAAATTCACTTTGAAAGAAATAATTGTCAATGTCCAGCTTACTAGTGTCCGATTGCAGAGCAGGCACCGACCCTTCCGGGAGGGTGTCAACCGGCACGGATTCGATTTGAACCGTATCCACAGGAACAGCGACCGGGATGGTATCCGGTGGCGTAGGTTCTGTTTGAAAAATATTATCCGGGGGCGTAGTCGGCGTATTTTTTGGGAGCGGCGGGGTGGGCATTAGCCTGCCGGGTGCCAGCTTGTCTTCGCGCAGGTTACGCGCGATCTGGCGTTGGCGGAAGCGCGTCAGAAGCGGCGTGATGACCGTGTCGGTTGCCAGCGGCTGCCAACTGATCTGCGGTTTTTGATGCAACACCAACAATTCCACCATGCGGTCGGCGCGGGGTGCGGTGTGTTGTTCTACAATGCTGCGGGCGTAGTTGGAAGCCGGGCGATTGACCGAACGCTCCCTGATGACCGGACGCAGCACAATCGAATCAATTTGAGTGGTATCCAGCGTTTGCAGGGTAGAATCAAGGTGTAATACAATTTCGCTTCCGTCTTTTAAATAAATCACCTGGTCGGTGTGGTGCAAATAATCTTCCAGGTAGCCCGTTTCTCGGTTGACAATGCCCGAACGATTGCTCAGGTACGAAAAATAGGTGGTGTCCAGCGGCATAGGCTGGCGTTCATCGGAGAGCGGCGTATTTGTCACCCGCACCAATTCGCGGCTTTTGGTTTCCAGATTGTAATAAAAAATATCAAAAGTATTCAAAGGCAGAATCGTGTCCATCGCTGAAGCCGTCAGCGGATTGATGATCGAATCGGTGCGATTGGACGCAAATAAAATGCCCCGGCGATTGCGAACATTTACGGCTACCGCGTCCAGGTCGTCATAAAAATCGTTGGTGATGCGCTCGCTTTGGCGGGTGTTCAGATAGTACAAATACAAATCGGAAAAACCCCGCACGGTAGCGGTAAACACCAGCGTATTCGGGTTCACAAAATCTATGCTGTGTACCCGTTGAAACTGGGTGGAGAGGTCTTCGGTTTTTAATTTTTTGGTAGCAATGTTGTACATCAGCAGTTTGGGAACGTCGCGCCGTTCAAACATCAATGCGATTTCCTGTCCGTTGGCATTCCAGGCAAGGAGCGGATAGTTGTAATCAGTGGCTTGAAACGGATTGCGAAAACCCTCGCGCAGAATGCGTTCGCGCTTGCCCGTTTGTACGTCTTGCACGAAAATACTGAACCGCCCGATTTCATTCAGCACATATGCTACTTTTCGCCCGTCGGGGCTGAGTTTCAACTGACTGAGCGGCAGATTTTTGCGATTTTTTACTTTTACATTTGCCGTTGGCAGGTTGCGTTCGGCATTTTCACCTTTATAACGATTTTTATAATACGACAACCAACTCACCAAAATAGCGTCGTAGGAGCTACCCAGCACATACAAGAAGCCGCTTTCCACGCTGCGGTTGATGCGGGTGAGATAGAGCAGGTTGGAAACGGTGGATTTCCCAAAATTTTCGGCGATGAAATACCACAGCGAATGCCCCGCCAGCTTGGGATGGTCTTGCGCAAACCGCTCAAAATTTTCAAACTTTTCGTTCATCAGCACATCGCGCAGTTGGTTGTCCAGGTCGCTGTTCCACTCCTCGCTCGCGTACGCCGCCAAGCCGTCTTTAAACCAGGGCGGCAGGTTCATCATCACGGCATTTTGTACGATTTCCTGCAAATTCGACCCAAACAACATCGCGTCCAGATACACCGAAGCAATGCCCTCGCGCACCTGCCGCCGCAAGTGGTTGTGATTGCCATCAAAATAGACGAAAACCTTGTTGCCGGCAATTTTGGTCTGCCCGCCTACATTCGTAAAGGTTTCCTCGCTGCCGATGTTGCTCTGCTTGAGGTCGGTCAGGTCAGTATAAACGATGATCTGAATTTTATCGTTGATGCGGTGCTCCAGCAGACCCTGGATGTCGTGGAAATCCTGCTCGGCAATCATCACCACCGACTGCCCGATGTTGCGCGCCTCGCCGTACCAATAGGTGATGAAATTGTCGCTTTCGTACTGCGACCATTCGTCAAAGTCGGTGTGGTACTGCACCCGGTTTTTGCCGTAAGTGGTCTGGGTGCCTTGCGCCCAGCCTTCGGCAGCAATGCCGAACACAAACAACAGCAGGGCATAGCGGTAGAATAATTGCATAGAATAACTTTTCTTAAAACTTTTTGAATGATACAGCGCTTTTTCAGGGGATTGAGATGCGAATGTGCTGAAATGTTTGGTTCAGTTCCTATGGATAAATCAGCACATTGGCAAATCAGCACATAATATCGGAATTTTTATTGAAAATTACTTTTTTTTAAACGGAAAAAGATGGCAGAGGTTGTCCAACTGACCTTTAATCCTTTCGAGGAAAACACCTACCTGGTGTACGACGATACCCGCCAGGCGGTTATCATTGATCCGGGCTGTTGCAATACCCTTGAACAACAACAGTTGATACGCGAAATCGAGCGGCTTGGTCTGCAACCCCTGCGTTTAATTAACACCCATTGTCACCTCGATCATGTGTTTGGCAACCATTTTGTAGCAGAAAAGTACAATTTGTCACTTGAAATACATTCCGGCGAAATTCCAGTGTTGGAATTTGCGCCCACCGCCGCCCGATTGTACGGCGTTCCTTACCCGGAAATATCGCCCGCACCCGGCAATTTGCTGGAAGATGGCGATTTGATTACCTTCGGCAATACGCAGTTGGAAGTCCTGCTCACGCCCGGTCACTCGCCTGCCAGCCTCTGTTTTTTCTGCGCCGAAAGCAACTTTTTAATCGCCGGTGATGTCCTGTTTTACGGAAGCATCGGGCGCACCGACCTGCCCGGCGGCGACTATGACACGCTCATTGAAAGCATTAAAACCCGCTTGTTGCATCTGGGGGACGAGGTAGTCGTTTATCCCGGACACGGGCAAGCCACCACCATTGGGTTTGAACGTCGGCATAATCCATTTTTGAGGTAAGAGGTGAACGGTAAAAGGTGAAAGGACACTTTGAACGTACATCGTCTTACCGCTTACCTTTCACCTCTTACGTATGACGAAAAGATAATCTGTGATGCGCACTAACCCCGTATAATCTAATAGCCGCCCGATGCGCCGCAGTGGGATAGCCTTTGTTGCTTGCCCAGTCGTAGTGGGGGTGTGCGGTGGCGAGTTGCATCATATAATCATCGCGGTGGGTTTTGGCGAGGATGGACGCGGCGGCAATGGAGGCGTACTTGGAATCACCTTTGACAATACAAGTGTCGGGAATGTCCTGATATTTTAAAAACCGGTTGCCATCAATCAACAAAGCCGTCGGTGGAATGGAAAGTTGTGCAATGGCACGGTGCATCGCCAGAAAAGAGGCTTGCAGGATGTTGATTTTGTCAATCTCGGCGGGGGAGACCGAGGCGACTGACCAGGCGAGGGCTTCGTTTTGAATCACCAAGCGGGCGGCGTGGCGTTCTTTCTCCGAGAGTTGTTTGGAATCGCGGACGAGCGGATTGGCAAAATCCTGCGGCAAAATCACCGCCGCCGCAAACACCGCACCCGCCAGGCAGCCGCGCCCGGCTTCGTCGCAACCGGCTTCGAGGTGGTGTTCGTTTAGAAAAGGCAGGAGTTGAACTTTATTTTTGAGTACGGTTTTATTCACAAGTGTAAAGATAAATTTAAACCACAAAGGACACAAAGTTGCACAGAGATTTATCCCGCCTTTTCCCCTGCGAGACTCTGTTCACGTTGTGGTTCAATCAAAACCAAATTATACAATCAAGACGTATGAATGATGGAACACCCTTCTCCTAACCGGCTCTCCATCGCTCATTTCAAGTTTTTGTTGCTGAAAAAATGTGACCTTTTACACAATCGTCGTCCAAACTAGAAAAATGCGGTAATTTAATGTGCTGATGTGCTGATTTGCCAATGTGCCAATCTGCTCACTAGCCAGGCAAATCTTTTACAATGCCGCAAAACGGCTCAAATCTGCGGGAGAAAACCACATCACGTGGGGATGTTCGCAGGCAGTTTTTCCAAAATAACCAATTATGAATCGCCTGTGCATTTTTCTGTTACTCAATTGTTTGACCACCGGTGTGTTTTCTCAAACTTACACCATCAAAGGGCGAGTCATGGATGCCGACACGCGCGAGGGCTTGCCCTTTAGCAATGTGTTGTTTGCAGGCACCACCAAAGGCGTACCCACCGACGTGGACGGCTACTACGAACTCCAAACGACCACCCTCTACGACACGCTCGCGGCTTCGGCACTGGGCTACGATGTGTTGAAAAAAGTGCTTACCAAAGATTCGGTGCAAACCGTTGATTTCTACCTGACTTCCAATACTTTATCTTTGCAGGAAGTGACCATCCTCGCCGGGGAAAACCCCGCCAACGCCATCGTGCGCGGCATTATCAAAAACAAAGATAAAACCCGGCTGGAAAGCAACGACGCTTATCAATACGAAAGTTATGCCAAAGTAGAATTGGATTTGGAAAACATCGGTCCGAAACTCCGCAACAGCAAGCTTTTGAAACCCTTCGATTTTGTGTTTGACAATATAGACAGCACCTCTGACGAAAAGCCCTTCCTGCCCATGTATATCAATGAAGTTGTGGCAGATGTATATTATGACAAAAGTAAAAATGATTCCAAAACCGTGCTGCGGGCGCAACGCACTTCGGGTGCTACCAATGAAACGATTATTGAATACATTAAAAAAATTCACGCACCGTTTAGCATTTATGACAACTGGATTTATGTGCTGGAAAAGCCTTTTGTGAGTCCGTTTTCCAACTCCGGGCTGGGTTTTTACGAATATTACATTATGGACAGCACCCAGATGAACGGACACTGGAGCTACCAATTGAAATTTAAACCCAAACGCAGACAGGAAAACACGTTTTTCGGCACGTTTTGGGTGGCGGATACCGCCTTCGCCGTGCAGCGCGTGGATATGCGCATGAGCGGCGATGTGAATATCAATCTGGTGCAACGCATCATCATTTACCAGGAATTTCAACCGCAGGATAGTGCCTGGCTCCCGGTGCTGCAAAAAATGATTGTGGACTTCATCCCTACCGAAGACGCGCCCGGCATCATCGCCCGACGCACCGAGAGTTTTAAAAACATCGTGCTCAATCACGCCGATACCCGCACCGCTTACGCCGAAAGCGACGACCGTTTTTATCGCCTCGAAGACCTCGAACGCGACTCCGGCTACTGGGCGCAAGCCCGCCACGTGCCGCTTACCAAAACCGAAGCCGCCGTGTATGCTCTGGTGGATAGTATCAAGCAGGTGCCGCTGTACCGAACATATATGCGTCTTTTTGATATTTTTTACAATGGCTATTTCATCACCGGCTCTTGGGAAATCGGTCCGTACGGCTCAGCTATCGGCTTCAACCCGGTGGAAGGCACCCGGCTGCGGTTGGGCGCGCGCACGAGTCTGAATTTTAGTAAAAACCTGCGTTTTGGCGGTTATGTGGCATATGGCTTGCGCGATGAAAAATTGAAATACGGCGGCGATTTTATCTGGCGGCTCCGCGATTACCCGCGTACCACGATTGGCGGCGGCTACCTCAATGATATCAGTTTGAGTAGTGAAAGCAGTGAAGATTTTCAACAAACCGATGTATTTTCCGGCACTTTCCGGCGCAATCTGCCCATGAAACTCATCCGGGTGGAGGAAGGCAAATTTTACTACGAACAATACTGGAAAAAAGGTTTTTCCAATCGCTTCACCCTGCTGCACCGGCGGATGGATCCGTATGGCGGCTTGCCGACGAACAGTTTTGAATATGGCTTCCTGCGCGAACCGGAGACGCAAAATGGTTTGGACACGACGATTAACACCACCGAAATGCTGTTCAAAATGCGCTTTGCTTTTGACGAAACGGTGGTGGAAAATGAGTTTGCACGATACAGCGTGACCTCGAAACATCCGATTATGGAGTTGCAATACGCGGCGGGACTGAAAGGCGTGTTGGGCGGCGATTACAGCTACCATCGGCTGTCATTGAGCTACCGGCATTACGTGAACATCAATCCGCTGGGCTGGCTGGCGTACCGCTTCAAAGTGGGAAAAGTATTTGGCACGGTACCGTTTTTACTCCTGGAAGTACACCCCGGCAACGAAGGTTTTTTCATGGCGCGCGGCATTTTCAATACGATGAATCGCTACGAATTTGCCAGCGATACCTACGCGCAATTGGTTTTAGAACACCATTTCGACGGTTTCTTTTTTAATAAAATTCCGCTGTTCCGAAAATTGAATTGGCGGGAAGTGGTGAGTTTTAAAGCGGTGTACGGCACGATTTCGGATGCGAACAAACGCGCCAATCAACTCAATTTATTCAATCCGACTGAGACGCAAAATTACAACGGCTTCCGTGCGCCGTCCCGCGAGCCATACATGGAATTTGGCTTAGGTATTGAAAATATTTTAAAAGTGATTCGCCTGGATGCCGTGTGGCGCATGAATTACATGGATAACCCGCAGGCGAACCGCTTCGGCTGGGTGGGGAATCTGTACTTCTTTTTTTAAAATCGTTGAGGAGGTGGAGCAGGTTGAGTTACGCTCGGAACTCAACCCGCTAAACCTTCTCCACCTTCTCCACCCTTTTATGCCTCCGCCACAATATAATGCACCCTGCAATTCCTATCACTATCAACGCTATGGCAATGATTTCCGCCTGTGTCGGTTTCAAACCCCACAAATCATACCGGATATTCACCCGAATCGTTTCCACCCAAAACCGCTCGATGCCGTTCAAAATCAGATACACAAAAAATAACATTCCCGGAATGAATTCCAGCCGCTTGCGCAATGCCCACAGAATGCCTGCGATGACAGACGCGAAAAACGTTTCATAAATCGGGGTGGGATAGACCGCTTGCGGGAGTTTGGAACAATATTCGCCTACGCAGTTCGCAATCGGCACGCCTTCGTCCAGCACATTTCGGGGATAGTCAAACGCCCAGAGCCAATCGGGCAGGAACCACCACGCGGGTTGCGCCGCCGCCACGATGCCCCAGTCGCCGTCGCCGGAAAACTGGCAACCCAAACGCCCCACGCCGTAGCCGATGATCAGTGCCGGAGCCACCGCGTCCATCACGTGCAGGGTGGGAATTTTCTTACTTTTCAAATACCAAAACACCGCCACGAAGCCAAAAATCAAACCGCCGTAAATCGCCAAGCCGCCACCGGAGAGCAGCATTTCCAAAGGTCGTTGAATAAACTGATCCAAATGTTCTAAAATGTCAAATACCTTGGCCCCCAGCACGCCGGCAATCGCTGCGATGATGGTAATGTCGCCGATGCGGTGATGCGGATACACTTCCTGCACTTTTTCAATCGGTTTTGCCAATTTTTTCCGGGTGCTTTCCCAATATTTCAAACCCACAAACGCGGCTGCGCCTAAAAATCCACCGAGCCAATTGCCCAATCCCGACAGCACCACGCCCGCCGGGTCGGCTTGAAACTGCGGAAAGTTTTGTACAATAAACAGCAATTTGAAGCCTAAAATGAATCCAAAAATGGCATTGGAGACGTACTCGCTCCGTGTTGCCGGTTTGCCTTCGGTGATTTTTACCAGTTCGGGTTGAAACAAGCCTTTTTGGGCTTTCCGTTTCAATTCGATGTACAAAAAATACGCGCTGCTCAGGATTGCCAGCACCAGAAACAAACCGAAGGTTTTGAAAATGGACGTCCAGTTGTCGGGCGGCGTGCCGAAGAGGTCGTGAAAAAAGTACGATAAGTCGGGATACATTTTCTAGATGCCAGATTTTTATTCCAAAGGAATCCCTTCGGGAGATACCAGATGCCAGACTGCCGAAGTGACCCGAAGACCAAGTGACTTAGCTCGTAGCAGGCATTTGGCAAATAACGATTAACTAATAACAACAATGGACACAAAAGTAGGAAACCGGCTGCACATTCTTGTAAAATCTTGTAGCTTGTTGCTTGCAGCTTGCCATTCATTTTGAGGGCGGTTAAAACTTGACCTGCGTATTGAACATATCCAAGTTTACCGGGTATAATTTCCATGCTGGTCAAATATTTCAATCATTACAACAATTTTTTCCGTCAAATTAACTCTCATACGGGTGAAATGTAAATGTTATTCCAGCCACCCGTTCGCCTAAAATCTTTTGCAAAATGGATTTCCGATTTATAAATCCGAAAATTATCAACACTTTACTACTCCCCACTCCCCTCCATCACATAAAACACCCCCTTCAAGGGTATCCGCAGCCAATCGGGGCGGGAGTTCATTTCATAGCCCACTTCATAAATCGCTTTTTCGAGTAAATAACTGCGCAATAACAATTGAATACCGGCTTCGTCGGGTGGTATAAAATTTTGTCCTTGTACGCGGTCGAGATACGTGGTGAGAAAATAATTGCTTACATAATGGAACCACTGGCGCGCCCATTGCTCCAACTCCGGCATTTCTTCTTTCTTATATTTTTGATTCAATAGCAATTGCCCGTAGGCGGCATAGTGAAAAGAGCGAATCATGCCCGCTACATCCTTGAACGGCGTGCGTTTCAGGCGGCGCTCGCTGATGGTATGCATCGGCTCGCCTTCAAAATCTATGATGTAAAAATCATGTCCGTTAAATAAAACCTGCCCCAGGTGATAATCGCCATGAATGCGGGTTTTGGTCGCTTCAATTTTGCGGCTGTAAATTTCCTGGAAATTTTTCAAAATGGCTTCGCGCAAATCCAATACCTGCTGGGCTTCTTCGGCGGTTTGCGGCGGAAAAGTAGGGAGTTTATTCGCTAAGGCACCGAGTTTTTCACTCACCAGTTTGCGATGCCCGGAGTAAATAGAACGCTGATAATGTTCGGTGAAACGCTCCGGCGTGAAGGCTTCGTCTTCGGTGGCAGCAGCGAGGGCGATGTGCATCTCGGCGGTGCGCAGGGCGAGGCGGGTCACGCGCTCGTAGGTTTCGGTTGTAATAAAAGGTTTTAAAATTTCGGGCGTATCGTCAAAGTAGAGGCGGGACTTGCGCACCAGTTCGGGCAACGCTACATTTTTACCGGCTTTACTTAACGTTTTTTCATAATACCGATTCAGGGTGTCGAGCATAGCAGCCCAGGCGTCGCCCTGATTGATAATTTTATTTTGTAATAATCCTAAAATCGTGGAAGCCTGCGAACCCGGTTCCTGAAATTGAATGCCGCCGCCATACGCCGGCGCGTTTTCAAAATTGGTGCGTTCCGACAGGTAGCGCACCAGCTCCAAATCGGGATTAATATCGGATTCTAATTTTCTGTAAATTTTAAAGAAAAAAGCGTCGTTGTAAATAACCGAAGTATTGCTTTGTTCTACTTTTAAAACTTCCGACGTAATTTTTTCTTTTTCAATCTCCAGATTTTGTAAAATTTTACCTGATTCAAATTTTAACAAGCCGCCGTTGACGCGCACGGTATGGTCGTTTTTGATGAGCCAAAACAATTCATTGCGAAAATGCTTGCTGTATAATGCGTCTATTATAATCCCTTCTTTTTCGGGCGTTTTTAAATAACACAGTACACTCCGGGTTTCATTTTTAATAAAATAAATCATGCGCTCCGGATTGGTGATAAACAGCACCGGCAAAAAGTATGTTTCAGGTAAACTATCTGCATACCGCAGGGAAACATTTACTAAATATGCCGTGAGGTTTTTCACTTCAATCACCGGAAACGCACTCACCTCACTCGACACCATCTTCTTGGATTTGCCGCCAAACCAGCGCATCGCCCGCAGATAATTCGGCAGGATTTTCTTTTCAAACCGGCGTTTCGTGGTGTAATTATCAAAAAAAGCAGCCCATTCAACGGTACTCTCCAACTCCGGAATACTCCTTTCTTTCGGCACCTCGTCCACGATTTCCTGCTGTTCCATCAAAAACCAGTAATAACCATACGGACTCAAGGTAAACTGGTACGGGGCATCCGTCACCGCAAAAAACTTGTTCTGACTAAAAATTTCCACCGGCTCCACGCCTTTGAAAGCCGACAAATCCAGCTCTGCTGATTGCGAATACTTCGACAAGTTGCAAACCACCAGAATACTTTCGCCCTGATACGAGCGCGTGAACGCCAGAATTTTACCGTTGTTGGAAGTCAGAAACTCTGTCTTGCCGTTGCCAAACGCGCGCAGCCGCTTGCGAATGGCGATGGTATTTTTCATCCACCACAGCAGCGAGTTCGAGTTGCGGGTTTGAATGTCCACGTTGGTGCCCTCGTAGCGGTACATGGGGTCAATGATGACGGGCAGGCAAAGCCGCTGGGGGTTGGCGGTGGAGAAGCCCGCATTGCGGTCGGCGCTCCACTGCATGGGGGTGCGCACGCCGTCGCGGTCGCCGAGGTAAATGTTGTCGCCCATGCCGATTTCGTCGCCG
>Ga0224722_1001999_pt1 | contig 11014 bp, 11 predicted proteins | sample Balambano_FR1_Me_FD_161646 | JGI IMG/M metagenome (GOLD analysis project Ga0224722, IMG submission 161646) | Freshwater sediment microbial communities from Lake Towuti, South Sulawesi, Indonesia - Balambano_FR1_MetaG | ecosystem: Environmental > Aquatic > Freshwater > Lake > Sediment | place...
GCTGACGCTGGCTCGTCATCTCATCGCCCTGATTGCAGACCACTACCGGCACTGAGCCAGTCAATCGACCACCTCCACTCCATTAAAAACGATTTATGACAACACAAATTGAACTGAAGATTCTGGATGCCCGCATCGGCACCGATTACCCGTTGCCCGCCTATGCCACACCGGGCTCCGCCGGCATGGATCTGCGCGCCCTGCTGGATGCCCCGCTGACCCTGGCCCCGGGTGATACCACGCTAGTGCCGACCGGGCTGGCCATCCACATTCAGGATCCGGGCCTGTGTGCCACCATCCTGCCCCGCTCCGGCCTCGGCCATAAGCACGGCATCGTACTGGGCAACCTGGTCGTTATACGTCATTAAAAGAAATGTCTCATTCGTTGCATAACAGAAGTAATTCCCCTTTTAATGGTTTCTAGATACTGATAATGCGCGTATAAAATATGCTCCAATAGTCTCAAGAATTGGAGCTACACATGGCCGAGCTGTTTTACTTTGACACGAGCATTTTCAATCACTTGCATCCGGTAGAGCGTGCTCAGTTCAAAGAACTTCTTAAAAAAAACATAATTCCAAACGGCCGCCCATTCTTTTTAGATAGCAATAACCTACCAGATCGAGAACTCGATGGTTTCTGTAATTACCTGCTTAGCCCTCGCCGTGGAAGTGTAAAAACTTGGAAAACTTATGCTAGTCAAGTCGGAGTATTTATCCGATTTATGGCAGCTCAGGGGAAAACTTGGTTACAAGCCACCAAACGCGATCTAGACCTGTACTACATCGTACGAACCAGTGGTGAATACCAAAACCAACCAGCTTTAACTGGGCGTTCTTGGAATGTAGCTAAAACTGCAATCGTACATTTGTACGAATATGCGGTTGACGAGGGGCTCATAAACGAAGTTCCTTTTAAGTATCGCCAGTCAAGAGTAATGTTTGGTGGAAAGGGGGTAAATACAGCGGATATCGGAACCAAGTTTACTCCAGAACCAATAAATTTTATTAGTGTTAATAACTATCAACAATTATGGCGCCCTCTTATATCCAACGGTGAAAATTCTCAAAGAAATATAGCATTAGTGGACACCTTGATCGTTTCTGGTCTACGTATCTCTGAGGCTCTAAATTTAGACGTTTATCAAATTCCAGATCCTGACGACCTACGCTTTTCCGGATTAAAAGGAATCAAAGTTAGGGTTGTAGGAAAGGGAAAGAAAAGTCGTTATATACTCATTCCAAAGCGTATAGCTCGAGCCATACGCTTTTATTGTGATGAGGAACGCACAGAGGTTCTTAAGCAGGCTAAATCCAGATCGGCAGGCAAGGCTTCCTCAAATCAATCCACTAAGATTTTTCTATCGCGAACAGGTCAGCCTCTATCAGTCCGTACAGTAGAGAGCTTTTTCACGAGGATGTCCAAAAGAACTGGAATACGACTGACGCCTCATGGCTGCCGTCATACGTACGCAGTCTATCAGCTGGAAGCCATGATCAAAAAAATGTCCACAAACCTGAAGGTGATCAGGGAAGGAGGAGCCGACGCCTATCGACAGATCTTGAATGACCCACTAAGAGAGCTACAACGCCTACTAGGACACTCTCAGATAACCTCGACTCACATCTACCTAGATTTTTTGGAAGAATCTGAAGCTTTGGTTGACGAGTCGCTGGACGATTGGACCTCATGGAAAAACGATAGAATGTAATTTTTCCAATTACGCTCCCCTATCGGCTGGATAACCCGCTTCCAAGCGCGGCGGTCTGACTCGAGCTGGTCAACCACATTGGCAATCAAAAGAACAGTGCAGGTGATACTGCAAAGCGCTTGCTTAGCGCCTCGATATGTTGGCGAGTCAGTTTCTTACCCTCTGCTGCATTGAGCAGTTTGCTAACATTGGACTTGGATCCCAGCTCAGGCAGGTCAGCCACCCCCAGTCGGTATTGGCTCATCAAAGTCTTTAAGACGGCAATGCCCGGCTCCACGCATGCCAAAGCCTTATTGAAGTCGGCAAACTCGTTAGCCCCGCCTTCCCAACGCTCGATACTGGTTGCAAGCAACTCAATTAATTGCCTATTGGTGTCATAGTCATCGACCAGCTCGTCTATTAGCTTAAGAGCTCGCTCATAATCGTCCTGATTATTGATGTGGGCGATGTAGGGCACTTGGACCAATGCTTCTCTAATTTGAACCAGCGCAGGATTTAACATGATGGTTACTCCTTGTTTCTCCGGCACTCGCCATGAATAGCGGCTATCTGGAGCAGGTGATTCTGTCAGGAATGAGAGTGCTGAACAAATAGTGAGTATTTATGGTCTCACCCTACTATGGGAATTTCCAACACTCAGATTACCAGGAGCGTCATGCGAGACCACCTTTGACTGATAGTATCACGTAAGAGCTCATTCGAAGCGCACCTAACGAAGGCTTCTAGTATAGCTTCCATGATAACAAGATGATCCGAGCCCTCATCCTGTAGCTCAAGATGATACTTCAAACTCTAATGTGAAAATGATCGTTAATCTGAGTACATTTGTCACCATATGGCGCATTCATTTATATCGTTTTTAAACAAAAAACAGAGTAAATACCCAAAATAAGTAACATTTACAGAGCAATGTAAAAACACATTGGTGAGCTGAGGAGATTATAATATATTGATTTTTATACAAATCACTTAAGCGACGATAGAGAGAATAAAAAGCAATATGTGAATAATCAATGATTTAGACCACTTGTGGTATAGGTGTGTCTTTCGCTAGTTTATAGTCTTGTTTAGGTGAGCTATAGATATGGAGAGGCCATGCCCCAACTAATCGTCACAAATATCGGGATAGTTGACACGGACACCTGTCCATTGAGCCCAAGCGCCGGCCTAGTAGGGGCGCACTTATGAACAATGACCGACTAGAGTTCGAGTACATACCTCAAACTCCAGATAATGTCCGCATCGCTGGCAGTCTGGTATTCGATAGGCGCAGTGAATTGGGTCCCCGTGCATATCTAGATTTGACAGGCATTGAGACTTACCAAATATTAGCACGAGATTGCATTGCTGCTCTCTACCAACATACCTCGCCTAGTCGAGTTGCCAGTGATCTTACTATTGGCAGCTATAGTACGATCATTCGAGAGCTGCTGGACTACTGTGGCAAGATAAATTCACCTAGTCAATTCTGTATGATGGACATCACATATGAATTTCTGATGGACTATCGTGCGTATCTACAATTGATCTCTATTGATTTCAAATCAGAATATTCCCGTCGACGTTTTGGAAATATCATACGCCTCTTAGAGGCCGGACGGATGTTGAATTTAGCACGACCAGATTTCTCGCCCCCACGTAGTCTCAGTCATAAACATGATAATGACAGAGTACAGCCATACACTGCTAGCGAAGCTTTGGACTTTGAAAGTATATGTCGAACCAAGATCAGGGAAATGTTAAGTCGACTAGATAAAGGAAAAGAATTACTAGCAATAGGAGAAGATCCTCGAGGCCGTCACAAAAGGCGAGACCCAGCTACTGGAGCCCCTCTCGAACGCCCATGGCTTCAACTCAAAAATATTATATGGTATATCGTCAATGTCATGGATGGTCAGTACCTAGATAGATCTCAGCTTCTTGCTGGCCGTCATTCCACATTTAACAATGTTATGATGGGCTGTTTTGACGTTCCATACCGAAAGAAAGATACATATTCTCTACTTTACCCACTAACGTGGGACTTAATACCATTTATTATTTTGCTAGCAAAGAAAACCGGGCGGAATGAGCATTCTATTCTCGAACTGACTCGTGACTGTCTGCAGGAGATCGATGAACGGTTTATTCTATGGTATGAGAAAGCTCGTGGTAGTGCTCGGAGATATAAAAAATATATCGACAATGATGGACCATTCTCACCCGTCGCATTAATAAAGACCCTTTTAAAGATAACAGAACCGCTAGTACAACACGCACCCACTGAGGATCGAGAATATCTATTTTTGGGTTTAACCATAGACGGACATGGTCGAGAGCCCGTAAAGAGAATAGATCCTAGTTATATAAAGTTTCAAATGAACCATGACGGCGGATGGTGTGATCAACACGAATTAAAAAATGAGCATGCTCAACCACTTCGAGTCTCCTTAAGACGCTGGCGAGTTTATTATCTAACCAGCCGCTATAAACAGACTGGACAGCTCAGCAGAGTGAGCCGGGATGCCGCTCATACACTCGGGACGACTACAGTAGATTACATTGCAAATGATGCTACTCGGCACATTCATGAGCAAGCGGTCAGAGAGGCCCTGTATGAAGCACGGGCGTTAGCATCCCCCAAAATATTAACAGATGAGAATCCTGAAACTATCGCAACCACCTTAGACGTAGATATAACCAGTGCAGAGAAGATAATAAATGGAGAGCAAGATGTACTATTTTCCTCCTGTAAAGATTTTTATAATCGCCCTGGAGGAAAACTAAATACACCATGCGATAAACCATGGGGATGTTTTGTCTGTTCCAACTCGGTCATTACACGCCACGTACTCCCCCGTGTGATTGTTTTACGCGACTTCATTCAACAGGCTCGCAACGAACTATCGGCAGAAGATTGGAATACTAAATTCGGCTCTCTTTGGCACTCATTAACCATTGAAGTGCTTCCTCTATTTTCGAGAGAGGCTATTGCAGAAGCTGAGCATCTGGCTCAGTCGCAGATATTTTACATTCCTCTTAATATGAGGACATAAAAATGAGTCGTAAATCACAATCTCCTTCTCCCCGAGAAGAGTTACTACCACCCACTACTGGTTTGATAGGTAGTAAGTTTGTTTCTCCCAACATCAGCGTCTCACCTGCTTCTTTGTTTGGCGATCCTAGCTGGAATATGTCAGCCCTAGTCTCCGCACCAGGTATCGGAGATGCTGCTAAATTTTGGAATTTTGAATCAGTTCCTGGATACCCTCGTGGATTTTCTCTATCACTTGCTGAGTACGCTTACGCAAGGCTATACAAACCCGTAGCAACCCACGATAGAGCAGGAGAATGGCTGACAGTAAATAATGAGCTGTATATCCTGAAAAGTTTTGCACAATACTGTGGCAGTCAAGGACTTAATGGGTTCCATGAAGTTGATAACCAGCTTCTGAGCCGATATCTAAAAAGCATCTCGTTCAGTAACTGTAAAACAGATGGGAGGATTATCGCCATATTCCGTATTATCTATCGACTATGGGAGTATAGAAGTCAGATCACCACTCCACTCACAGAGAAACCATTTAACAAACCATTTGAAAAAATGTTTATCCGAAAAAAAGATACTGAAAGCCCTTATAATAAGACGCTACCGATCCCTGAACCGATATATTCGGCCATCATGAGTACTGCACTGGACTATGTACTGAAGTATAGCAAAATACTTTTAGAGACTTGGGAGTCATTACAATCTATATGGGAAAAAGAAATTATCCACCTCAATTTTAGCGATAATGGAAAAGCCAAGCGATTTAATAGAAAAGCTACTAAAATAATTCGAAAAATAAATTCGTACTGGCGTATAAGTCCCATGTGCTCTCACGGAGACTTATATAATGAACTCCACCAGCTCCGATCCGCTTGTATACTCATCATCCTCGCCTATTCTGGTATCCGCCCAAGTGAGCTGCTATCCCTCACGGCTGGCTGCTACATTATCGATGTAAGTGCCAATGGCCAACCTATACATTATATAAATACATTATTACATAAACATAGAGGTGGGGGTTGTAAAGATTCATGGGTAGTTATTGAGGAGGTTGTTGTAGCTATAAAGATTTTAGAGATATTGACAAAGCGAATTAGAGATGCAGCAGGTAATGATCGTTTATTTCTTACTGACAGGTCCAGCGGTAGTTTTAATATTAGAAAGACATTTGTCGGGAAACAGATCACTGAATTCACCACGGGTGCTATTTCCTATCAAATTAACAGGTTCCAAAAGTATTGTAATCAAAACCTCCATTACAGACCGATACCTGAGTGGCTTAATGAAGCGGGAACTACCGAACCATGGCATTTCAATCTGCGACAATTCCGACGGACATTAGCCAGATATATAGCAAGACAACCGTTTGGTATTATTGCCGGGATGCTGCAATATAAACATCTGGAAGTAGCTATTTTCGAGGGCTACGCAGGCGAAGAACCAGAATGGAACAAGCTACTGGAGCAGGAAAAAATTTTAGCGAGTATCGATATCCTAGGAGAACTCGCAATAGACCTATCAGAGGGAATGGTCGCTGGCGAATTCGGCATCAGTCTAAAATCCGCATTTAATGACGCTTTTAGAGGGCGAGTAGAAGACTACCCGCCATCACAGATTGTTAAATGGTTAGCTAATGCCAATAAACAGCTCTTTGTTGGGAAATTCAATTTCTGCTTCTTTGATCCTGCCAAGGCGATCTGTACATCAAATAATACATTGACAGATCGGCCTGTTCTAAATTTTTGCCAACCAGGGCAATGCAGTAATGCATGTATTTCAAAACGCCACAAACTGATGTGGGAAGCCCAACTAAGTCAGGCAAAAGAATTCGCTAGACATCCAAAAGCTTCAAAACTCCAGAAACATCAGCTACAAATAGAAATCATTCAGTTAGAAGCTGTTATCAATGAACTGGGAGCCAGCCCTGATGCCTGACAGAAACTATCAAGCAATTGTTGATGCTTTAGATATACTGGCACGTGGCGCATCAACTAAAACGAATGGGAAGATTACTAGTGTCAACTTGGCCAAGGAGGCCTGTGTCAGCAGGGCAACTGTCTATCGTTATTTACATGAGCATGCAGACCTGAATGATGCCTACGGAGCCATAAGGAAAAATGGTCTAAGCTGTGCTGGCGATGCTCCTGTTACACTTCTGGAGGCATACCAGCTTCAAGGTCTGGAAGTAAGGAGCCTTCGAGTAGCATTGAATCAGTGCAAAAAAGACGCAGCAGAGACTAATAAAATGAAGGCTCATCAGATCCAACTGCTATGGTTGGAAAATGAGCGATTGCAGTCTGAAGTTTCCCGACTCCAGAGCTTAATAAAGAATAATATTACTGCACTAAAGAAAACACAATAACTAATATTACTGTTGTCGATTATTGATTACTAGAATCATTTGATTTGGCGATTATATTAAGATGATTTTACATTGGTGAGACCACATAACAGAATAATAACGCCACCTTGAATCAAGAATGGCGTCCACTGCGTGACTAGATGAGAAACTCATCCAGCTGGCGACCTTGTGCCAGTTGTTCTGCCAAATATTTGGGCGTACGTCCCTGACCAGTCTAGGTTTTCTCCACACCATTCTCGATATAGTGGTATTTCGCCGGGCGGGGTGCTCGCTTTGCCTTTGTGCTGCTAGCCGCAGCCGGTGCGCTACCGACCAGTTCGCGAGGGTCTATACCTGCTTCTGCCAGCATAGCCCGGAACTGTGCCAGTTTGTTCACATGCTAAGCTTGGGCTGCCTGCTCTTTCTCCACCAGCGCTGCACGCTCCAGATAGATGGATTCAAATCTCTCGTGCGCTTCTTTCAACTGTTCCTGCGTTAGATCACCCAGTGCGGCACGCAGGCTGCGTATATTTAGTAACACTTTCAAAAAATCGGTCATAGGGATATATCAGTGTAAATAGGCTGTCTATCGTGACGACAAAACCGCGAAACTGAGTGTGTCGACACCATAGTAAAAGAACTAGGTTATACACCACTTCCTATCCTATTTTTTATCGACACCTACGGTCCTGCTGCCTTTCTTTTCTCATCGGATAAATATGATACCGCATAGTGGTGTATTTGCCTGCACTAGAACTTGCTGGACCGCTACGCTCTCGATGATATAGTTCATTGTTCATCCCCTTTTTGTTCATCGATCACATCCAGAGGCTTAGGTATTTGAGGGTAAGGATGATTAGACCACTACAGCTAGCAATCAAAAGAACAGTGCTGGTGATACTCCGCAGCGTTTGCTTAGAGCTTCGATATGTTGGCGGGTCAGTTTTTTGCCCTCGGCGACATTGAGTAGCTTGCTAACATTGGATTTGTAGCCGAGCTCAAGCAGATCCGCGGCCCCCAGTCGGTGTTGGCTCATCAAAGTCTTCAAGACAGCAATGCTCGGCTCTACACATGCCAAAGCCTTGTTGAAGTCGACGAACTCGTCACCCCCTCTTCCCAGCGCTCGATACTGGTTGCAAGCAACTCAATCAATTGCTTATTAGTGTCATAGTCATCAACCAGCTCGCCTATCAGTTTAGATTGACCCCTTGAAGATCCAGACACTTCGCCCCTCTTAACTTAAGAGGTAGCCTTGGAACTATGTTCAGTACTAGTCGCAATGAGAAGATGGTCGAAGTGTTAACAGGGACCGAGCGCCGTCGACGCCGGACTCCGCAAGAAAAGATCGCCATTGTGCAGCAGACCTTTGAGCCCGGTATGACCGTCTCTCATGTCGCTCGTTTGCACGACGTCAACGCCAACCAGCTTTTCAAATGGCGCAAACAATTCCAGGAAGGCTCTCTCACGGCAATCTCCGCCAGTGAGGATGTTGTTCCAGCCTCCGAGTTGGCTGCTGCCACCAAGCAAATCCGAGAGCTCCAGCGTCTGCTCGTGAAGAAGACCATGGAGAACGAGATCCTCAAAGAAGCCGTGGAGTATGGTCGAGCAAAAAAATGGATCGCGCATGCGCCCTTGTTGCCGGGGGACGACGATTAAGTGCTGTGAGCCAGGCCCTTAATGTATCGCGTGCGCAGCTATCCGTTCGTGTTCATCGAAAACCGGGTTGGCAAGATGGTCGTCATCATCGCCAGCATGATGATGTTGCCTTACTTGGCCGGATCATGGAGGCGATGGCAGAGCTTCTCTCCTATGGCTATCGCCGGGTCTGGACACTGTTAACGGCGTCAGTCAGAGGCAACACGACAGCCTGTGGTAAACGCCAAACGGGTATATCGCGTCATGCGCGAGCATGGCTTGCTGCTGGAAAGAAAACCGGCTGCACCATTGACCCAGCGGGCACATAAGGGGCATGTTGCCGTCAAAGAGAGCAATCGACGGTGGTGCTCGGATGGCTTCGTGTTTCACTGCGATAACGGTGAAAAACTACGAGTCACGTTCGCCATGGACCGCTGTGACAGGGAAACCTTGGACTGGGCTGCCAGTACCGGGGGTTATGACAGTGACACGGTGCAAGATGTCATGCTGAGGTCTGTCGAACGTCGCTTTGGGGATGTCTTGCCTACATCCCCAGTAGAGTGGCTGACTGATAATGGCTCGGCGTATCGGGCCCATGAGACCCGCGCGTTTGCACGAGAAATCGGGTTGGAGCCTAGAACGACGGCGGTGAGAAGCCCGCAAAGCAACAGTATAGCGGAGAGCTTCGTGAAGACGATGAAGCGCGACTATATCGAGATGATGCCAAAACCAGATAGCCGGACTGCGGTAGGCATTTTAGCTATCGCGTTCGAGCATTACAACGAGCACCACCCGCACAGCGCCTTGGGATACCGTTCACCTCGGGAATTTCTGCACAGTCGGATATCACAACCCTAAGCGGGAAAAAGTGTCTGGATCTATGAGGTCAAATCCACAGTTCAAGAGCTCGCTCATAATCGCTCTGATTATTGATGTGGGCGATATAGGGCATTTGGGCCAATGCTTATCTAATCTTAACCAGTGCAGGATTTAACATGATGGTTACTCCTTGTTTCTCTGGTACTTGCCATAGTTAGCAACTATCTGGAGCAGATGATTCTGTCAGGAATGAAAGTGGTGAACAAATAGTGAGCACTCATGATCTCACCCTACTATGGGTATCCCAACACTCGGCTTGCTGTTGAGAGTTGGAGAGATCTAGGTAGGAGCCAATCATCTCGCGCCAGAGACTTGCTCACACCTTCCCTATGGTAATGATTAAGGGGCCTCTTTTAATTATTGTGTGTAGTAGCGCAGTAGTTATTACCAATAGGAACCGAGCATGAGCTACCAGATCCTCTCTGCTACAACGGCCAGCATCACCGAACTGAAACGCAACCCTATGGGCACAGTCAGAAAGGGCGATGGTTCTGTCGTCGCAATCCTCAAACGCCACGAACCAGCCTTCTACTGCGTGCCACCAGATCTCTTTGCCTACTATATAGAGCTAGCCGAAGATGCCGAGCTGAATCGTATAGCCGATGAACGCATGGCCTCACTAGAGAGGGTCTACGTATCGCTAAATGAACTATGACTGGACTGACCACGACAATCTACGGAGCCACCCGGTGCGGACCCGCACGCCGGATGGCGTGGTAGGGGAGAGGCTTATGAAAGCTGCCCCTTATGACCTAATACCAGCCAGTTAAGCACTTCTGTGACTGAATAGTAAGCGTCAGGCCAGTACCGTCTGGTGAGCCCAGCGGTACCGCGGCCACTTCGTCATACCCGCACTCGCAAACCCTCCCTCAGGCCCTTCCTTGCGATGAGCATCGCCGGTGTCCAACAGAGGCAGTCTGCCCGGAATGTGGTGGAACGCTGTCATACCTTGGAGAAGATACAGCTGAGCAGTTAGAGCTGATACGCCGTGCCTTCCGGGTCATCCGCACGGTTCGGGAGAAACACTCCTGCGGGCAGTGCGATTTCATCACACAAGCGCCAGCGCCATCACGCCCTATCGAGCGGGGCATCGCCGGATCGGGCTTACTGGCCCGAGTACTCACATCCAAAAATGCAGAACACACCCCGCTCGGCTATGCCCGTCAGGGTGTGGAACTGAGCCGCTCGGTGCTCTCTGGCTGGGTGGATGCGTGTTGCAGATTGCTGTCGCCGCTGGAGGAGGCGCTGCGGCAGTATGTGCTGACCGATGGCAAACTACACGCAGATGATACCCCGGTCCCGGCACTGCTCCCCGGCAATAAAAAGACAAAAACAGGGCGCCTGTGGACATATGTACGCGATGATCGCAACGCAGGCTCCGAACTGCCGCCAGCCGTCTGGTTCGCCTACTCTCCTGACA
>Ga0224722_1002000_pt1 | contig 11014 bp, 5 predicted proteins | sample Balambano_FR1_Me_FD_161646 | JGI IMG/M metagenome (GOLD analysis project Ga0224722, IMG submission 161646) | Freshwater sediment microbial communities from Lake Towuti, South Sulawesi, Indonesia - Balambano_FR1_MetaG | ecosystem: Environmental > Aquatic > Freshwater > Lake > Sediment | place...
CGCTGCGAGTCCGGCTCGACGGCGGAGACCTGCAAAATGCCTTCCCGATACTCGACCTGATGGGTTTCAGGGGCAATCGAAGTCGCACGGGGGAGGGCTTGTGCAGCAGATGTTGGGACAACGCCCGTCGTGAGGGTGGCATTTGCGACAATATTCTGGGGGATTTGAGTCGTCGGACGCGGCGGCGCGAGGACACTCAGTATCAGAATGCCGATACCCGCGCCAATCCCTACCATGACCGCGACTTTCCATAAGTCAACGCCGAGGATTTTAGGCAGGCGGCGTTTGCCCGTTGTTCCATCCGTCGTTTCGGCGGCAGGCTTGGCGTCTACCGCGTATTTCTCTTCATTCGCCAGATAATTCGCCGCGAGTTGGGCATAGCGATTATTCCTGCTGACTTTTTCGACCAGGCTTTCCAGCGCGGACTTTCGAGCCTCGCGGTCGTCCTGCGCCTGTGCATTCAGCCATAACACCATCGGCAGCGCATCCTCTGACGGCTCAGGCACAGCAGCGCTGTAATCATTCAACAGCCGCCGCGCTTCGGAACGTGACCCGTTGAAGAGGGCGATATTTGCCTTGATCAGTCGTGCATCCATCGTTGCGTTCATCATTTATTTACGTTTGGTTGGCGTCAGGTTTTTACCAATCAGGTCTTCAATCAAGCCCGGTGTATCAATGCTCAGGGTTTGTTCACCGGTGCGTTTTGACAGGGTAGCCGCTTTGGTCTGCGTCATCACCTGTTCTCGCGTCGCCGGGTGCTGCCATTCCGCCTTCGAGAATTTGCCCCACAGCCGTTCGTTAATCTGGCTGACATAGGCAGAGGCATTTTCCACGAGCGCGTTCTGAACGACCTTGATCGTGTTCATCTGTGGGACGTACATCCGCCCTTCCGGCATGATGTCGTTTGACAACCCGACGGTGCGGACATTCAATTTTTGCAGGCTGTCCTTAACGGACAGGGCGAAGCCGCTGCGTCGCAAAAGAAGCTGTTTGATCAGCGGGTCGCTGGTGCGTTCCAGATAACCCGCTACCCACATATACAAGCCCAATTCACTGTGCAGGCGCACATGATCGCGCAGCTGCATGAGCAGTTCCGGATTGCCGCTGATCGCTTCGCTGGTCTGATCATAGTCATCAATGATCACAACAGTGGCGGGCAGGTTTGGCGGGTCGTCGCCGTCCAGATTTTGATCGCGGGTGGCGGCGTAAAAGGCGTTCATCTCTGATTGCAGATTGACCAACTGCGCCTGCAACTCGATCACATCGGTCACGCGGCGGATGACATGCTTGAGATTGGCGACGGAACGCAGACTGCGCCCGTTGAAATCCACCAGCAGGAAGCGCAGTTGTTTCGGCGAGTGCATCTGTGCGGCGGATAAGATCGCCGCTTGCAGCATATTCGTTTTGCCGGAGCCGGGCGGTCCCGTGACAATGAACTGCGGTCCCGCCGCCCACCAGTCGAGCGTAAATACGGTTTGCGCGTCATCATCGTAGCGCCCTAATGGGGTGACGATATGATATTCATTCTTGCGTGAGATCGGCGTGCTGAGCGTTTGCAGGGGAACGCGGGTGGGCAGCGGCTCAATCGGGTCGGGGGACTGCACTTTGTCCGCCTCGCCTTTTTCTGCCATGAGCGTCATATAGCCCTGTTTCAACTGCTGCACGACTTCACCGGTAGCGACGGCGGTGTCCTGATCATCTTCGGTTGCCCGCAAAGTCGGCAGCGCAACCTGACAGGCGAGCGGCGGGTTAGCGCTGAAAAAGCCGCGCCCGCTGGGGAGATCGCCGCCAGCGTTCACCCGACCGACAGCGATCAGGTAATCCGCTATGTCGCCAAGTTCCAGTGCGATACGCTGCTGCATGAGCGAACGCAGGCGATCCGGAACGATATTGGGTGAGTTTGTCGTCATGACGACGTAAATGCCAAAAGCGCGACCTTCGTTCACAAGACGATCCAGATCTGCCATGTGCTGTTCGCGGTAGCTGTCGCGGAACTGTTCATACTGATCGATCGCCAGCATGATGACCGGATTCATGGCTTCGGCTCGTCCAGCCTGCCGATCATTCAGTGTGTTGATCAGGCGGTTGAACAGGCGGCGTACACGTTCCGGCTCATTGCCGTGAATGACGCGCTCGGCATGGGGCAGGTCGCCGAGATCATCCAGGCTTGTCCCGGTGAAACTTAGAAAATACATGTGCAGCTTGTCGGGGGAGTGCAGCAGCGCCAGGCTAATCGCCAGCGTTTTAATCACCATACTCTTGCCGCTGCCGGGGCTGCCCATGATCAGGACGTGACCATCCTTGCGATTGCTCTTGCCGCCTTCACCTGCGCTGGTGTTCAGGTTGATCCACAGCGGATTCTGGGTGCGGTTATACACGTCGTCAAGGATGCCGATGGGCGCAGTTCCGGTTTTGATCGGCGTGTTTTCGTGATCCGCGCCGGGGTCTGCCCACGCGAAACCGTCCCAGCCAACGGTATTGGATTTGGCAATTGGTTTTGCGAGGGTGATACGCTCCTCCAGCGGGGGCAGGAGCAGCGGCTTCATCCATGGAACGCCCTCGTCTTTAGCGAAACTGACAATCGTTTCGGAAATAGCACGGGCAACCGTGTACGGCTGCTGGATTTCAATCGGCGCGTTGCCGTTGGTATGCCCCTGTGCGGGGTCACCGGGGAGCGATTGAAAGGAAGTTCGCGTCTCGGGCAGCAGATTGACCGTTTCGCCTTTTTCCGTGATCAGCTCCAGCACCATTTCTTCCTTTGGCGCTTCCTCATCGCGCTTGCGCTCGTAGTCGCCGCCGACATAGGCGGTTTGAAACTGCTTGAACATGCCCTGTGTACCGACCTGAAAATAGCCGCGTCCGGGCCAACCGGAAGGCAGGAAGGCGGCATCCGGGCGGCGCAGCATAGCGCGGCTTGCCTCGATATTCTGTACGCGCAGGCAGATACGGAATTGCAGGTTAGCGTTCATCTCATCGGTGATGACGTCCATCGGGCTTTGCGTACCCAGCAGCAGGTGCAAGCCGAGCGAACGCCCGACCTGAACGGTGCGGATGAGTTCGCGCATGAAATCGGGCATTTCCTTCGCCAACTGCGCGAATTCGTCCACAATGATGAACAGATGCGGCAGCGGCTTGTAGGTCGGGTCTGCCATTCGCGCCGGAGTCGAGGCGAAAAAGCGGTGATACTGATTGATGTCGCGCACGTTCATGCTGTCGAGAAACAACTGGCGATAGCTGGTTTCCGCTTTGAGCGCTTCCAATGCCCGGCTGACGCGGATCGAATCGAGATTCGTCACCGTGCCGACGGTATGCGGCAGGTTAGAAAAGACATTAAACGTCGCGCCGCCCTTGAAGTCAATCAGCAGGAGCGTGAGCATACGTGGATCATGTTCCAGCACGAGCGAACAGATCAGCGTTTGCAGGAGTTCGGACTTGCCGGAACCAGTTGTGCCTGCAAGAACGCCATGCGGACCATGATGATCTTCGTCCAGCGCGATTTCAGTATCTACGGCAAGGCTTTCGCGCCCTATGGCGGCGGGGAAGGGCAAAATCCCCTTGCGAACCTGCCGCCGCCACTTGAGGCGCATTTTGTCCCGAAATTCCTCAACATAACGCACACCGGACATTTCAAGAAAATCCACACGGCGGGGAATACGCCCTGCGCCGCCGCTTTCACGGACGACCACAGCGGATAAGGCGCGGGCGATATGCTCGGCGTCCTGCGTCGAAAGTGAGTCAATCGCTTTACCTTCGACTTCAAAGCCTTCTTCGCCGATACGCGCATAGCGGAACGTGTCGTCGCCGCCAATTTCGATGACGGAATTGCACAGGCTGGGGATATTTTCGTAGCTGTTGACCAGACACAACGCCGACGCGCCGAGATTATTGCCTTCTTTCAGGATCGTCGTATAGACCGATTCAGATTCAACCAGCGCCGGATCGTCAATGATGATGAGCAGGTGTGGTGATTTCGCGCCTTTCTGCTCTTTGCGCTCATCAATGATCTGACCGAGCAAGCCCATGAGATTGCGGATCGTGTTGGTATCGCTGGCGATCAGGTCTGCCGCGCCGCCGCGATGACTCTGGCTGGCATGAGGCAGCCAGTCCATCCAGCGCCATTCTTCGGCGTTGGACTGCGACGTGATCAGGTGGATGTGCAGTTCCTGCGCGGCATGGGTCAGGGCGAGATTGCAGATCGCTGCCCGCGTCATTCTCAGGACGCTGGTGCGTTTACCGCACACGCCGATGGAAACATCCTTCCCCAGTGAGCCGACGATAGGCGCACTTGGCAAAAAGCGATATTCGTCCGCCAGCGCCAGCGCCAGGTCAAGCATCGGGCTGTCGGTATCCGGATCGGGCGTATTGATACGAATTGCCGATGGTACGCGCCCCTCACCAATACGGAATGAGGCGAAGTCGGTATCGGCGGGGCGGCGTTCCCACAGGCGTTGGTCACGGGTGAGGGCGGCGTTTAGCCAGTCCTGCGGCTTGGGAAAGTCATATTCAAGAATTGCCTGCTGGGCATCATGCGCGGCTTGCAGGCGAGCGCGTTTCTTTTCCAGTAAACGAATGTAATTCAACTGCGCGTCGCGCTTGCGGCGGTCTAATTCATTTTTGCGTAAGCGCTGCGCGTAGACCGTTCCGCCAATGGTGGCAAAGCCCAGAATGAGCATGGGCAGCGCAAAACCAATGCCTTCGCCACCGCCCGTCGCCGAGCGAAAGACGTAAAAGATCGCCATGACGGCAATGCCCAGCACGGGCAAAATGGCGACCAGCAGGCTTTGTTCAGGTTGATCCTGCGTCGTCGGCGGGGCGGGAAGGTTGACCTCTTCCGCTTCCATCGCCGGGAACTGAATACGCGGCGGACGGTTAAAATTTGCCGATTGAGCGCGTTCTTCGTTTGTTGCCATAGGCTTCCTGTAAAAAACGATTTTGTAGTCTAAATTCGGGGCATGATGATTAGCCATGCCCCTGAGCCATGAAGCGGAACAGATGTTTCTAGAACGGATCTGAAGATTGTCGAAAGATGGCGGATGCCCTGGCGGGCATCCCTACAAAACACTAAAGCGAACCGTTGTTTTGTAGGAACGTGCGACAGCGCGTCCGACAAGTCGCGATTTTCCCTGAATATTCAGATACGCTCTTAGAACGACTCGTCTGCTGATTGCATACGGCGTGCCTGGTTTTCCAGATCGGTTGCAAAACTTTCGAGAATGGTTACCCATTGTTCCATCGTTGGGCGGGCTTCTTCCCACATATTGAAGAATCGCTGGGCGCGTTGACCCATCCAGTCAATCGAAGCGACGGTTTCATTCAGCGTGCCAATTTCGGTACGCACGACATCCGCCTGCTGGCGAATCGACGCGGCACGTTGAAACAACTCGGTATACGGTACACGAATAATATCACCCATGATCGGTCTCCTTCAAAGACTCGTGTGCTTACTGGACGCGGGACGCCGCTTCAATTTCATCTGCCGATTGCAACAGCTTGTCTTTGAACAGGAGCAGGTCTTCGTGCGCCTGGCGAAGCTGCGGCGTTAAACGACCATACTGGCTGCGAAACGCGTCCGCCGACGCGCCCGAAAAGCGATCCGGACCAATCGCGCTGACCTGTGCATCCACCGCATCCACCGCTTCGTTAATGCGGTTGGCGCTGTTGCCAATCGTATTGGCGGCTTCGCGCATCTCGGTAATTTTGGCGAGTAATTCACCACTCCCTTGCATGACGTCTATCCTTTCAACACTCGAACGAGTCTGTTACCTCTTAAGTTGATTATGCGCCCGAAAACGGTACGGCGCGAATCATGACCTAAGTCCTTTTTTTACAATCTTTTACGCTTAATGGGAGCAAGCCGCAACTTGCTCCCAATTCTCTTTGGTTTTCAGGTCAACCGCCCGGTGCAGCGCCAGCGGCACCCGCTGGCTCAAGGAAATATTCGTCGGGCAGGATGCCTTCAGCAACATAACCCTGATCGCCATCAATGTTCACCAGCCACCAGTTCAGTTGATCTTCATCATCGCAGAACGGTCCCGCGATGACCTGCATTCGCTGTCCAGCCCGTGTGAAACCCTGGATATTATCGCCCACATTGGGATCCTCTCGAATACGCAGGGGTACGGTAACGGCAACCGTGACGACCGCGATCATGCCCGATGCCAGCCGTGGTGGCGGTCCGCCACCGCACTCACCACCAAGCGCGGTCGGCACCATCGTTGGGGTAGCTGTTGAACGCTCCAATGGTACGGGGTCTTCGCGGTCATTCAAGCCATCGCCATCCGTATCCGGGTTGTTCGGATCGGTGCCAATATCGTTGACCTCCTCGCCGTCAGAAAGCCCATCGCCATCGGTGTCGCGGTTGAGGGGATTCGTTCCCCATACGTTCACTTCATCATAATCCGACAAGCCATCGCCATCGGTATCCGGATTGTTCGGATCCGTGCCAAGCTCCGCTTCCTGAGCATTGGAGAGACCATCGCCATCGCTGTCTGCCTGGGCAAACTCTGTAGCCGCAATCGGCGTTGCGGTCTGAAAGTACTGCGCCGTCAGCGTAGCAGCGTTAATGGTTGCCTGCTGGGTCGCCGTTTCAGCGGCGCGCAGGCTTTGGATGACGCTGTTACCAAGTCCCAGCAGCAATGCGATGATGCCAACGAGCGAAATTCCAAACAGGCTGAGTAACCAGCGCGGCAGCAGTGGTGAATTGATGAGATCACCCATGTGCGTTTGTGGATTATTGCCCTCTTCCTGCGGCACAACGCCAACTTCAAACGTGATGGACTGCTGCGAACCGATGATGATCGGGCGCTTGGCGGCTATATCAATCGGGATATATTCTTTTTCACCGGGCTTCAGCACAAACTGTTTTTTGACGAGGTTGAAATTGAGCAGTTCTTCCCGATCCCGCGCAAACACGTTGGCAGTCAGGAAGGTATTGCCCTTGTTCTCGGTGACAAGCTCGACTTTGCCGCGGCGCTTCTTGATACGCTGTGGCTCAAGCGTCGAGGTATAGCCGTAGAAGGGGTTGATCACCAGTGTGGCTTGCATGGCGGCGGACTGCAAGCCCTGCGCCCGTGCCGTCGCTCTTACCTCAAATGGGTGTGCCCCCGCGCCGGAACTCGGCTTGCGTGGTGGGTGAAACGAGACCTGCGCCGTATCGCGGGTCTTGGGCATGAGATACAGGGTTTGCGGTGGGGGCGAAAACCAGTCCTCATCCATGCCCAACACCTGAATCGTGAAATGATCCACCAGATTGCTGTCGTTCTCTACCTCCAGCGACATTGTGACCCGCGACCCGGCATCTACCTTGATCTGGGTTTGATTCAGCGTCAGCATGATTTGCTCACGGTCAGCGGCAATCTGTTCGTAACCACTCATGCTCGGCGTCGCCCCGTACTGGCTCTGCTGCGGGTTGGGCGGGGCGGACATGCCCGGATTGTACGGGGCGGACTGCTGCTGTGGATGCGCCGAGCCGTATCCACCACCGACTGCCGGGGGAGGCGTATATGAAGGCGGTGCGGCGGGCGGCGGTGTGTACGACGCGCCAGGCGTATAGGCTGGCGGCGGTGTGTACTGCGGCTGCGGCGGGTAGCTTGGCGGCGTTGGTGTTGGTGGCGGCGCAGGCGGCATGGACGGGGCAGGTGGAGCGCCCGTCTCATTCTCTAACTGTGTGAAGCCCATCTGTGCATACTGGTTCGCGGCGGCTTTGTTGCCTGCTTCAATTTGCAGCCAGTATTCACCAATGCGAACCGGCGTCCCCGGCGCGAGCGATTCCGGGGCGTTCGGCGGCAGGCGGGTCTCACCAATAAAGGTGCCGTTGGATGAACCGAGATCAATAATCCGATACTTGCCGTCAAAGGCGCGTTCCAGACGAGCATGAGAGCGTGAGACCTTTGAACTGGGCAGCGGAATATCGCGGTCACTATCGCGCCCGATGATATACACATCTTTCGACAGCGGAATGACCTGCTGCCCCTGCTCACCACCGGTGATAATCAGGCGATCCATCCCAGCCTGACTAGGAGGCAGGGCAACGGGTACTGGCGCGGGCGGCGGCGGTGTTTGGGGGGGGGCGGCTGCCGCAGGTGGGGTGACAACATACGTTTTCGGCTCTATTGGCGGTGCAGCGGCGATGGGTGGTGCTGCTGGTGCAGCCTCCGCAGGCGCGGCTGCGCCCGACTTGAGGCGGTTCAAATCGCGGGACATATCACCCGCTGTTTGATAACGGTCATTCGGGCTTTTCGCCGTGGACTTGATGATCACGCGCTCTAAATCTGCCGGGAAACCGGGACGCTGTTCGGATGGCTTGGGCAGTGGTTCGCGGCTGTGCATTCGGATCGCTTCGGTGATCGAGCGCGGCTGATAAGGGAGTTTGCCGACGGTGAGTTCATAGAGCATGATTCCGAGCGCATAAATATCCGCCCGTGAGTCCACTTTTTCCGCTTCCGCCTGCTCTGGCGACATATAGGCGAACGTTCCCATCGGAACGCCGCTCATACTGTGGACATTGCTTTCGGCAAGTTTCGCCAGCCCGAAATCCGTAATCAGGCAGCGGTAGCCGGCATTGAAGCTGCTATCCTGCTTGAGGAGGATATTATCAGGCTTGATGTCACGGTGTGTCATGCCCTGTTGATGGGCGTAGTGCAGCGCGTCGGCAATCTGGCGGCTGAAATCTATCGCCGTCGAAATTTCAATCTGTTTGCCTTCGTCGCGTTGCGCTTTCTGATAGTCACGCAAGCTGCCCCCCGCGACCAGTTCCATGACGAGGATTAGCACACCGTCGGTGTGATCGAAACTCAGAATGCGGACGATTCCAGGATGATCGAGGCTGGCAGCCGCCCGAGCTTCCTGCAAAAAGCGTTTTTGAAATTGATCCTGTGCTGAGAGGTGCGGGTGCATGACCTTGAGCGCGACCTGGCGCTGCAAGTTCAGGTCGTTGGCGAGATACACCGCGCCCATGCCGCCCGTACCCAACACTTTGTCAATGCGGTAATGCGATACGACTTTACCGATCATGTCGCTGTCGGACATGCGTCTTTCCCCCGGTCACTGACTACGAAGTAAACCACTGGATAAAGTAATTATAGCGAGGAAATGCGACGGCGCTAAATTGCGCCGAAAAAGAAAGGACGCCGTTTCGGACGCCCTTTCATAGAGTCTAAGTTGATACGATATGAATGAATCAGCAGCAGTCGTTATCATCCCGTTTTGGCTGTACCGGCGCTCCTCCGGTTTGCTGCACAACATGGGTGAGTTCGTGCGCCAGAAGCTCCTGCCCGCCGCTGTTACCGGGGTTGTATTCGCCGCTGCGGAAGAAGATGTCATTGCCGGTGGTGAACGCCCGGGATCCAAGGGACTGATTGAGCGCGTCGGATTGGGCATCCGTATGAACATTCACACCTGAGAAGTCATGTCCCATCCGATCCGCAAAGAAACTCTGTGATTCGCCGCCGAGCGACTGCCCGCCGCCTTTTTGCGTTTGAATGGATGATTCAATATCACCTTCGACGTCAAAAGACCCGCTTAGATCGTCGCCCTTCGTTTGCAGTGGCATGGACTCATCAAACTCATCGTCAGCAGCCCGTTGAATATCGCGCTTGAGTGCAATCTCTTCGTCTTCTGGCGCACGCTGAAGATCGCGCTTCGCGGCGATTTCCTCGTCTTCACCCAGCTTGGCGCGTTGCAGGATTTGCGGCATCCGTTTCAACGGTAATTCTTCTTCCGGCATACCTTCCCGCTGCACACCTGCCGTCTCAGAGCCGCCGCTCATAACCTGAGACGCGACGCTATCTGCCTCACGCTCAAAAGAGTCATCCGCGGCACCAACCGTCATTTTCGCCTGGATACCCTGATTGATCAGCAAGCGCTGCACGGCTTGGTTGCCGATGACGCGCTGGAGATCAACCACACTGGCGGTATCCAGATGAAAACCGGACGGTTTGTGCCGCGTTGTTTCCGGCACTTTTGTAACCTTATGCGTTCCCCGTACATCATGGGAAAGATGCCCAGCCATGTTGACCTCCTACCTCTTGCTTATTTTAGAGTATAGCATGAATTTGATTATGTGATCTCCAACGTATATGACGCAAATGCTGGCTTGTGCGTCAGGATGAGACGGTCAATGACTTCATTCGGGATTCGGACCTTGCTTTCGCTTAATGGCAGCCGCACGGTGAAATGAGCCGGTTCTTCGATAATTTCGGGGCGAACGCCGAAATACAATTCAAGCAGCCGTTCCAGACCGGCTTTTGTACCCCGCCGCTGCGCCAGCCAACCGACCTGACTGAGAATCGCCCGCTGGCGATCTTCGGGAAGTTCCGGGACGATTAAAATGTCGAACCAGCTTGCCAGCCAGCGTACCCATTCCAGCGGTGCCATGGATGGCGAGAAATACAAATCGAGATTATCAATGATCCAGATGGACGGACTCATCATGGCTTCAAAGATCAGCAGAAAGCGCCCGACGAAATCATCATCCAGATAGATACCGGGCAGATATTTGATCCACGTACTTGAATCGTGCGGAATGCCGATCGGGTAGACCGCGCCGTTGGACGACGGTATCGGCGGCAGCGGGTCCTGCGGCGACAGGCTCGCGCCATCCCCGCCCATGACAGGCATCCGATGATAGGGATCATCGGCATCAATTTTCGCGGGTTCTTTTTCTTTCGGCTTTTCGACAGGTGGCGCGACAAGCTGTGGCTCAACAGCTTCGGGTTCGGCTTTCTTCTTCCCGTCGGCTTTGGGTTCGTCTTTGTCTTCTTTACTCTCCGCCGCAGGTTGTTTTTGCTTCGCGGGTTTCTCCCCATCCTTCGCCGGGGCTGGCGCGTCGTCATCAAGGGTTAACGGGGTGAAAATGAAGGATTGGGCGTCCGCTGGCGGTGGTTCAGCAGGTGCCGCCTTTGCTTTCGGTTCGTCGTCATCCTTTGCGGGCTTTGCCTTTTTGCCGGTCGTTTCCGGTTTGCTTTCGGCAACCGGAGGGGTCGTCATGATCACTTCTTCCGCCACTGGCTCAGGT